>Ga0306924_10007860_pt1 | contig 10729 bp, 12 predicted proteins | sample sta12Can44000111_FD_203756 | JGI IMG/M metagenome (GOLD analysis project Ga0306924, IMG submission 203756) | Lab enrichment of tropical soil microbial communities from Luquillo Experimental Forest, Puerto Rico - statanox.12C.anox.44.000.111 (v2)... | ecosystem: Environmental > Terrestrial >...
CCGCGCTCCGGCGACCACCGGGTCGAGGATGCTGAGATCAGCAACTCCGACGAAAACCAACGTTTTCGCGCGATCGGCCCCGCGGCCAAGCCGCGGCGTCACGCCAGCCGTAAACGTCGCCGCCGCGGCGGCTTTCAACAGATCCCGTCGTTTCATGCTAGCGCCTCCCAAAACGTGCAAACCGCGAGGCCAACTTCCTTGGCGCAATACAACGAGCAAGGTCGAGCAGTGCGTTCCATTTTCGATATGTTATCGGATAAACAGGCCAACCCAGGATTGCCCCTTCTCCAATCAGTAGCAACAAAATCCTGCCGCAGGGGTTCGGTAGCTGCCATGGATGCTCCTTGGCCAACTCGGCGCGGGCATATTCGAGCGCCCGCCAAGCCGCCCGCGGCGGGTTGTCGGCACCGGTGATATGGCAGTGGTCGCTGATCCGGTTTGCTTTATTAAGCAGCGTCTTGACGATGTGGTGGTCAAACCAGCCGCGCCTCGTAAGTTCGCAGGCGACGTAGCAGACCACGCGATTCTTATCGAGGGTGCCGTCGCTGCGGGTCCAGCGCTGTGGGTTTTTCGGATCGTGCCCAAGCTTGATGATCGCTTCGAGTGGCTCGTCGATTGGCGGCAGCCCGCCCGCACCGGCACCACTGCCCCTATTGGTCTTGCCGGTGGTGCCGGTGTTGCGCTCGCGGGTGCCCGACGACGACGATGACTGTCCCGGAGTGAAGAACTGGTCGAGCGTATAAACCCGGTTCGAGTCAAAAGCGACCAATTCGGCCAATGCCGGGACCCGGCCCAATTCCCGCTTCGCCTTGTTGGCAGATTGGTCGTGTGCGGCAACCGCATGATCCTGTCGATATTGAAGCAGCCCGCGCCGCCAAGCTCCTGTTCGAGTGTCCTGTTGCAGGCTTCGAATTTCGCGATATCGGCTTTGTCCTGCACTGGGACCGGTTCGACGAGCCGCCAGAACCCCTGGTAACCGTTGCCTGACTTGATGATCGCAGTCGGCGGCAATCGGTACCCCTGCAAGCGGGTGAGGATGGCGGTCTGTGCCGTGCCGAGATCGATCCCCGCCTTCTTGGGCGGATCGAGATCGACATGCGGAGCCACGAATGCGCTGATGTCCTCCTTGGTCGGCTTCTTGTTCCCGGAGCGGCTGCGATTGACCGTGAAATAGAGGTTGCGCTTACCCTGCCAGCCTTCGATCCAATCCCGCGCCAGTCCCAGATGGGTATATTCGCGGGTTTCGATCGGGTTCCTCGGCTTGCCGGTTGTGGGATCTATCACCGGGTCGGGGTCGATCGCGGTCAGCTGCCACGCTCCCCCCGGCTCCCACAGTTCGAGGAAGGCCACGGCTTTGGCGCTGTCGCCGCGCAGCCCTCTGTATTTGCTGATATCGATGACGGCTGGATCGTGCCAGTGCGGCGAATTCCACTCCTCGCTGGGCTTGGGATCGGCGGCGACCGCGGCCATCGGTCGCCCATTGACGAAGGCGCTTCCGCGCGGGCGGGGAATTCTGGTATTGTATCTGTCGGCTGCCATGGCTGCAAACCCGAATGGCGGTCAGGACTGCGCAGGGCTGCTCCCTGCTCGGTCACGCTGGCGGCACTGGCACGTCGTCCGCCTTGCAATCCCGCTCCCCGGCTGTCCTGTGCAACGGCCGGGGAGCCACTGTTCTAGCGCACTGCAGCTGCAGCGCCAAAGACTATCCCACTGGGCACTGCAATTTGTTTGCTTGCTGCTGCGATCGACCCATTCAGCGCAACACCGGCCGCGGCCCGGTCACTGCGCCTTACCGTCGCGGATCTGGTCACATTGTCGCCTACTGCATCCACGTCGGCGGGCTGTCAATTGGGAGATGATCTCCCAAATTCCAATAATACAAGCGTGAATAGCGACCTAGCGCGCCGCTCGCCATCTTGGCTTGCCGCATCGCCATCAGGACGAGCTATCTCGGCGAGACCGCGGGATATACGCCGCGCTCCACGCACCCCACGACCATGGTTTGTTAGTGGCCGGGTTTTTGCCTAGAGTGGGTGCTCGCCGGAGTTGTTCGGCTCGGATCATGTTGCGGGAATGTTCCTGAGTTGTACTTGATTTCTCCTAATCTGCAGACTGCACATTAGAATTCGGTGAGCAACACCAATGAGTTGGTTTTACGCGCGTTCCGTGTGTATCGTCTGCGTGAAGACGTGTAGAAGTGCTCCAACCACGGGTTGGGAGCATTGCGACAAGCCAATTATACAGCCGAGCGCTCGGACCAAGCGAGTCTGTGCCGATATCTGCCGGGTGCGGACCCATCCCCAAATGCGCTACGCGTAGCGCATTTGGCATACCGTGTTTGCGGAAAACCGCTGCGGACCCCCACAGACCGCCCCCGCCGGGCCGCACCGGAGACCGCTGGCGGGCCGTCTTTGAGTTTCCCGACCCGCAGGGCGTCCTCGCTCCGCTGCTCGTCCGGCAACCTGCGGTGACTTGTGTCGATCATGGTATGCTCGGGCCGAAAGACCGGTCCCGACGAGGTCCGCAAATGAGCGCGACGCCCAACAACACGTTAGCCAATCCCGAGCAGCGGATAGCCGATCTCGAACGTGAGCTTGCCGAGTGCAGAGCCGAGCGTGACGAATACAAAGCCGAGCGCGACGAGGCGTTAGAACAGCAGACCGCCACCGCCGAGGTGCTCGGCGTCATCAACTCCTCGCCCGGCGACCTCGCCCCGGTGTTCGAGGCGATGCTGGATAAGGCGATGCGGCTGTGCGACATCGCTTTTGGCACGCTCTGGACGTTCGACGGGACGCAGTTTCAATCCGTCGCGCAACGCGGTGTCCCAACGCCCCTTGCGGAATTCGCGGCACATAATCCGCTGGTGGCCGGGCCAGCGACCGACTCCGAGCGTGTGCCAAGCCGGATTGGCGGGCGCATACTACAGGGCGAGCCGTTCGTCCATATCCCCGACCTCGCCGCCGAGGAGGCCTACCGAATAGGAGACCCGCATCGACGGGCCTTGGTCGACCTCGGCGGCGCGCGTACCGGTCTTGCCGTAGCTTTACGCAAGGAAACAACCCTCCTCGGCTTCATAATGTTCTACCGCCAGGAGGTGCGGCCGTTCACCGACAAACAGACCGCGCTGCTGCAGAACTTCGCGGCACAGGCGGTCATCGCGATGGAGAACGCGCGGCTCCTGACCGAGACGCGCGAGGCCTTGGAGCAGCAGACCGCCACCGCCGAAGTTCTCGGTATCATCTCTTCATCTCCCGGCCAGCTAGAGCCTGTGTTCGATGCAATATTAGCCAGCGCCGTGCGTGTCTGCGCCGGGAAGTCTGGGATGCTGGCGCTGACTGAAGACACGGGCTTTCGGGGCGCCGCGGCGCACGGGGTCGGAAGCGAGTTCCCGGCCACTCTGTCGCGCATTCATGACCCGCCTCCGGGTACTGGCCTCGACCGCCTGCGGGAGACGTTCCAAACCGTCCAGATCGTCGACTGCGCCACCGACCCGGGCTACGACCCGGTGCGTGCGCTCAATCCGTCATTTGCTGCGGTGCACACCACGTTGCACGTGCCGATACTCAGGGAAGGCAGGCTCCTCGGCGCAATTGTGGTCTATCGCGACCAGGTGCTGCCGTTCGGTGACAACGAGGTCGAACTCGTCGAGAATTTTGCGAAACAGGCGGTCATCGCGATCGAGAACACGCGGCTCATTACGGAAATCCGCGAGGCGCTCGACCAGCAGACCGCGACCGCCGAGGTACTGCAGGTCATCAACTCCTCGCCCGGCGACCTCGCGCCGGTGTTCGACGTGATCCTGCAAAAGGCTCACGCTCTATGCGGGGCTGCCCACGGGGTCATGGTCATCCGGGAGGGAGAAGAGTTCCGTCCGGTCGCGGCCAACGGAGAGCCCGCCTTCGTTGATGCTTTTTGTCAGCTGGGTCCGGTTCGGCCACCAGAGGGCAGTGGACCGGCGCGCCTAATTCAAGGCGAGCAGATCGTCCATTTTCCCGACGTCCAAGCCGAGTCCTTCCTCCAAAATGCGCCACCGCAACTTCGCCGGAGCATCGAAATTGGGGGTGTCCGCACGGTGTTGTTTGTGCCGCTGCGGAAGGATGACGCCCTCATCGGGATCATCACTGCGTTCCGCCAAGAAGTACAGCCATTCTCCGACAAGCAGATCGCGCTGTTGGAGAACTTCGCCGCGCAGGCGGTCATCGCCATGGAGAACGCGCGGCTCCTAACCGAGACGCGCGAGGCATTGGAGAGCAGACTGCGACGTCCGAAGTGTTGCAAGTGATCAACGCCAACCCCGGCGATGTCGCGCCAGTATTCGACACGATCCTGCACAAGGCGCACGCGCTTTGCGGCGCTGCGATCGGGTCGTTGATGCTGTATGACGGCGCGAATTTCCGCGCGGCGGCGACACATGGCTGGCCAGACTCGATCACGGCGTTCGGCCGTGAGCCCGCGCCGCCGAACCGGGGGCGGCAAATGCTCATCGACGGCGAACGTTTCGTCCACGTCCTGGATATTCGCGCGTTCGAGCCGGGACCGAACAGCCCGTGGGGCGACGTAGTGCGAAAGAACACCGATGCGCGGACCGCGCTGCTGGTGCCGCTGCGTAGGGACGGCGCTCTGCTAGGCTTTATCAGCGCGTTCCGCACGGAGGTCCGGGCATTCTCCGACAAGGAGATCGTGCTGCTGGAGAACTTCGCGGCGCAGGCAGTGATCGCGATGGAGAATGCGCGGCTACTTGGTGAATTGCAGGCCCGCACGCGCGACCTCCAAGAATCGCTCGAATACCAGACCGCGACCAGTGACGTGCTCAACGTCATCAGCCGCTCGACCTCGGATGTGCAACCGGTGCTGGACACAGTGGTCGAAACGGCCACCCGGCTTTGCGGCGCCGATACCGGAGCGATCACGATACGCGAGGGCGAGGTCTACCGCCGTGTGTCGAGTTCGTACAGTGCAGCGGAGCCCGAGTTTTGGGCGATCCAGCGCCAACGAACCATGGTCCCCGGTCGCGAAACCCTCCCCGGGCGGGTGGCGCTCGAAGGCAGGGTCGTGCATGTCGCGGACATCCGCGCCGACCCGGACTTTGCGATGCCCGAGGTCGTGGCGGCGTCCGGGCGACGTACGGTGCTTGGAGTGCCGCTGCTGCGCGAGGGGGCCGTGCTCGGCACGATCAATCTCGCGCGGAAACGGGTCGAGCCATACACCGAGCGGCAGATCGAACTGGTGCGCACCTTTGCCGACCAGGCGGTGATCGCGATCGAGAACGCGCGGCTGTTGACCGAGACGCGCGAGGCGCTGGAGCAGCAGACCGCGACCGCCGAGGTATTGCGGGTCATCAACTCGTCGCCTGGCGACCTCGCGCCGGTGTTCGACGCGATCTTGGATAAGGCGCACACCCTCTGCGGGGCCGAATTTGGAAGCCTGTTTCTTTACGACGGCGAGTACTTCCGCGCGATCGCCAGTCATGGCGTACCGGAAGCGCTCGCCAGCAGGCTGCGAGAGGGCATCGGGGCGAATGACTCGCGGTCGATTCAGCGACTGATTGCCGGAGAGCCTTTCGCTCACATCCATGATTCGGCCCTGGAAGAGCATGCGGTGTACCGAGGTATGGACATGGTCAGCAGCCACCACACCCTGCTGTCCATCCCGCTGCGGAAGGGCGACGCTCTACTCGGGATGATTGTCGCGGGCCGATTAGAGGTGCGGCCGTTCACCGACAAACAGATTGCGCTGCTGCAGAATTTCGCGGCGCAGGCGGTCATCGCGATCGAGAACGCGCGGCTCCTGACCGAGACGCGCGAAGCCTTGGAGCAGCAGACCGCGACCGCCGAGGTATTACAAGTCATCAACTCGTCGCCTGGTAATCTCCAGCCGGTGTTCAATGCGATGTTGGCGAAGGCGCACGATCTCTGCGGAGCTGAGACCGGTGCGCTGTTCACCTATGACGGTGAACGCTTCTGGCTGGCGGCTGTCCATGACGCGCCGGTGGAGTTGAGCAAATGGATGCACGACGGCTTTCATCCCAGCCCGGGCAACCCGCATGCCAGGCTGATCGAGGGCGAGCCGCTCGTCCACATAGATGATATTAGGCAAGTGGCCGCTCAGCGCCCCGACGATCCGGGACCGCGGGCGGCCGCCAAGATCGGCGTTCGGACTCACCTCGTCGTGCCGCTGCGCAAAGACGATAAGCTGCTCGGTGCCATCACCGCCAATCGCCGCGAGGTTCGTCCCTTTACCGACAAGCAGATCGCCCTGCTTCAAAACTTCGCGGCCCAGGCGGTCATTGCGATGGAGAACGCACGGCTGCTTGGTGAATTGCATCAACGCACCGACGAGGTGGGCGAGCTGAACCGCGGTCTCGAAGCGCGGGTCGCCGAACAGGTCGAGGAACTGGGGCGGGTCGGGCGGCTAAAGCGGTTTCTAGCACCTCAGCTTGCCGAACTGATTGTCTCGCAGGGTGACGAGAAGATCCTCGAAAGCCATCGCCGCGAGATCGTCGTCGTGTTCTGCGATCTGCGCGGCTACACCGCCTTTACCGAGACCGCCGAACCCGAGGAAGTTCTCGCCTTCCTGCGCGAGTACCATGGCGCGCTGGGGCCGCTGGTCAGTCAGTTCGAGGGCACGCTCGACCAGTTCTCGGGTGACGGGATCATGGTGTTCTTCAACGATCCGGTGCCCTGTCCCGACCCGGCGGAGCGCGCGGTCAAGATGGCGGTTGCGATGCGCGAGGCGGCGGGCACACTGATCGCGGCTTGGCGTCGCCATGGCAGCGACCTTGGTTTTGGTGCGGGTATCGCGCAGGGTTACGCCACATTGGGCCAGATCGGCTTTTCCGAACGCTCCGGCTACACCGCGATCGGCACAGTATGCAACCTTGCCGCGCGGCTTTGTGCCGAGGCCAAGGATGGCCAGATCCTGGTCAGCAGCCACATCGCTGAAGCGGTCGAGGCGGTTGTGAGGCTGGAGAATCTCGGAAACCTGGAGCTAAAAGGTCTGAGGAGGCCGGTCGCGGCATTCAACGTCGCGCAGGCAGACGCTCGTCCCACTTTGACCGTCGTCGCAAGCGGGCCGGAGGTCTGATCTTAGGCAACGCGGGGTCTCAAAGTCACCCGACTAAGCCAAACTTGGCCGGGATATCGCGCAACAACCGGATACGCGGCGACATCGGGTAGCGGTCGTTCTCGATCACCTCGATCAAGAGGTTGAGGAGTGCCCGCGTCTCTTCGGCGATCAACTCAAGCTGCATCGCCCACACGGGCAGAGAGAACCCTCGACCGCCCAGGCCGCAAGGATGTACTCTGATCTGATCAAGACCGGGCCATCTCAGGAATTCCGGCTCTTTATGGGAGGAATAAATGAATGCGAGATACAGGACAATAACGCCCTTTTTGGCTCTGGTAATCGGCGCGATGCCGAACCTCGCGTCGGGCGCTGATTTACTGACCGGTACTTGGCGGCTTGTCTCATTCGTTTCAGAGGAAACAGAAAGCAAGACCACCTACAAGCCCTTCGGCGATAATCCCAGCGGACTGATCAGTTATACTCTGGACGGCCATATCATTGTTATTATAGCTGATCCGACGCGCAAGCCACCCGCCGAGCCGAAGGTAACCGATGCAGAGGCTGCTCAGCTTTACCGGACGATGAATGGCTACGCCGGAAGGTACAAGATCGACGGTGATAAGCTAATCGTGAACCCCGAGGTCGCGGCAAGCCCGGCACTCGTCGGGACTGAGCAAACGTACGTATTCGAGGTCAAAGGCGATCGCTATCAATTAAAGACGAACCCATTCGTCAGCCCGCTAACTGGCAAGCAGATCGCTAGCACGCTCGTTTGGGAACGCGTGAAGTAATTGTGCACATCAATCGGATGCGCGGCGAGTAGGGGTAGCGGTCGTTCTCGATCGTCTCGATCAGCACATCGAGCAGTGCCAAGGTCTCCGCGTCGCTGAGGTCGAGGTGCATCACGCCGATTGCCGGACACCGGGGAAGCTTACGACCACATCCGCCGGTCTTGTGCAATAGCGCGCCCAGGCGTCGGCAAGCTGACGACGCTTCTTGAACAAGTCGCCGCGCGCGTAGGCCTCATCGACCTTGTCGCCGCAGGTGTGCCCGATCGCCAGCTTGCGGACCTCGATCGGAAAAGTCGTTTCCTCGCGCACCCAGTCGGTGAACGTCGATCTGAAGCCGTGCACTGTCAGATCCCGAACAGCCAACGAGATCGCACCGAGAGGAACCGACAGTTTGCGGACACTCCGGTGGAGAGAACCGCGTTCGAACTCGCGGTGCCTCCGCAAGGGGTAAAGGCTGTGGGCCGCCACTCCAGGCAAGCATTGCCGTTTCGGACCTGAACCTGTAAGTGGCGCAGCCTTTCGTGCCGCCGTCTCCGATTGCCAACGCCCAGAATAGCCTTTCGCAGGAGCGGGACCGATGGTTCGAATCCGGTTCTCTCCAGCAGAGAGTCTGCGAACCATCGGTTCCTCAGCTGCAGCGTTTCATCGGTCTACCGCAGAGGAAGCAGCTCCTCATCGAGCGGACATAGAAAGCGCGATACGGGCCGAAGAGCTTGCTGACGCGGGCGACTGGGCCGGCGAGGCGATCTGGCGCCGGATTATTTATGCTATCTGGCCGTCCCCGCCTTGGCGCGCGCCCAGCGGCGCAACAGCAGGTCGATCTCCTCGTCGCGGCGGAATGTTAAAAGGCAATCGGGCACGGAGGCAAAGGGGGGCAAGATGAATAGCCGATGTCTTCAATTACTCGCAGCCGGTCTGATTGCCGTTGCACCGGTACTTGGGCCGGCAGCCGCCAACGGATCTTTGTTTCACCTGACTTGGACACAGGAAGCAACGATCGCCGATATACGCGCCGCACTCGCAGCGCGGGACTTGACCTGTCGCCAATTGGTACAGGGCTACATCGATCGCATCGAGGCGTACGATAAAAAAGGCCCGCAACAACTGATCGGTGTGGGCAGACGCTGCCTTCCGAGATTCCAGGCTGTGTATGTAGTCTGTGGACATATTGTAGGGCCTCAAGGTGTCGTGCCCATCTATTGCGAAGAACTTGAATTTCTCGGCATCGTCTGTGATTAGGAATACAATTGATCTGGTCTCAGGGGCGTGTCCATGCGGCTCGTTGCTTGGCACCGTCATCGTGAAGGGAGAGGGTGATATGCGTATGCCAGGATTTACCGCAGAGGCTGGGCTCCCGCGCACGCCCGCGCGTTGGGTCACCGGAGAAATCGCGCTTGCCGGTGAGCTCCAGGCGCGTGTCGTGCCACAGTTCTGTTTCAGACATCCGCCTCCATATAGTGACTGCATCACGTGCTGCTGGGGCACCTTTGGGCATCAAATGTGCCGCACAGCCTGCGGCCCATAGTCTGTTACTCAAAAGCACCGGCCGTATGGGTTGGGTTGCATGCGACTCGCGTGCAATCGGTTTACCGGACCGGGGTGGGTCGAGCTCCAATCAATATCGGTCGTCATCGACGCCGAAACACCACTCCCCGCGTCAATCGGGGCAAATCTGCTACGATACGTGCCGCGGCTTCGCGCAAGGGCGGCTTCGGCTGTAAAACCTGGGAAACGCATCGCAGCCTCCAGTTGCCGTAATCTCTCAATTTAGAGCGGGCCAGGAGCCCCTCAACGAAGATCTTCAGCAGCTGATACACCTCAGCTATGTCGTGAAGCTCTTTTGATCAGAGCGGCGGCTTTCGTCGTCCGATAGGTCAAGGTTCATCGCCCTGATATGGGGTCGCTAACGGTGCTGATGAACCTCATCTATCGGCCAGCGAGCGGTGGTGGGAGTTAGCGCACCTCTCAAACTCTGTTCAAGGTCAAGAAGCCGCAACAGCAGCTACCGGAGCGGCTCGAAAGGCATTCATTAGGGGTTATCCTCGCCATCGAACCCCTGCCCCCAAAAAAAGTTACCAATTAACTATTGACATAATCGGTTACATTCTGTCACAAATGCCAGCGACCTGCCGACGAGACGATGAGAGGCAGGCGACAATCTCGATAAACGCGGGTCTCCGCGAATGGTCTTTCTGTGGACGCTCAGGGAGCGATGCGACTCCACTGACTCACCTCTCGCTCGGACCTGAATACATGGAGATTTGGCGATGAACGTTGGCCATTTTGAACAGATTTCGGATTGCTGGTCGTTGGAGGGGCAACCCGCCACGTACTATCGCTCAGCAGCGGCGCGAGCCCGGATGCTCCAGGCAGATGCTACCACGCCTAGAGTGAAGCAATATCTCGACAGAATGGTTGCTCATTGTGAACGGTTGGCGGGCACCGTCGAGCCCGGCGTCTCACCCCGCTCTGACAGGCGGTACGCGGGGAGGACGAGGTTGGCGAGATCGTGATCGACTTCAACCGGGATTTCGCCGAACTCGCCGAGAAGATCCCAGCGGGAAGATGGAAAGGGAACTTTCAGTTTCCGTCGGCTGATGATCCACCTGTCTGGAGATTTTGGCGGTTCTAACCTTGGTCGTCCGCAACGATGCGACGGGTAGACGCCGCAAAAGCCGCGACTTTTTCGCCTATACTTGGGGACGCTCTGCGAATAGGACTCACTGGCGGAGGGAACCGGATTCGAACCGTCAGTCCCGCAGAGAAAGAGACGGCCGTCGAGAGAGGCCCCGCGGCCGACCATCGTCGTCTCGCGAGACGACCTGTGCTTAATGACCCCATCCAGCTTATCGGTCCGGCGTCTCTCGTCGGCA
>Ga0306924_10007864_pt1 | contig 10726 bp, 8 predicted proteins | sample sta12Can44000111_FD_203756 | JGI IMG/M metagenome (GOLD analysis project Ga0306924, IMG submission 203756) | Lab enrichment of tropical soil microbial communities from Luquillo Experimental Forest, Puerto Rico - statanox.12C.anox.44.000.111 (v2)... | ecosystem: Environmental > Terrestrial > Soil...
TCGGCTTGTTTGGCATTTTCAACGGAAGTGAGCGCATGGGCGGCGGCGCGCCGGAGGCGGAGCGCACGGCGCAAGGCTCCTCTTCCGACCTCATGTTGCGCATCGATCGCCTCGAAGCCCAGATTCGGCAGATGACCGGAGCGATCGAGCAGCTGCAATTTCGCAATCAGCAGCTCGAGGGCCAGATCCGCCGCATGCAGGAAGAGGGCGTGTCGCGGCCGGCGGCGCAATCGCGCCCGCAGAACCTGCCGGCGCCGTCGTCCCCGACCGCAACGCCCGGCCGGCGCGGCGATGCCTTCGATCCCGCCCAGAATCCGAATGCGCCCGGCGCGCCCCATACGCTCGGCGCGGCCAACCAACCCAGCGGGGCGCCCATCGTGGGCGCAGATGCGGGCGAGCCGCCGATCGGCGCTCCCGGCGGACGCGGCGCGGCCGCGCCGCTCGATCTTGCGACCATGGGGCCGCCCAGCGGCGCGGTGCCTGGGCAATCGCCGCAGAACCCCACCGCTGGCGGCGCGCTCGCCACGCTCGCGCCCTCGCAGACGCCGCGCGACGAATACGATCTCGCTTATGGCTATGTGCTGCGCAAAGACTACGCGCTCGCCGAAGACGCCTTCCACGGCTTCTTGAGCAAATATCCCAATGATCGGCTCGCCGGCGACGCCACATATTGGCTCGGCGAGAGCATGTTCCAGCGCCACCGCTTCCGCGACGCAGCGGAAGCCTTCCTCAGCGTCTCGACCAAATACGAATCCACCGCCAAGGCGCCCGATGCGCTTCTGCGCCTGGGACAGTCGCTTGCCGCGCTCGGCGAGAAGGAGGCGGCCTGCGCATCGCTCGGAGAAGTCCTGCGCAAATTTCCGCGCGCATCGGCCGCGGTGAAGCAGGGGGTCGAGCGAGAACAAAAGCGTGTCCGCTGCTGACGAGGCGGCGCCGGTCTCCGCCGCCGAGGCGAAGAGGTTATTTTCTCCGCTCGCGCGCGTTTGCGCCCTCGTCTTGGCCGTCTCCGGCGGTCCCGATTCGACTGCGCTGCTGATGCTGATGGCGCGCTGGCGCAGCGCGCTCAAGCGCGGGCCGAAGCTCATCGCGGTCACGGTCGACCACGGCTTGCGGCGCGCATCCGCCGGCGAGGCGCGCGCGGTCAAGCGCCTGGCACGCCGGCTCGGCGTGCCCCATCGCACCGTGCGCTGGGAGGGCAAGAAGCCGGCGAGCGGATTGCAGGAGGCGGCGCGCTCGGCGCGCTACCAGTTGCTTGCGGCCGCTGCCAAGTCGGCGAGGGCGGGCGCCATCGTCACCGCGCACACCCTTGATGATCAGGCCGAGACCGTGCTGCTGCGCATGAGCCGCGGCAGCGGCCTCGGCGGGCTGTGCGCCATGGCGCGCTAGTCGCCGCTGCCGGCGAACGGGACGCGGGAGATCATGCTGGTGCGACCGCTGCTTGAAATTCCGAAAGCGCGGCTCGTCGCGACGCTCGCGCGCGCGAAGATCGAATTCGCCGACGATGCATCGAACCGCGATCCGCGTTTCACCCGCGCGCGTCTGCGCGAGCTGATGCCCGCGCTCGCGCGCGAGGGGCTAGACGCGCGCCGGCTCTCGCGCCTTGCGGGGCGGCTGCGGCGCGCCGAGGCCGCGATCGAGATGGCGGTCGACGATGCGATGAAGGCCCTGTCCCGCACCCCCTGGTCCGATCGCACCCCGATCGCCTTCGATGCGGAAAAATTTGCGCACCTGCCCGCGGAAGTGGGGCTACGCCTGCTCGGGCGAGCCATCGCGCACGCCGGCGCGGAGGGAGCCATCCGACTCGGCAAGCTCGAGAACCTCTACGAGGCGCTCGCCGCGGCAAGGGCGGGCAAAACATTTCGTTTGCGCCGCACGTTGGGCGGAGCGCTCGTGACTTTGACCCCGATGCAGCTCATGGTCGAGCGTGCTCCGGCGCGCAGAAGGCACCCGCCTGCCGCAATTGCAGGCAAATGTCACAACCGTGTCACCTGCAAAGCCCGTCAGACTGCCCGCGGGAATTAACCGGGTTCCCTTGGCAGAGGTCCCCTCGGCACTTAAATTGTATCCGGACGGCCGTGAATCGGCCTATAAGTTGCCATATGAACAGGCCGCGGACCTTCCAACGGCCGTGAAGGACACGGGATGAACGCCAATCTGCGCAACTTCGCCCTTTGGGTGATCATCGTTCTCTTGCTGCTGGCGCTGTTCACCCTGTTCCAGAACCCGGGCCAGCGCACCACGTCGCAGGACATTTCCTTCTCGCAGCTGTTGAATGAAGTGGATCAGGGTCGCGTGCGCGACGTTTTGATCCAGGGCCCGGAAATCCACGGCACGTTCACCGACGGCCGCAGCTTCCAGACCTACGCGCCGAACGATCCCAGCTTGATCCAGCGGCTCTACGGCAAGGGCGTGTCGATCACCGCCCGCCCGCAGCAGAACGACGTGCCGTGGTTCGTGTCGCTTCTGGTCTCGTGGCTTCCCTTCATTGCGCTCATCGGGGTGTGGATTTTCCTCTCGCGCCAGATGCAGGGGGCGGGCGGCAAGGCGCTCGGCTTCGGCAAGAGCCGCGCCAAGCTCCTGACCGAAGCCCACGGCCGTGTCACCTTCGAAGACGTGGCCGGCGTCGACGAGGCCAAGCAGGACCTGCAAGAGATCGTCGAGTTCCTGCGCGACCCCGGGAAATTCCAACGTCTCGGCGGGCGCATCCCGCGCGGCGTGCTGCTGGTCGGCCCGCCCGGGACCGGCAAGACGCTGCTCGCGCGCGCAATCGCGGGCGAAGCCAACGTGCCGTTCTTCACCATTTCGGGTTCCGATTTCGTCGAGATGTTCGTGGGTGTCGGCGCCTCGCGCGTGCGCGACATGTTCGAGCAGGCGAAGAAGAACGCGCCCTGCATCATCTTCATCGACGAGATCGACGCGGTGGGCCGCCACCGCGGCGCCGGTCTCGGCGGCGGCAACGACGAGCGCGAGCAGACGCTCAATCAGCTTCTGGTCGAGATGGACGGCTTTGAGGCGAACGAGGGCATCATCCTGATCGCCGCAACCAACCGTCCCGACGTGCTCGATCCGGCGCTGTTGCGGCCGGGTCGCTTCGATCGCCAGGTGATCGTGCCCAACCCGGACGTGGTCGGCCGCGAGCAGATCCTCAAGGTCCACGTGCGCAAGGTTCCGCTGGCGCCGGACGTCAATCTCAAGACCACCGCGCGCGGCACGCCCGGCTTTTCCGGCGCCGATCTCATGAACCTCGTCAACGAGGCGGCCCTGATGGCGGCTCGCCGCAACAAGCGCATGGTGACGCAGGTCGAGTTCGAAGACGCCAAAGACAAGGTGATGATGGGCGCCGAGCGCAAATCGCTGGTGATGACGGAGGAGGAAAAGCTCCTGACCGCCTATCACGAGGGCGGCCACGCCATCGTCGCGCTCAACGTGCAGGCGACCGATCCCGTGCACAAGGCCACCATCATCCCGCGCGGCCGCGCGCTCGGCATGGTCATGCAGTTGCCGGAGCGCGACAAGCTCTCCATGAGTCTCGAGCAGATGACCTCGCGGTTGGCCATCATGATGGGCGGACGCGTGGCCGAGGAACTCGTGTTCGGCAAGCAGAAGGTCACCTCGGGCGCCGCGTCCGATATCGAACAAGCGACCAAGCTCGCGCGCATGATGGTGACGCGCTGGGGTCTGTCCGAAACCCTCGGTACGGTCGCCTATGGCGAGAACCAGGACGAGGTGTTCCTCGGCTACCAGGTGGCGCGCCAGCAAAACGTCTCGGAGGAAACGAGCCGCAAGATCGACGCCGAGATCAAGCGTCTGGTCGAGGCCGGCTACGGCGAGGCGCAGCGCATTCTCGAGGAGAAGCGCGCCGACCTCGAAACGCTGGCCAAGGGGTTACTCGAGTTCGAGACGCTGACCGGCGACGAGATCAAAGATCTACTCGCCGGCAAGCGGCCGGCGCGCGAATCCGTGATCGAGCCCGCCACGCCGCGCGGCTCGGCCGTGCCACCGGCCGGCAAGCCGCGGCCGCGCCCTGAAACCGGGGGCCTCGAGCCGCAGCCGCAGGCCTGATCCGCGCTCACGACAAAGGCGCTACCCTATTTTTGCCGGCCGAGGGGCGGCCGCAAGGGTTGACCTTGGCCATCAATTCGCCAGCGCGCGGTCGAGCGGCGTGCGAGATTTACCGGCGGTGATGGCATCGAAATACGCTGCGGCCTCGGCGTGCCGCCCCGCCGCCTGGAGGCTGCGCAGATAGGTCTGGCGAAAGAGGTCGTCCTGGGCGTCGCTGCCGCCGATCGATGTCATCATCGGCATGATCGGATCGAGCAATGCGGCGGCGCGGGCGCGATCGCCGGCGCCGAAGGCGGCCGCCGCCTCAATCACCGCGCGTCCCACCGGCGCCCACACCCGTTTCACTTCTTCGTCGTCGGCTGCGCTGCGCGCGCGCACCCCGGCGAGCGCCGCTTCGACCGCATCAGCCCGGCCGGCGCGCGCGAGCGCATAGACGTAATGCGCGTTCATGAACGGCATGAACGTCTCGAGCGCGCGCGGGGCGATATGCCCGGCGATCGAAGGCCATTGCGCATCCATGGGCCCGGCGGCCATCTCGATGCGCCAAAGCAAGGCGATGGCGTCGAGTTGCTCGACCACGAAGTCCGGGGTGATGCCCCAGATGTGCGTCCGAAAAACGCGCATCGCCGCGGCCACGTCGAGCCGCTCGAGATGCAGCAGGGCAAGGTGCCAAGCGTCGTGACAATGGATCGGCCGTCCGCAGGCTGCGAGCAACGGGAGGAATGATTCCAGGCGCGCGAGACCTTCCGCCACGCGGCCCTGGCGGATGAGAACGTGGGAGAGGGCGTGCTGCGCCCACGGGTTTTTCGGCTCGATCGCGAGCGCGCGTTCCGCCGCCGCCTCGGCGGCGGCGTAGTCGCTGCACAGCTCGCTGGCGAATGCCGTCATCGCGAGAAAATCCGGATCCGCTGCGTGCGCGCCTTCGAGGCGGCGCATGTGCGCGCGAAACCGTGGCCCCATGTATTGCTGGCCGAGCACGTAATAGAGGAACTCTGCGATCTTGGCGGTCAAGAGATCGCTCGGCCACTCGCTGGTGATCGCCTCCATGGCCTCGACGGCGCGCAGATTGTCATTGCCATACCAGAGCGCGAGCGCCCGATGGAGTGCGCGCTCGCGCGTGTTCATCGCGAGCGCATCGCACGCGCGCAGGTGGACGGCCGCGGTCTCAAGCGCGCCGCTGGTCTGCCCGTAGAGCCAGAACGTCGCGGCGTAGAGTTGAACGATCGGTGTGTCGGGCCAGCGCTTTGCGGCGTCGAGAATGGCCTCGACGCCCTGATCGAGACGCAGCAACCGTGCGGCGAAGTCGTCCGCCGCGGCGACGGCAGTTGCGTCATCGGTGGTCACATCGAGGCCGCGCGCGTCTTTCATCGCGTCACCCTTAGCCTGGCGCGCGGTAGGAGGCAAAGCGGCGCGTCGACGCCAAAATGCCATCATGCCGATCGCATCCAATGCGAAGGCGAATGCGGCCGGCCCGCCTAGCGGCGTGCGTCGATCGCAATCGACGGCGGCGCCTCGTGACTCATGAATACCGGTTGCAACATGTGCGATTGGAACTGCCAGCCATGATCTTCACCCAGCACGCATTCGGCGATCAGGTCTGCGATCAGCATCGGCGGCTTGGATTGCGGCACCGGCGCGCGGACCGCGGCGCCGTAGAAGCTGACGATGCCCAACAGCTTCGCGCGGCGCGGATCGCTCGACTCGACCAGTAGATTGTTGATCAGATGGCGCGTGGTTTTCACGCTGCTGATGGCGGTCGTGGCCTGGCGTTCACGCCACGTGTAGAACGCGCGAATTTTGTCGCGTCCCTGAAACCGATTGTGGCCCACCACCATCACGCCCTCCGGCAGGTAGAATTCATGGGCGCGGCGCCCGCCATTGCAATCGACCTCGTGCCAATATCTCGCCTCGAGGCGGTAAAGCGCGTGCCAAAGATCAACGTCGTCGTGAGTGTCCATGTTGCACCTCGCGTCATCGCCGAAGCGGTTCCCCCGGCCGCGTGGCAACGGTTCAGTCAAAGTCCCGTAATCCCGCCTGCCGCACGAGCGGATATGTGACATCCCGAAACTCGCGCATGCCTTGCTCGAAGCGCGGCCAGCACAGCAGAACGCCGTCGAGACCCGCTCGCGACAACGCCTGCAATCCGTCGACGATCTGCTCCTTGGTGCCGATCAGCGGGAATCCACCCCAGCCGGCAATGAATGCCTCCTGATAGGCTTTCAGCCGCTCCGTCGGAATCATCCGGGCATTGATGTCGAGCGTGAACGTGTCGATCATATTCTTGGCGGCTTCCCAGTCGCCCTTCTCGTGCACGTAGTAGCGGTAAAAATCGCGCGCCGCCTGCTCGGTCTCGCCCTGCACGATATTGGCGACGGTCCAGACCCGGACCTCGCGGCCGTATTCCTCCCGCGCCAGCCGGTGGTAGGCCTGCACGTGCGCGCGGCATTCCTCGAGGCCGCCGGTGCGAATGACCGTAAAGACCAGATCCGCGTATTTGGTTGCAAAGTGACGGCCGCGCTCGGACGCGCCGGCGCTCATGACCGCGGGATGCGGTCGCTGGATCGGCTTCGGTTGCAGGTAGCCTCTGGTGATCTTGTAGAACTTGCCCTCGTGGTCGAACGCGTCGTCCTCGGTCCACAGCCGCTTGACGATGGCGAGCCATTCCTCGGCGCAGGCGTAACGCTCGGTGTGTCCCATCATTGGGCTGCCGAACATGTCGATTTCCGGCTGGTTCCATCCGGTCACGATGTTGAGCGCGTAACGGCCGCCCGAAATATGGTCGATGACCGTGGATTGCTTGGCGGCGACGATCGGGTGATTGAGCGAGATGTGCGAGGTGGCGAAGACCCCGGCCTTGGCGGTGGAAGCGGCGATGCCCGCGGCCCAAGTGTAAGCCTCGAAGCCTCGCCCTTGCGGATTGGTGGCGCCGCCGAAGCCGTGCCAGCGCGCGACCGGCACCAGCGCCTCGAAATCCATTTCTTCGGCGAGCTTGGCGAGGGCGAGCGTCGTCGGCCAGGTGATGTCGAGCCGACCGTCGAGGTCGGACATCACGCAGCCGCTGTCGAGATTGGTTTGGAAGGTTCCGAGCTTCAGTTTGCGGCTGCTGAAGGCCGGATTGGTCTCGGCGCGATCCTGTTGCTGGATGGCACGCGCGGTCATCGGCGCCCTAGCTTTTCATCGCCGCCTTGATGGCGGCGACGCCGCCGCCCGCCTTCGCCGCTGCGATGATCTTCGCCTCGCGCGCGGCGAGCCCTTCGAGCGCCGCCTTCATGGCGTCGATCTTGTCGGTCGGCACGACGACCGCGCCGTGGCGGTCCGCGTGCACGAGGTCGCCGCTTTTGACCGCCATGCCGTGCACGTTCACGTCGATGCCGAAATCGACGACGTGGACATAGGCGTGGGAGGGAACGATCGAGCCCGCCAGCATCTGGAAGCCCGACGCGATCATCGGGATGTCACGGATCGAGCCGTTGGTGACCACGCCGAGGCAGCCGAGCGCCTTGTGCACGTTCGACTGCACCTCGCCCCAGAACGCGCCGTAGCCCACATGCTCACCGTCGAGGTCTTCCATCACCATGATGCTCGGCCGCGGCGAGGCTGCGACATAGTCGAGATAATCAAGCCGCCTTTGCATGTAGCCGGCGTCTCCGAGCGCAACCGCGTCCTTAGCCTTGAACGTCACCGTCTTGGCAAAGCCGACGATGGGCGCAAGCTCGGGAAACGGGCAATGCAGGTGCTTGACGGTGTAGCCGAACCCGCGACGCTCGGGGGCGACGATCTCGATCAGGTTGCATGCCGTGGGGGTATCGATCGATTGCAGAAAATCGAGATGGTTTGGGCTCGGCGCGGTCATTCGTTTTCCCTTTCGGCCTCCTCGAAGCTCGACCCTAAGCCGTCGCATCCCGATAGGCGAGCGCGGCAATCACGGCCATGACGGCGAGCATGGCCACCACCATGGCGATTGCGGCCGGCCAGCCGCCCCGCTCCCAGGCAAGCCCGGGCAGGAAGGCGCCCATGCTGCCGCCGATATAGAACGAGGTCACGTAGAGGCCGACGGCGGATGAGCGCCCCTCCTTCGCGATTTCGGTGACGTAGCCGGTCGCGATTGTCTGGCACAGCATGCCGCAGCCGGCGCAAAACGTCAGCCCCACGATGATCGCCGGAACCGGCGGGGCGAGCGTGAGCAGCGCGCCGCCCATCCACGCGGCAATGACCACGAGGATGAAACGCCGGCGGCCGAGCCTCGCCGTCATCCAACCAGTCATCGGCGCGATCACGGTGCCGGCGAGATAGGTCACGAATATCGCGCCCAGCAGCGTCGAGGAAAAGTGATAGGGCGCCCCGGCGAGATGGAAGCTCACGTAGGTGAATACCGCGATGAAGTTGAACAGCACACCGAAGCCGATGCCGTAGGTGGCGAGAAGCTGCGGATTTTTGAGATGCCGCAGCATCTGCCGCGCCGAAGCGGCAAGGCCTTGCGAGCGAACGAAGCCTTTCTCCCGCGGCAGCAACAGCGCGAGCGCGCCGGCGCCTATCAACGACAAGCCCGCCAGCGTCAAGAAGGCGCCGCGCCAGCCGATGAGATCGCCGAGCACGCCGGGAACCAAGCGGCCGCAGAACCCGCCGAGACTCGATCCCGCGATATAGATGCCGGCGACGCCGGCCACCTGCGCCGGCGGCCATTCATCGCCGATATAGGCGACGGTCACCGCGAAGATCGGCGGCAGCAGCAAACCCTGAAGAAACCGCCAACCGATGAGCGCTTGCACGTCTGGCGCGAACGCCGCGCCGGCCATGGGCACGACGATCGCCAGCATCGCAGCCGCGATGACGCGCTTCCTCCCCAGCACGTCGGCGACGGCGCCGGTGAACGGCGCGGTCAAGGCGATGGCGAGCGTACTTGCGGTCATGATCGCGCTGATCTCGGCTGCGCCGACGCCGAACTCACGCGCCAGCGAAGGCAGCAGCGCCTGGGGCGAATAGAGCGTGAGGAAGGTGCAGAAACCGGCAGTGGCAATGGCGATTTTGCGGCGATCGACGGCCATGGTGCCTAGCGGATCCTTGCCGCGCCGCCGACCGCGACGCCGCCGCGGCGGTGGCCAACTCTCCGTGCCGCGTCGCCGGTCATGCTCTCACTGCCCCATCGCCGTCCGCGCGCGGGCGAAGGTTTCCTCCGGCGAGCCGGAGGCATCGATGCGCATCCAATCGAGCGCGCCGAGGTCGTAGGTCTCCTGGCGGCGGGCGACCGCGGCGTCGGCATCGGAGGCGTCGCGCCCGCGCCCGCTCACGCGGGCGACGCGCGCGCCGAGATCCGCGGCGAGGAAAAGACCCTGGAAGGGCACGCCGAGGATTTCGGCGGACGCCGTCACGGCCGCGCGCTCCTGCGGCCGCGCAAAGACCGCATCGATGACCGCCGAATGGCCGGCTGCAAGCGCGCGGCGCGCCTTGTCGGCGATGCTGGCATAGACCCGCGCCGTCACCGCCGGCGAATAGGCATCCTCCGGCAACTTCTCGTGCTCGTCCTTGCCGAGCAGCATCTTGCGTTCGACGTCGGAGCGCAGCACCGCGGCCCCCGGCGCCGGTGCAAGCTGCGGCGCGAGCGCGTAGGCGAGCACCGATTTGCCGGTGCCGGAGAGCCCCCCGACCGCGACCAGGCGAGGCGCGCTGGGCTCGATGAACCGCCGCGCAAAGTCGAAATAGGCGCGGGCACCGCGCTTGATTGCGGCGGTGTCGTCGGGTGCGGCATGTTCGAGCCGCGCCGCCGTCACCTTGGCGCGGATGGCGGCACGCATCGAAAGAAAGAGCGGCAGGCCTGCTAGCGCGTCGAGGTCCTCGCTCCGCCTGGTCTTGGCAAGATAGCGGTTGAAGACGGCGTTGGCCGAGGGTTCGAGGCCGCGCTCGACCAGATCCATGAGCAGGAAGGCGAGATCGTAGAGCACGTCACCGGATGCGATCAACGCACTGAACTCGATGGCATCGAATGCGACCGGGCGGCCGCCGAGGAGCACGATGTTGCCGAGATGAAGGTCGCCGTGCAGACGCCGAATGAACCCGCGATGTCCGCGCTCGACGATGAGCGGACGGATGCGCGCGTGGGCGGCGCGGCTCTTCGTCGTCAGTAGCTCGACCTCGGCGGGCGGAAAAAGCTCGGGCAGCGCCCGGAACGCGGCGTCGTTTTGCTCGATATAGTCGGCGAGCGCCGCGATCCAGGGCCCGGCTTCGACCGCGCTCGCCCGGGCGTGAAGCGCCGCCACCGCGCGGCCGAGCGCGTCGGACAGCGCCGCATCGATCTTGCCCGCCGCCGCCAGCCGGTCGAGCGTCGCGTTCTCGTCGAAACGGCGCATTTCGACCGCCCATTCCACCGCCGCGCCGGCGCCGTCGAGCTCGAGCGCGCCGTCCGCCTCGCGCGTGATCGCCACCACGCGGCGGTAGATCTCGGGCGCGAACGACCGATTGATCCGAACCTCGGCCTCGCAGGCGCTCTTGCGCTGCGCGAGGGTCGAATAGTCGAGAAAGGGAAAGCGCACCGCGCGCTTGACCTTGAGCGCGCGGTCGCCGGCAAGAAACACCGAGGCGGCATGGGTGTCGATGCGCGTAACCGCGGCGCCGCCATGGGTCGTGGAGTCGGCGAGCAGCGCGAAGACCGCCTCCTGGCACTCGCTGT
>Ga0306924_10007865_pt1 | contig 10726 bp, 7 predicted proteins | sample sta12Can44000111_FD_203756 | JGI IMG/M metagenome (GOLD analysis project Ga0306924, IMG submission 203756) | Lab enrichment of tropical soil microbial communities from Luquillo Experimental Forest, Puerto Rico - statanox.12C.anox.44.000.111 (v2)... | ecosystem: Environmental > Terrestrial > Soil...
GATCGTGGTCTGCGAGTTCCTCGCGCCCTATGGTCTGGACACACGCAACACCGATTTTATCTTTGCGCCGCCACAGCGGGTGCGCATCTTTCACGATGGCCGTGTGGTCGCTCCGTTTGTCTATGGGTTCGACTATCGGCTGGACATGGCCAACCTCGAGCGAATCTACACTCCAAATCTAGAGAAACGTCAGACGATCCGCTTCTTTTGCCATGGCGAGGAATATCTGTTCTGGGGGCTGTTCCGCGCCGACCTTCATCTCGCTTGCCCGGCCCATGGCGGGCAGCTGTTTTTGCTGGGCACCGATCGGCTCGGTCGCGATCTCCTTTCGCGGATGATCTTTGGGGCACGCATCTCGTTGACGGTCGGGCTGCTCGGCGTCGCCGTGAGCTTTACGCTCGGGATCTTGATAGGCGGGATCGCGGGCTATTACGGCGGGTGGACCGACATCCTGATACAGCGCGGGATCGAGGTTGTTCAATCCTTTCCGCACCTGCCTCTGTGGATGGCGCTTTCCGCAATTTTGCCGGTAACTTGGAGCCCGATTCTCGTCTATCTAGGCATCACGCTCATTCTCGGGATGATCGAATGGACCCACCTTGCCCGGGCAGTTCGGTCCAAGCTCCTAGCACTGCGCGAGGAAGACTTTTGCACTGCCGCGGTGCTGATGGGCGCCCGCCCGGCGCGCATTATCGGTCGGCATCTCCTGCCGAGCTTCATGAGCCATCTGATCGCCTCGGCGACCCTGATCATCCCGGGAATGATCCTGGGTGAGACGGCGCTGTCGTTCCTCGGCCTCGGATTGCGGCCGCCGATCACGAGTTGGGGTGTTCTGCTCAACGAAGCCCAGAATATCAATGTCGTCGCGCTCTATCCTTGGCTTATGCTGCCAGTGGTCAACGTCGTCATTACTGTTCTGGCGTTCAACTTCTTCGGCGACGGGTTGCGCGATGCGGCCGACCCCTATCACTGACCCCCGAGCGGACGCGGCGAGCTGCGGGCCACGAGCGAGCACGGTGCGAGTGCTTGCAGGGCACGCCGACAAGCCACACTTGCTGTAGGTGATCGCAGACCGCCGGCTCCCTGGCCAGAGCGGTCCGGAAATTTTGCATGCGTGCTTTGCAGCCGGTTCGCGGCACTCAGGATCTTCTCCCCGGGGTGGCTCGGCGCCACCGCCAGGTGGTCGAGACCGCGCGGGCGGTGGCCGAACTCTATGGTTTCGCGGAGATGGCGACGCCGATCTTCGAGTTTACCGAGGTCTTCGTGCGCCCCATCGGCGAGCACACCGACATCGTTGCCAAGGAGATGTACACTTTCAACGACCGAGGCGGCGAGGAATTGACCTTGCGGCCGGAGAACACGGCCGGCGTGGTTCGTGCGTTGATCTCCAATGGCCTCGCCCAGAGCGTGCCGCTGAAATTCTTCTATAGCGGCCCGATGTTCCGCTATGAGCGCCCGCAAAAGGGCCGGTTCCGCCAGTTTCATCAGATCGGGGTCGAGCTGATCGGGGTAGCGCAGCCGCAAGCCGACATCGAGGTGATCGCGCTCGGCGGCCGCATCCTCCAAGCGCTGGGGATCAGTGATCGCGTCGAGCTCCAGCTCAACACTTTGGGCGATCCCGCGAGCCGTGCCGCCTATCAACAGGCGCTTGTCGCATATTTTTCGGATCGGGCTTCCGAATTGTCGGAGGACAGCCAACGGCGCCTCGAACGTAACCCGCTGCGCATCTTCGATTCCAAGGAGGCGGCTGATCAAAAAGTGGCGCGCGATGCGCCGCCCTTTGCCGATTACCTCGGCACCGGGTCGTCCCAATTCTTCGATCAGGTCTGCACCGGACTCGACCGGCTCGGTATAGGTTACCGGTTGAACCCGCAACTCGTGCGAGGGCTCGATTATTACACGCATACCGCCTTCGAGTTCGTGACCACCGAGCTCGGAGCGCAGGGCACGGTTATGGGGGGCGGGCGATATGACGAGCTCGTCGAGCTGATGGGTGGCCCGGCGTTGCCCGGGGTCGGCTGGGCCGCGGGTATCGAGCGGCTGGCGATGCTGATCGGCGAGCTGCCGGCACCGCGGCGGCCGATTGCGGTCGTACCGGTTGGGGAAGCTGCAGAGGGAGCGGCACCAATTCTTGCGGAGGCGCTGAGAAACCATGGCTACCCCGTGGATCTCGGCTATTCCGGGAACCTGGCTCGCCGTATGCGGCGAGCCAATCATGTGAAGGCGCGTGTAGCGGTGCTGATCGGCGACGATGAGATCGCCCGCAACGTCGTCACGCTGCGCGATCTCGACAGCGGTGAGCAGAACGAAGCGCCAATGGACCCGTCGTTGAGCGCGCTGCGGGCCCGCCTGCGAGCGCTCGACGCCTGAGCAGCTATGGATCCGTCGCTCGAAGCGCATCTGGAGCAGCTCGTCCGCCGCCATGCGGAGCTGCGCGACGTGCTCGGCAGCAGCGGGCTCACTGGTGTGGATTTTGCGCGATTGTCGAAGGAATACAGCGAGCTGAGCCCGATCGTCGACGGCATCGGTGCGTTGCGCCATGCCCGCGACGAACTCGCCTCGCTCACCGATCTGGCCCAATTCGGTGATGACGCCGAGCTCAAGGCGCTCGCCGAGGACGAGCTGCAGACCCTGCGCGAGCGCCTCCCGGGGCTCGAGCGGCAGATCAAATTGGCGCTGTTGCCCAAAGACGCTGACGACGCGCGCAACGCCATCCTCGAGGTCCGTGCCGGCACCGGCGGGGAGGAGGCGGCGTTGTTTGCCGCCACGCTCTTTCGCATGTACCAGCGCTACGCGGCGCTGCGCAGATGGCGGTTCGAAATTCTCGATCTCTCCGAAACCGGCCTCGGCGGGTTCAAGGAGGCGAGCGCGCTGATCAGCGGCGGCGACGTGTTTGCCCGGCTCAAGTTCGAATCCGGGGTCCACCGCGTGCAGCGCGTACCCGAGACCGAGGCGAGTGGGCGCATCCATACCTCCGCCGCCACCGTCGCCGTCCTGCCCGAGGCGGAGGAGGTCGACATCCGGATCGACGAGAGGGATCTGCGCATCGACGTCTTCCGAGCGAGCGGCCCCGGCGGCCAATCGGTCAACACGACCGACAGCGCGGTGCGGATCACCCATCTGCCCACCGGGCTCGTCGTCATCCAGCAGGACGAGAAGTCACAACACAAGAATAAGGCGCGGGCGCTCAAGGTGCTGCGTTCGCGTCTCTACGATATGGAACGGCAGGCGCGCGACAGCGCGCGCGCCGCCGAGCGAAAGAGCCAGGTCGGCAGCGGCGATCGGTCGGAACGCATCCGTACCTACAACTTCCCCCAAGGCCGGGTCACCGACCACCGCGTCAATCTTACGCTCTACAAGATCGACAGGGTGATGAGCGGCGACGCTCTCGACGAGATCATCGATGTGATCCTCGCGGCGGACCAGGCAGCGCGATTGGCAGTGGTCGAGAGCTGAGCGCGGTGACGGACACCCTCGCGTCGCTGCTCGGCGAGGCTGCCTCGATGCTGTCGCGAGCCGGATTCATAGAGCCCCGCCGTCGGGCTCGCCAGTTGGTCGCCTTGGTCCTCGACCTGACCCCAGCCTCGCTTGTGAGCCGTCCGGAGCAGCTGCTCGATGAGCAGCGCGTTGATCTTGTCCGGGGTGCCTTGCGCCGGATGGTTGACCATGAGCCGTTGAGCCGCATCCTCGGACGCCGCGAATTCTGGGGTCTGGAGTTCGTTTTGTCGCCCGACACACTCGATCCGCGGCCGGAGACCGAGACGGTCGTCGAGGCCGTGTTGCAGCGCCTTTTCGACCGCGAGGCGCCACAGCGCTTTCTCGACCTCGGCACGGGCACCGGCTGCATCCTGCTGGCGCTCCTCTCCGAATTCCCGGCCTCGGTTGGGTTTGGCGTCGACATCGCCCCGGATGCGGCAATTACCGCACGCCGCAATGCGATCGCACTGAACCTCGCCGAGCGCGCCCATTTCCTCGTCGGCGATTGGGCAACAGCGATATCCGGCAGGTTCGACGTGATCGTTTCGAACCCGCCTTACATCGAACGCGCTGCACTCGCCGATCTGCCGCGTGAAGTCGCCTGTTACGACCCTTGTTTGGCCCTCGATGGCGGCGCCGACGGGCTCGGCGCCTATCGGTCTCTCGTCCGTGGTCTTCGCGAATTGTTAAAGCCGGGAGGCGTCATTGCGTGCGAGGTCGGGATTGGTCGGGCGCCGGCCGTAGAGCAGATTTTGCGGGCGAGTGGGCTGACAATCGAGGGATGCGTGCACGATCTTGCCGGGATCGCGCGTTGCGTCGTGGCTGGCGCGCCTGGGCTGGTGGCGCAGAAAGTTGTTGGAATGCGCCGCCTTCCCGTCTAGGGTGGGTTCGCTCGGGGGCTCACCATCGTCTGGGAAAGCGGCACAGACCGGCCCGCAACTGCCCGCGAGGGGCCTTGGTACGCTCCCGCCGGACATCGGTCCGACAGTGTTCACCACGATTAGACAGGTGTCATGAGACCAGGACCAAACAAGCGATCGCGTGGTCGCGGCAATGGGGGCAACCCGCATCACAACCGCCCGCGGATGCCTCACCGAATTCAAACCTTCGACAGCAATGGTCCAAATGTAAAAATCCGCGGTAACGCTTATCAGGTTTTCGAACGCTATGTGGCTCTGGCGCGCGAGGCGGCGTCGAGCGGCGACCGGATCGCAGCCGAAAATCTCTATCAGCACGCCGAGCATTATTTCCGTGTCATGAATGCCAATGGCGAGGGCAACCTGCACGGGGCGCCACGCCCGATGACACCCGCCGATCCGGAGACCGGTGGGCTGGAGGCGGAAGGTCGCGACCCGAACGAGGCCTTTGTCCCACCCTCGCCGCCGCCAGCCAGCGAGGACCAGCCGTTTGGGGCCGAGCAGCCTTATCCCAGCGATACGCCCCCGTTCGGCTAGCCGTAGCGACCCGAGCAAACTACTGTCGGGAGGCCGCGCCGGGTGGGGTTGAGCGTCAACCCGGTCGCACCATATTGCCTACCGAAGGGTTGCGGGACCGCCTGAACAGGGGTACCGCCGCCGGTTCAGCAAGGCGTGCAAATCATGGATATCGATAAATATACCGAGCGGTCGAAAGGGTTTATCCAATCGGCCCAAGGCTTGGCGTTGCGCAGCGGCCATCAGCGGCTGATGCCCGAGCATCTTCTGAAGATCCTGCTCGAAGACAAGGAGGGCCTCTGCGCCAACCTTATCCGCGCGGCGGGCGGCGACCCACAAGCCGTGCTGCGCGCGGTCGAAACCGAGCTCGGCAAGCAGCCGCAGGTCGAGGGCAGCGGCGCCGGCCAAGTCTATCTGACCCCCGAAATCGCCCGGGTCTTCGACCAGGCCGAGCAGATCGCGCAGAAGGCCGGCGACAGCTTTGTCACCGTCGAGCGGCTGCTACTGGCCTTGGCGATGGCGCAGGAAACACCCGCGGGCAAGGCGCTCGCCGCCGGAGTGACGCCGCAGAAGCTCAACGCGGCGATTGAAGACCTGCGCAAGGGCCGCAAGGCCGACAGCCCCTCGGCCGAGGAAGGCTACGACGCGCTGAAGCGCTATGCCCGCGATCTGACGGCGGTGGCCCGCGAGGGCAAGCTCGACCCGGTGATCGGCCGCGACGAGGAGATCCGCCGCACAATGCAAGTGTTGTCGCGGCGAACCAAGAACAACCCGGTGCTGATCGGGGAGCCCGGGGTCGGCAAGACCGCGATCGTCGAAGGCCTGGCGTTGCGCATTGTCAACGGCGACGTCCCGGAAGGGCTGAAGGACAAGCGCTTGTTGGCGCTCGATCTCGGCGCCATGATCGCCGGCTCCAAATACCGCGGCGAGTTCGAGGAGCGGCTGAAGGCTGTATTGTCCGAGATCACCGCCGCGGCCGGCGAAATCGTCCTGTTCATCGACGAATTGCACACGCTGGTCGGCGCCGGCAAGGCGGAAGGGGCGATGGACGCCTCCAACATGCTCAAGCCGGCTTTGGCCCGCGGCGAATTGCATTGCATCGGCGCCACCACGCTCGACGAGTACCGCAAGAATATCGAGAAGGACGCCGCCTTGGCGCGGCGCTTTCAGCCGGTTTTTGTCGAGGAGCCGTCAGTCGAAGACACGATCTCGATCCTGCGCGGCATCAAGGAGAAGTACGAGCTGCATCACGGCGTGCGCATCACCGATTCGGCGATCGTCGCCGCCGCCACTTTGTCGAACCGCTACATCACCGACCGCTTTCTGCCCGACAAGGCGATCGATCTAATGGACGAGGCGGCCTCACGGCTGCGCATGGAGGTCGACTCGAAGCCTGAGGCGATCGACGAGCTCGACCGCCGCATCGTCCAGCTTAAGATCGAGCGCGAGGCGTTGAAAAAAGAGAACGACCCGGCATCGCGCGAGCGCCTTGAAAAACTGGTCAAGGAGCTCGAAGAGCTCGAGCAGCGCTCGGCCGAATTGACCGCGCAGTGGCGCGCCGAGAAGGACAAGCTCGCCGGCGCGCAGAAGCTCAAGGAGCAGCTCGACCAGGCGCGCGCCGAGCTTGAGATCGTGCAGCGCCGCGGCGATTGGAGCCGCGCCGGCGAGCTGACCTACGGTGTGATCCCGGAGCTCGAACACAAGCTCGAGGAGGTCGAGAGTGCCGAAGCCGGCCGCATGCTCGAGGAAGCCGTCACCGAGGAGCACATTGCCGCGGTCGTGTCGCGCTGGACCGGCATTCCGATCGACAAGATGCTGTCGGGCGAGCGCGAGAAGCTGCTCAACATGGAGCAGAATTTGCGCCGCCGCGTGGTCGGTCAGGACGAGGCGATCATCGCCGTGTCGAACGCGATCCGCCGCGCCCGGGCCGGATTGCAGGACCCGAACCGGCCGCTCGGCTCGTTCCTGTTCTTGGGACCGACAGGGGTCGGCAAGACCGAATTGACGCGGGCGCTCGCCGAATTCCTGTTCGACGACGAGAGCGCCATGGTCCGCATCGACATGTCGGAATACATGGAGAAGCACTCGGTCGCCCGCCTGATCGGAGCGCCGCCGGGCTATGTCGGCTATGACGAGGGCGGTTCGCTGACCGAGGCGGTGCGCCGCCGGCCCTACCAGGTGATCCTGTTCGACGAGGTCGAAAAAGCGCATCCCGATGTCTTTAACGTGTTGCTGCAGGTGCTCGACGACGGCCGCCTGACGGATGGTCAGGGCCGCACGGTCGATTTCCGCAACACACTGATCGTGCTGACCTCAAACCTCGGCAGCGAGGCGCTGGCGAGCCTGCCGGAGGGCGCGGAGGCGTCGGTCGCGCGCGGCGCCGTGATGGCCGCGGTACGCGATGCGTTCCGCCCCGAGTTCCTGAACCGGCTCGACGAGATCCTGCTGTTCCGCCGGTTGTCGCGCGACGATATGAAGGGGATCGTCACGATCCAGCTCGAGCGACTCCGGAAGCTGCTCGCCGACCGCAAGATCACCCTCGAGGTCGACGCCGCGGCGAGCGCTTGGCTCGCCAATGCCGGCTATGATCCGGTCTATGGCGCCCGGCCGTTGAAGCGGGTGATCCAGCGGGAGTTGCAGAACCCGCTGGCGCAGCAGATCCTCGAAGGCCATATCCCGGACGGCTCGACGGTCCATGTCGGCGCCGGTGACAAGGGCCTGGTGATCGGGGAGATCGTAACCGCCGAAGCGGCCTGAGCGAACCCCCTCCTCAACCCTCCCCGCCTGCGGGGGAGGGACGGGTGGGGGCATTGGTTGGCCAGGCCGGGAGGAGATCGACGGCCATGGACAATGCCGACATCGTGTGGCCCGAGCTGACCTACGCCCACTGGCACGACACAGCAGCAACATTGCAGCTCTGGACCCAGATCGTCGGCAAGGTACGGCTGAGACTGACCCCTTGGCTCAATCATGGCTGGCAGGTTCCGCTCTACGTCACCACTCGCGGGCTCGGAACCTTACCGATGCCGGCCGGCAACGAAATCCTCGAGATCGAATTCGACTTCGTCGATCACCGTCTCGTTGCGAGCACCAGCCGCGGCGACCAACAAACCCTGCCGCTCGAGCCTCAAACCGTTGCCGATTTCCACTATCGCCTAATCCGTCTGCTCGACCGCATCGGCGTCGCGGTGCCCATTAACGACATGCCGAACGAGGTTCCGAACCCGATCCGCTTTTCGCAGGACCGCACCCATGCCGCCTATGACTGTGCAGCCGCCCACAACTTCTGGCGCGCCCTGATCCGGGTCGACCGTATATTCAAGCTGTTTCGCACCGGCTTTTTAGGCAAGGCGAGCCCGGTCCATTTCTTTTGGGGCAGCTTCGACCTCGCCGTGACCCGTTTTTCCGGGCGCACAGCCCCGCGCCATCCCGGCGGCGTACCCGGGTTGCCTGACAGCGTCACCCGTGAAGCCTATTCGCACGAGGTCAGCAGCGCCGGGTTCTGGCCCGGCAACGAGGCTTTTCCTCAAGCGGTCTTCTATTCCTATGCCTATCCCGAGCCGGCGGGTTTCCGCGACAGCTCGGTGACACCGGGCGCCCGCTACGACGGAGTGCTGAGCGAATTCATCCTGCCGTACGACACGGTCCGTAATGCCGGAGAGCCCGACGCTTTGCTGCTTGACTTCCTGTCTGCGACCTACGCGGCAGCAGCGGACACCGGCGGCTGGGATCGAGCCGCGCTCGAATGCCCGATTGGAGTCCCGGGGAGAGTGCGGCAGGTGTAACATCGCCGATCGTTGGCGCTACGGGGACGACGAGGTCATGCAGGCTCCCAGTCTCATAACTCCGCCGGCTCCTCGAGGCCGGCGCCGCGCACCGCGGCGACCGCCTCATGGAGAGTCGCGAAGACCCGCGTCTCGCCGATTGCCGCGGTGATGCCGTGCCGGTCCATGTCGGAGCGCAAATAAGGACTGACCCGTGCAAAGATCATGACGACCCGCTGGCGCGCTAGATCATCGAGCAGCTCGCGGATCGATCGGGCAGCGGAGTAATCGATGGCGGTGATCGCCCCGGCATCGACGATAAACCACCGAACTGGTGTCGGGGCGTGCTCCACGAGGGTGTGAACGTCATCGGCAAAGCGGTTGTGATTGGCATAAAACAGGTCGGCGCCGAAGCGGTACACGATGAGCCCGGGTTCAGTTTGCTTTCCCGGCGCCACCGGGACCGGCAGCCAGCGCCCTGCCGCGTCGGGAGCGAGCATCATCGTATGCGGGCGGTAACTGTGGCGCACATGCCTGAAGAGCGATAGAGCGATCGCCAGCAGGATGCCTGCTTCGACGCCGACCACGACGACTGCCGCCGCAGTAATGACGGCAAGATCGAACTCGCCGGGGCTTTCGCGGCGGATATCGCGCAGACCTCTCAAATCGATCATCCCGATCGCGATTGTGAAAACGATCGCCGCCAATACGCAGCGCGGCAGGTATTGGAGCGGCCCGGTCAAAAACAACAGAACCAGCAGCACGACACCGGCGAAAACCAATTGTGCGAGCTGACTGCGCGCACCCGCGCGCTCGGCCATGGCGGTCTGCGTCGGGCTGCCGTTGACGACAAATGTACCGCTCGCCGCGGCTGCCAGATTGGCGGCCGAGAGCCCGAGGATATCGGCGTCCTCGTCGACCCGTTCGCGATAACGCAATGCGAACACCCGCGACGTCGCCGCACTCTGCGTGATGATCATCACCGCGCAGGAGGCGGCCACCGGCAACAGCGCAATCGTCTCGCTCCAGGTCACATCCGGCAGCCCGATCGACGGCAGTCCGCCGGGGACGGGGCCGATTACCGCGATGCCTCGCCCGGCGAAGCCGAACGCGGCGCTCGCCGTGATCGACCCGACTACCGCGATAAGCGCGAACGGCCAACGCGGGGCAACCCGATTGCCTAGCAGGACGCCGCCCGCCACCAGCGCCGACAACGCCAATGTCAGAAGATTGGTCTGCGGCAGACCGCGCAAGATCTCCCACAGTTGAGCAAGGGTGCCAGGTGAGTGGACCGCAACCGTAAGCATGTCGCCCAGCATCGCGATGCCGACCTGACACCCCACGCCAGTGAGAAACCCGACCAGAACCGTGCGCGATAGAAAATCGGCGAGGAAGCCGAGCTTGAAGAGCCGCGCCAGCAGCAGCAGTCCGGCGGTCAGCAGCGCCACCATGCCGACCAGCGCCATATACTCTTGGCTGGCGGGTACCGCCATATGCGAAAGCGAACCAGAAAGGATGGCGGCCGTCGCCGAGTCGGCGGCGACGACGAGATGGCGGGACGAAGCGAAAGCCGCAAACCCGACGAGCGGCAGCAGCACCGTGTAGAGGCCGGTGACGACGGGCGTGCCGGCGATGCGGGTATAGCCCAGCACTTGCGGGATGTTCATCGAGGCGAGGGTCAGCCCCGCCAGCGCGTCGCGCAACGTCGCGCTCGGGCTGAAGGGGCGAAGACCCGCGAAGAACGAAAGCCGCATCACCGGCACAAAAAATTTGCGCATCGGGATGCTTTCGTGCGAGCGGTCCGGCGCCTTCCGCTGCCGGGTCAGCGGTCGTATTCGAGCGAGACGTCTTTGCCGGTGTAGTCGGGCATCGATGCCGCCGACACCAGGCTCACCACCGCGCAGATGGCGATGTAGACGGAGATCGCATAGACGGTTTGAAAGCGCGCGAACAGCGCAGTAGCGATCAGCGGCGCCGGCCCGCCGGCAATGATCGATGCCAGCTGGTAGCCGAGCGAAGAACCGCTGTAGCGTAGTCGCGGCGTGAACGCCT
>Ga0306924_10007871_pt1 | contig 10724 bp, 9 predicted proteins | sample sta12Can44000111_FD_203756 | JGI IMG/M metagenome (GOLD analysis project Ga0306924, IMG submission 203756) | Lab enrichment of tropical soil microbial communities from Luquillo Experimental Forest, Puerto Rico - statanox.12C.anox.44.000.111 (v2)... | ecosystem: Environmental > Terrestrial > Soil...
CGACCCTCGATGGCGTGCTGACCTTACGTGGCGAAAACGGCATCGATCGCGCTTTCGCGGTCAGTGCCAATCCTACTGCCGCAACGCCGGCCGAGAGCGGCATCGTCTGGTGGCAGGCGCTGTTGCTGGCGTTTCTCGGCGGGGTTGTGTTGAATGCAATGCCATGCGTGTTCCCAATTCTTTCCTTGAAACTGCTGAGCGTCGCCCAGCATGCCCACGGCCGGCGCGTCGAACGGATCTCTCACGGCTTTGCCTATACCGTCGGGGTGCTCACGAGCTTTGCCGCACTCGGGATTGCGCTGCTCGTACTTCGTGCCGGCGGACAAGCGGTTGGATGGGGCTTTCAGCTGCAATCGCCGGTGTTTGTTGCGATACTCGCGTACGTCCTGTTTGCAATGGGGTTGAGCTTGTCCGGGGTCGCGGGATTTGGCGCCGCGCTCGCGGGTGTCGGCGGGCGGGTTGGCGCACACCCGGGGCTTGTCGGCACGTTTTTCACCGGCATGCTGGCGACGATCGTGGCGACCCCCTGCACGGCCCCGTTCATGGGTGCTGCGCTGGGATTTGCGCTGCTGGCCCCCGCGACAGTCGCGCTCGGCGTTTTTCTTGCGCTTGGCCTCGGTCTCGCCGCGCCCTATCTCGTTGCGTCACTAACCCACAGGTGGCAACGCTTGCTGCCGAAGCCGGGCCCTTGGATGGACTTTCTGAAGCAGCTGCTTGCCTTCCCGCTCTACGGGACGGTCGCTTGGCTCCTCTGGGTGTTGGTTCAGGAGGTCGGACCCGGCGATGCATTCGGCGCGTTCTTTGGGCTGGTGCTGGTCGCCTTCGCGGTGTGGATCTACGGACGAACGCGGCTTGCAGCGACTGTCGGACGGGTGCTCGGCATGGGCCTGACGGGGGCGGGAAGCGCTGCTGCGATCTTTCTCGCCGTTTCGCTGACTGGAGCAACGCAGACCAAATCCGCGGTCCTCCAAGACGCGCTGCAATACGAACCTTTTACGACACAGCGACTCGCCGCTCTGGAAAGCTCTGGCAAGCCTGTTTTTGTCAATCTGACCGCCTCCTGGTGTGTCACCTGTCTGATCAACGAACGAGTGGCCCTCGGCACCAGTGATGTGCGTCAAGCATTTGCCGAACGTGGCATCGTACCCCTCAAGGGTGACTGGACGAGCCAGAACCCGGAAATCACCCAATTCCTGCAGCAATTCGGCCGCAGCGGCGTTCCGCTCTACCTCTTCTACAGCGGCAAGGGCGACGAGCCGGTCATGCTGCCGCAGATCCTGACCGCGGCAAGTGTGCTCGACGTGATCGGTAAGAGTTGATCCACAACTGACGGAGGCTTCGCATGCGTGCCCTGAGCAAGACCCTGGCCGTTGCCGGACTCGCCGCGATCAGCGCGTTCGCCGTGGAGCGAGCTCCTGCTGTTCCTCCTGTCCCCACGGCAAAGGCGGGCGAGCCGGCACCCACCTTCAGCGCTCCGGACATTGCCGGGAAAACCATCAGGCTCGGCGATTATGGCGGCAAAATCGTCGTCCTCGAATGGACCAACGACGGTTGTCCGTTTGTCGGCAAGCATTACGACAGCGGCAACATGCAGGCGCTACAACAGAAATACACTTCGGCCGGGGTAGTGTGGCTGACGATCGCTTCGTCGGCGCCCGGCGAGCAAGGCTATGTCACTCCCGCTGACGCCAAGGCGGACCTCGCGCGGTGGCGGGCAGCGCCAACCGATTTCCTGCTCGACCCCGAGGGAGTAGTCGGCCGCCTCTATGACGCGCGCGCGACGCCGCATATGGTCGTGATCGACCACTCCGGTAGCGTCGTCTATATGGGCGCCATCGACGACAAGCCGTCGACCCGCCTCGCCGACCTCAAGACCGCGCATAACTATGTCGCCGCCGCGCTCGATGCGCTCGCCGCCGGCCAACCGGTGGCCGTCGCCTCGACCCGGGCCTACGGCTGCTCGATCAAATACAAAGAGGGATAACGCCTGCCGGCGCTATCCTGGCCTTAGCGGCTAATACTGGCCGCGCGGCTCGAGACCGAAGGCGTGCTGACCATACATTGTGCCGACTGCGTCCCAATTCAGACTGACATGACGGACGACGGCGTTGACGTCGCGCCAGGCGCGCTGCACCGGATTGCTGAGCAGCAGGCCATAGCCGCCGGTCGAGGCATTGAGGGCCTCCACGGCCTCTAAGGCGAGCTTGGTGGCATAGGCCTGGTTGCGGCGGCACCGGATCGGTCGGCGATTGTGATTTCCTCGCCGGCCCGCAACCTTTCCGTCGCCGTCTGCAGATCGGCCTCGAGGATCATCTCCGCTGCCTCGACGGCAGCCGAGGCTTTGGCGAAGCGCAGCATTGCCAAATAGGATTCGGGGGCTCCTTTCGCGGCACCCACCGCGGTCGCGGCGAGCATCGTGGCGCCGAGCAACAGCAATGGCAGCCGATACAGCGGGTTCTTGTGATGCCGCCCCCCCGGCGTGCGGCCCGAGCGAGTATCGGCAAACCGCTGCATGCGATGCTGCGGAACGAAAGCCTCGTGCACGATAACGTTCTTGCTGCCAGTCCCCGACAACCCGCAGACAAACCAATTATCTTCGATCTCGACATCGCCGATCGGCAGCAGAAAAAACGCTCGGCTCGGGTGGGTTACCGGCGGGTGCAGCGATGAAGGCGCCGAGCCTGATCCAGCTCGAATGATCGCAGCCGCTGGCGAACGACCATTTACCGCTGAGGACATAGCCGCCATCCGTCGGCGCGGCTGTGCCGGTCGGTGCAAAACAGACAGATTATGTCAGAAGCTGCGCCTAGGCGTCATTTGGCCTGCCTGTTGGCGGTAAGACGCCCCGCCTATGTGGGTAGCGCCGCGAGACATAACGGGCCATCCGATCGAACCGCTCAGCGAGTTCGAACAACTCGCGGCGCACTTCCGGCAATCGTGCCGCATGCGCCAACGTCCGTACCTCGGCGGCGGTTTGGCGGTAATAGTCCGCAGTCGGAGCTGGCTCGTCTGTCATGTCGTCATCGAAGGTTCCCCCGTCCGCAACACTTATCCCTCGTTTGAGGTTCCAAAAATTTGCAAGCGCGGCGTAAATTGATCACGCTCCGATAACAACAATATGTAACACGCAATAAATGAGGTAAATCGAAATAGAAAATACACGGTCTGGTACAAATATGGATAAAATGACATCGAACCAAAGAAGCGGACCTTTGTTGGTTTCTACTATGATAGACGAAATCAAATTCCTGCGCGAAAAAGCAGCGGCGCTGCGGACCCTGAGTCACAGAGCGCCGGCAATCGCCGAGGCGCTACGCCGCCTGGCCGATGAATTGGAATTGAAGGCCGCCGACCTGGAACGCCGGCAAGGCCACCCTCCTGCCGGCAGTGAACCCGGTTAATGCCATCAAATCGAGATGGCGCCGATACGGCGGAAGGTTGACAGCGGCGGAAGGATGACCCGAAGCTGGTCCATCCGTTGAAGGAGATGCGCGATGGGCCTCGACCTCGTGATCAAGAACGGCACGGTGGTGGACGGGTCGGGAATGCCTCGCTACCGCGCAGATGTCGGGATCAGCGGTGGCCGGGTTGTCGAGATCGGCCGCATCGTCGCGCCGGCAAACCGGATAATCGACGCCGACGGGCTGATCGTCGCGCCTGGGTTTATCGACGGCCACACGCATATGGATGCGCAGGTCGCCTGGGACCCGCTCGGCAGCTGCTCATGCTGGCACGGCGTCACCAGCGTCGTGATGGGGAATTGCGGCTTTGCGCTGGCGCCCTGCAAGGCGGACGACCGGGAATGGTTCGCGCGCTGCCTGACAGCTGTCGAGGACATCCCGACCGAGGCGATGATGGCCGGGATCGACTGGAACTGGGAGACCTTCCCCGAATACCTGGCGGCTGTCGAACGCCTGCCGAAGGCCATTAATTACGGCATGTATATCGGGCATTCCGCGCTGCGCATGTATGCGATGGGCCGGCGTGGGCTGGACGAGCGCGCCAACGAGGACGACCTGCGGCGCATGGCACAGGCGGTCGCGGAGGCGGTGCGCGCTGGCGCGATGGGATTTTCCACCTCGCGCGCCACGACGCATATCACCCCGGACGGGTCACCAGTCGCCAGCCGGATCGCGGATTGGGAAGAAATCGACCGCCTTGTCGCGGCCATGGCTTCTCTGGACGCGGGCATTTTCCAAATCGGACCTGACATCTCCGGCGGAGAGGCGCAACGCGTGTTTCTCGAAAGGCTGCGTCGGGTCGCGCTGGAGAGCGGTCGGCCGATCATGCTTGGCGTGCTAGCCACACGTCAGGGCGTTAATCCGAACCCTTGGGATTACCAGACTCGCTATCTCGACGAGGTTTCGGCGGCCGGCGGACGGATGTTCGGCCAAGCGACGACGCGTTCGATCAATGCCGTCTTCTCGCTGAAATCCTATTTGCCGTTTGACGGCTTGCCTGGCTGGCAGGCTCTTCGGCAGCTTCCGCTCGAAGATCAGAAAGCCTGGCTCGCCGATCTTGAGGTGCGTCGCCGGCTTGTCGCGGAAGAAACCCGAATGAAGCCGCGCGACAGCGTTCTGCAGGGCGGTGGCGCGGCGACAACCGATCCGCGCAAGCCCGACTATGACAACCTCTACCCGATGCTCGGCGTCGACTGGGACGACCCCTCGGTCGCCGACTTAGCAAGGCAGAGTGGTAAGCATCCGATCGAGACCATCATTGATCTATGCCTCGAAGACGACAACCGCGTTTTCGTCCAGCCGCTCGTAAACGAGTCGCCTGCAGATGTATTGGGCATTCTCAAGCATCCGCGAACTTTGGCGACCTTCTCCGATTCCGGCGCGCATGTATGCCAAGAGATGGGGTCGTCATTGCAGACCCACCTGTTGAGCTATTGGGTCCGGAACAAGCAGCAATTCACGCTAGAAGAAGCCGTTCGCATGCTGACATTCGACAATGCGTCAGCCTGGGAATTGCCGGATCGCGGTTTGCTGCGGATCGGCTACGCCGCGGATGTCGTCCTCTTCGACGAGCAGCGCGTCAAACCTCGCCTTCCGACGGTCGAACAGGATCTGCCGGGCGGCGCGCGGCGCCTCGTACAAAAGGCCGACGGCATCGCCGCCACTATCGTCAACGGCGTTGTCGCTTTCGCGAACGGGGAAGCCACGGGTGAGTTTGCCGGGTGCGTTCTGAAAAGCCGGCTCGCTCAGCAATGACCCGCGAGCTCACCTCGGTGTGTCCAGGTATTTCTTCGTTATTCCCGCGGAAGCGCGTGAAAGCGGGAAGCCAAGGCCAACGAGGACTCAGCAGCTTCGTCAGGTTAAGCCCTCGCGTTTTCGCACGATCTCCCTGAACAACACAGCGTGAAACAACTGTTGCTCGGCCCGAGCGTGGCGACATCGCCCAGAAACATCCCGCCTCCAGCTTCATTTTCACCACAGATCATCGTGGCGAGTGGGACCGAGTGATGACGGAGAGACCGAGATGGCCAACGTTGCTTTGACCTGCCTAGCAGAATTCGGGAGCGGACAGTCGAGGAAGAGGAAATCTGTAGAGGCAGACAGTTGATGTTGAGCTACGTCCATGGCGCGAGCGAGACGCTGTTTATCGGCGACACGATCGGCGTCCATTTCGATCGGGTAGCCGAGCGTTTCGCAGGGCGCGGCGCGCTGATCGTCCGGCATCAGCAAATCCGCTGGACTTATGGGGAGCTGAAGGAGCGGGTGGATGCTTTCGCGGCAGGGCTTTTGGCGCTCGGGTTAAAGCGCGGCGATCGGATTGGCGTCTGGTCGCCAAACAATGCGGAGTGGGTCGTCACCCAGTTTGCGACCGCAAAGGCCGGTTTGATCCTCGTCAACATCAACCCGGCCTATCGCGTCGCCGAGTTGGAATACGCTCTCAACAAGGCCGGCTGCGTTGCTCTCGTCACGGCGGCGCAGTTCAAGACCAGCGATTACCTGGGTATGCTGCGCGAATTGGCGCCCGAGCTCGGCAAGGCTCAGCCGGGTGATCTGCACGCGCCCCGGCTCCCGGACCTGCGGCTGGTAATCACGATCGGCACCGAGAGCACCCGCGGCACGGTGCGCTTCGACGATGTCGCCAGTGTCGCACGCGATGCCGACCGTCACCGGCTCTCAGCGCTCGCCGAAGAATTGCAGTTCGACGACCCGATAAACATCCAATTCACCAGCGGGACGACAGGCTTCCCCAAGGGCGCCACGCTCAGCCACCACAATATCTTGAACAACGGGTTGTTCATCGCCGAGGCGATGAAGCTGACCGAGCAAGACCGCGTATGCATTCCAGTGCCGCTCTATCACTGTTTTGGCATGGTGATCGGCAATCTCGGTTGCCTGACGCATGGTTCGACGATGGTCTATCCCAGCGAAGGCTTCGATCCGCTCGCCACCCTCGAAACCATCGCCGAGGAGCGCTGCACGGCTGTGTACGGCGTGCCGACGATGTTTATCGCCGAGATGGACCACCCCGATTTCGCAAAGTTCGATCTCTCTTCGCTGCGCACTGGCATGATGGCCGGAAGCCCTTGCCCGATCGAGGTCATGAAGCGGGCCTTCTCGTTGATGCACCTCTCCGAGGTCGTCATCGGCTACGGCATGACTGAGACGAGCCCGGCGAGCTTTGCGTCGGCGACTGACGATCCGATCGAGCGGCGAGTATCGACGGTCGGCCGGATCTTGCCGCATGTCGAGGCGAAGGTCGTCGATGTCGAGGGTCGGATCGTGCCGCGCGGTGCCGCCGGCGAGCTCTTGACTCGCGGCTATCTGGTCATGCTCGGCTATTGGGAAGACGAGGAGAAAACGCACGAGGCAATTGATCCGGCCGGATGGATGCACACCGGCGACCTCGCGACGATCGACGAAGAAGGCTATTGCAACATCGTGGGCCGGATCAAAGACATGGTGATCCGCGGCGGCGAGAATGTTTACCCGCGCGAGATCGAGGAGTTTCTCTACCGCCACCCAAAGATCCAGGACGTGCAGGTCATCGGCATCCCGGATCCGCGCTACGGCGAAGAGCTCTGCGCCTGGGTGCGCCTGCGCGACGGAGAGATCGTCACCGTGGAAGAGATCCGCGCCTTCTGCCAGGGCCAGATCGCGCATTACAAGGTGCCGCGCTACGTCAAATTCGTCGATGGGTTCCCGATGACGGTGACTGGCAAGATTCAGAAATTCCTGATGCGCCAGCAGATGATCGAGGAACTCGGGCTCAGCGTGCAGGAGACCGCCTGAAGCTCGGATCGATGGTCAGAAGCGGCGCATCAACGCGATAAGGCGCCCCTGAATCTTGACCTGGTCGGGTCCGAAGATGCGGGTCTCATAGGCTTTGTTGGCCGGTTCGAGGGCGATCGAGGCATTTCGGCGGCGCAGCCGTTTTAGGGTAACTTCTTGATCGTCGACCAGAGCGACGACGATGCAGCCGTTTTCGGCGGTGTCGCAGCGCTGGATTATTACCGTGTCGCCATCGAGAATGCCGGCGTCGATCATGCTGTCGCCGGCCACTTCCAGCGCGTAATGCTCGCTGTCGCGCCCAAGCAGGCTGGCCGGTACGCCGACGGTTGTGCTCTGATCCCGCAGCGCCTCGATCGGCGTACCGGCTGCGATACGGCCATAGAGCGGGAGGTCGACTGCCTCCGCGTCGTTCGCGACCGGCGTGCCGGGCAACGAACTTGCAAAATCGCCGTGGATGACCGTGGGCGAGAACCGAGCGCGTTCCCCGGCGGCCGGGGGAAGGGCGCTTTCCTCCGGCAGTTTCAAGACTTCCAAGGCCCGCGCGCGATGTGGCAGCCGCCTTATGAACCCACGCTCCTCGAGCCCGCTGACGAGGCGATGGATGCCGGACTTGGATTTGAGGTTCAAGGCATCCTTCATCTCGTCAAAGGACGGTGACACGCCGGTTGCGCTCAGCCGCTGGTTGATGAACAGCAACAACTCGCGCTGTTTCCTAGTCAGCATGACACCCCCTTCTGCGCCGCAGAACGGATCCTAAACATTCATGGGACGTTCTAGTTTAGTTCGCGCCCGGGGTCAAGTGGCAAGAGTGGGGTTTCTATCGCGAGTGGACGGGGGGGCGGCCCGGCTGCTGCTTCACGGCAACCCTGGCCGGCCGAGAGCAGCAGCGAGGCGCCGCTAGATTCGGCCGGTGCAGCCCTTTCCAACTTAGCGCTATTTGCTCAACGGTTGTCCGGTCGTCGGGTCGAGGATGAGCTGGCGTTGACCGGAGTCTTTGAGGTGGGCGTCTTCGAAATCGAACATGTTCCAAATCCGGCCAGCGAGCTGATCGAATGATCCATCGCCGATTTGGCCGGTACCCCAATTTTCCTCGATAAAGCGCAGCACCGAACTCTGATCCGTCAGGGTGTGATCGACAAAATTGGATTTGGCATAGGGCGAGATGATGAGGAGAGGCTGTCGCTGGGCATAGGCGCACCGCCCCTGAATCCCGTCGAGGGGCGTGCCGTGTCCGCAGACGCCGGGCCCATTCAGCTGGTCGGTGTTGTTCGTATTTGAGGCCGCAACCGCCGACGAATTGACGATCGGGCCCATTTGATGGTCATACCACCCGTCTGAATCGTCATACATGACCATAATCGCGGTGCTCTTCCAAAAGGGCGACCGCATGATCGTATTGATCGTCGAAACGAGGAACGACTGCTCCAAAAGGGGATCAGAATAGCCGGCGTGGCCGTCTTGGGCGGCAATTGCCTTGAGGATGCTGACCGCTGGCATGTTGCCGACCTTCAGCGCGTCGAAAAAATCGTGGAGGTCGTATTGGTGGTTGGCTCCGCCGTCACTGGACGTGCCGATCGCCGCCAGCGATTTCGGCCGGCATCGGGTTGGCGGTCGATGCGTGGTACTGGAAGAACGCGTGGTGCGGGATGTAGTCGGCCGTCGGGCCCGCATTGGCGGCCGTCGCAGGGCTCGACCGGTTGCAGCCTGTGGTGCCGTTCGGGTTTGTGACGGTCAGGTCGAACCCCCCCATGAACGCGCCCCATGTTACATGCTTGGTGTTCAACAGATTGCCAATGTTCAGGCCGCCGAGCTGGACCGTGGTGCCGGTCGAGCAAACGTCGCCGGTGGGGTCGAGGTCGCCGACGAGGGTGCCTGGCCCCAGATTGTTGGGCACAACTTTAGTTGAAGCCGCGCTGGGCGTCGCTGGATAGGTGTTTCCGGCTACGAGGTTGAGCAATCCAGGTGTCGAAGGCCCGAATGTCGTCCCATAGGAATTGTCGCTCATCGCGAAATTTTGCGCGTAATTCCACAGGGCAGTAACCGTATTGCCGTCGAAATACCCCAACACCAGACCTTTGTCCTTGCCATAGGCGAAGGCGGCATTGCAGAACGAGCTCCCATCAGCTCCGGTGTTCAGCGGGAAGAGATCCATCAAGCCTTGGTCGAATGCCAGCTGCTCGTGTCCGTAATTGTGGTCCGGTCACAGGTCGACGCCTGCGAGCGGTCGAGCCGGAACGGGTTGATCGCATTCGGGTCGTTTGCATGGTTATTGGCATTGGGGTTATCGGTCAGCAAGACGCCTTGGGGCTGGCCATCAACCAGCGAGCCGAGCCCGTTTACCGAGGGCGTGTCATCGGCCCCGGAAAAGGACGGCTCGCCCTTTGGGTTCAGCGCGACCGGGTAGGTCGCGAAGTAGTGGTCGAAAGCGACGTTTTCCTGAAAGATGACGACTACGTGCTCGATCGGCGATGCGCCGCCCGCGCCACCACCATCCCCGGCGAAGCTCGTTCCACAGAAACCGGACACGGCGAGCAGGCAGAGCCCGGCTCGTACAATCCGGCAAGGAGTTGACGTCGGCTGACCGCGAGTTTGCATCCGTGTCCCCCAACTCGTTGAGAAATGGAGGCAGCATTCGAACCAACAGAGCATTGCACTCTGGTTACGGTACGATGATGTTTTGATGACGTTTAGGTTCGTTCAGTCGGTCCGGCTAACCTTCGACGGCCCCCCAGGCCCTGTTTCCGAACCAACTCTCCCGCGCTATGCTCACCGAAATGGTTTCGAGATGGAGGGAACGGCGATGGCGCGCAACGGCAATCTCGGATCGAACATCCCGATCACCGACCGGATACTGGCCATTCGCGAGCGCTGGCATACGAAGCGCCATCCCTTCTTCCTTGCCTTCGGCGAGGGCAAGCTGCCGCTGAAGGCTCTGGGCCGCTATCAGGCCCTGCATTATCATTTCGTGTCGCGCGCCCTGGCGAGCTTTGGCATGCTCTATGCGCGCGGCTATCATTTCGAAGACGTCCGCAAGATGATCGCCGAGAACATCGCCGAGGAGGAGGGGTTCAAGGCGATCCCGGAGCCGGGACACGAGCCGCACGACCACAACGAGCTGATCCTGCGTTTCTGCCGCGCCGCGGGCCTCACCGACGAGGAAGTCCGCAATACGAAGATGCCGCCGGCGTGGTGGGCGCGCTCGCTCTACATGTACCACACGACGGCCAATGAGCCGGTCGGCGTCATTCTGGCGATGCAGACGACGCAAGAAGGCCAGATGCCGGGATTGATCGGCGAGGTGCTATTGCCCGCTTTCGAGAAGCATTACGGCTTCAAGCGCAATGCGCCGCAGATCGAGTTCTTTACCGAGCACGATGCCGCCGATGTCGAGCACAGCCGGCGGCAGATCCAGCTGTGCGGCCGATACCTCGACACGCCGCAGCTCGAGGCGCGCGCCGAGCGGGTCGCCGAGGA
>Ga0306924_10007873_pt1 | contig 10721 bp, 10 predicted proteins | sample sta12Can44000111_FD_203756 | JGI IMG/M metagenome (GOLD analysis project Ga0306924, IMG submission 203756) | Lab enrichment of tropical soil microbial communities from Luquillo Experimental Forest, Puerto Rico - statanox.12C.anox.44.000.111 (v2)... | ecosystem: Environmental > Terrestrial >...
CATCTGCCCGGCGAATTGGTGGAAGTGCCTAACCCTCGCTTCCTCGGTTAGGGCGCATAGCTCAGTTGGTAGAGCAGCTGACTCTTAATCAGCGGGTCCAAGGTTCGAGTCCTTGTGCGCCCACCAATGATTTCAAAGGCTTAGTCGATTTGAGCGCCGCGGCGCTCACCACGTTGACTAGCATACAGGCTAGCCAAAGGGGCGCGCTCGAACAGACACCACATTATTTTGTCTGTTCACCGCATCGCGCTTGTAAGCCGTGCCATAGCGCGCTACAGGAATCCACGTGAGTAGGGTGCCGGTTGACTAGTCCTTCACTCACCACCTGCCCCGGCATCCCGAAGTACGCGGACCCCGCTTACTGGCGCGAACTGACCGCGTCCTCGTTGTCCCGATCCTGACAAGGGTCGCCAACGGAGGATGCGCCATGCGCCGCCGATCTATTTCCCGCCGTCACCGTCTGTCGCTGCGCCGCCGTGCTGAACTGCACGACGACGGCCGCCTGATTCATCAGCACGCCAAAAAGGGGCACAACCAGCCGCCGACGATCAGTCCGCTGATCGTGCCGCGCTCGGTCGCGCGACGCATGTTGAGCATTAGCACGTCGACACTGATCAGATTGGAGCAGTGCGGAAAGTTGGACCCGCTCAAACTCTCAGAATCGAGCAACGGCGTCGTGTACTACCGCATCAGCAACCTTGAAGCGTTGATCGGGGGCGGCAATGCCTAAGAAATTGAACTGGAAACAAACGCGAGTTGTCGCCCACGCCCCGCGTGTCGGTGGTCGGTACGAACTTCGCTATTGGGGACCCCTCAGCGCCGAGGAAGCAGAACACCACGATGCAACCGGGTATCTCCCCGACGAGCGTTGCATCTATCCTCATTGGAAGGTCAGGCATACGACCGTAAAGGGGAAGAGCAGGCAAGTGGGAGTCGCCCGTACCTTGGCAGAGGCCAAGGCAATCGCCGAAGCCGACGCCGATCCTTTCGACGGCCTTTTCACTGAGATCGCTGAAAGATTGATGAAAAGCGGGGGCGATCATGCCGAATGACGCCAACACCGTTACGCGGACGACCACTCAACTCGACGTCGCCTTGGGTTATGCCCGCCGTGGCTTGCCGGTGTTCCCATGCAAGCGCCAAGACAAGGCACCGATGACGCGGCGCGGCTTCAATGACGCCACCACCGACGAGCACAAAATCCGAGAGTGGTGGCGCCAGAGGCCACACGCCATGATCGGAATGCCGACCGGACGCGCTTCCGGGATTGACGTACTCGATCTCGACGTGAAGCCCGAGGAATATATTGACGGACGTGAGCACGTTCCGAACTGGCAAAACCTGTCCCCGGTGATCGTAAGCACGCCGTCCGGTGGCGCTCATGTTTGGTTCAAGTCCACCGGTCAGGTCCGCAACTCGACCGACGACATCGGCCCCGGCGTCGATACGCGTGGCCAAGGCGGTTATGTGATCGTGCCGCCGTCCTCCAATCTCCAAGGCAAGAAGTACGCATTTACTTCTGGGGGATTAGACCGCGTCGAGCAACTGCCAGAGTTCCCGCGTGATCTGCTCGACCGCCTTGGTCCCCGGCATGACGAGCGGGCGAATGCCGACCCGCAAGCGCATGTCGAATTGATCCGCGCCGCCATGCGCGTGATCCCCAACCCCGACCTCGGTTGGAACGACTGGAATAAGTTTGGCATGGCAATCTGGCGCGCTACCGGCGGCAATCAGGATGGCTTTGTCATTTTTGACGAATGGTCGCGCAAGTCACGCAAGTATGACGCGGATACTACACGCCAGAAATGGGAAGCACTGACGAGATCGCCACCGACTCGCATTGGTGCTGGGACGATTTTCTTTCATGCCAACCAGTCCGATCCAGCGTGGCGGCAATCGGCTGACGTTCCGGTATTGGACAAGAGTACGCCAGTCAAAAGTGCGCACGGCTTCGTCCAGCACGGCTATCTGACGAGCGACAACACGCCGGGCCTCATTCGCTATCGTGGCAACTTCTATGAATGGACCGGCACGCATTTTGAGGAGTGCGACGACGAACACTTGCGCTCGAAACTTTATGAGTTTCTCAATCGGGCCATCACCGCCGGAGGCAAGCCGTTCAATCCCAACCAGAGCAAGGTCAACCAAGTCGTTGACGCACTCAAATCCTTGATCGAGCAAAACTCCAGACGCGACACCCCATTCTGGATTGACATTGCTCGCCGCACCGACGAGCCGGTCAACTTCATTGCCTGCCGCAATGGACTGTTGAATATCAAGGCGCGCGAACTGCAACCGCACAATCCGCTGCTGTTCAACGTCAACTGCCTGCCCTATGACTACAACCCCCGTGCCCCGACCTACCCTCGGCGCTGGATCAACTTCCTACGCCAGATCATGCCGGACAGGAAAGCGCGCGATCTGCTTCAGGAAATCTTCGGGCTAATGCTCACGACCAACACGTTCTATCAGAAAATCTTCATGATCGTCGGTCCACGCCGTTCCGGTAAGGGCACTATTGGGCGCGTGCTGACCGCCATGATCGGCAAAAACAACGTGGTCAATCCGAGCATGGCTGATATCGCCGGTGATTTTGGACTGCAGCCACTGATCGACAAGTTGCTGGCGATCATTTCCGACGCAAGGGTGGGGAAGCGCACCGATGTCAGCAAAGTGGCGGAGCGATTGCTGTCGATTTCCGGCGAGGACGGGCAATCGATCAACCGCAAGAACAAGACGTACTGGACCGGACGCTTGTTCACCCGCTTCCTGATCTTGACCAACGAGTTGCCGCGCATCCACGACACATCGGGGGCACTGGCGTCGCGCTACATGCTGCTGCTGCTGAAGAAGTCGTTTCTCGGTCAAGAGGACCCGGCACTAACCGACAAACTGCTGACCGAACTTCCCGGCATTCTCAACTGGGCGCTTGCCGGATTGGACCACTTGCGTGAGCGTGGTCGGTTTGTCATGCCGCAAGCCTCACTTGACGCCATCCGCCAAATCGAAGACCTCGCCAGTCCGGTCGGCGCATTCCTGCGCGACTGGTGCGACGCCTCCGATCCCGACGCCACCATCAACACCAAGACCTTTTTCCAAGCATGGGGCTTTTGGTGCAAAGAGTATGGGCACCGCGCCGGTAACAGCATTGCCTTCGGGCGCGATCTACGCACCTTACTACCCGATATTGGCACCACTGGTCGCGGTAGCCGCCGCTGCTACACGGGCATCCAGTTGAGCGCCGACGGATATGAGGAGTACGAGTATGCCCGCCGTGAGCATGCCCGCCATCGGCGGGACCGCGACTGACCGAGGTGATAGGATGGATAGGATTGATAGGATAAAACGCATTGCAGTTGCGAAAAACGACTGTTTTGACGGTCACAATCGCGACTGCCCCACTATGAAAATCCGGGTTGAAGTGTGAATCATCCTATCAATCCTATCCATCCTATCCCCAATGGGGAGGGTCTCATGGGTTTCTTTTACAGTGCCGCAGCAAAGCCTCTACCGCCAAAGCCGGAAGCCCACCTACCGAACCAAAACCGCAAACCGGCGTGTAAACCGCTGCGCCCCGATTCCCAGCCCGCCGACGCCGTGGTCATACGCATTTTTGCCGCCTTGCAAGAAAGCCACAGCCCCCGACACCAACGCCATAACTGGCATCGACTGCTCGATTATTTGCTAGCGCTGGAACGTCCCTGAGAGTGATCACGCTCAGCCTTGTCGGCCAAACCGGCACCGTGACGGTGCCGTTGTCGCGCAAAACCGCTGCCGGTCTGGTGCAGCGGCTGACGCGCGAGTTGGTTTGACGCGTTCGGCGACATTACCCGCGACGGGTAATGTCTCTAAAGTAGGTGGGTGTGTTCCAAATGGCCAAATCCGCCAAACGGAACGCCCGAAAACGACCCCCGCCGCACCCACCTCGCCGACGTTAAAATCCCAGCGCTGGAATCCGACCAAAAGAGCTTCGCGTCGTGGTTGAGTTGAAGCTGTTTTTGCCTGCCAGAAACCCTTGCAGCGGGCATTACGTAATGCCCGCTGATTCGGCCAGTTTTCTGATTAATAATCAGGTGCGAAATCGCTGAAGTCAGCCAACCATGCGGCTTACAATCGAGCCTTGCCAGACTGACTAGAGTCAGACTAGATTCACCTTCGAAAATCGGGGTGGTGCGCGGGATTGAACATTGACCGCAACCGACGCGGGAAAGCGTCGGTTTTTGAAGGCGCGCATGACCGCGAAAGTGAGTGCCGCCCGCGCGAGCGCGGGCGTGAGTGAAGGTTCGGTGAATGGGCATCGCCGTGCGCCATCGCGCATGAAGCGGCCGCGCTCCGCCGTCACCTCCGGCCGCGAACTGTTCATTGACGGCGATCCCAACTCAGCATGGTCGCGGCGTTTCCACGATCTGGTCGTCGGCCATGTCGCCGATCTTGGCGGCGCTGATCTGTTGAGCGAGGCGCAGTTCAGTCTGATCCGCCGCGCCGCCGCTATCGAATGCGAACTGGAACGGCTCGACGCCATGCTGTCGCGCGGCGAGGCTGCTGACCTCGACGAATATGGGCGCGCCAGTTCGCACCTTAGAAGGTTGTTCGAAACCATAGGACTGGAAAGAAAACAGAAAACCATCAATTCATTCGGTCAATTACTGGCCGCCGACCAAGAACGCCGCCGCTTGGAGGACAAGGCCAAGCGTGACCAAGAACAGCGCGGGGCCAGCACATGACGCGAATCCGCAGCCTTGACCAGATCGACTCGCGGATGCTGGTGCGTTATCGCAACGATCCCGCCGCCTTCATTGAAGAATGTCTGATCAGTCCGTATGACGGCGAACCTTACAAACTGAACGCCAGCGAACGGGCCTTCATCGCCTTGGCGTTCCAGCGAGATGACGACGGCCGCCTGAAATATCCGCTGCTGGTCTATTCGGCGATCAAGAAATCGCGCAAGACCGAATTTAGTGCGCTGTTCACCATCGCGCTGCTGTTGCTGCTGGGCGACCGCTACGCGGAAGGTTTCTTTGTCGCCAACGACGAAGCCCAAGCGATCAATCGCGGCTTCACCGCCTGCTGCCGTATCTGTGAAGCCAGTCCGCTATTGGTCAGTGAAACTGAAATCTATCAAGACAAGATTTTGTTTCCGGCCACGCAATCGCAGATTTCCGCGATCCCCAGCAATTATGCGGGCCAAGCGGGCGGTCACCCGACCGTCAGCGTATTTTCGGAATTGTGGGGATTCAGCACGCCCCGATTTTCGAGACTTTGGGACGAACTTGTCCCCGTGCCTACTCGAAAGATTTCCTGCCGTTTGGTGGAAACGCACGCTGGATTCGAAGGCGAGGGTCAGCTTTTACATTCGATCTATCAGCGCGGCCTGCAATTGCCCGAAGTCGGCACTGACCTACGCGCTGGGGATGGCATGTTATTTTTCTGGAGTCATTCGCCGATCTGTCCTTGGCAGACCGCCAAGTGGTTTCAGCAGATGCGCCGCGAACTTCCGGTCAATCAGTATCTGCGCATGATCGAAAACAGATTTGTCACGTCGGAAGCTTCGTTCATCGGTGGTGACATGGCGAAATGGGATCGTTGTGTCGATCACAGCCTCGGCCATGTGCCGCCCGATGTAACCTTGCCGGTGTGGGTCGGCGTCGATGCCAGCTTCAAATTCGATCAGACCGCCATCGTTGCGGTGACGTTCAACAGCAGCCGCCAGCAGGTCCGCCTCGTCACTCACCGGGTTTATCAACCAACGCCGGATCGGACGCTGGATTTCGAGGCCACCATCGAGGCGACGCTAAAGGATTTGGCGCGGCGCTTCAACGTCAGAAAGATTCTTTTTGATCCGTGGCAGATGCAAAGCACCGCGCAGCGCCTGCTCAAGGCCGGATTGCCCATCGAGGAGTTTCCACAATCGTCGCCGAACCTCACGGCTGCCAGTCAGAACTTGTTTGACCTGATCCAATCGCAAAGCATCGTGCTGTATCCCGATCAGCAGCTGCGGCTGGCGGTGTCCCGCGCCATTGCCGTTGAAACACCGAGGGGCTGGCGCATCAGCAAACAAAGCGCGGCGTTCAAGATCGACGTGGTCGTGGCGCTGGCGATGGCCTGCCACGCCGCCGTGCAGGGTCAGGACGCCAGCAGTTACACGCTCGCGCCGTTTGATCCGGGCTTCATCGATCTCGACGCCGATCCCGCTGCGGCCCCGCCGCCGACCGCCGCGCAGCGCGCCAGCGAAAATGCCGCCAGTTACATCCGGGCGTTCTGCGCCGCCAACGGATTGTTGGTGTGATGCGCCCGCCCCCCCAGCAAGACCCTCAGCGAACTCCGCAAGGACGCCATCGCGGCGCTGTGCCTGATGGCGGCGGTCTGGCTCGGCACTGTGATCGTGATGACGGTGATCCACTGATGCTGACGCTGTCCGACCATCAACTCCAACAAGTGCAGCAGGCCGCCGCGATGCTGCCGGTCAACGACCGTGACACGTTCCTGCGCAGTATGGCCGGTCGCTTGTCAGCGATCCGCTTCCCCACCGATTACGATGTCAGCAACGCCGTGAACTTCGTGCTCGGCTGTCGCGGCATCGCCGTCGGCCATGCCCGCAAGGAGAAACCCCATGCGTTCCGATGATTTCGAAACCGTCCTCGACATTGACGGTCGTCGCAAGAAGATTTTGCGTGACGGTCACCGCGTTCGCGTGCCGATGTATCTAAGAGACGGCAAACCCAATCCGACCCTCTCGGCGACCCAGCAGGCCATCGCCGCCAGCCGTCGCCAGCTGAGCGATCAAGAGCTGGCATCGTGCCGTCCCGGCTTCCGCTATGGTTCGCGTTCGGCAGCAGACCGGCGGGCGATGTACGACGCCTACGACAAGGCAATCTCTGACGCCTATCTGAAGCCGCGCGGCTTCGGCAACGATCCGGCCCTCACTAGCGCAGGCTCGCACGGCCCGCGCCAAGAGCCGCCGGAAGGTAGCCCTTGCACCAAGGACGGCTGGCCGGGCACGTGGCGGCGCGGCGCTGACGGCGCAATGGTCTGCGACATCGCCCGGCGCGCTGACGCCGCCAAGGCTCGCCGCGCCCGCCTCGATCCCGACGAGGACGACGACGATGATGACGACCGTCGCTCCGTCGCGCAGATCGCCAGCGATCATAAACAGCGGATGGCCCGGCTATACGATGAACTCGACCGCGAACTGGAGTCCGCGCACCGCACTGTGAAACCATGACCGACCGCAGCACACTTGAGAAACGCATCGTCAGCGCCATCAGCAACGGCTCGGCGTCGTCCGACGCCTTGACCGAGTTGATCGGCGAAGTCGCCGCCGCCGCCGAAGCCGCCGCACAGGCCGCCGCCGCTGAACGCGAGCGGGCGCTCGATGTCACCGCCACCGCCGATGTCGGCGCGGCGTCCGCCGCCGTCGTCGCCGCCGAACTCACCCGCGACCGGCTCGCCGCCACGGTGCCAAGGCTGCGGCAGCGATTGAGCGAAGCGCTCAGCAGCGAGCAAGCCGCGCGCTGGCGCAATGATTACGAGCGGGTCGAACAGCGGCGCGATGCGGCCGCAGCCAAGTTTGCCGAAGCCTGTCCGCGCCTGCTAGCGGAGTTGGTGACGCTGTTTCGTAACAACGACGAGATCGACACCGACTGTCGCCGCGTCAACTCTGGCGCGCCCGCCAACGAGCCGCGCCGCCTCCTCGGCGTCGAACTGACAGCACGTCGCATGGACACCTACACCGCCACCCAGCCCAGCCTCAGCGCCACCGTGCGGTTGCCGGATTATGCCCACAGCGACACCATCGTGTGGCCGGTGCTGCGACCCAACGACCTCGCCATTCAGGTTGCGCAGTCGATGGCGATGCCGCGCGACGTCAGGTATTCGAACGAGTGGTGGAAGGCCAGCGAGGCCGACGCCGCCGAGCGCCGCCAGATCGCCGAGCGCCGCGCCGCGCAACAACACGCCGCCGATGCCGCCCGCCGCGCCGAATACGAGCGGAACCTGAGCAAGCAACAGGAGGAACGTGAACGCCGCGCCCACGAACGGCAGCGTGGGTAAGCAAGCCATCGTCCGGCGAGTTTGAAGTCTTGATCGCCGGTCGGTCCCTGAGCGTCGTTTCGGTTCATGGCGCGCTCAGGTCGCCTGTCCGTGTTCAACAGTTGTCCGCACGGGCGACGGGGTTAGTCGGTGAGTGCCCGCAGAAAAACCGCCGACAGCACGCGGTGCCGATCTCCCGGCACGCGGCGGGCAAAGGCCGCAGTGTGGGTAGGCCGCGAGGCTTCTGATTTCGTCCTCGTGATTGCCACTCGCGGCCTAGACGGAAGCCCCGGAGCGCGGCCGCCATCGGTCCTCCTTCTCGGCGGCGGCTCCGGGGACAAATTGGTGTCACTTTAGGGGCGATATGAGCAGGGCATCAGAGTCCCGCTCGATGTCCGCTTTACCGCAAAAGCGGACATTGGTTGAGCATGTCGAGATGTCCGCTTTGTGCCAAAAGCGGACATCGTGGGCTCTAGCCGCAGCCACGAGAAAGAGGGGACGGCAAATGCCGTCCCCTTTTCGACATATCGGTGATCAACCGCCGCCGCCGCCGACATGCAGCTTTTCGATCTGGTCCTTCAGCAGGGGCACCGGATTTTCAGGATGCTGCAGGTTGGGGACCAAGTCGTTCGAGGCACCACCGACATAGCGTGTGATGTTTGGATATTTCATGATTGATTTGTCGAAATCGATGATGACTGGGTAGATTAGGGAGAGCACCCAGCCATTGTCCTCGCCCGAGTATTTCCCGGGCGACGTCGTGAGCACACGAGATGGCGCCGCCCCGTTGAAGATCATGTCGTACTTCTCATACGGGTCCATAGTCAGGTTATAGAGAGCGCCGATCGACCCGAGGTTGGCGCTCGAGCCAAGCCAAGAGTCCTTCGCGGTGTAGAGATACTTCCAGGCGATATGCACCCATGGCGCGTTAGGATCGCCGGCGATGTCGGCGCGGGCGCCCTGGAAGACCTCGCCGTCAATGTAAATCCATGAATTTCGTGCCGAGTGTGACGCCTGGCCGAGGATATAGGCGCTGTTGTCGATGCTGTCGAAATAGATCGGCTTGCTGTCATTGCCGACCCAGTCGTGCGGTGGCGGGGTCAAACCGACCATTGCGGCGAGCGTCGCCCAACAGTCGATATGCGACATCATCTCGCTGTATTGCGCGCCTGCTGGGATGTGGTTCGGCCACCACATGATGCCTGGAACACGCCAGCCGCCCTCGAATGGAGAGCCTTTTTCGCCGCGGAACGGTGTCGTCCCGGCATCGGGATAGGCATCCAGCCACGCCCCATTGTCCGCAGTCACGATGACGATCGTATTGGGCGCGTCGGCACGGATTTCATCCATGACCCGGCCAATATCAGCATCCAGCTCCATCAATGAATCGGAATAGTCGCCAAGACGCGACTTGCCCCGGAACGCGGGCGCCGCGTTGGTCGGGTTGTGCATCTTGATGTAGTTGATGTCCATGAAGAACGGCTTGGCGTCTCTCGCGTGCTGCTTGATGTAGGCAACCGCCGAGTCGCTTTGTCGAATGTCGAATGTAGCCAGGCTCTCGTAGTTGATCTTGCCGACCATACGGGCTGGTTGTCCCGCTGTGCCTTCCCATTCACCCAAGTTTACGATGTCGTCGTACATCTTATTGAATTCGGGGTTGTATGAGGGAAACCAGGGATGGAAATTTCTGTCGGTATCGTTGTAGGCATAAACGCCCGCGTAATACGCGGCGAAATGCTTCATCTCGTCGAAACCGTGCGCGGTGGGATAGGCGTCAGGCTTGTCGCCGAGATGCCACTTGCCTGAAAAATAGGTCGAGTAGCCATTCTTCTGGAAGAACTCCGCAATCGTTGGCGTTTCTTGCCGGATGCGGTTTTCATCGCCCGGAGCCACTACGATTGACAGCGCCGAGCGAATGGGAATGCGCCCAGTCAAGAACGAGGCGCGACCCGCGGTGCAGCTTGCCTGGCCGTACCAGTTGGTGAAGACGGCTCCTTCTTTAGCAATCCGATCGACATTGGGTGTCGGATGGCCGAGGCCGGCCCCGCCCCCCGAATAGGCGCCGAAATCGCTCCAACCAGTGTCATCCGTCATCAGCATCACGATGTTCGGTCGCTTTTGCTGCTGCGCCAATGCGTCTGAATTTACCGCAGCCAGAGCAGCAACTCCGGCAAGCAACCCGAGCCACAATTTTCGTCTGACTTTCATGACAGTTCCTCCACAACGCTAAAGCAGTTTTGCCCCGCCGCGACAATTCCCCCGCCCCGGTGGTCTAGAAGAACGCCATGACGATAGGTTCTGCGCGATGATCTAGAATTTGATCCAAATCAAAAACGAACATTGTCGTCGCATAGCTGCAATCACATAGACGTGTTATCGCGTCGGACTCTGCGCGTTGGGATGTCCGCTTTGTGCCAAAAGCAGACATTGACCACCGCTCGAAGATTTGAAGGCTATTCACGAAAATGCCAAGGGCCTGCTCGGCTTCCATTATCAATGCGCCGACCGGACAGAAGCGCTCAGTCAGCGCAAGGCTGCCTGCGCTCAGCAAGGTGCGTCAGGCATTCAACCATCGTTTGTCCGTCGAACGGCTTGCTCAAGTAGCCGACCGCTCCGTTTTCGAGCGCACGGGTCCGATGTTTCTCGTTCGGGTAAGCGGTAATCACAATGACCGACGTCTGATGTCCTAGCGA
>Ga0306924_10007876_pt1 | contig 10719 bp, 10 predicted proteins | sample sta12Can44000111_FD_203756 | JGI IMG/M metagenome (GOLD analysis project Ga0306924, IMG submission 203756) | Lab enrichment of tropical soil microbial communities from Luquillo Experimental Forest, Puerto Rico - statanox.12C.anox.44.000.111 (v2)... | ecosystem: Environmental > Terrestrial >...
GCATGAGCTGCATCTTCCCGCGCACGAGGGCCAGGAAATCGAACGCGTCGACTTCGGGGAGTCCCTGCTGCCTGCGCACCGCGTTGACCGCGGCCTTGAGGAGATAGACGTTGTTGACGCCCGGGATCTCCACCGGATACTGGAAGCCGAGGAAGAGGCCCTGCCGCGCACGCTCCTCGGGTGGCAGTGCCAGCAGGTCCTGCCCGAGGTAGTGCACGGTGCCCGAGGTGATCGCGTAGCCCGGGCGCCCGGCCAGCACGTAGGCGAGGGTGCTCTTACCCGAGCCGTTCGGCCCCATGATCGCATGGACTTCACCGGCGCCGACCTCGAGGCTCAAGCCGTCGAGGATCTTCTTACCCTCGACGGTGACCGAGAGATTCCTGATGCTCAGCATTGAACTCATGGCTAACCCACCGCCCCTTCGAGGCTCACCGCCAGCAGCTTCGATGCCTCGACGGCGAACTCCATCGGCAGCTCCTTGAACACCGACTTGCAGAAGCCGCTCACGATCATGTTGACCGCATCCTCCTCGGCGATGCCGCGCGCGAGCAGGTAGAACAGCTGGTCCTCGCTGATCCTGGAGGTGCTCGCCTCGTGCTCGACGGTCGCGGAGGGATTCTTCACCTCGACGTAGGGGAAGGTGTGCGCGCCGCACTTGCCGCCCATCAGCAGCGAATCGCACTGCGTGAAATTGCGCGCGCCGTGGGCGCTCGGCAGGATCTTCACCAACCCGCGATAGGTGTTCTGTCCCACACCCGCCGAGATCCCCTTCGAGATGATGGTGCTGCGCGTATCGCGGCCGATGTGGATCATCTTGGTGCCGGTGTCGGCCTGCTGGTGGTTGTTGACCGTCGCCACCGAGTAGAACTCGCCGATCGAGCCCTCACCGCGCAGCACACAGCTCGGGTACTTCCAGGTGATGGCGGAGCCGGTCTCCACCTGCGTCCACGATATGTGCGAGTTTCTGCCGCGGCACTCGCCGCGTTTGGTAACGAAGTTGTAGATGCCACCGCGGCCTTGTGTATCGCCCGGATACCAGTTCTGCACGGTCGAGTACTTGATGTAGGCATGATCGAGCGCCACCAGCTCGACCACCGCGGCGTGCAGCTGGTTCTCATCGCGCTGCGGTGCCGAGCACCCCTCGAGATAGCTCACGTACGCGCCCTCGTCCGCGATGATGAGCGTGCGCTCGAACTGCCCGGTGTTCAGCGCGTTGATGCGGAAATACGTCGAGAGCTCCATCGGGCAGCGCACCCCCTTCGGCACGTAAACGAACGAGCCGTCGGAGAACACCGCCGAGTTGAGCGTGGCGAAGAAATTGTCGGAGTAGGGCACGACGCTGCCGAGATACTGCTCGATGAGCTGCGGATGCGTGCGTACCGCCTCCGAGAACGGGCAGAACACCACCCCGGCCGCGGCGAGGCGCTCCTTGAAGGTCGTGGCCACGGAGACGCTGTCGAACACCGCATCGACGGCGACGCCCGCCAGGCGGGCGCGCTCGTGCAGCGGCACCCCGAGCTTCTCGTAGGTCTCGAGGAGCTTCGGATCCACCTCATCGAGACTCTTCGGTCCGTCCTTCTTCGCCTTGGGCGCGGAGTAGTAGGAGATCGCCTGGTAGTCGATCGGCGCGACCTTGAGGTGCGCCCAGTGCGGCTCCTTCATGGTGAGCCAGTGGCGCAGCGCCTTCAGGCGCCACTCGGTGAGGAAGACGGGCTCGCGCTTCTTGCGCGAGATGAGCCGCACCACATCCTCATCGAGGCCGGGTGGCACGGTATCGGACTCGATCTCGGTGACGAAGCCGTGCTGGTAGCCCCTGGCGATCAGGTCCTCGAGTTGTCGGGCACTTTCACTCATTTTCCGTTTCCGATCCTCAACGCAGCGGCGTTCGAGTCGCCGCCGCTTTCATCTCGCGCTCGAGCGCCGGCAGCCGCGCCGGTGGCGCATCGAGTCCCGCCAGCTGCGCCAGAGTCACCTCGTAGAGCGCACGCCGGATGGCAAGGTTCAGCCGCTGCCAGACCCGTCCGACACGGCAGCTCTCCTCGATGTCGCACTGGCCGTGGCCGGCGGAGCAGTCGGTGAGCGCCACCGGGCCCTCGAGCGCATCGAGGATCGCCGCGGCGCTGATCTGTGCCGCGGGACGCGCCAGCTGGTAGCCGCCGTGCAGCCCACGGGTCGAGCTCACGAGCCCGGCCCGCTGCAGTTGCTTCAGCAGCTTGCTCACGGTCGGCGCAGCGATCCGGGTCTGCTCGGCGAGCGAGGCCGCGGTCTGCACGCGCTGCGGCTCGCTCGCGAGGGCGGCGAGCAAAACCGTCGCGTAGTCGGTCAGCCGGCTGATGCGCAGCATGAGAGTACCTCTGAAAGTAGGACTAGTTTAGTACTAATTCAAGGGCAAAACCAAGCACCTGCGACGGCTGCGCCGTAGGCGCCGCCGGCCACGGCTAACCTGTCGCCGACACGGGTTTGGTATCCTTCGCGTTTTCCGATCAACAGGGAACGATCTCATGAACCCGAGCGAGCTCGCGCGCATTGCCGGCGCGATGGTGGCCAAGGGCAAAGGGCTCCTGGCGGCCGACGAAAGCACCGGCACCATCAAGAAGCGCTTCGACACCATCCGCCTTGAGTCGACTCCCGAGAATCACCGCGCCTACCGCGAGCTGCTGTTCACCGCCTCGGGCGCTGCCGAGTCGATCAGCGCGGTCATCATGTACGATGAGACGCTTCGCCAGAAAACCCGGGACGGCACACCTTTCCCGCAGTATCTCGCCCGGCAGGGCATGATCCCGGGCATCAAGGTCGATCTCGGCGCGAAGCCGCTCGCGAACTTCCCCGGCGAGACCATCACCGAAGGGTTGGATGGGCTACGCGAGCGGCTCATCGAGTACCGCTCGCTCGGCGCGCGCTTTGCCAAATGGCGCGCGGTCATCGACATCGCGGATGGCGCTCCCACCGCGTTCGCGCTCGAAGCGAACGCGCACGCGCTCGCGCGCTATGCGGCGCTGTGCCAGGAGAACGACATCGTGCCGATCGTCGAGCCGGAAGTGCTGATGGACGGAGCGCACAGCATCGATCGCTGTGCCGAGGTCACCGAGCGCACGCTGCAGAACGTGTTCGGGCAGCTGTTCGCGCAGCGCATCCTGCTCGAAGGCATGGTGCTCAAGCCCAACATGGTGATCTCCGGTAAGAAAGCCGCCAACCGCGCCCCACCGCAGGCGGTCGCGGAGGCCACGGTGCACGTGCTCAAGCGCCACGTACCGCCCGCCGTCCCCGGTATTGCCTTTCTCTCCGGCGGCCAGTCGCCTGCGGAGGCCGACCTGCACCTCTCGCTCATCAACCAGCTGGGTCCGCTCCCCTGGTCGATCACCTTCAGCTACGGCCGCGCCCTCCAGGACGAGGCGCTCAAGAGCTGGGGCGGGTCGGCCGCCAACGTCGCCGCCGCACAGAAGGAGTTCGTCCGCCGCGCCAAGCTCACTGCGCTCGCGACCACCGGGCGCTACGCGAGCGACATGGAAAGTCGGGCCGCCTGAGCTTAGGGACCGGCGCCACGCTCGCGTGATCAGTCCCGAATCCGCACGGGCCGCGGCGCAAGCCGAGGCGGTGGTCGCGGTGCGCGACGTGCACTACTCCATCGGTGGGCGCGAGATCTTCGCGGGTCTCGACCTGACCGTTCACCGTGGCCGCATTACTGCCATCATGGGACCGAGCGGCGGCGGCAAGACGACACTGCTGAAGCTGATCACCGGGCAGATCACTGCGGATCGCGGCAGTGTGCAGGTGTTCGGACAGGAGGTCGCGACGCTCGGCCGCCGCGCACTCTACGCCTTGCGGCAGCGGCTCGGACTCCTGTTCCAGAACGGCGCGCTGCTCACCGACATGGACGTGTTCGACAACGTGGCTTTTCCGGTGCGCGAGCACAGTGATCTTCCCGAGCCGCTGGTCCGCAAGCTCGTGCTCACCAAGCTCCAGGCGGTGGGCCTGCGCGGCGCCGCGCATCTCACACCGGCCGAGCTCTCCGGCGGCATGGCGCGGCGCGTCGCCCTCGCACGCGCCATCGTCATGGACCCGGAAGTGCTCATGTACGATGAGCCCTTCGTCGGGCTGGATCCGATCTCGCTGGGTGTCATCCTGCGCCTGATCAAGCAGATGAACACGGCGCTCGGCGTCACGAGCATCGTGGTCTCGCACGATGTGCAGGAGCTCGCCACCATCGCCGACGAAAGTTATCTGCTCCTCGACGGGCGGATCGCCGCGGCCGGCACGCCCGAGCAGCTGCGCACCAGCCGCTCACCGGCAGTGCACCAGTTCATGACCGGCAGCGCCGAAGGACCGGTGGCCTTCAATTACCCCGCCCCGGATTACGCCACGCAGCTGCTGGCCGATGGCGATGAGTAACAGCACGCGGCACAACTATCTGCTCGACGGCCTGCGGCGGCTGGGGTCGGTCGCGCTATTCCTGGTGCAGCTCCTCGGGCAGAGCCTGCCGGCGCTGGCGCGCCCGGATCTGCTGTTCAAGCAGATCTACAATGCCGGCGCCCGCTCGCTCATCATCATCATGCTGTCGGGCCTGTTCGTCGGCATGGTGTTGGGGCTGCAGGGTTACGACCTGCTGCAGCGTTTTGGCTCCGAGGAAGCGCTCGGCATCGCCGCGGCGCTGGGACTGCTGCGCGAGCTGGCGCCCGTCATCACCGCGCTGCTGTTCGCCGGCCGCGCCGGCACCGCACTCACTTCCGAGATCGGCTTGATGCGCGCCACCGACCAGCTGACCGCCATGGAGATCATGGCGGTCGATCCGCTGCGCTACGTGGCGGCACCGCGCTTTCTCGGCGGTGTGATTGCCATGCCGCTGCTCACCGCGATCTTCAGCGTGATCGGGCTCTATGGTGCGCAGTTGGTCGGTGTGCAGCTGATGGGTGTCGACCGCGGCGTGTTCTGGTCGCAGACTCAGGGCGCGGTCGGTCTGCACGATGTCAGCGAGGGCATGGTGAAGAGCCTGGTGTTCGGTGTTGCCTGCAGTCTCATCGCGGTGCACGAGGGCTATCACGCCGAGCCCACTGCGGAAGGCGTGGGCCTGGCAACGACGCGCACCGTGGTCGCCTCCTCGGTCATGACATTGTTGCTCGACTATGTGTTGACGGCGGCATTTCTGTAAGAGGAACTTCCCTTTATGCGTGCCAATCGAACACTGGAGATCGGAACGGGATTGTTCGTGCTGCTGGGTTTCGCAGCGCTGCTGTTTCTCACCACCCAGTTGCCTGCGAGCGGCCTGAAGCTTGGCGGCGCCAAGGCGGGCTACCACGTGACGGCGGAATTCGACGACGTCGGCGACCTCAAGGTGGGGTCGCCCGTCACCATGTCGGGCGTGCGCCTCGGCGAGGTGTCGCGGATCCACTTCGATCCCAAGGAATTCAAGGCGGTGGTCACGATGCGCATCGATCCGCAATACAACCAGATTCCCGATGACAGCTACGCCAGCATCCAGACCCAGGGCCTGCTCGGCGGCAAGTACATCGGCCTGAGCCCCGGAGGTTCTGACACCTTTCTCAAGAATGGCAGCAACATCGCCCAGACACAGTCGGCCATCGTGCTCGAGAGCATCATCAACAAGTTCTTTGCCAACTACGCGAGCCGCGGCGCGGGCGAGAGTGGCGCGGGAGACTCGCAGGGCAAGGGCACGGAAACTTCCGGCAAGGCGGAGTCGCATAAATGAGCATGGCAACGAGGATCAGCTTGAGTGGCATCGTGCTGGCGCTGGGGCTCGTCGTCGCGCAGGCGCAGGCCCCGCCAACCCAGGGCGGCGCTGCACCGGCCACACCGGCCACTACGGCAGCGCCGGCCACCGGGACGGAGCAGAGCCCGTCGGATGTGGTACAGACCGCCGCCCAGAGCATGCTGACGGCTCTCGACAAGGATCGCGCCGCCTACAAGCGCGACCCGGCCAAGGTCGGCAACCTGGTGAACACGTACCTGCTGCCGCACTGGGACACCGAGTACTCGGCGCGCCTCGTGCTCGGCAAGTACTGGCGCACCGCCACACCCGACCAGCGCCAGCACTTCATCGACGCCTTCTACCACTCGCTGCTCGCCAACTACGGTGCGGCGCTCAGCGAGTTCACGGCCGACCGGCTGAAGATCTATCCGACGACCGCCGATCCGGGCAAGCCCATCGCGACCGTGCGCACCGAGGTCAAGCGCGACAACGGCGATCGCGTGTCGGTCAACTACTACATGCACAGGACGCCACAGGGCTGGAAGGCCTGGGATGTGGTCATCGATGGCATCAGCTACATCAACAGCTACCGCACCGACTTCGGCGAGCAGATCGAGCAGCAGGGAATCGATGCGGTCATCAAGCGCCTCGAGGCGGGCGAGAAGCCCGAGGCGATCGGCAAACAGACGAGCGGCAAGAGTTGAATGAGCGTGCCGGAGCTTTCCGCTCAGGCAGCTGACGCCGGCGCCTTCCGCCTGGCCGAGGCACCCTCCCCGGGCACCCTCAGCGCGCAGGGCCCGCTCACCTTCGCGAACGCGCGCCGCGCGTGCGAGCAGGGCACCGCGCTGCTCGCGCACGCCGCTGCCGGAAGACTCGAGATCGACTGCCACGGTATCACCGCTTCCGACAGCGCGGGCCTCGCGGTGCTGCTCGAGTGGCTGAGCGTGGCCAAGCGCACAGGCCGCTCGCTGCGCTACGTGCGGTTGCCGGCGGGACTCGCCGCGCTCGCGCGCATCAGCGACGTCGAGGAACTGCTCGAGCGCGGCGTCTAAGGGCACCCCACGAGATTGCGCCTGCCGCGACGTATGGCGCGCACCGGTCGCCAAGACGCGCAATTTCGCGGGGACCCCGTGCCCACCCCACGAAATTGTATTAGGGCTTCGGCGGCGATGTCTCAGGCGGCGTCTGTGGCGGCGGCTGTGACTCGGGCGACTGCGACTTTGGCGCTTCCGGCTTCGGCTCGGGCGCAGGAGGCGGCGGGGCGGATTCCTTCTCCTCCCTCTCCTCCTCCTCCATCAGCTTCTCTTCCTGCTCCTCCTCGCTCTTCGACTGCCCGCCCGTCACCAGGAAGTCGCGGTTCTGCAGGTAGGCGTTGCGAATGAAGGCGTACGGGTCATAGGCACTCTGGATCGTGGCGTCGAGGGGCAGGAGCCGAGCGCGCCGGTCGACGCCACGTGTCAGCCACAGGCTCGTGCTCACCCAGAACTTCGTGTAGTTGCTCGGATTGGCGAAGTAGTCGACGGTGCTGGCGCCGATGCCATCGCGCACGGTGTAGGGCCCGAAGACCGGCACCACGACATAGGGACCCTTGGGCACGCCCCACTTGCCGAGGGTCTGCCCGAAATCGCGGTAGTTCTTCTGCATGCCCGCCGCCGTCGCCGGATCGAAGAGTCCGCCGATTCCGACGGTACTGTTGAACACGAACCGTCCGATGTCGGAGAAGAACGGCACCACCTGTCCCTGCAGCAGGTCGTTGACGATGGTGACCGGGTAGTTGAGGTTGTCGAAGAAGTTGTGGACGCCGGTCTGCATCGGCTGTGGCAGGTGGGTATAGCCCTTCGCCACGGGCTTCACGATGTGGCGGTCGAGTGTGTCGTTGAACTTGTAGAAGCTGCGATTCATCCGCTCCCACGGGTCGCGCGGGTCGCGCTTGCCCGGAGGGAGAGTCGCGCAGGCGCACAACAGCAGCAGGCAAAGCGAGAGCAGCGAGATCCGGGTCGTCGATCGCATAGGGAGCGCAAACGCGGAAGGATGAGGCCATTGTAGCAGCCGCGCCGCGCGGACCGGACCCTGTATGGCGTGCGCGACAGTCGTGCTGTCGCCGCAGGCTGTTGTTTCAGCGTCCGCCGCCGTTGTCGCTCGCGACCTGGCGCTTTTTCAGGCTGGCGAGGAAGTCACGCACCTCATCGAGCCGTGCCTGGTAGCGCTGGCGCTGGATCTGACTCAGGTGCGGGGAGGCGAGGGCAAGCTGGAGCTGCTGCACCGCCAGCATCAGGTCGCCATTCTCGAGATCGTACTCGCCCATGTAGAAATAGGCATCGCCGGCGTCGCCCGCGGCGCTTGCCGCAAGCGCAGTGAGGCGGATCTGGTCGGGCGTCGGTGGCACGTTGTTGAAGAGGTCGAGCAACATGTTGTGGGCTTCGGCCGGACGGCCCGCGGCCATGAGCGCCTCGGCGTAGCGCACCGTCACCGGCACGTTGCGCGGGAAGAGCTCGTCGGCGCGCTGAAAGGTGGCGAGCGCCTCTTTCATGTGTCCCGCCTTCTGCTGTGCCTGCCCGAGCGCGGCATAGAGCAGCGTCAGCCCCTCGTGCTGCTGCAGCAGTGCGGTCAGGATCTTCACCGCCTCATCGGCCCGATTGCTGTTCATCAGCGCGAGCGCCTCACCGTAGCGGTTGCCGAGATTGTCACCGCCGTGCGCGATCTTCGACGCGTACTGCGCCGCGAGGTCCGTATCGCCGGTCGCGGTCAGCACCCGCGTGCGCTCGCGGATGAGCTCGTAGCTGAGTGAGTCGTGAAACCTGACGGGTGGAAACTGCGCGGCGCGTGCTTTTTGCTCCGCGACGCGGTCCGAGTCCATCGGGTGATCGATCAGCATCGCCGGGATGTAGGTGGCGGCGAGCCCTTCATGGCGCGCCATGGTCTCGAACATCGAGCCCATGCCGTTGGGATCGAAGCCCGCCCCGGCGAGATAACCGATGCCGACGCGGTCGGCTTCCTTCTCGTTGTCGCGCGTGAAGTTGATCTGGTGCTGGACCGCCAGGCCCTGGGTGGCGGCGAGGGCACCTTCGGCCGCCTGACCGCCGCCCACCGCACCGAGCAGTATCGCGCCGATCATCATCGCGGCTGTCGCCAGGCTCTGCTTCGACTGGTCGGCCAGCATGCGCGCAATGTGATGCTGGGTGATGTGCGCCGTCTCGTGCGCCATGACACCCGCGAGCTCCGACTCGCTCGAGGTGGCGAGTATCAGCCCCGCGTTGATGAACACGTACCCGCCGGTCACGGCGAACGCATTGATTTGCGTGTCCTTGACGACGAAGTAGTGGAAGTTCTGGCCACCCATCGCGCTCTGTGACGCGAGCCGCTGGCCGATGTTGTTGATGTACTCGATGGTCTCCGGATCCTCGAGGAGCCCGTTCTGATCGCGCAGCTCTTTCGCCACCATCGCCCCGAGGCGGTACTCATCGCTCTGCGAGAGCACGACCGCGGCGGGGCTACCGAGGTCCGGCAGGTCGGAGCCGGTGACGGGCGAGTTCAGGATCGGCTGCGTATTGGCGGGCGGCTCCGCGCCGACCACCAGCGTGGCGGCGGTGAGGACCGCGGTCGCGAGCAGGACGGTGAGGCGGCGCATCATGCACTTCGACCGCAGCGGGCGGTCAGGGTTTCCAGCGTTTACAGGCCTTTACAAGCAGGAGGATGCCCCCGCGGCTGCGGCGGGCACCTCTGCTGGCCAAGGGTAGCACCTAGAGGATATCGGAGGCGAAGTCCGCGAGCCGTGAGCGCTCGCCCCGCACCAGGGTGATGTGCCCGGAATGCGCCCAGCCGCGGAAGCGGTTCACCGCATATGTCAACCCCGAGGTCATCTCGGTGAGATAGGGGGTATCGATCTGGGCGATGTTGCCGAGGCAGGCGAGCTTGGTCCCGGGTCCGGCGCGGGTGATGAGTGCCTTCATCTGCTTCGGGGTGAGGTTCTGCGCCTCATCGAGGATCAGGAAGCGGTTGAGGAAGGTGCGGCCGCGCATGAAATTCAGCGAGCGGATCTTGATGCGGTTACGCAGCAGATCGTTGGTGGCGGCGCGGCCCCAGTTGCCGCCCTCCTGCGAGCCGGTGAGCACCTCGAGGTTGTCCATGAGCGCGCCCATCCACGGCTCCATCTTCTCTTCCTCGGTGCCGGGCAGGAAGCCGATGTCCTCGCCGAGCGGGATCGTGACGCGCGTCATGATGATTTCGACGAAGCGATTGGTCTCGAGCGTCTGCATGAGCCCGGCCGCGAGCGCGAGCAGCGTCTTGCCGGTGCCGGCGGGCCCGAGCACGGTGACGAAATCGATCTCCGGGTCCATGAGCAGGTTGAGGGCGAAGTTCTGCTCGCGATTGCGTGCGGTGATCCCCCAGACGTTGTGCCGCTCGTTGCGGTAGTCACGCGTCAGCTCGATGGTGGCGGTGTCGGCATTGATCTTGCGCACGATACCTTCGATGCCTTCGGGCGAGTCCTCGAACACCCCCTGGTTCGGCTGCCACTCGCGCACCGCGGGACCTGTGATCTCGTAGAAGGTACGCTCGGCATCCTTCCACGAGCGCATGTCGCGGCCGTGCTGCTCCCAGAAGTCGCTCGGCAGTGCCGCCATGCCGCTGTAGAGGACATCGGCGTCTTCGAGTGTCTTGTCGCTGTAGTAATCCTCGGCGTGCACACCGAGGACCGCGGCCTTGATGCGCAGATTGATGTCCTTCGACACGAGGATCACGCGCGCATCCGGGTGCTCGGTCTGCAGCGCGAGGGTCTGCTCGAGGATGGTGTTGTCGCCCGCCTGACCCGGCAGGCTCTCCGGCAGGGCACCCTCGAGCTGGCGTGTCTGGAAGAACAGCCGCCCGGTGGAGGGCTTCTTGCCGTGATTGCCCGAGTAGCCGCTCGGCAGCTTCAGCCCGAGGTCGATCTGCTCCTTGGTGACACCGCGCATCATGTCATCGAGGAAGCGGCTCACCTGGCGCACGTTGCGCGAGGCCTCGGACAGGCCTTTCTT
>Ga0306924_10007880_pt1 | contig 10716 bp, 8 predicted proteins | sample sta12Can44000111_FD_203756 | JGI IMG/M metagenome (GOLD analysis project Ga0306924, IMG submission 203756) | Lab enrichment of tropical soil microbial communities from Luquillo Experimental Forest, Puerto Rico - statanox.12C.anox.44.000.111 (v2)... | ecosystem: Environmental > Terrestrial > Soil...
ACGACCATTTGCTCAGCCTGCAGAATCTGATCCATGGTTAGCCTTTTGGCCACATCCGAGGAAGCGCGAGCTATCCGTTCACTCGCGATCGAATACCACAAGAAGGCGTTCAGGGCATCGCTACTGCTAGCGTGGCGGGACGCGTAGAATTGGGCGAGAGCGACTTGCGCTATCAGCACTCCTTGGTCAGCGGCCTTCTGACACGCAATCAAAGTTGCTTCCTCCCGCAAGGTCATATACGCACACTCATCGATTAAGCAGTGCAGCGCCGCCTGCGCGTAGCGTTCCTGGCTCAGAGTCATGAAGAGAAGTTCAACTCGGTTTGAAACGCCCAGTTTGTCAAAGATCCGGAAAAGAGAATTTTTGACGGTATGTTGGCTGACGTGCAATTTTTCCGCAATCTCACGATTGGACATCCCCTGTGCCACGCAGCGCACAACCTCCGTCTCTCGTTTTGAAAGGAGATTCAATCCGCGTCCATCCACGGCACGGATATCGTGGGAAGAAGCCAAGGCCTCCAGCAGAATCTCCACTTGCGGGGTGTTGGCCCAAATTTGCCCTTCAAAGACTCTGCGGACGCACTTGCTCAATGCCTCTACGGATTGGCGCGTGCAAAAGACTCCTCGCGCACCCGCCCGGAAGGCTTCCAGTATCGTCGCGCCTTTTGACGAATCCAGCAGCATCACCGCGCGAATCTTAGGGTTCGACGCTCGCAAGCTACGAAGGACGCCGAAGCCTCGACCCGGTTGCTCATCCAAAGTTGAACTGATGACAAGAACGTCCACATCACTGAAGCTGGGTCGCGTGATTAGAGTTTCGGCACCCGATGCTGAAGTCGTAACCTGCAAAGTGCCGTCACGCTTGAGTTCATCGGCAAGCAACTGGGTGTAGACACGTGTATTGTCGCAGACGAGTACACGAATCAAGCCGTCCTGGCGCATTTTTCGATCCTTGAGAAATCAGGTGGGCACATCGTTCGAGTAGCCTAAAACCGCACGGATATCCGCTAGGTTTAGGAATAGCTGCAAGCAAAGTGATACAAGCAACGTGACCTTACCGGGGGGGATGGCTACACAGTACTTCATTAATCTTAACGGCGCAATACAACGATAGTGCCACCATTCTGCACACATTTTCTGTTGGTAACTCTGCACATACGCGGGCATGGGTTACCCTCAAGAGCAGAATTCATTGGCACTGATATAAGATGTTCATTTTAAATAAGATAACTGATCGCGGGCGATCCGATTATGAGAAAGTCTTCTCCGAGTACACAGTACCAAGACGGAAGACGTGTGGCCCAGTCATAGAAAGAGAACACTCCTCAGAGACTGTATACCCCTTGCAGCAATTTGCATCTGCACTTACATTCGGATTGCTCGCAGTGCACACCGTTGGGTCACGACTTCGGTGAATAGGCCAGTTGCGAGAGATTGGCATTCTGCGGATCGGGAGCCTCGCAGAAGTGAGTGATAGACGCTCGGAAAACCTCCCCTTTTGTTTCGCCTCAGCTTAACCCCCAGGCCGAGGATCATCAGATCGTAGCGGGTCAACTTGCAGCAAGGTTGAGCGGCAATGTGACTCAGAGGGCGAAGCTATGCATACCAGGGATCAAATTGTCGGCTTTTCGGAAGCACCAACCCTGGCCGCCGTTGGCAGCGACGAGGACAATGACCAACAATGGTTTGCGTTGCAGACACGTGCCAGGCACGAGAAGGTGGTCTCACAACAGCTTTCCGAAAAAGCCATAACCAACTTTCTGCCTCTGGTGAAATCAGTCCATAGCTGGAGTGATCGACGGAAGACGGTCGAGTTGCCCTTATTCAGCGGTTACGTATTCGCAAGAATCGCCCCGAGAAATGACGAACGCGTGCGAGTACTTCGTACCCATGGTGCTCTTAGTTTTGTGGGGGCGCAGGGACTTGGAATTCCAATCCCTGACGCTCAGATCCATGCCGTTCGAACTGTGGTCGAGGAGCAGTTCCCGTATTCTGTTTTCCCTTTTCTCAAGATCGGTCAACGTGTGCGTGTGCGAAACGGCGCATTGAGCGGCGTTGAAGGAACCCTCGTCGCGCGCAGCGGGACCCGCACGCTGATCCTCTCCCTCGACGCGATTCATCAATCCCTGAGCGTACGGATTGAGGGATATGACGTCGAGCCCATCTAGGATTCCGCACTTCCTGGTCTCATTCTGATTGGTCACGAAATAACACGGTGAACCACAAATCAAGCACCACAGCACGGCTGTTGGTGGTGAGCCAGGGATCTACTCTGCTGGGACCACTCGTCTCTATGGCGGAAACAAATTCCTGGCAGATTGACAGTGCGAACAGCGGATGGGGGGCGATAGAACGAGTGGAGGCGGGGATAACCCCAGACCTTCTCATACTGGATGCCCCCTTGGGAGACTCGGATGGATTGCACTTCCTGCGCTGGCTTCGCCGACTTCGCCCCCAACTTCCAATCATTCTGATTTGCGAGCCAGATGATGCGGCAAAGAAAGAAGAAGCCATTCGACTCGGCGCCAGAGACTGCTTGTTCAGACCGCTGAATGACGAAGAACTAGAGGGGATCATCTGGCGCCACCTTCCGGCGAATGGCAACAAGGCGGAAGCGGACATCACAAGCGACGATGTCGAACGAATGGGAGGCGATACCTTTTTCGTCGGCGCCAGCCAAGTCATGCGCAAGCTTCGCGCCCAGGCAGCAGCGCTCGCTGCGAGCGATTTCCCTGTTCTGATCTTGGGTGAGAGAGGAAGTGGGAAACGAACCACCGCCCGCCTCATTCACCAACTTTCGGTAAGGTCGGGATTTGAGTTCGCAGCTGTGAATTGTGCAGCACTCCCTGGCGATTTGCTGGAGAACGAGCTGTTTGGGTACGAACGCAGCGGCAGCGCAGCGATGGCCACCGCAGGCAAGCTGGAGGCCTGCGAGAAAGGTACGTTAGTCTTAGATGAAATCACTGAGATGCCGATGGGGTTACAGGCCAAGCTGCTTCAGGTGGTGCAAAGTAAGCGATTTCTCCGACCCGGTACCGGGACACCGGTGCAAGTCAACGTCCGCATACTTGCGGCCAGCACGATAAACGTCGAACCAGCTGTGTCCGACAAGAGGCTCCGCGAAGATCTCTACTACAGCCTGAGTGCGTACACGATTCATGTTCCCCCCTTACGTGAGCGCCGAGAAGAGGTTCCGATCCTGTTGCACCATTTCATGCGCCAGAATGCCAAGCACTACGGTCTGTCTGCCCGTAATTTCCCGCCGGCCGTGCTCGAGGCATGCCAAGCTCATGCTTGGCCCGGGAACCTCCAGGAGATGGAAACATTCGTCAAGCGTTATCTCTTGACGGGACATAAAGATGAACATGCCGATAGCAGGATTGGGTCCGGAGAACGGACGCAGGAAGATGCTCCAACATTGCCGGGTGCTGGCAGTCCATTTTCGTCGTCAAATCAGTTCGGTGCGGATGCGGCAGGTTCTGAGTCGCTCAGGTCGCTATTACAGAACGTGAGGTTAGAGGCTGAAAGAAACGCTATTGCGGCGGCTCTGCGAACAACCGGGTGGAATCGAAAGGCAGCAGCCCGCCTCCTAAAAGTGAGCTATCGGACTTTGCTTTACAAAATTGAGCAGTATCAGATGAAATCTTCCGCCTCCACTCCGCGGCACACGGGCGGAGGCTCTAGAGGTAACGGAGTTTGATTCAGCTGGTAGCGGAAGGCCGGCCGAACCCGATTAGGCGAATGATTGCCCCTGGCAGTGGTTGGATTGTGGAAATTGCAGCCGTTGCAGCTTGGCGGAGATGCGCAGGGCAGGCCGTGGTCTGCGTCCTGCTTGCCGCCTGGGTTTGCGCACAATCGCCAACTTCGGCTCAATCCGGCACTCGCGCAGCCGTTCCCGTTGAAGTGGCTTCGGCCGCGCGATCGGCGGATGAGTCAGTAGCCAAACCGCACGATGACAGCTTTGTCATTGGGAAGGGAGACGTGTTGGCGGTCAACGTGTGGAAACAACCGGATATCTCGCGCTCCCTTCCAGTGCGATCAGATGGAAGAATATCGCTGCCTCTGGTCGGAGAGGTGCAGGCGGCCGGTCTCACTCCATTGAAACTCGAAGCGGATATCACGGGCAAGTTGCAAGCCTACCTCACCGAACCAGAAGTGACGGTGATCGTCGAAAAAATCAACAGCGAGAAGTTCAATATCCTGGGCCGAGTGGCAAAGCCTGGAGCCTACCCGCTTACCGACCCGACGACCGTGCTCGATGCCATTGCCTTGGCCGGGGGCTGTCGCGATTTCGCCAAGAACAAGGCGATCTACATACTGCGGGTGAATCCTGACGGTAGAGAGTCCCGCATTCCCTTTAATTACCAGAATGTGATCAAAGGGAAGAATCTCGAACAGAACATACTGCTTCACCCCCATGACACGATTGTCGTCCCTTAGAGCGGCCAGTTTTACAATAGCGTTCCTCGGCTTGTTGTTGCTTCTGCCGACGGCTATGCTGTCGCAGGACGACGTCAGTGTTCGAGAAACCGACATTGGCCCACAGGATACAGCCCCCCCGCAAGCGCCTCCACCAGTGAATGGAATTGCTTATGCCACTGGCTTTACGTCCGAAACGGAGTCAAATTACCTGCGGGGCGGTTTGACGATTGGTGGCGCCTATTCCAACAATATCGGGGGAAGCGCGGCATCGAATCCCATCGCAGGCGGATCCTTTTCGCTCTGGCCTACGATCGCGCTCGACAAAAACACTAGCCGAGGGCATTACATGCTCAACTACAGCCCCGGATTCACGTTCTACCCAAGCACGAGTGCGCTAAACCAAGGTAGCCAGATTGTCGCAGCTGATTTGCAGTACCGCCTGAGTCCGAATACGACTGTAAGCGTGCAAGAATCCTTCCAGAAGACTTCAAATGTGTTTAATCAGCCGAATCCGCTGTCCGCCACGGTCGTCTCAGGCTCGGCGCCGACTCCGGCCCAGGCCGTGGTGCCTCCGGTAGGAAACCAACAGGACAATTCGGCCAATGCACAACTGACGTATCAACTCGATGAAAGTTCGATGATTGGGGGCGGCGGGACGTTTGCCAGCCTGCAATTCTCCAACTCAGGGGAGGACAAAAGCCTATCGGACTCCAACTCGGCGGCAGGATCGGCCTTCTATTCGCGGCGGCTTCGTGACAAGTTTAGTGTCGGAGCGGATTACCAATTCCAAGTCTTCGACACCAACCAATCAGGCACACAAAGTGTTGCCAATACTCACACGCAAACCCAGACCATCTTTTTGTTCCTATCGATCTTTCTGAAGCCGACGCTCTCCGTATCACTTTCGGCCGGCCCGCAGCATATCACCACGATCCAGGGGCCATTCCCAGCTGTCGCGTCATGGTCTCCGCTGACATTGGCGAGCATAAGCTGGCAGGGCGGCCGAACCAGTTTGGCAGCCAGCTATGCTCGGACCGTCACTGCTGCAGGAGGCCTGAACGGGGCCTACCATTTGAACAGCGCGAATGCCTCGGCGAGGTGGCAGATGGCCCGAAGCTGGAGCGCAGGAATAGGAGGTAGCTATGCCCTCTACCACGCACTGAATCCCATGTTCATTCTCGCCAATTCCGGCGGGCATACTCTGATGGGAACAGCCTCCCTCGAGCACATGATGGGAGAGCATCTTCGTGCAACCCTTGGATATAGCTGGGTACGACAAAACTACTCACAAACAATGGCAACGTCCAATTTCCCCAGTATAAGCCGTGGGTTTATTACGATTAGCTACACATTCTCACGACCGCTTCAGTGAAAACCATGCCCCAACCTACTGCTCAGAACAACCAGAGCTTCGACATTCAACAGTGGCTGGGGATATTGCGCCGCCGGCACTTGCAATTTCTGATTCCTCTGTTTCTGGGGTGGCTGGCCGTTTGGGGGGCCAGCTGGGTTTTGCCCCCAATTTACAAGTCAGGCACGCTCATCCTGGTCGAACAGCCCACGATGCCAAAGGACTATGTGGTGCCGAATGTAGACGAGAATTTTGACCAGCGGCTGCAGAGCATGACGGAGCAGATTCTCAGCCGATCACGGTTGTTGCACATTCGTGACGAGTTGAACCTGTATACGAAGGGGCATGCACCCCTGACGCCGGATGCGGCCGTCGAGAAGATGCGAAAGGACATTGAAGTCGAGCTGGTGCGGGATCCGCAGAATCGTGTGAGTGCTTTTCACATCTACTATTCCGCGCGCGATCCGTTGATTGCACAACAGGTCACCAGTAGGCTAGCTAATCTATTCATTAATGAGAATCTGGAGGTGCGTCAGCGACAGTCTGAAGATACGACCAAGTTTCTCGAAAATCAGCTGGAGACAGCCAGACAGAGCCTGGCCGAGCAAGAGGACAAGATTCGGACTTTCAAAGGTCAGCACCCTGGGGAACTCCCAACTCAACTTGAAAGTAACCTGCAGGTACTAAACGGTCTGCAGATGCAATTACAGACTCAGGAAGACGCCCTCAACATTAGCAGGCAACAGCATGGGTACTTAGAGTCCCTACTCAGTCAATACCGAGCGTTGCAAGGAGCCTCGAACAGTCCGGACGGGGACTATACCACCCTAGCGGGCGTCGATCAGCAACTGGAGAAGCTGCGGACACAGTTGAACGAGATGAGCGCCACCTTCAAAGACCAACACCCAGAGGTTCGCGCATTGAAGGATAAGATTGCCAGAACGGAAAAGTTAAGGGATCAGCTTCTGGCAGAGCCGAAAACGAAGAACGAGAGTGCTCAGGCGGATTCCCCTGCGGAGGCGTCTGCGACGGAGTCCGCCGGTGGTAAGGATCTCTCAGCGGTGCTCCAACTAAAGAGCCAATTGCAAGCCAACCAGATCGAGATCAAAAACCGGGAACAGGCGATTGCCGCCCTCAATTCGAAGATCAACGACTACCAAGCTCGACTGAATCAAGAGCCCGTACGTGAGCAGCAGCTAGCCGACCTAACTCGTGGCTATGATCAATCTAAGGCTTTGTATGACGATCTTCTTAAGAAGGAGAAGGGGTCGGCGATGGCCACCAGCATGGAGTTGCTCCAGCAAGGTGAGCGATTTCGCGTGTTGGATCCTCCCGGTCTGCCGCTTAAGCCGAGCTTCCCCAACCGCCTGAAATTCTGCGGGATTGGAGTGGTGGTCGGATTAGCGTTGGGGCTAGGAGTGGCGGGTGCTTTCGAGAAGCTGGACGACCGCGTCTACAGTGAAATTGAATTGAAGAAGCTACTGCCGGTTTCAGTGATCTCAGAGATTCCCATCATCGCTGATCCCAGCAACCAGACCACCGGACAGAAAAGGCCTTGGTTAGGGTTGGTGACGGCTGCATTGGTGTTCGCGGCCATCCTGGCAGGATCTGCTTTGAGTTATTTAAAAGGGTAATTCTGACGCTGATGTATCAATCTTTCTATCACTTCAAGCGCAGCCCCTTCGAGATCATTCCGGATCCGTTCTTCTTTTTTGGGACTCCCCGGCACAACGAGGCCCTGGCCGCGCTCTATCACGGAGTGCGCGGACACAAAGGTTTTGCTGTGCTCACGGGAGATGTGGGCACAGGCAAGACTCTATTGCTCAGATGCCTGCTGGAACAGCTCACGAAGAGCTCAGACGTTGCTTACGCCTACGTATTTAACGGTAGATTGTCGCCTTATGAGTTCCTGCAATATGTAGCAGGCGATTTCGGCCTTCCCGTCGCGGGCAAAAACAAAAGCGAAATTCTCTCCGATCTCAGTAAGTATGTCGTTGCGCGGAGGGCGGAAAAACTAACTACTGTTCTGATTGTGGATGAAGCACACCATCTCTCAGTGGACATCCTTGAAGAGATTCGGCTGCTAACAAACCTTGAGACCGTGCACGGCAAGCTGCTGCAAATTCTGCTTGTTGGGCAAACTGAGCTAGATGAAAAATTGGACTCCTTCGAGCTCCGGCAGCTTAAGCAAAGAATCGCTCACCGCGCGCAACTGGCTCCATTGGATCCGATTGAAACCGAAGGCTACATAGAGCGGCGCCTGCAGCTAGCCGGGGCGGAGCCGAGTGCGTGCGCTCTGTTTCCGTGGGAGACGGTTCAAAGGATTTACCGCCATTCGCACGGAATACCTCGGCTCATCAACACCATTTGCGAGAACTCGCTCATCACCGCATACGCTCGTCAACTTCCGAGCGTGCCCCCGGAGATCGTTGATGCCGCCGCCGCAGACCTACGTCTGGACGTGATCAGCTCTCCCGAAATCAGGAGACCCGCGGAATTGGGCGAAGCCGATGTGAGGCGTGCTGCCGAGACACTAGTTGATTATTTTACTCGCCTAAAGAATCTGCCCTCAGGAGACGGAGAGCCGGGAGTTTCGCTGATAGCCCGAGCGAATGAGCATGAGCCAAATATTTGACGCCTTGCATAAGTCCGAGAGTGACCGGCAGGGAATTGATCCAGGTAGGTTCACAACCGCTACGGAGTTGTTGGAGGCTGCTGAGCGCAACCTTTCGCAAGACCCGCCATCGTGCGCGTCGCAGCCCGCGGGAGGGAAGGGCGATCAATCCAACCTCTTGTCGTTAGCAAAAGTCCTGGTACCATCTCAAAGCCAGTTGGTATTTGGCCGAGACGGCGACAGCCTAGCGGCGGAGAAGTTCCGCTATCTGGGTGTTCGACTGAGACATGCCCAGCAAAAACGCAATCTCCGACGCCTGCTGATCACCAGCTGTGTGCCTGAAGAGGGAAAAAGTACTGTTGCTGCGAACCTGGCCTGCACACTGGCGACGAAGCACGAGCAGAAGATACTGCTATTGGAAGGAGACCTTCGGCGGCCTTCGTTGGCGCAGAAGTTTGGGGTGGGCGGGGTCCCCGGTCTGAGTGAGTGGTTACAGGGTGATACTTCTCCGGCCATGAACATCTGCAGACTGGAGAGCGCGGGTCTCTACATTTTGCCTGCGGGCAAGCTTCCCAGCGACCCATTGACCTTTTTGCAGTCAGAAAAGCTACCAGTGTTGATGGATCACTTGAGCTCCTGGTTCGATTGGATTGTAATTGACTCCCCTCCGGTGTTGCCGCTTGCCGACACAAGCATCTGGATGCGCCTGGCAGACGCGATACTCCTGGTGACACGGCCAGGAACAACTGCAAGACGCCAACTCCAGAAGAGCCTCGAAGTGCTGGAGCAGCCTAAGCTGCTAGGTGCGCTGGTCAATGGGTCCCAGGAAACCGCTTCCAGTGCTTACTACTATGGCGGCAGGCAAGTTGAGCCAGCCACTGCTGGCTAGGTGACCTAGTCGTCGAGTCTAATTCCAGGGTTCGGATAACTTCTGATTTCATCCCTTGTGCCAGAAATGATTGCAATTAAAACAGCCAATGCCAAGTGGTCATTGAGTCCTTTAACTACCAGCTCGATGAGGCGCAAATGGAGGGTATGGTGACGCTGCAACAGTCAGATAACGGTTCGAGTCCGCGCAGCACGACCCCGAACTCTTTGGCGGAAGCAGAGCGGGAATTCCTCGGGGAAGAGGCTTTTAAGCGGAGAATCTCGCTCGAGAGAAAGAGAACGGAGCGTTCCGCAAAACCATTCTTGCTGATGCTGTTGGAGACCGGAAGAGAGCACAACCGAGCGAAAGGCGGACTGGTGTTTTCCGGCGCTATATCGGCGCTGATGGCATCAACCAGGGAAACCGATGTGGTTGGCTGGTACGAAGACCAGTCTGCGCTCGGGGTCATGTTCACAGATCTTGTCGTCTACGAGAAAAACTCGGTGCTTAGCGCCATGCTGTCGAGGGTGAGCAATATCCTCCGAGATAACTTGACTTTCGAGCAGTTCAATCAAATCAGTATCTCGTTTCACTTCTTTCCCGACAATTGGGACCATGACACGCAACAACCAAGCAATCCTATGCTGTACCCCGATTTGTCGCAGCGCCACAAGAGCACCCGGCTGTCTTCCATAACAAAAAGGTTGATGGATGTCGTTGGCAGCATGTTGATTCTGGCCATCTTCTCCCCTGTTTTTTTGATCGTCGCGCTAGCCGTCAGGTTGTCGTCGAAAGGCCCCGTGTTCTATAGCCAACAGCGCGTCGGCCAATATGGCAAGCCGTTCACGTTCATCAAATTCCGGTCGATGTATGCGGGCAACGACTCCCGCATTCACCAAGAGTACGTGGCGCAATTGATCGCAGGCCAGGCGCAACGGCACCCGACCAATGGCGGCAGCTATGGCAACGGTAATGGCAGTGGGGCGGGAGTGTACAAGCTTACCAACGACCCGAGAATTACGCCGGTAGGGTCGTTCTTGCGTCGCACGAGCTTGGACGAACTTCCGCAGCTAGTGAATGTACTCCGGGGAGAAATGTCGCTTGTGGGACCGCGTCCGGCAATTCCCTATGAGGTGGCAAAATATCAGACGTGGCACCGGCGGAGGGTTTTAGAGGTCAAGCCCGGAATTACCGGTCTCTGGCAAGTCAACGGCCGATGTAAAGTCGGCTTCGATGAAATGGTCCGCCTCGATCTCAGATATGCCAAGGCATGGTCACCCTGGTTTGACGTCAAAATCCTGCTGCGGACACCGCGAGCTGTCTTATTGGGCGAAGGCGCTCACTAAGGAGCTCCGCCGCGCTGCTGTCCTCGTGCGCTACGAGGAGATTGAGCACTCACTCTCATGTCAATTGCGTGAATGCGCTGGTCGTCAGAGAAGGCTTCGTTATAGCGAGCTAATGA
>Ga0306924_10007881_pt1 | contig 10716 bp, 13 predicted proteins | sample sta12Can44000111_FD_203756 | JGI IMG/M metagenome (GOLD analysis project Ga0306924, IMG submission 203756) | Lab enrichment of tropical soil microbial communities from Luquillo Experimental Forest, Puerto Rico - statanox.12C.anox.44.000.111 (v2)... | ecosystem: Environmental > Terrestrial >...
CTGCCGCAGCTCGGTCCAGCGCTCATCGATCCTGGGGATCGCGTCGCGGTAGGGCTGCAGGTACTTGGTGTCACCGGTCAGGAGGAAGCCACGCTGGCCTGCCTCCGCCTCGGTGACGCGGGCCAGCACGTCGTTGACCGCAGCTTGCATCGCGAGCGCACCCGAGGTCAGGCGGTTGGCTGTTTCGAGCCGCCGGTAGCCGAGCTCGGCGAAGGCGAGGATGCCTAGCGACACCAGCACGCCGAGGGCGAGCGGCACCAGGACCTTGAGCGGGAAGGTTATCTTCATGCGAGGACGGCCGAGGGTGCGGCCCGCGCGCCCAACTATACGGCAAGCGGCGCGGCCTGCTCAAGGCGCGTACGACGCTCGGCACCGTCCGTGTTTGTCCTACATGGGAATCGGAGTTCGCCCGATCCCGACCCTGCCCTCGCCCCCAGCACAATTCGGCATCGATGAATTAGGCAGTGATGGAGACAGCGTGTTCTTCTGACTTTTGCCTTTGGTGTCTCGCGTAGCCAACATGGGCTTCGCGGGGCTGCGGCAGGGAACGACGCTCCATCGCAAGAACGCACGCTCAAGCAACGGATCGGACATAAGAAAAAGATACGCGCTGGCTTCTAGCGCACATTGCCCGGACCGACCGTCTCCCTGCCCTCCGCGCGTCCCCCTCGGCGCGCTAATGAGGGAACTTAAAGACGCCGCACACGCGGCGTCTTTTTTGTGTGAAGGACGTCGACGTGGCGAAAGATCGCCCTCGGCCGCGCTCGCGCTGCCGGGGAAATTACTCCGTGAGACAGAGGGTGCGGGACAAGGAGGGCCTGACTGCCTTCCTCTTGTCGTCTTACGCTTAATCCGTAGTCCCGCAGCAAATTGCGGCGGGTCCGCCAGCAAAAGAGGCCCTTCGAGGGGGCCTCTTTTCTCGTCTCGGCAACGGGACTTACGGCGGGTGCATGATGGAGCGGCTACTGCCCGGCCTTGGCATTCTTGTCCTTGTCCATGTCCTGCGTGCTCGCTGGCGGCGTGCTGCCGGGCATCGAGGGGCTGCTGCTCGAGCTCGACGGGTTTGTCGACGTATCACTCGAGCTTGTCGACGGCGAGCTGCTGCTGGAACCGCTCGGGGCCGACGACATAGTGCCGCTCGAACTCGGCGAGGCATAGCCGGACGACGACTTGTCGCGTGTGTCGGATGGCGCGGGCGACGTCGCCGCCATGTTCGCGGTACTCGAATCCGTGGAGGAATTTTTCGGCGGTTCGGCCGGCTTGTTGCAGCCTGCGAGCACCGCCGCGAGGCCGAGTGCGGCGACGGTCAAATAGGGTCTCATGGAGTCTCTCCTGGCAGTGGGGAAAACAAGACGCTGCGCTTTGCTGGAAAGCACAGAGGTCAGGCTAGCGCGCAGCCTCACGAAAGCGTATAGGAGTGAGCTTGAACGGACTGTAGGAGCGCACCGACGAACCCGCATCATTTGCACCTTTCGTGATGCGATACGGAAGTGCCGACGAACCGGCGTTACAACTAACTTGTTGGCACCGCAGGCGAATTGCCCGGGACGACGCTGGCACGGCACGTGCGAGCAAGGGTTCGATGGCCGGGTGCATTGCTTGCGTCGCCCGGGCGCATAGGTCGGTCGATTTTTTCGGGGAGAACTTCGGGATGCTCTACTACGCCATCGTGTTTTTTCTGATTGCCCTGATCGCGGCGCTGTTCGGCTTTGGTGGCATTGCTGCAGGTGCGGCCGCCGTCGCCAAGGTATTATTCGTCGTGTTCCTGGTCGTTTCGCTCATCACCTTCGTCATGTCGCTCGCTCGCCGCGAGTAAAAGGAGATCGAGATGCCCGTCCGCTCGCTCAATGCCCGACGGTCCACCAAAACCAAGGTCATCCCCGCGCCCGACTTCGATCGGCTCGCCGAAGACTTCCGCATCTTCGTTGCCGACTGCGAAACCCTGCTCAAGGACGCGCAGGGGCTCACCGGGGAAGCCGCCGTGGTCGCGCGCAACGAGTTCGCCAAACGCGTCGACCTGGCGCGCGAGCAGTTGCAGACAATGACGGGGGTTGCATCCGAACGAGCGACTCAGGCCCGCACCGCTGCGGAGGACTACATTCGAAGCGAGCCGCTGAAGGCGCTCGGTATCGCGGCGGGGCTTGGCGCGATCATCGGCATTCTCATTGCGAGACGCTAGAGCACGATGAAATCGGCACGATGTTCCGCGCACGCCGTCGGGCACGAAGGCGCAGCGGCCGCGTCTTCGGGCGCACTCAAGGTGAATCATCCGACGGCGGGCGCGGGCTCGGCAAAAGGCAAGGGAACGTCATCCGGTTCGTTCCTGACCGACGTCAAGACCCTCCGATCGCGTGCCCGGCAGCACATGGAGGAGGGTGCCGTAACACCCGACTATCCGGCGGATGTGGACATGGTCGTCAGTGTGCTCAACGAGGCACTGGCTACCGAGATCGTCTGCGTGCTGCGCTACAAGCGCCACTATTTCATGGCGCAGGGCATCGCCTCGGAATCGGTCAAGGCGGAATTCCTCCAGCACGCGAACGAAGAATCGGCGCACGCGGATCAGATCGCGGAGCGCATCGTGCAGCTCGGCGGCGAGCCGGACTTCAATCCCTCCGTGCTGAGCGAGCGCAGTCACTCGGAGTACGTCGAAGGCGATTCGCTGATCGACATGATCCGCGAAGATCTCGTGGCCGAGCGCATCGCGATCCAGAGCTACCGCGAAATCGTCGAGTGGCTCCGCGGCAAGGATCCAACCACGCGCCGGATCATGGAAGAGATCCTCGCCAAGGAAGAAGAGCACGCCGAGGATTTGAACTCGCTGCTGCTCGGGATGAGACAGGCGTCCTGAGCTCACGCAGGCCGGCTCGCTCTTCCGCCCATCGCGCCGATCCTTCGGTTCACCGCGATTCGCGGTCGCTTCGATGGCTGCCACGTGCGAGTTCGATTCTCGCACTGCCACCTAACCGCGGAATAACGGCCCTGCGCGGCCGTTTTTCCTGTCGCCTTCCATTGGTGAACCGGGATGCCGAGAGTCGGCCGCAATGATCCGTGCCCGTGCGGCAGCGGGAAGAAATACAAGCGCTGCTGCATGCCGCTCGACGTCGCCGAGGCAGAGCGCACGCGTGTCGCACAGCCGTCGATTTCCGTGCTGGGCACCGCATTCGAGCACTACCGTGTGGGGCGACTTTCTCTGGCGGAAGGCGTCTGCCGGCAAGTGCTGTTGACGGCGCCGAATCACGCGGACGCGCTGTATCTGCTGGCGGCGATTGCGCATCAGGAAGGCAAGCTGGACGATGCCATCACCGCCTACCGCAAATTGCTTTCGGTCAAGCCGGATCTCGCGGAGGCCCACAACGACCTGGGCGGAGTGCTCGTTGCCCGAGGCGCATTGGAGCAAGCGGTCGCCAGTTATCAACAGGCGCTCTCGCTGAAACCGGACTACGCGGAGGCGCACGCCAACCTCGCCACCGCTCTCCAGTGCCTCGGCCATCTGGAGGAAGCGGTCGCCAGTTACCGCAAGGCGCTCTCGCTGAGACCCGATCTTGCGGGGATTTACTACAACCTGGGGAATGCACTCAAAGCGCAAGGCAAGCCGGATGAGGCGGCCGCAGCTTACCGCGATGCGCTCTCACGCCGCCCTGAGCATGCGGAAACCTGGAATAACCTGGGCACGGTACTGCGTGATCTGGGCCGCCTGGACGACGCGATCGCCAGCTACCGCAAAGCGCTGTCACTCCAGTCGCAGTACGCGGCGGCGCATAACAATCTCGGGAACGTACTCGATGAACTCGGGCACGCCGACGCGGCGCTGTCCAGTCACGTGCAGGCACTTGAGCTCGAGGAAAGGCCCGAGTTCAAAGCGAATTTCGCCCACTGCATACGAAGCATCCACTGGAGTAGCGTCGATGATGATGTCAGGCGTCTGGTGACCCGTGCCGTCGCAGAGGCATGGACGAGTCCAACGGATCTTGCGAAGACCAGCGCAAGGCTCGTTCTGTCCGGACGCGCCGTCCAGGAATGTGTCGAGCGAGCGCAGAGCGCGTGGCCGGCGCGCCTGAGCAGCGCGGAGCTGTTCGGGCCGTCCGGCCCGGAAGTCCTGGCCGGTGATCCGCTGCTGCGAACGTTGCTCGCGTGTGCCCCGGTGGCCGAAATGTCGCTGGAACGCCTTCTGACCCTGGTCCGGCATACGCTGCTGGAAGTCACTACGGGCGACGGTGCCGGCGAGTTCGCGGACGAAAAGACACTCGCCCTGTACTGTGCGCTTGCAGAACAATGCTTCATCAACGAGTACATCTATTCCTGTACCGAGGAGGAAAGTGCCCGGGCGCGGTCGCTTCGCGAGAGACTGGTCGCTGCATGCCAGGCCGGGACCGAAGTTCCCGCACTTTGGGTTGCGGCTGTGGCGTCCTATTTTCCGCTGCACTCGCTGCCGCATATCGGAGCGCTTCTTGAGCGAAACTGGCCCTCGCCAGTCGCGGAGTTGTTGACACAACAGATCGCTGAACCCTCCGAAGAGCAGCGAAATCGCGATGCGATTCCCAGATTGACGACGGTCGAAGATCCGGTATCGCGTCTGGTGCAGCAGCAGTACGAAGAGCATCCCTATCCAAGATGGGTCAAGGCGGCGGCGCAGCCTCCGTTTGACTCGATCGATGCGCATCTGCGTGACCTCTTCCCGCTCGCGGCGTTTCGTCCTCTGAACCGAGGCGATGGCATGAGCATCTTGTGTGCGGGCTGCGGCACGGGGCAGGAATCCATCGAAGCCGCGCGGCGTTTTCCTGGAGCTCGGGTTCTGGCGATCGACTTGAGCCGCGCAAGCCTCGGTTACGCCGTCAGGAAGACGCGCGAAGCCGGACTGCAGAATATCGACTACGCGCATGCGGACATCATGAAGCTGGGGGCACTCGGTCGAACGTTCGACGTGATCCTCTCGGTGGGCGTCTTGCATCACCTTGCCGACCCGGTGGCGGGCTGGAAGGAACTCGTTTCGCTGCTACGCCCCGGCGGGTTCATGCGCCTGGGTCTCTACAGCGAGCTCGCGCGCAGGATGATCCTTGCGGCAAGGCGGCTGATCGTCGAGCGTGGATACGCAGCCGACGCCGTGGACATTCGTCGCCTGCGGGAGACGCTCATGTCGCCGGGTGCCGATCCGGAATGGGCGCAACTCACCGGATTTACCGATTTCTTCGTCACCAGCGAGTGTCGCGATCTGCTGTTCCACGTCCAGGAGCATCGCTATACGCTGCTGCAAATCAAAGAGATCCTCCAGGAGCTTCGGTTGAACTTCATCGGGTTTGCTCTCGACCCGCGCGACGCGAGAAAGTATCGCGCGCGCGTACCGGACGACGGCGCAGGAATCGACCTGGATCGCTGGCATGGCTTCGAGACCGAGTATCCGGATACGTTTCGCGGCATGTATCAGTTCTGGGTCCAGAAGGCGTAGAACGTACGCGGGTCTGGCGCATACGCGACGCCCGCAACCGCGCGATTGCAATCAGCAGCAGTTGTCCTCACATTACTGCCAATGGGCCCCGAATCGCGGGACCTGTTATGATTATTTCATCTTCGCGCGCATTGACGCGCCCATCGAGTTACCGGGGGTGTACTGGTCTCGACGGGGGTTTTGAGATAGCGCGGGGCATGCCGAGGCGCTTGTCCTCGTAAAACTCGAGCACTCGCAAATTTAACTGCGAACGACTCAAACTACGCTCTGGCGGCTTAATCCCGCCGGACCTCGCACCGGTCAGCGCTCGGGCCGGGCAGCAAGCGGGTAACACCGCGAGCCGCAGCGAGGACATCTAGAGCGATCGCGCACATCCGGGTCACTTGGATGATGCGTTAAAGCAAGGTGACTGGCGCGACCGCAGCCTGTCCGTCGGCGGCGGAAGCGCGAGATCCAATCGACGAGACTAAGCATGTAGTCCCGACTGTCGAGGGCTTCCGGACGCGAGTTCGATTCTCGCCACCTCCACCAAACCTCAGAATGACGGCCCCTCGCGGGCCGTTTTTCGTTGTAGTTATCATAGTGCAGCGCCGTCTTGCGTTGTCTAAGCCAGTTCGCTAGTATCTAGTCCTGATGGTGGTAAGAATGGTGGTAAGGGCGGATTTACCACCAAAATCAGGATGGAGGTAAACGGAAATGGCGAAACGGCATCGGCATTTGCTTGGGGCGCTGGAGATTTCGCGCGCCAAGGCCCGTAGCAGGCCCTACAGGCTCGCCGACGGTGGGGGGCTGTACCTCTGGGTACCGCCGTCTGGCGTGCGCACCTGGCAGTTCCGTTACCGCTTTGGCGGTAAGCCGCAGACGGCGACGCTAGGGAAATACTCCGATGTGCAGGGGCTGGCGTGGGCCCGTGGCAAGGCTGACGAGGCCCGAAATCGAGTCAACGAGGGCGACCACCTGACGCGGGTCAAGGCGGTCAAGAAGGCCACCAAACGGGCAGCGAGCGCTAACACGTTCGACGCGGTGGCCGCCGACTGGCTGAAGTCGGAGGCACGGCGCGCTAAGTGGACGCAGGACTATCGCAATGAGGTCGCTGCCAGCCTCACCAACCACCTCTCTGAACTGAACCCGTTACCAGTCGCCGAGATCACGGCAGCGATCGCTGCACCGCATCTCAGGCGGATTGAGCGTGCCGCACCGGACATGGCAAAGAAGGTACGCCAACGGCTTCGCTCTATTCTGGACTATGCCGTAGAGGATGGCGTCATCGCCGGCAACCCGATCCCGGCGCCCCGGAGAAGGAAGCACGCCGGGGGCCGGCCCCATCTTCCCGCGACGCTAACGAAGAATGCTGTCGGTGCGATCCTGCGCGCTGCGGACAAGGCGGATGTGGGGAAGGGTGTTCGCAGGGCCCATCTGCTCGCAGCGTTTACCGCACAACGTATCGGCGAGATCGTGGGCGCTACCTGGGATGAAATCGATATGCAATCGGCCGTTTGGTCGATCCCACGCGACCGGATGAAGCGCAAGGATGTCGAGCGCGGTTCGCACCAGGTACCGCTGCCACCGGTGCTGTTCACCATGGTTAAGGAATGGCATCGTGTGGATGGGCAGGGCGCCGTGTACGTCTGCCCGTCGCCAACCGGCCATGCGTCAATTACCCGGGAGGCGGTCGAGAAGTTCTACCGGCGCGGACTCGAGCTCTCCGGCAAACACTCCCCGCACTCGTGGCGATCCGTGCTATCCACTTGGGCAAATGACGCGGGAGAGGATCCGGACGCGGTGGAGGCGCAGCTAGATCACGTTACCGGCAGCCCCACAAAGGTTTCCTACGATCGCGCGAAGCGGTTAGCAAGACGAGCCGACTTAATGGCTTGGCACGAGCAAGCGTTGATTGCTGCGCGCGACGGCGCCAAGGTAATTGGGCTGAAGCGCAAGGTGTAGCACAGGACAAATCCAACAACCGTTCTCGCAGTTTTCTTCTCGGTAAGGCCGATTCAACGCGCGCGCGGGCGCCGCTTCCAAGGGAGTCTCGACTAAAACATCATGAAAAAATCGCCTCCAGGACTGCTCGGGCCCACATCCGATGCTTGGCTATCGCCCTCGGTCAGGGATCTCGTTGAATCGCTCAATCGCACCGGTGAAGGGTCAAGACGGTTTGCTCATGACATCCTGAGCGACAAGGAGCGTGGAGTCATCACTCTCTCGGTTCCAGCGGATGATTACGCGGACATGCTTGGGTTCATCACACAGCTTGCGGAAGGATGGAGATCCGCGCTCTACAAAGCCGAGGGGTTGAAGCTTGAAGCGGCAATCGCCAATTATCGACGCCCGCGCGGTAGGCCCCGGCAACTGAAGCTTGGGTCCCTGATGGGTGCGCCTGCTACCAAGCGGCCTAGCAAAAAACGGGGACGGAAGCCCAAATATACGGCTGACGACAAGACAATAGCCCTTGCCCACGTTCTAAGGAAGAAAGATCAGCTCGCCAAGGAACGTGGCGTCTCAGTCCGGCGGATTACGGACAAGGAAGCTATTGAAGCACTCAATCGGGAATTTCCCTCCGACACGCCGCTTCCGCTTTACAAGCAGCGAAAACTAGTGGCGAAGCTTTGCAAGTCGATCTCCAAGTTTCGTAGAGAGTCCGGCATCCAAATTCGACCGCGGAAATCGCGAAATTCCGCGAATAAATCGGTCTAGTTCTTCTACTTTTTATGGATTCAGCACTCTCTATGCTTCGTGTACAGCTACGGCGAAACCTCGATCCTCGGGGACGCCTCGCGACTAACACGGAGCTGAGACATGCCAGCACGAACCAGACAGGAACCAGCAGAAGAGAAGCCCGCCAGCGAACGGGCAGCCTATAGCGTTGTCGAATTTGCCCGCTTGCACGGACTTAGCCGGGCGCACGTTTACAACTTAATGCGCGATGGTGCCGGCCCGCGTGTTATGCGCGCGGGTCGCCGCACGCTGATCTCAGCAGAGGCAGCGGCGGATTGGCGGCGCAATCTCGAGGCCTGCAGCGCAAAGGGGGACGCGTGAGCACAAGCGTTCTGCCCAACAGGAACTCAGAGGAGCAAGCTGAGTTCCTCGCCTCCTCAGTCCCGGCTAGCGCCCGAAAGCTCGTAGCCCGTGCCTTCACCGGCTCCCTCAGCCCACGACAGGCGATCAAGGCCAAGTGCCTGGACTGCTCCGGCTACCAGCGGGCTGAGGTTACCCACTGCACCGTGATCCTGTGCCCGCTGCATCGGTACCGACCGTACCAAGAAACCCACCGGAAAGGGTCAAAAAACGTTCGGGGGAGCGGGATTTCGGCGAAGACTGGTCCTCGCTGTAGCGGGATACCACCCGGCTCAGGTAGCGCGAGTCGCTAACCGAGTCGCTCCTGAGTAGAGATGAGATGAGTTGAGTCGAACTGCTTAGAAGCGGGTTTAGCAGAGATGACCTGACGTGAGACGAGCTGAGCAGAGATCCTACTGAGTAGCGATGATTCGAGCAGGGATGCAGCGAGTTGAACCGGGGCGGCGGAGATGAACCGGGACGGAAGCGGGCTTAGCAGAAGCGACCTGAGCCGGAGGGTTTGATAACGATGACAGGATGGTGAGATGAGTTACGAGGAATCAACCACGATCTACGAGGGCTACCCCGACTCCCGCGATCCGATGGTCAAGCGGAAGGACCGCACACTGACCAAGTCAGCGCTGAGGAAGAAGCGAAAGGCGATGGTGTACGCCCGGGAAGCCGCCTGCGGGAACGGGGTGCATCCCCGGATCGAGGAGCAGATCGCCACCCTCGACGGCGAGGCTGAGGACATGATCCAGCGCAAAGCCACCTGGCTCACGACACCTGGCGGGGAGATACCGGCCACCACCGCACCGAGCATGGGCTACGGACCCAACCGGATCATGAACACGCTGACCTCGCAGGGAGAGACGCGCATTGCCGAGGACGCGAGCATTGCCCGGATGGACTTGCTTATCCAGGACCACCTTGACTGCGCACCAACCGCCCTGGACGCTGCCGAGTCGATCGAGGCGCGGAACAGCCTGGAGAAGATGCTCGTACACGAGATGGCTGCTGCGCATGAGGCGGCCATGCGCTTTCTGGATCGGTCGATGGTCTGTGCGTCCCGGGGCGAAACGGTCGAATGCGCGCGCTACGCGAACCTCTCGGCCCGGTTCATGGCGGTCTACCAGACCGGGCTGTTGACGCTGCACAAGATCCGTGGGGGTGGTCAGTCCATCACCGTTCAGCACGTCACTATCGGACCGAATAGCCAAGCCGTTGTAGGGAACGTTCAGACCGGTGCTGATGCCGGAAACCAGCGCAAAACGGAGGGGGACAAGGGGTGAAAGGGGGAAAAGTCTTGGCGTGTCACATCTCTCCCCGTTGTGGAGCGCACTCCAAGCGGAGCGGTCAGCCGTGTCGTGCGCCAGCGATGAAGAACGGACGCTGCTACATGCATGGCGGGAAGTCGGGCAGGAAACCGACGCATGGGATGTACACGAAGGAAGCGCTGGCCGCCAGGAAGGAACGGCAGCAGGCGAGAGAGCGGCTGAGAGTGCTGCGGAAGCTGATCGGCAACGGCTGAGTCAATGTCCGCTATCGGCCAAAGCGGACATATCCGCGTTTCCGGCTCACAGGGACCGACCGTGACCTCCACCCCCTGCGATTCACGCCGGAGCGCACATGATGACCGAGCTGGGGCCGTAGCCTTCCTGCACATAGCCCTTGGCAGCGCAGCATCGTGCGGCCCGTCGCATCCACACCATGGACCGTGAACACTGACTTTGCGAGATCGACGCCAACAGTAGTAATCTCTTTCATGACTTCTCCTCCGGTTTCAGATTGAACGCAGACAATTCAATCTTGGCATCTCGTTGCCGTTGCCGCGACGGGGAAGTCCCTATTATTCGTTAGGCCTCCAGATGAATGCCGACGCCATCTATCGAGCGCTCTGGCTGAGCGTCGTGCTATTCCAGCAGTTGGAGAGTCGTCTTGCGGAGCGTGTGCCGTCGCGTTGGGTGCTATCGGATGATGAGGCGCTCGGCGGTTCCGAAGCCAGCGTAGCTCGACACGATCACCCTCTCTCCCGCAGTGAGGCCTGATGTCACTTCGATGCGCCCGTGGGTTCGGCGTCCCAAACGTACCCCGCGTCGCTCTGCCTCATCGCCCTCGTGGTTGAGAACGTAGACCCACGCTCCATCGGTGTCCGAAAGGAAGGCGCCGTCAGCAAGCAACAGCGCGTCGGTCGAAGCTCCGAGGGTCAAGCG
>Ga0306924_10007886_pt1 | contig 10710 bp, 8 predicted proteins | sample sta12Can44000111_FD_203756 | JGI IMG/M metagenome (GOLD analysis project Ga0306924, IMG submission 203756) | Lab enrichment of tropical soil microbial communities from Luquillo Experimental Forest, Puerto Rico - statanox.12C.anox.44.000.111 (v2)... | ecosystem: Environmental > Terrestrial > Soil...
TGTCACGCTCCTCGAGCGTGCGGAGCACGAATTCTTCCTGCCTATCCACGGTAATCACCTTAGACGTTCCGCAGCCGCGCGGACGATTTGCGGCCGGGTGACAGGAGCGACGGATGGGGCGTCTCCCGGCGTTAGCCTGCGAGAGTGGGCATCCGAAGAGGCCCGGCCCTCTGGGCCGCGGGAGCGGTCTACGCGGTGTCGGCCGCGGCGTGCTGCGCGGTGGCCGCGCGCACTTCGGCCCACTTCGACGACCTGCAGGTCTACCGGATGGGCGGCGCGGCCGTCCTGCACGACGGCAGCCGCCTGTACCAGTTGCGGCTCGGCGGGCTGCTGCCCTTCACGTATCCGCCGTTCGCGGCGGTCGTCTTCACCGGCCTGGCCGTCGCCCCGTGGAGGGTGGCCGTGACCGTGCTGACCGGCGCGAGCGTGGTAGCCCTGCCCGCGGCCCTGTACCTGGTGCTCCGCCTGCCGGGACCGTCCCGGATGCCGGCCCGGGGCCAGGCCTGGACAGTAGCGCTGGCGGTCGCGACGGCGGCGATCTGGCTCGATCCGGCCCGGGCTACGCTCGGTTACGGCCAGGTGGACATCCTGCTGACCGCGGCGGTGCTGTACGACCTCAGCCTGCCGGACACCGCGCGGGGCAAGGGCCTGATGATCGGCCTGGCCGCCGGCCTCAAGCTGACCCCCGCGATCTTCGCCGTCTACCTGCTCATCACCGGCCGACGGCGGGCCGCGGCCACCGCCGCGGCCGTGTTCGCGGCGACGGTCGCGGCCGGGTTCGCGGCGCTCCCGGCCAGCTCGGCCTGGTTCTGGGCGGGCCGGTTCGCCAGCCCCGGCCATGTCAGCCCGGTCCAGAATCCGCAGAACCAGAGTCTGTACGGCGCGCTGGCACGGGCGATGCACACCGCTGCCATCCTGCCGGTGTGGCTGCTCCTGGCCGCGGCGGTGGGGGTGGCGGGGCTGGCGCTCGCGGCCGCCGCGTCCCGCCGCGGCGATGAGGCACTCGGCTTCTGCCTGTGCGCGGTGACCGGCCTGCTCGTCTCGCCGATCTCCTGGATCCATCACTGGGTCATCGCCATCCCGGCGCTGCTGGTCGCCGGCCTGGCGGCCGGCCGCGCCTACCGCGCCGGGAACATCGCGACGGCCGTCTTCATCGCGGCTGCGATCACGGCGATCGCCATGATCGGCTGGACCGAACTCGCCGGGGACACGCCGCGTTCGGGCTGGCTCGCCCTGCCGGCCTGGGCGCTGATGCGCAGCGTGTGCTACGTCCTCATCGGGCTGGCGGCGTTGGTAGCCGGGGCACGGAGCCAGGCCCGTTCGGCCCTGTCACGGGCGGCACCAGACACGGCCGGTCAGCGGGGCACGGCCTAGGCTGGGATCGTGACACTGCTGAGGATCGCGCTGGCCCAGGTCAATGCCACCGTCGGTGACCTGGACGGAAACGCCGAGCTGATCGTGGAGTGGACCCGCCGGGCGGCGGCGCGCGGGGCCAGGGTCGTGGTGTTCCCGGAGATGATGCTGACCGGGTACCCGGTCGAGGACCTGGCGCTGCGGGCGTCGTTCGTGGAGGCGTCCATCGCCGGCCTGCACGCCGTGGCGGCCCGGCTGGCGGCCGAAGGGCTCGGCGGGGTCGCGGTGGTGACCGGCTACCTGGACCGGCGGACCGACCTGGCGCCGCGCACCGGGCTGCCGGCCGGCGCGCCGCTGGACGCGGCGGCGCTGCTGCACGGCGGGCGGGTGGTGATCACCTCGGCCAAGCACCACCTGCCCAACTACGGGGTGTTCGACGAGTTCCGCTACTTCGTCCCCGGCGACACGCTGCCGGTGTTCCGGCTGCCGACAAAGGGCGGCGAGAGCGTCGAGATCGCGATCGCGATCTGCGAGGACCTGTGGCAGGACGGCGGGCCGGTGGCGGTCTGCCGGCGGGCCGGCGCGGGGCTGCTCGTGGTGCCGAACGCCTCGCCCTACGAGCGCGGCAAGGATGACGTGCGGCTGGACCTGGTGGTGCGGCGGGCGCGCGAGGCCGGGGCCGCGCTGGCCTACGCCAACATGATCGGCGGGCAGGATGAACTCGTCTTCGACGGCGACTCGATCCTGGTCGCGGCCGACGGCGCGCTGATCGCCCGCGGGCCGCAGTTCGAGGAGGCGCTGGTCGTCGCCGACCTGGACCTGCCGGCCGCGCCCGGGCAGCCGGCCGCGGACCAGCCGGTGGACGCGGAGGACGGCACCGTGATCACGATCAGGCGGGTGACGCTGCCGCTGTCCGGGCCGGCCGACGTCCCCGGAGCCGAGCAGCCGGAGGGGGTTGAAGGGTCCCGGTTGGTCTGGCCCCGGCTGTCCGACCCGGCCGAGGTGTACGCCGCGCTGGTGACCGGCGTCCGGGACTACGTGCGCAAGAACGGGTTCCGATCGGTGATCGTGGCGCTGTCCGGCGGGATCGACTCCGCGCTCACCGCGACGATCGCCGCCGACGCGATCGGGCCGTCCAACGTGTACGTGGCGCTGATGCCGAGCCGGTACTCCTCGGAGGGTTCGATCACCGACGCGGAGGACCTGGTCAAGCGGCAGGGCCTGCGCGCGGTGACGATCCCGATCGCCGCGATGGTGAACGCGTTCGAGAAGGAACTGGCGCCCACCGGGTTCCCGGAAACCGGGCTGCCGGCCGAGAACCTGCAGGCCCGGGTGCGCGGGGTGGTGCTGATGGGGCTGTCCAACGCGGACGGGCACCTGGTGCTCACCACCGGCAACAAGAGCGAGCTCGCGACCGGCTACTCGACGCTGTACGGGGACTCCGCCGGCGGGTTCGGGCCGATCAAGGACGTGCTCAAGACGCTGGTCTGGGAGCTGTCCAGGTGGCGGAACGAGGAGGCGGCGCGGGCCGGGGGCACTCCCCCTATCCCGGAGAACTCGATCACCAAGCCGCCGAGCGCCGAGCTCTCACCCGGGCAGATGGACACCGACTCGCTGCCGCCTTACGAGGTGCTGGACGCGCTGCTCGACGACTACGTCGAGAAGGACATGGGCACGGCCGAGCTGATCGCGGCCGGGCACGACCCCGAGCTGGTCGAGCGCGTGGTCCGGCTGGTCGACACGGCGGAGTACAAGCGGCGGCAGTACCCTCCGGGCCCGAAGATCAGCCAGAAGAACTTCGGCCGGGATCGCCGCCTCCCCATCACCAACCGCTGGCGCGAGCCGCGGCCCTCATGATCGCGAGGGCTTCTTAGTCCCTGGAGCGCCAAGGAGGCTTCGTGGTCACGCTGGCTGCCATCTTCCCGCCCTCGCAGCCCCCGGAGCGGCTCGGCGCGGTCGCGGCCGCCGCCGAGTCGGCCGGGCTGGAGCAGCTATGGGTCTGGGAGGACTGCTTCGCCGAGAGCGGCATCGCCACCGCCGCCGCGATCCTGGCCGCCACCAGCCGGGTCACGGTCGGGATCGGGCTGTTGCCGGTGCCGCTGCGCAACGTGGCGCTGACCGCCATGGAGATCGCCACGCTGAGCCGGCTGTTCCCCGGGCGGCTGACGGCCGGCGTCGGCCACGGCGTGCTGGACTGGATGGGCCAGGTCGGCGCCAGGGCGGAATCCCCGATGACGCTGCTGCGCGAGTACACCGCCGCGCTCTACGCGCTGCTGCACGGGGAGACGGTGACCACCCACGGTCGTTACGTGCACCTGGATGACGTGACCCTGGCCTGGCCGCCGGCCGAGGTGCCGCCGCTGCTCGTGGGCGGGATCAGGCCGCGCACCGTGTCGCTGGCCGGCGAGCTCGGCGACGGGGTGATCATCCCCGGGGGCATCAGCCCGGCCGAGGTGCGCACGTCCGTGGGTCACCTGAACGGCCAGCGAAGCGCCGGGCGGGACCCGGCCGACGTGGTGGTCTTCATCAGCGCCCCGGCTGACGGTCCGGCCGCGGCCATCGCCGCCACCGTCATCGAGTACGCCGCGGCCGGGGCGACGCACGTCGCGGTCAACGCGGCCGAGGACGACGCCGACGTCGAGCGCTTCGCGGGATTCCTGGCCCGGGAGGTCGGCCCGCTGGTGCGGTGACAGGCTGGCCAGGTCTATCGTCAGCGAGCAGCCAGGCCGAGGAGCAGTTCGTCCACGATGCGGGCGGCGAACTCGCCGCTCAGCGACCCGTCCGCGGCCTTCTCCTTGGCCAGGACGGTGCCGGTCAGCGCGAGCAGCGCGATCTCGACGTCCGCGTCGGCCCGCAGCTCGCCGGTGGCCATGCCGCGGCGGATGACTTCCCTGATCGCATCGTGCCGCGGCCCGACCACGGTCTCCTTGTACCGCTTCATCAGCCGCGGGTACTTCTGGCCTTCACCGAGCAGCAACGCGTAGCGGCGCGCCTTCCTCGGGTCGGCGCGGTCCTCGCACATCACGGTGAGCTGCGCGACCAGGTCGTTCCGGACGTTACCGGTGGGCTCGGGGAACGGAGACTTCATCGAGCCGAGCGCGGCGAGCAGCAGCTCCTCCTTGTTCGGCCAGCGACGGTAGATGGTCGCCTTGCCGACCCCGGCGCGAGCCGCGACGGCCTCGACGCAGACGCCCTCGAATCCCCGCTCGGCGAACAGGTCGAGGGTGGCCTCGATGATCGCCTGTTCGGCCTGCTCGCTGCGCGGCCGGCCGGGCCGGCGGCTGGTTCCCGCCGACCCGGCCTCCGCGTCGGTGCCGGGACCCTTCGGCCCCTGATCCAGGATCACGGGCTGCATGGGGTGGTCACCCCTCTCGCTCTGAGCCTTCGAGCATGTGCTGCTCTTCCAGTATGGCCAGCTCGGCCTCGTACGAGGCGTCATCGCCAGCCAGCGCGGGGACGGCGACCGGCCCGGCGTTCGTGGCCGACTCCGCGACTGGCCCGGTGACCGGCTCGGTGACCGGCTTGGGCTTGCCCGGCATCCAGCGCAGCACCACGAACCCGCCGGCCAGCGCGAGCAGCGCCGCGATCAGCGTGGTGAAGTGCATGGAGTGCACGAACGCGGTGTTCGCGGGCTCCAGTAGCGACCGGCCGGCCGTGCCGAGGTGCTGCGCGACCGCCTGGGTGGCGGTGATCGAGGAGGACGCCGCGCTCCGGGCCGAGGCCGGCAGGCCGGCCAGCGACGGGCTGAGCGAGCTCCGGTAGAACTCGGCCAGGACCGAGCCGAGGATGGCCACGCTGAGCGCGACCGCGACCTGGCGTGCCACGTTCGTCAGCGCGGAGCCCGCTCCGGCCCGCTCGCGCGGCAGCACGTCCATGACCGCGGCGGTGGCGGCCGGCATCGCGACGCCGATCGCGGCCCCCTGGATCGCGAACAGCATCCCGAGCACCCAGATCGGGGTGGTGGTGCCGAGGGTGGCGTAGCCTGCCAGGGCCGCCGCCATGACCAGCAGGCCGGTCGCGCCGGTCGCCTTGGCCCCGTACCGCTGGACCAGGCCGGCGCTACGCGGCGAGGCCAGCAACTGCCCGACCGCGAACGGCACGGTCAGCAGGCCGGCCGCCAGCGGGCTGTAGCCGCGGACGTTCTGCAGGTAGAAGCTGGTGAAGAAGAACACGCCGCCCATGCCGAAGAACACCAGCGCGATCGCCCCGATCGAGGCGGACAGACGCCGGTCGCGGAACAGCCGGACGTCGAGCGACGGGTGCTTGATCCGGGACTCGTACCAGGCGAAGAGCACGAGGATGGCCAGGCCGACGACGATCGGGCCGAGCACGCCCAGGTGCAGCCAGGAGGCGCTGTCGCCGCCCTGCACGATGCCGTAGACCAGGAGTACCAGGCCCGCGATGGACAGCAGCACGCCCACGTAGTCGATCCCGCCGGCCTCGCGGTTACGCGACTCCGGCACCAGGATCGCGGCCAGTACGGCGCCGACCGCGGTCACCGGCACGTTGATCAGGAAGACCGAACCCCACCAGAAGTGGTCGAGCAGCAAGCCGCCGAGCACCGGGCCGGTGGCGACGCCGAGGCCGACCGCCATGGCCCACAGGCCGATGGCGCGGGGGCGCTCGGCCGGTTCGAAGACGTTGGAGATGATGGATAGCGTCTGCGGCATGACCGCGGCGCCGCCCAGGCCCATCGCGGCTCGCGCGAAGATCAGCTGCTCGGGCGTCTGTGCGTAGGCCGAGAGCAGCGACGCGAGGCCGAACAGCGCCAGCCCGATCATGAGCATGCGCTTGCGACCGACCTTGTCGCCGATGACGCCGAACGTGAACAGGAGTCCGGCGAAGACCAGCGTGTACGAGTTGATGGCCCATTCGAGCTGACTCTGACTGGCGCCGAGGCCCCCGCGAGGCTCGGCGATGGTCTTCACGGCCACGTTGAGGACCGTGTTGTCGATGACGATGGCGAGCAGCCCGACGATCAGCACGCTGAGAATCACCCAGCGGCGACGGTAAATGGTCTGCGAGTCCATGTGTCCCTTTCCGGATCACTTGCGGTGTTGTCCCGGGGACGCCCCCGGCCCCGGGGAAGTTTCTCGCGGAACCGGGAAGGTGCTGGCCTGGCTCTGTGTTGCCGTGATCAGGAGCTTCCGGATTCCGCCTCCATCGATACGGAACGGTCTCGTATCGGAATCTATTTCCCGGACAGGGTAGTGACCTAGGTCACATTTTGTTCAGCCCACGACGCGCTGCGGGTCCCGCGGCACGACGCCCCCCGGGAACGGTGCCTGGGCGCGCTACCGAGCCTTACGGGGCGGCGTCGGCGAGGCGGAGGATGCGGGTTTCGGGGTCGATGACCAGGGCCAGGGTGATGGTGGCGTGCTCGCCGACGAGTTCGGCCGCGACCGAGGCGGTGCCGTCGCCCGCCTTGAAGGCGCCCACCCGGCAGGGACCCGCCCATACGGCGGCCATCCGCAGGCGGCGGGCCAGCAGGCCGGCGTCCACGCCGCCGGCCACCCCGATGGACGGCGGCCAGTCGCGGTCGCCGCCGTTCAGCCAGTCGACCACGGCGTCCAGCGTGGCGCGCAGCGCCGAGCCCGCCGCGGGCGGCACGGCCAGCGTGAGCGACTGCACCCGGGGCGGCCGCTCCGGGTTGAGCTGGATCTGCGCCTGCACCGTGCCGCGCTGCCCCGCCAGCCACCAGCGGCAGTGCGCGGGCGTGTCGAACTCGGGCTCCCGGCCGGGATCGTCGCCGAACTCCCCGATACGCTCGCGGATCAGGGCGATCCTGCGCCGCCGCTCCTCGAACGGGGCGTCCATCGCCACGTTCGGCGAGAACAGCCGCTCCGCCGCGGCGTCATCCCACGATCTGAGCAGCTGGCTGACCTCCTCGCGGGCGGCCAGCGTCTCCGGCCATGGACCGGGCGAGGCGATGGCCACGCCGCTCCCGTGGCCGGCCTGCCCGCCCTGCCGCACGACGGCCTCGAGCAGCCGCGCGGCCAGCGGCGCCATCGCCGCGTAGGTGCTGTTGCCGAGCGTGATCACGCCGGTCCCGGTGGCCGGATGCCAGGCCATGTTGCTGCCGAAGCCCGGGTACCCGCCGCTGTGGCTGACGATCCGGCCCAGGGAGGGGTGCTCGTCGACGAACAGCCCGAAGCCGTAGGTGGCCGGGGGCGACGACCCGCCGTCTCCGGGGAAGCTGGGCGCGATGGCCCAGCCGGTGAGCACCTGGGGCAGCTGCATCTCGCGCCGGCTGGACCGGCGCACCGGGTGCGTCTCGTCGTCGCCGCCGGGCGGGAACGCGGCGGCGAAACCGGCGACCCAGCGGGTGAGGTCGCGCACGCAACTGAAGATCCCGCCCATGGGGGCGAAAGCCCCGGCCGGGTCGAACGCCACCTCGGACCACCCGCCCGGCGAGCGCCGGTAGCCGCGGGCGACGCCCGTGGGCCCCGTGGCCTGCCGGGGCGGCTCGAATTCCGCCGCCTCGTAGCCGGTACGCATCATGCCGAGGGGCTTCAGCAGCCGGTGCCGGACGTAAGCCGGGTAGGTCATGCCGGTGACGGCGGTGATGACCCGGCCCAGGATCGCGTAGCCGAGGTTGGAGTACTCGAACCGGGTGCCTGGCGCGCAGTTGAAGCTCACCCCCTTGGCCAGGAACTGCGCGAATTCCTCGAGCGGAAGCCCCTGCTGGCGGTCACCCCAGGGGTCGTCGGTGGGGAAGCCCGCGGTCATGGTCAGCAGGTGCCTGATCGAGATCCGCGCCGAGTCCGGGCTCACCGGCGGCCAGCCGTGCAGTTCGGGGACGTAGTCCTCGGCCAGGTCGTCCAGCCTCAGCACGCCGTCGTCGCGCAGCGCCAGGATCGCGGACGCGGTGAAGCTCTTGGTCATCGAGGCGATGCGGAAGACCGTGCCGTCGTCCGGCGGCGGTCCGCCGAGATACCGCTCGCCGAGCCCGGCCGCGTGCACAAGCTCCCCGCCGGACACGATCCCGTAGGCCAGCCCGGGCTGCCCTCCGCGCTGGTGATAGCCCGCCGCGAGGGCGTCGACATGGGCGAAATCAACCATTGCCCTAGTCTTCCAGAACCGCCGACTGTACCGCTCGGTCCCGTCGCCGTGCCATCATCTAACTGTCCGGGTACGCCGCTGGGGCGACACGAGGCACGGAGGTCGACACCAATGTCAGAGCACACTTCTACAGCCATGGCCGCGACAGGACCGCGGACCACACCGGAGCCGCTGTACGGCGGAGCGCACACCGGCCGCCGGGTAACCGTCCGCGATATCGCCGCGGCGAAGGCCCGCGGCGAGAAGTGGCCCATGCTCACCGCATACGACGCGCTCACCGCCGGCATCTTCGACCGGGCCGGGATCCCGGTGCTGCTGGTCGGTGACTCCGCCGCGATGGTGGTCTACGGCCACGACAGCACCATCCCGGTGACGGTGGACGACCTGATCCCGCTGACCGCCGCGGTCGTGCGCGGCACCAGCCGGGCGCTGGTCGTGGCCGACCTGCCGTTCGGCTCCTACCAGGCCTCCCCCGGCGCGGCGCTGGCCTCCGCAACCCGCTTCCTGAAGGAGACCGGCGCACACGCGGTCAAGCTCGAGGGCGGCGAGCGGGTCGTCCGCCAGGTCGAAGAACTGGTCGCGGCGGGCATCCCGGTGATGGCGCACCTCGGCCTGACCCCGCAGTCGGTGAACGCCTTCGGCGGCTACCGGGTGCAGGGACGCGGAGAGGACGGCGAGCACCTGCTGCACGACGCCAAGGTGCTGCAGGCGGCAGGGGCGTTCTCGGTCGTGCTCGAGTGCGTGCCCGCGTCGCTGGCCGCCCGGGTGACCGAGGCGCTGACCATCCCCACCATCGGCATCGGCGCCGGCCCGGGTTGCGACGCCCAGGTCCTGGTCTGGCAGGACATGGCGGGCCTGTCGCCGCGTACGGCCAAGTTCGTCAAGAAGTACGCCGACCTGGCCACCGTCCTGTCCGAGGCGGCCACCGCCTTCGCCGACGACGTCACCAGCGGCGCCTTCCCCGACGAGGCGCACTCCTACCGGTAACCCCCGTCCGGGGTTCACAGGGCGTGGATGTCCCGGCATGCCGTTCAGATGCAATGCCGCTTAGCCGTATGCGCCCGGTGGCGCGTCGCGCGGGCGCGGAATCGGGCATTCCCGGTCAGCTTGCTGGCGCGGCGGATAGCCGGGCAGGCGCGAGAGCGGGACTTTGGCCACTCTGGCACCGCTCAAAACGGAACCTGACGACGTGGATGCCACACCCATGCTGCTGGAACGACGTGGATGTGGCATCCACGCCTTATTGGCCGGAGGCGGGTGCGTCTCACCAGTCACGGCAGCGTTCCCGAAGCCCGGCAGCACCGACGGCCGGCGCCGGGCGCGCGCCTCTGGTCCACGATCAACTTAAGCTAGCGGCATTGCGTTCAAATGACCTGGATGTGGCATCACGTCGCTAAGGCCTGGTGCGGGCGACTGCTGGCCCCTGCCGCGACCGCGGGCTTGGATGGAGCTCATGCGGCCTGACCTGAACCTGGATCTCGGCCACGGCCTGTACATGCGGACCTTGGTTACCGACGACGCTGCTTTGCTGGCGGAGGCCACAAGCGGGGAATCGGCACCATCCCTGTGGGGTCCCCGCCCCGCGGGACCCTACTCGCTGCGCGACGCCCGGGCGGCGCTGTCGGCCTGGGACCCCGCGGCCGGGAGCCAGTTTTCCATCGGAATCCTGCACGGCCAGCAGCTCCTCGGCGCGATCGGGCTGATGCCCGACCGCGCGGGAAGCACCGAACTGGCCTACTGGATACGACCCGAGCAGCGCGGCCGGGGCATCGCCTCACGCGCCGTGCAGGCCGCCACGCTGTGGACGCACCGCAGCCTCGCCATCCCCCGGATCTGGCTGGAGATCCGCCCCGGCAACGAGCCGTCGCTCCGGGTCGCCCAGCGGGCCGGCTACCAGTTTGAACAGCGCCTTCCCCGGCACTGCCGCGACTGGGCATGCGAGGACGCCGAACACGACTCATGGCACGACTGCCTCATCTGGGCCCACGACAGCGATCAGGCGCCAGGAGCCGGCGGCGACGGCTAGTGGGCCAGCCCGAGCCTAGCCTCCGCGCGCAGTGCGGCAGCACCATGAATGCGTAAAATTATCAGCAACCACGAAGCCCGTTTTTATTCACGTAAGCGTTATGCGGCCCAGCTGACCATTTTCCGCGACACTCTGGCGGATTTGCGCATCCGGGCGCGCTCTTACTGCGAAACTGTGCCGGGATGCGCGACACGCCGTGTCCCTGAGCGCAAAGTAAGTGACTCCGCACAAAAATTCGAGATAATCGACCCGACTAGGTTGGCTGATCG
>Ga0306924_10007888_pt1 | contig 10709 bp, 8 predicted proteins | sample sta12Can44000111_FD_203756 | JGI IMG/M metagenome (GOLD analysis project Ga0306924, IMG submission 203756) | Lab enrichment of tropical soil microbial communities from Luquillo Experimental Forest, Puerto Rico - statanox.12C.anox.44.000.111 (v2)... | ecosystem: Environmental > Terrestrial > Soil...
ATCAGCGCATGTCTTTCTCCGACCGCGCCGTCTTGTGGCTGCACGTCGTCGCGGCAATGTTCACGATCGGCCCCGTGACCGCGGCGATCATGGCCACGCCCCGCTATATCCGGAAACGGAACACGGTCGTGGTCGGCTACCTGGTCCGGATCACCGAGATCTATACGATCGGCTCGGCTCTCGTGCTGATCTTCGGTCTCATCCTCACCCAGATGCTGCACGACTTCAGCAAGCCGTGGGTTTCGGCGTCGATCACGCTCTACGTCGTCGCCGTGGTCCTGCTGGTCCTGATCATCCGCGACCAGCGCAAGGCCATGACCGCGATCGTAGCGGCGGAAGCTTCCGCAGTCGCCACGGTACGTTCGGACCAGCCTGCGGCGGGAACCGAGGCGGACGCCGCGGCGGCGGGCGGCGGCCAGCCGGCCACGGCGAGCGCGCCCACCACGACCTCGACTTCGACCAAGGTCGCCGCGGAGCTGCACGCCGCGGTGGTCGAGCGCGGGCGGATCGCCTCGATGGCCGGCGTCACCGGGCTGATCTGGCTGGCGATCATCGTGCTGATGGTCTGGGGCAGCTCCTAGGACAGGGCCTGCGACAGGTCGTCCAGCAGGTCGTCGGCGTCCTCGATGCCGACCGACAGCCTGACCAGGTCGGCCGGCACCTCCAGCGGCGAGCCGGTGACGGACGCGTGCGTCATCCGGGCCGGGTGCTCGATCAGCGACTCCACGCCGCCGAGCGACTCCCCGAGCGTGAACAAGCGGGTCCGGCCGCAAACCTCGACCGCCCGCGCCGCCCCGGCGGCGACACGGAACGACACCATCCCCCCGAAGGCGCGCATCTGGGTTGCCGCGGTCTTGTGGCCGGGATGTTCGGGCAGGCCGGGGTAGAAGACGCGGCTGACCGCGGGGTGGCCGGCCAGCATGTCGGCCACGCGGGCGGCGTTGGCGCAATGCCGGTCCATCCGCACCGCGAGCGTCTTGACCCCGCGCAGGGTGAGCCACGCGTCGAACGGGCCGGCGACGGCGCCGGTGGCGTTCTGGTTGAACGCCAGCCCGTCGGCGAGTTCCGCGTCCTGCACGACCACGGCACCGCCAACCACGTCCGAATGGCCGCCGAGGTACTTCGTGGTGCTGTGCACCACGGCGTCCGCGCCCAGGTCAAGCGGCCGTTGCAGGTACGGCGAGGCGAACGTGTTGTCGGCGACCAGCAGCGCGCCGGCCTCGTGCGCCACCCCGGCGAGCGCTTCGAGGTCCACGACCGACAGCAGCGGGTTGGTGGGGGTCTCCGCCCAGACGAGCTTCGTCTCGCGGTTCTTGAGCGCGTCGCGGACCGCCTCGAGATCGGTTTGCGGGACGGTGTCGTAGCTGATTCCCCAGTTCGTGAGCACCTTGGCGAAGAGCCGGAAGGTGCCGCCGTAGGCGTCCGCCGGGATGAGCACGTGGTCGCCGGGGCGGCAGAGCGTGCGGAGCAGGCAGTCCTCGGCGGCCATGCCGGACGCGAACGCGAACGCGGCCGTGCCGGTCTCCAGCGCGGCGAGGCACTCCTCCAGGGCCTTCCTCGTGGGGTTCGCGGTACGCGAGTACTCGTAGCCGCCGCGGGTGCCGCCGACCCCGTCCTGCTTGTAGGTCGAGGTCTGGTAGATCGGCGGGACAACCGCGCCGGTCAGCGGATCCGGCTCCTGCCCGGCGTGAATGGCTAGCGACTCGAATCTCATTGCGCTCCTCCGGCGTAGAAAGCGAGCAGGTCCTGCGGGGTGAGCACCGCGGCGGGCTTGCCGTCCACGTGTACCAGGGCGGCGCCGGCCTTCTCCAGGGTGGCCGCGGCGCGGCTGACCGGCTCGCCCTGCCCGATCACCGGCAGCGGCGCCGCCATGTGGTCCGCGACGTGGTCATTCGGGTTCGCGCGGCCGGTCACCAGGGCGTCGAGCAGGTCACGCTCGGCGATGGAGCCCGCGACTTCGGCGGCCATGAGCGGCGGTTCCTGCCTGACCACGGGAAGCTGCGAGACGTCGTACTCGCGCAGCAGCGCGATCGCCTGCGCCACGGTCTCGTCCGGGTGCACGTGGACAAGCGCGGGCAGCTTGCCGCTGTCCTTGGCCATGAGCACGTCCTGGACGGTCGGCTCGCTGGTCTCGGCGCGCAGGAATCCGTAGTCCGCCATCCAGTCGTCGTTGAAGATCTTCGACAGGTAACCGCGCCCGCCGTCCGGGAGCAGGACGACGATGACCGCGTCCTCGGCGGCCGCCGCGGCTACTCTCAGGGCGGCGACGACGGCCAGGCCCGCGGAGCCGCCGACGAGCAGCGCTTCCTCCTTCGCGAGACGCCTTGTCATGAGGAAAGAGTCGGCGTCGCTCACCGCGATCACCTCGTCGGCTATGCCGCGGTCGTAGGTGGCCGGCCAGATGTCCTCGCCGACCCCCTCCACCAGGTACGGGCGCCCGGTTCCGCCGGAGTACACCGACCCTTCCGGATCCGCGCCGATGACCTTGACCTTCCCGCCGGAGACCTCCTTGAGGTAGCGCCCGGTGCCGGAGATCGTGCCGCCGGTGCCTATCCCGGCGACGAAGTGGGTGACCCGGCCCTCGGTCTGGCGCCATATCTCCGGGCCGGTCGAGTGGTAGTGCGCGTCCGGGTTGTCCGGGTTCGCGTACTGGTCGGGCTGCCAGCCGCCCGGTGTCTGGGCGGCGAGGCGGCGGGCGACGCTGTAATAGGAGTCCGGATGCTCGGGCGCGACCGTGCCCGGGCAGACCACCACCTCGGCGCCATAGGCGCGCAGCACGCTGATCTTGTCCTGCGCGACCTTGTCCGGGCAGACGAACACGCACTTGTAGCCGCGGTCGTTCGCGACGATCGCCAGGCCGACGCCGGTGTTGCCCGAGGTCGGCTCGATGATCGTGCCGCCTTTTCGCAGTTTCCCCTGTTTTTCGGCGTTCTCGATCATCCGCAGGGCGATGCGGTCCTTCACCGAGCCGCCCGGGTTCATGTACTCCACCTTGGCGAGCACGTCGTTCGTCCGCGCCACGCCGCGGGTAACGGACTTGAGCCGGATCAGCGGCGTGTCGCCCATAACATCGGCCAGCGAGTCGTACACCTGCATGAGTCCTCCCCCCTCCCTTTCTCTGCTCAGGACAGACGCTATCCGGTGTCGCGGACGCGTGCTGTTAACGTGGACGTGACACCACTCCTGAGGAGGCGCCGCCATGCCGGAGGCAGTCATCGTCGCAACCGCCCGCTCGCCGATCGGCCGGGCGTTCAAAGGATCGCTTACCTCCATCCGGCCCGACGACCTGGCGGTTCAGATCGTCTCGGCGGCCCTCGCGAAGGTCCCGCAGCTGGACCCGAGGGACATCGACGACCTGATGCTCGGCTGCGGGCTGCCCGGCGGCGAGGCGGGCTTCAACATGGCCCGCGTGGTCGCGGTGCTGCTCGGCCACGACCACCTCCCCGGGACCACGGTCAACCGGTACTGCTCCTCGTCGCTGCAGACCACCCGGATGGCCTTCCACGCGATCAAGGCAGGCGAGGGTGACGTGTTCGTCTCCGCCGGGGTCGAGTGCGTGTCCCGGGGCGTGCATGGGACGAGTGACAGCTGGCCGAACACCAGGAACCCTGTGTTCGAGCCGGCGCAGGCCCGTACCGTGGCGACGGCAGCGGCCGACTCGCCGTCCTGGCACAACCCGCGGGCGGTCGGCGGGGTGCCGGACATCTACATCGCGATGGGGCAGACCGCGGAGAACGTGGCGGCGCTGCGCGGCATCAGCCGCCGGGAGCAGGACGAGTTCGGGGTCCGGTCGCAGAACCTGGCGGAAAAGGCGCTCGCGAACGGGTTCTGGCAGCGCGAGATCACCCCGGTGACGCTGCCCTCCGGCGACGTCGTGTCGGCGGACGACGGACCGCGGCCGGGCACCACGCTGGAGAAGGTCGCGGGGCTGAAGCCCGCGTTCCGTGAGCACGGCACGGTGACCGCGGGGAACTGCTGTCCGCTGAACGACGGCGCGGCCGCCGTCGTCGTGATGAGCGACGTCAAGGCGGCGTCGCTGGGAATCACGCCGCTGGCGCGGATCGTCTCGACCGGCGTCAGCGCCCTGTCGCCGGAGATCATGGGGCTCGGCCCGGTGGAAGCGTCGCGGCAGGCGCTGACGCGGGCCGGCATGGCGATCGGCGACATCGACCTCGTGGAGATCAACGAGGCGTTCGCGGCGCAGGTCATCCCCTCCTACCGGGACCTGGAGATCGACGACAGCCGGCTGAACGTGAACGGCGGGGCGATCGCGGTCGGGCACCCGTTCGGGATGACGGGTGCCCGCATCACTGCGACGCTGCTCAACAGCCTGCAGTTCCACGACAAGACGACCGGCCTGGAGACCATGTGCGTCGGCGGCGGGCAGGGCATGGCGATGATCGTCGAGCGCCTCAGCTGAGGGGTTCCGCAGGTCGGCCGCGGAGGAAACGGGATATTACGGGAAGGTTGCAAAGTGGGTCTTGTCAGGGGCCCTCCGGTAGGGCAGTCTCATGGGAAAGCGGCTTCCCCTGGAGGTGCCAATGTCGCTGATGCACTCGCCCGACATGCACAAAAGCCTCATCGCGCGCATCCCGTTCGTAACGGGCCGCGAGCTAGCCGAATGGTTCACCCACCTCGAATCCGGGCCCGCGTTCCTGCGCCGCGAAGAGCGAGCGAACTGGCTTGCCGACGAGCACGGCATCTGCGACCACTACGCCGCCGCCATCTGTCACGAGTACGAACTCCGGCGCCGCCTCCGCCTCTCCGGCGCATAGCGCCTTTAGTCTCGCCCGCGTCATCGCGGGTGTTCCCCGGTGTCCGCCGTCGGCTAGCACGCCCGCGGATGTACTGCGCAGCCCTCGTTCCGCCTTATACGATCATGCGGTGAAGTCGCTTGGCGTCGAGGGCGCCTGGGTGTTCACGCCCCAGGTGCGCCACGATGAGCGGGGAAGTTTCCTGGAAGCGTTCCGGGGTGCCGAGTTCGCGGCTGACCTGGGGTACGAGCTTGACGTCGCGCAGGTAAACACTTCGGTGTCCCGGCGCGGGGTGATCCGCGGGATTCACTACGCGGACGTCCCGCCCGGGCAGGCGAAGTACGTGACCTGTGTCGCCGGGACGGTGCTCGATGTGGTGGTGGACCTGCGTGCCGGCTCGCCGGGGTTCGGCAAGTGGGAAGCCGTCCGCCTCGACGACGTCGACCGGCAGGCCGTGTTCCTGCCGGAAGGGCTCGGACATGGGTTCATGGCGCTGACCGACCAGGCGACCGTCCTGTACTTGTGCTCGACGCCCTACGCGCCCGGCCGCGAGCATGGCGTCCATCCCCTGGATCCGGTGCTCGGCATCGGCTGGCCGCTTGGTCTTGAGTGCGACCCGCTGCTCTCGGCCAAGGACGCGACCGCGCCCTCGCTTGACGAAGCACTGGCCGCCGGCTCGCTACCCCGGTACGACGAGTGCGTCGCATACGCAGCGCATCTGCGGGCCGCACGGTCCTTACGCTACCTTTGCCCTTATGAAGGCCCTGGTACTGTCGGGGGGGTCCGGGACGCGGCTGCGGCCGATCACGCACACCTCCGCGAAGCAACTGCTGCCGGTAGCGAACAAGCCGGTGTTGTTCTATGGCCTCGAGGCCATCGCGGCGGCCGGGATCACAGACGTCGGCATCGTGGTCGGCGACACGGCCCCGGCGATTGCGGCGGCGGTGGGCGACGGGTCGAGATTCGGGATCCGGGCCACCTACCTCCGCCAGGAAGCGCCGCTGGGGCTGGCGCACGCGGTGCTGATCGCGCGCGAATTCCTCGGCGATGAGGACTTCGTGATGTACCTGGGCGACAACTTCATCGTCGGGGGCATCACGAGCCTGGCCGAGGAATTCTCCGCCAGGCGGCCGGACGCGCAGATCATGCTGACGAAGGTGCCCGACCCGCGGGCGTTCGGGGTCGCGGAACTCGATGGTGCGGGGCGGGTGGTGGGGCTCGAGGAGAAGCCGCGGATCCCCAAGAGCGACCTAGCGCTGGTGGGCGTCTACTTGTTCACCCCCGCGGTGCACGAGGCGGTGGCCGCCCTCAAGCCCTCGTGGCGCGGCGAGCTCGAGATCACCGAGGCGATCCAGTGGCTGATCGACGCCGGGCGCAGCGTCGACTCCACGGTGATCACCGGGTACTGGAAGGACACCGGGAACGTCACCGACATGCTCGAGGTCAACAGGCTGGTCCTCGAGAGCCTGGACCCGCGCCTCGACGGGGTGGTCGAGCCTGACTGCGAGATCATCGGCCGCGTGGTAGTAGAGCCAGGCGCTCAGGTCAGCGGGTCCCGCATTGTCGGCCCGGCGGTGATCGGCGCCGGATCGAAGATTACGGCCTCCTATATCGGGCCGTTCACCGCCATCGCGGAAAACTGCGCGGTCGATGACAGCGAGCTCGAGTACTCCATCGTGCTGTCCGGCGCCTCCATCCGCGGCGTGCGCCGGATCGAGGCCTCGCTCATCGGGCACGACGCGGAGGTAACGCCCGCGCCCCGGGTACCCCGGGCGCACCGGCTCGTGCTCGGCGATCACAGCAAGGTGCAGATCAGCTCATGAGGATCCTGGTAACCGGCGGCGCCGGCTTCATCGGCTCGCAGTACGTGCGGACGCTGCTGACTGGCGGCTACGCCGGCTACGAAGACACTGCCGTGACCGTGCTCGACAAGCTCACGTACGCGGGAAACCTGGCGAACCTCGACCCGGTGGCCGGGCGCTTTGAGTTCGTGCGCGGGGACATCTGCGACGGAGAACTGCTGCGCGAGGTGCTGCCGGGCCACGACGCGGTGCTCAACTTCGCCGCGGAGACGCACGTCGACCGGTCCATCGCGGGCGCGGCGGAGTTCGTCACGTCCAACGTGACCGGCGTGCAGGTGCTGCTCGATGGGTGTCTCCGGGCCGGGATCCCGCGCGTGGTGCACGTGTCCACGGACGAGGTGTACGGGTCGATCGCTTCCGGGTCGTGGACCGAGGCTGCACCGCTTGACCCCAACTCGCCGTACTCCGCGGCCAAGGCGGGCGGTGACCTGCTGGCCCTGGCTTACGCGCGCACCCACGGCGTGAACGTCTCGATCACGCGGTGCTGTAACAACTACGGCCCCTATCAGTACCCGGAGAAGGTCATCCCGCTGTTCGCCACCAACCTGCTGGACGGCAAGCCCGTCCCGCTGTACGGCGACGGGCTCAACGTACGCAGCTGGATCCACGTCGATGACCACTGCCGGGGCATCCAGCTTGTCCTCGAACACGGCGAGCCAGGGCGCGTCTACAACATCGACGGCGACGACGAGCTGTCGAACCGGGAACTGACCGCGGCGATCCTGGAGGTCTGCGGCGCGTCCTGGGACATGGTGGTGCCGGTGACCGACCGCAAGGGGCACGACCGCCGCTACAGCCTTGACGATTCGCTGCTGCGATCGATGGGCTATGCGCCCCAGGTGCCGTTCGGCGACGGGCTCAAGGCGGCCATCGAGTGGTACGCGGGCAATCGCGACTGGTGGGAACCGCTGCACCGGCCCGCGCCTCCCGCCCAGGCTGGCTCATGACACGCTGGCTGGTCACGGGCGCGGGCGGGATGCTCGGCCGCGACCTGATGTCCCTGTTCACGGCGCGCGGGGAGGAAATCACCGGTCTCACCCGGGATGATCTCGACATCACAGACACGGCGGCGGTCCTGGCCGGGTTGCAGGCCGCCAAACCGGACGTCGTCGTCAACTGCGCCGCGTGGACGGCGGTCGATGACGCCGAATCGCATGAAGACGCCGCGCTGGCCGTGAACGGGCACGCGGTCGCGGGACTGGCGGCCGCGTGCGCCGACTCGGGCGCCGTCCTGGTCCAGGTGTCCACCGATTACGTCTTCGACGGTCTTGCGAGTTCGCCTTATGTCGAGAGCGCTGTTCCGGCACCTCGCACAGCCTACGGGCGGACCAAGCTAGCCGGCGAGCAAGCGGTCCTCGGCACGCTCCCCGAGGCCGGCTACGTAGTGCGGACCGCGTGGCTGTACGGCGCCCACGGGCCGAACTTCGTGCACACCATGATCAGGCTGGCCCGCTCCGGCGCCTGCCCCGCGGTCGTCGACGACCAGCGCGGCCAGCCCACCTGGAGCGCCGATGTCGCGCGACAGATCCACGCGCTGATCACGAGCCGCGCGCCGGCCGGCGTGTACCATGCGACTAGCACAGGTGAGACGACCTGGTTCGGGCTTGCCGGGGAAGTCTTCGCGCTCTTCGATGCCGCCGGCTTCGCCGGGCCGGAGATGGCGCGGCCCGCCCCGGTTCCCACCACCAGCGCCGCCTACCAGCGGCCCGCGCCGCGGCCCGCGTACAGCGTGCTCGGCCACGATGCGTGGGTCTCGGCCGGCATTGCGCCGATCGGGCACTGGCGGGAAGCGCTGCACCGGGCATTCCCCGAAATGCTCGCGGCCGAAAATAATTAACACCAGAATCCTGCGTCACTTTGTACTAAATTTACCCCCGTGCTGACTCGATCTATTGGGATAATGCCTGCTGTGCGGCGTCGTGGCCGGCTCGCCGTCGCGCTGGCCGTGGCCGTGCTGATCGGTGCCACGGTGTCCGGTATGCCGCAGGAGGCGACGGGCGCGGCGTGCGCCAACCCGGTCGCCTGCGAGAACCTCCGGCCTGGCACGCCGCAGTCGGTGTGGGACGTCACCAAGGGCGAGGGCACGACCATCCAGGGGTTCGCCGACCCGTTCAGCGTCAACGTCGGCCAGGCGATCCGGTTCAAGATCGAGTCCCCGGCGGCCAGCTACAAGATCGACATCTACCGGATGGGCTACTACGGCGGTGACGGCGCCCGCCTCGAGGCGAGCGTCGCGCCGAACATCTCGGTCTCGCAGAACCAGCCAGCGTGCGACACCAACGCCACGACCGGACTTATCGACTGCTCCAACTGGGGAGTCTCCGCCAGTTGGACCGTGCCGGCAACCGCGGTGTCCGGAGTCTACTTCGCGCGCATCTACCGCACCGACGGGACAACCGACGCGAACCAGATCCCGTTCGTGGTGCGCAACGACGCCAGCCATTCGGCCATCCTCTTCAAGACCTCCGACGAGACCTGGCAGGCCTACAACACCTGGGGCGGCAACAGCCTGTACTCCGGGACGGCGGCGCAGACGGCGAACAGCCCGCAGGCCGCCGGCCGCGCGGTCGCGGTCAGCTACGACCGGCCGTTCTCGACCCGCTTCGACACGCCGTTCGGGGAAGACTACTTCTTCTACGGCGAGTTCCCGATGGTCGAATTCCTCGAGGAGAGCGGCTACAACGTGTCCTATACCGACCAGGGCACTATCGCCTCGCCCCAGGGGGCCTCGCTTATCGAGCAGCACAAGGTGTTCATGTCCGTCGGCCACGACGAGTACTGGTCGGGTCCCGAGGTCGCCAACGTGACGGCGGCCCGGAACAAGGGGGTCAACCTCGCCTTCGTCAGCGGCAACGAGGTCTACTGGAAGACCCGCTGGGCCGCGGACGCCGCGGGCATGCCCGACCGGACGCTCGTCACGTACAAGGAAAGCCTGGACAGCGCCCAGACCGACCCGGCGGGCCCCAAGACCTGGACCGGGCAATGGGATGACCCGCGATTCAGCCCGCCCGGCGACGGCGGGCGGCCGGAGAACGCGCTGACCGGGCAGCTCTGGACGGTCAACGTGGGTACCTACGCCATCCAGGTGCCAGCGCGGTACGCCAGGCTGCGATTCTGGCGCAACACGAGCGTGGCGCACTTGTCGGCCGGCCAGACGGCGACCTTGGCGCCCGAGACGCTGGGCTATGAGTGGGACGAGGACCTAGACAACGGGTCCCGGCCGGCGGGGCTCATCGACATGTCCTCGACTACCAAGACCCCGCCGCAGGTCATGAAGGATTATCAGCAGGACCTCGGGCCGCTCAGTGCCACCCACCACCTGACCCTCTACAGGGCGGCCAGCGGGGCCCTGGTGTTCGGTGCCGGCACCGTCCAGTGGGCCTGGGGGCTGAGCTCGCAGCATGACGGGGACTCGAAGAACCCGCCCAGCCGGGCAATGCAGCAGGCGACGGTCAACGTCCTGGCTGACATGCATGCCCAGCCGACGACGCTCATGGCGGGCTTGGTGCGGGCCACGGCGTCCGCCGACACCACGCGGCCGGTATCGGCGATCAAGTCACCGGCACCAGGCGCCCACCTGAAAGACGGCGCGAGGGTCACGGTCTCCGGCACCGCGACCGACCGCGGCGGTGTCGTGGCGGGTGTCGAGGTCTCGACCAACGGCGGCGGTGCCTGGCACCCGGCCACCACGATGTCGGCCGCTGGCAAGAGCGTCACGTGGAGCTACACCTGGATCGCCCATGGGAGCCCGACCGCCATCATCGAGACCCGGGCGACCGACGACAGCGGCAACATCGAGAAGCCGTCGGACGCCCGCAAGGTCACGATCGGCTGCCCGTGCTCGATCTGGGGGCCGAACGTGGCTCCCGCGAAAGCAGACTCGGGCGACGGGACCTCGGTCGAGGTCGGTGTCAAGTTCACCAGCGGCATCGCCGGCACGATCAAGGGCATCCGCTTCTACAAGGCGGCCACCAACACCGGCACGCACATCGGCAGCCTGTGGACGGCAAGCGGCAAGCTGCTCGCCTCCGCGACCTTCACCCACGAGACGGCCAGCGGCTGGCAGCAAGTAAAGTTCGCTCACCCCGTGCGC
>Ga0306924_10007889_pt1 | contig 10709 bp, 8 predicted proteins | sample sta12Can44000111_FD_203756 | JGI IMG/M metagenome (GOLD analysis project Ga0306924, IMG submission 203756) | Lab enrichment of tropical soil microbial communities from Luquillo Experimental Forest, Puerto Rico - statanox.12C.anox.44.000.111 (v2)... | ecosystem: Environmental > Terrestrial > Soil...
ATCCGGACTTCCTGGCCCGATGGGGTGGCGACGGCGTGGGCCTGGATCATCGGAACGAGTTGGTACTTGCCTGAGTTGCCGACTGTCACGATGCTCGCGCACGCGTCGAACCCGTCCGGCAACACATCTGCGCTCTGCCAGGGGGCGACCTGGAAGTCACCGATGAATTTCACGCCACTGACCGCGCCACCCGGCACGGTCATCGGGACCAGCGCGCCATCGCTGGATTGGACGGCATGGCCTGCCGGGTCCGCATCCAGCAGCAGCCGCAGTTCGAGATAGCGGCCCGCAGGCAGGGGCGCGATGCGCATTGCATCGAACACGCCCGCGCCCAGGTTCATCAGGTCGATGCGGCGCGGCGCCGGCAGGCTGATGTCGTGCCATGTTTCGCCTGATCCGCTCTGGATACGCACGCTCAGGCTGCGCGCGGTTACGTAGACGTGCGTGTAGCTGCACGGCGCCACAGCCACCCGCGCGCTCGCGGATAACACCGCCATGCCACTGCCATCACCGCTGCCAGCGCCGCCGCATCCCGCAACGATTGCGAATGCAAGCACGGCCATACCCCGGGCGTATCGCTCCATGTTCAGCTCCTGAAAGTCGGAAAGGTCGGAAAGGTCGGAACCGCGTGCGGCTTGCCGCGGTGGGCGCTCGCTGCGTCAACCGGCACGCAGCAGCCTTGGCGGACCGATCAGGGAGGCGCGCGGACCTGACTGGACGACAGCGCCATGTCGATGGACGAGGCAGCGAGCTTGATGCGGCGCGACATCGAAGATCCTTATCGATCGGTGTGGGTCAGCAGGTCTCTTTTCTAGTCAAGACTCGGCCTCAGCGGTGTTTTGATGCGTAACCCAAGTGAACAGTTATCGAGCTCGCTTCAGAACCCGCAGGCCGGCGCACGCCGATACCATCGGTTCTGACAGGAGGACTCCCATGAGTGGTTATCTCGACAAGGGGCAGTGGCACGAGGGCTGGTACGACACGCGCAGGACCCACGGCGAGTTCGTGCGCACCACCGCGGCGTTTCGCCACTGGATCACGGCCGACGGATCGAGCGGCTTTCCCGTCGAAGCCGGGCGCTACCACCTCTATGTCTCGCTGGCCTGCCCGTGGGCACACCGCACACTGATCGCGCGCGTGCTCAAGGGGCTGGAGGAGGTGATCTCGGTCTCGGTGGTCGAGCCCGTGATGACGCAGGGCTGGTGCTTCTCCGATGCGCTGCCGGAGCCGCTCTATGGCGTTCACTACCTGCACCAGCTCTATGCCGCAGCGGTCCCGGGCTACACCGGGCGCGTGACGGTGCCAGTGCTTTGGGACAAGAAGTCGCACGCCATCGTCAACAACGAATCGAGCGAGATCCTGCGCATGCTCAACGGGGCTTTCGCAGGCTTCGCGCGCGATGACGTGGATCTCTACCCGGCGGCCCTGCGGCCGCGAATCGACGAGGTCAATGCCTTCGTCTACGACAACATCAACAACGGCGTGTACCGCTGCGGCTTTGCCACGGAGCAAACCGCGTACGAGCGCGCTTTCGAGCGCCTGTTCTCGGCCCTCGATCGCGTCGAGGCGATGCTTGGAGAGCGGCCCTGGCTGGCGGGCGAACAGCCGACCGAAGCCGACTGGCGCCTATTCACCACACTGGCGCGCTTCGACGCCGTCTATTTCGGCCACTTCAAGTGCAACCGCGAGCGGATCGAGGACTTCCCGAACCTGTCGCGGTTCCTGCGCGCGCTCTACCGCGTGCCGGGTATCGCGGCCACCGTGAACATCGATCACATCAAGCGGCACTACTACATGAGCCACGCGCACATCAACCCGACCCGCATCGTGCCGGTCGGGCCGCGCCTGAAGTTCATGGAAGCTGATTAGTCCGGCGCCAGTTCGGTGGTGATTTCCGTCTTGACCTGGGTCATCAGCTTGTGCACCGGGCACTTCTCGGCGACGGCCAGTAGCTCGCGGCGCTGGGCATCGGTCAAGGCACCGGTGAATGACAGCGTCACGCGCAGGCGATACACGCCCTGGCGTTCCTCGTGGTCGTCGCGTTCGACCGATACGCGGATGTCCTCGAGCGGGATGTGCTTTCGGTTGGCGTACCAGAGCACCGTCATCGCCTTGCAGGTGCCCAGTGCGCTGTCGTAGGCCTCGTGCGCGGTGATCCCCAGGTCCTCGCCGCCGTTGTCGACGGGCTCATCGACCGCGAACGAATGCTGGCGCACGTGCACCACGTGCTTCATCTTGTGAGAACGTTCGCGGATCACCTCGATGGCCATGGAAACCTCAATGTGGTTGCAGCTGCCGGTGCTCGCCCATTTGCGGCGGCTGGCCGGTGACGGCGGCCGTGGCCAGCTTGAACAATTGTGTCGTCTTGCTTTCCGTGATGTCCCAATATTCGGCATAGACGATCTTGACCTGCAGCAGCTCCAGGTCGGGATCGCTCGCGCCGCCGGGGAACCAGGCCTTGGCCAAGGCGTTGAACAGATGCTGCTTCAGGCGCAGGTCGTCGCGGATGCTCGCCATGCCGGAAATGGAGACATAGGTGTCATTCTGCGGGTCGGCATAGGACACGTTGACTTTGCCATCGGCGCGGATGCGCTGGCCCAGCTCCGTCTTCTTGGAGACGAAGAAGTACAGCGCCATGTCCGGCTCCAGCGACCGGTTCTGCGTGGTCAGCGGATGCGAATGCAGCAGCCCGCTGGGATGCATATGGGTCAGCATGCCGAAGCGCATGTGCCTGATCAGATCCCAGAGCTTCTTGTGCGGGTCGGGTGAAGTCACGGCGGCGCTCCTTGAAGTCAGCGCCTATGCTGAGATGCGGTGGCGCCGCAGTTCGTCATCCAGGGGCCGGCGTCGGTGTGCGACCGCGCCGACAGCGACTCAAGCCGCGGCCAGACTGCGCAGTGCCTCGGCGGTGGTTTCGTCGGCGGGAAAGAAGGTTTCGAGCGCCAGTTCCTGCAGCGTCACGTCCACCGGCGTGCCGAAGATCGTGGTGGTGCTGATGAAGCTCAGCACGCCCGAGGGCGAGCGAAACTGCAGTGGCATCGCGACGCCGAGGTGCTCGCCCGCCAGGCGGACGTCCTGCGCACCTTCGGGTATCGGGTAGGCGCGCAGTTCGTCCAGCAGCCCCTCGAGCAGCATGTCGCCGGTGGCGTTGACCTGCTGGCGCAAGCGCTCGAACACGTGGCCGCGCCATTGCACGAGGTTCACGATCCGGCTTGCCAGGCCCAGCGGATGCAGCGACAGCCGCAACACATTGACCGGCGGCTGCAGCAGCGACGCAGCCGCGCCGGCCAGCAGGTGCGGCAGCATGCGATTGGCCGCCACCAGGTTCCAGCGACGATCCACGGCCAGGGCCGGGCAGGGTTCGTGGCTTCGCAGGATCAGCTCCACCGCGCGTCGCGCCGGTGCCAGCGCCGGATCATCGAGCGCGCGTTCGCGGTACATGGGCGCGAAGCCGGCGGCCACCAGCAGCGTGTTTCGTTCGCGCAGCGGCACGTCCAGCCGTTCGGCCAGGCGCAGCACCATTTCGCGCGAGGGCAGCGAGCGCCCGGTCTCGACGAAGCTCAGGTGGCGCGTGGAGATGTCGGCCTGCTGCGCCAGGTCGAGCTGGGACAGGCGGCGGTGCTGGCGCCAATGCCGCAAGTGCTCGCCGAAGGCGCGCGGGACAGGGTGCCGGGGTGAGGGCGTCGCGGTCTCCATGGGCGCATCGTAGTGCCGAGCCGGCGTGTCGCCCATTACCTGCGAGGTCATCGACGCCGTGCATGCGGCGGCAAATCATGGCGCCACTTTGAAAGGAGTTCGCCATGTCGATCTTTGATTCGCCGCGTTTCCTGCGCAATGTCTTGCGGGCCGATGCGGTCTCGTGCCTGGCCAGCGGGGCCGTCCAGCTCTCATTCACGCAGCCACTGGCGCAGCTGCTGCGGCTGGGGTCCGCACTGCTGACGGCGAGCGGCGCTTTTCTGCTCATCTACGCGCTGGTGGTGGGCCTCGTCGCGTCGCGCGAGCCGGTGTCGCGCTCGCTGGTGGCCCTGTTCGCCGTCGGCAATTTCGGCTGGGCTGCCGGATGCATCGCCCTGCTGGCGGGACCCTGGCTGGCACCCAGCCTGCTGGGTCAGGCGTGGGTCGCCGCCCAGGCGCTGACTGTTGTCGTGCTGGGCTATTTGCAGTGGCTCGGCCTCAAGGGCACACCGTCGTCCCGCTGGGCCTGACGCCGGGCTTGCGAAGCCGTTCTTTCTTGTATGCTGTGGAGCTCCGGCGCACCCGCTGCCGCATCCCACCACCGTACGAGAGAAAAGCTTCCCCATGACACGCGTCTTCAATTTCAGTGCCGGCCCCGCTGTTCTGCCCGAGGCCGTGCTGCGCCAGGCGGCCGATGAAATGATCGACTGGCATGGCAGCGGCATGTCGGTGATGGAGATGAGCCACCGCGGCAAGGAGTTCATCTCCATCCACGCCGAGGCCGAGGCACTGGCGCGTGAGCTGCTGGGCGTGCCGTCCAACTACAAGGTGCTGTTCATGCAGGGCGGCGCTATCGGCGAGAACGCCATCGTGCCGATGAACCTGATCGGCAAGAGCGGGAAGGCCGATTACGTGGTGACGGGCGACTGGTCCAAGAAGTCGGCCAAGGAAGCCAAGACCTACGGGAAGGTCAGCATCGCGGCCACCGGCGAAGCCAGCCACTTCACCGCCATCCCGAAGCAGAGCGAATGGAAGCTCGATCCCGAGGCGTCCTATGTGCACATCTGCTCGAACGAAACCATCGGCGGTGCGCAGTACCACTGGACGCCCGACACGGGCAAGGTGCCCCTGGTGGCCGACATGTCCTCGGACATCATGTCGCGCCCGATCGACGTCAGCCGCTACGGCCTGATCTACGCAGGTGCGCAGAAGAACATGGGTCCTTCCGGCGTGACGCTGGTGATCGTGCGCGACGACCTGATCGGCCACGCCCTGCCGATTTGCCCCACGGCCTTCAACTACCAGATCCAGGCCGAAAACGATTCCATGTACAACACGCCGCCCACCTACGCGATCTACATCGCCGGGCTGGTGTTCAAGCACATGAAGCAGCAGGGCGGCCTGAAGGCGATCGAAGCGCACAACCAGGCCAAGGCCGGAATCCTGTACGACTTCCTTGACCAGAGCAGCTTCTTCCGCAACCCCGTGGCGCGCGAGGACCGTTCGCTGATGAACGTGCCCTTCAAGCTCAAGGACGAGTCACTGGACGAAGCCTTCCTCAAGGGTGCGCAGGCCAGGGGCATGATCCAGCTCAAGGGCCACCGCTCGGTCGGCGGCATGCGCGCCTCGATCTACAACGCCATGCCGATCGAGGGCGTGAAGACGCTGGTGGCTTACATGAAAGAATTCGAGGACCAACATGGATAACTCGCCCTTCCGGGTTCTGGTTCTCAATCAGATCTCCGAGAAGGGCCTCAAACGCTTGCCGGCGGGCCAATACGTGACCGGCAAGGACCTCGGCGACCCCGACGCGGTGCTGGTGCGATCCGCCGACATGCAGGCGATGGACATCCCCCTGAGCGTCAAGGCGATCGCCCGCGCGGGGGCCGGCACCAACAATGTCCCGGTCAAGGCGATGAGCCTGCGCGGCGTGCCGGTCTTCAATGCGCCGGGCGCCAATGCCAACGCCGTGAAGGAGCTGGTGCTGGCCGGCATGCTGATCGCCAGCCGCAATCTGGCACCGGCACAGCGCTTCGTCGAACAGCTCGACCCGTCGGCCAAGGACCTGGACAAACAGGTCGAAAACGGCAAGAAGGAGTTCGCGGGCTCCGAGCTGGCCGGCCAGACGCTGGGCGTGATCGGGCTGGGCAAGGTCGGCTGCCTGGTCGCCGATGCGGCGATCAAGCTCGGCATGAACGTGCTGGGCCATGATCCGGAGATCACTGTCGATGCGGCCTGGAGCCTGCCCGCGCAGGTCAAGAAGGCCGCCGGCGTGGCCGAGGTGCTCAGGAACGCCAGCTTCGTGAGCCTGCACGTGCCCCTGGTCGATGCCACACGCGACCTGGTCAACCAGAAGAACATCGCCTTGCTCAAGCCCGGCTCGGTGCTGCTGAACTTCTCGCGCGAAGGCGTGGTCAACGACGCGGCCGTGCTGGCCTCGCTCGATGCCCGGCAGCTGGCCTGGTATGTGTGCGATTTCCCAGGGCCAGCCATCCTGCGCCATCCGAAGGTGGTGGCGCTGCCCCATCTGGGCGCCTCGACGCGCGAGGCCGAGGACAACTGTGCGGTGATGGTGGCGGACCAGCTGCGCGACTACCTCGAACACGGCAATATCGCCAACGCCGTGAATTTCCCGAACGTCAGCATGGAGCGCGAGTCGCGCTTCCGCGTGGCCATCGCCAACGCCAACGTGCCCAACATGCTGGGCCAGATCTCCACGGCCATGGCCCAGGCGGGCCTGAACATTCACAACATGGTCAACAAGTCGCGCGGCGACATGGCCTATACGCTGGTCGATGTCGACAGCCCCGTGAGCGACCGCGTCATGGCGGCGCTGAAGGCGATCGACGGCGTGCTCGCGGTTCGTTACCTGCCGTTGGCCGGCTAGAGCCCCCTCAGCGTTGAAGGTCGGCGGCACAATGACCGCCAAGGCCCGGCGGTGTCCGCGAACGGGCCATGGCCCCATCACACCGAGGTCGAGATGCCACACGCCTTCGAGAACACCCGGAAGACTTTCAAGACCGGTGCCGGCAAGAGCGCCAGCTTCTTTTCGCTGCCCGAGCTGGCACGGCAATACCCGAACATCGAACGACTGCCGATCTCGATGCGCATGGTGCTCGAGTCGGTGCTGCGCAACTGCGATCGCAAGAAGGTGACGCCCGAACACGTGCGGCAGGTCGCGAATTGGCTGCCGAAAGCCGAGCGCACCGAGGAAATCCCGTTCGTGGTGGCGCGCGTGGTGCTGCAGGACTTCACCGGCGTGCCGCTGCTGGCGGACCTGGCCGCGATGCGCAGCGTCGCTGCGCGACTGGGCAAGTCGCCGGGCGCGGTCGAACCCCTGGTGCCGGTGGACCTGGTGGTGGACCACTCGATCATGGTCGATCACTACGGCAGCCGCGATTCGCTGGACCTGAACATGCGGCTGGAGTTCCAGCGCAACCGCGAGCGCTACGAGTTCATGAAGTGGGGCATGCAGGCCTTCAAGACCTTCGGCGTGGTGCCACCCGGCTTCGGCATCGTGCACCAGGTGAACCTGGAGTACCTCGCGCGCGGCGTGCACAGCACCGCCGACGGTGTCTTCTATCCCGACACGCTGGTCGGCACCGACAGTCACACCACCATGATCAACGGCATCGGCGTGGTGGGGTGGGGCGTGGGCGGCATCGAGGCCGAAGCCGCCATGCTGGGCCAGCCGGTGTACTTCCTGACGCCCGACGTGGTGGGCTTCGAGCTCACGGGCCGCCTGCGCGAGGGCTGCACCGCCACCGACCTGGTGCTCACGGTCACGCAGCTGCTGCGCCAGCACAAGGTGGTGGGCAAGTTCGTCGAGTTTTTCGGCGAGGGCACGCGCACGCTGGCCGTGCCCGACCGCGCCACCATCGGCAACATGGCGCCGGAGTACGGCGCCACCATGGGTTTCTTCCCCGTGGACGAGAAGACCCTGGACTACTACAAGGGGACCGGGCGCGACAAGCAGCAGATCGACACGATCGAGGCCTACTTCAAGGCGCAGGGCCTGTTCGGTGTGCCCAAGCCGGGCCAGATCGACTACTCGCAGGTGGTGCGCCTGGACCTCGGCGCCGTCACGCCCAGCCTGTCAGGACCCAAGCGCCCGCAGGACCGCATCGAGCTGGGCCAGGTGTCCAACACCTTCAAGGACTTGTTCAGCAAGCCGGTCACCGCAAACGGCTTCAACGAGCCGGCGGAAGTCCTGTTGACGCGGCATCAGGTCCATCTGGCCGGGCAGGTGCCCGATCCCAAGGTGCCCACCACGCCGCCCACACCGCCGGCCGCCGAGCGCTCGTTGGCCGAGATGGAAGGCAACAAGCCGACGCTGCAGTCGGCCATGTCGGAAGCGCCGCCGCCCGAGATGCACGCACCCAACGTGACCATCGGCAACGGCGACGTGCTGATCGCCGCGATCACCAGTTGCACCAACACCTCCAACCCCGGCGTGCTGCTCACCGCGGGGCTGCTGGCGAAGAAGGCGGTGGAAGCGGGCCTGCGCGTCCAGCCGCACGTGAAGACCTCGCTCGCCCCGGGGTCGCGCATCGTCACCGAGTACTTCCAGAAGTCCGGGCTGCTGCCCTACCTGGAACAGCTCGGTTTTTCGCTGGTCGGCTATGGCTGCACCACCTGCATCGGCAACTCCGGCGACCTGGCACCGGAGATCAATGAAGCCATCACCAAGAGCGACCTCGTGTGCGCCGCGGTGCTCTCGGGCAACCGCAACTTCGAAGCGCGCATCCATCCGAACATCAAGGCCAACTTCCTCGCCAGTCCGCCGCTGGTGGTGGCTTACGCGATCGCGGGGACCGTGCTGCGCGACCTGATGACCGAGCCGGTGGGCCAGGGCCACGGCGGCAAGGACGTGTGGCTGGGCGATATCTGGCCCACCAGCGACGAGGTCCACAAGCTGATGAAGTACGCGATGGATGGCAAGGCCTATCGCGACAACTACGCCAGGGTCAAAAGCGATCCCGGCGCGCTGTGGCAGGGCATCCGTGGCGTCAGCGGCGAGGCCTACACCTGGCCTGCGAGCACCTACATCGCGCAGCCGCCGTTCTTCCAGGACTTCACGCTGGCCGCGGCCGCGAACGAGCTGGCCGGTACGCAGAAGAGTGACGTGCGCGGCGCACGCATCATGGCCTTGTTCGGCGACTCGATCACCACCGACCACATCTCGCCGGCGGGTTCGATCAAGGAGAGTTCGCCGGCGGGCCAGTGGCTGCTGGCGCACGGCGTCGGGAAGCCCGACTTCAACAGTTACGGCTCGCGTCGCGGCAACCACGAAGTGATGATGCGCGGCACTTTCGCCAACGTGCGGATCAAGAACCTGATGATTCCGGCCTGCCCTGATGGCTCGCGCGAGGAGGGCGGCCTGACCCTTTACCGTGACGCCAATGGCCAGGCACAGAAGATGTTCATCTACGACGCGGCGATGAAGTACATCGCCGAGGGCCGCCCAACGGTGATCTTCGCGGGCGAGGAGTACGGCACCGGCTCCTCGCGCGACTGGGCGGCCAAGGGCACGCAGCTATTGGGCATCCGGGCGGTGATCGCACGCAGCTTCGAGCGCATCCACCGCAGCAACCTGGTGGGCATGGGCGTGCTGCCGCTGCAGTTCCAGGGCGGCGACACCTGGGAATCGCTGCACCTGGACGGCAGCGAGCTGATCGACGTGATCCCCGACCCGCAGCTGCGCCCGCAAAGCGACGCCCGCCTGGTCATCACCCGCGCCGACAGCCGCGAGGAGCGAACCGTCACCTTGCGCATCGACACGCCGATCGAAGTGGACTATTACCGCCACGGCGGCATCCTGCCGTTCGTGCTGCGGCAACTGCTGACAGCCGCCTGACTTTGCCAGGTGACTCGGCGGGTGCAGAATCCGGGCTATGGCATCGGAAATCCTGGTGGCGGGAGGGGGCATCGGCGGACTATCGGCCGCCGTGGCGTGCGCGCGCGCGGGATGCCGGGCGCACGTGCTCGAACAGGCATCCGCGTTCAGCGAGGTCGGTGCCGGCATCCAGCTGGGTCCCAACGCCACGCGCGTGCTGTGGCGATGGGGCCTGGAGCGCGCGATCCTGCGCGTGGCCGCCACGCCGCCGCAACTTCGCGTGCGCAACGCCTTGAGCGGGGCCGAGGTGGCGCGAATGGCCCTGGGCGACGAGTTCGTGCGCCGCTACGGATCGCCCTATCTTTCGATTCATCGCGCCGACCTGCAGGACCTGCTGCTGCGCGCCGCGCAGCAGGCTGACGTGGGCCTGCACCTGGGCGCGCGCGTTTCGGCCGCAGAGGAACATGGCGAGCGCGTCTACGCGCGAACGGGCGACCACGCACTCGGCGCCGATGCGTTAATTGCCGCTGACGGCGTCTGGAGCCGCCTGCGCGTGCAAGTGGCTGGCGATACGCCGGCGCGCGCCACCGGGCACCTCGCCTATCGGGCGCTGGCGGAACAGTCGCGACTGCCGCAAGCGCTGCGCACGCCCGACGTGACCGTCTGGCTGGCGCCGCGCATGCACATGGTGTGTTATCCGGTGCGCGGCGGCGACTACATGAACGTCGTGGTCATCGTGGAGTCGGACCACAGCGGCCCGCCGCCGCAGGAATGGAACCAGATCGGGACCGCGGCGGAATTGCTGCAGGCCACAGGGCCGCTGGCCGCGCCGCTGCACGCGCTGATCGAAGCCTTGCCGGGCTGGCGGCTGTGGGCGCTGCACGACCGCGATCCCGTTGGGTCTGCGGGGGACATGGCGCGCGGCCGCCTGGCATTGCTCGGCGACTCCGCGCACCCGATGCTGCCCTATCTGGCCCAGGGCGCCAGCATGGCGATCGAGGATGCCGCCGAACTGGCCGCACAGCTGCAGCGCGGTGACGCCCGCACCGTGCCGGCCGCCTTGCAGCGCTATGCCGAAGCCCGGTGGAAGCGTTGCGCGCAGGTGCAGGCACGCGCCCGCCGCAACGCCTTCATCTTCCATGCGGGCGGTGTCGTGCAATGGGGCCGCGACATGTCGCTGCGTTTGCTTGGCGAGCGC
>Ga0306924_10007891_pt1 | contig 10703 bp, 11 predicted proteins | sample sta12Can44000111_FD_203756 | JGI IMG/M metagenome (GOLD analysis project Ga0306924, IMG submission 203756) | Lab enrichment of tropical soil microbial communities from Luquillo Experimental Forest, Puerto Rico - statanox.12C.anox.44.000.111 (v2)... | ecosystem: Environmental > Terrestrial >...
TACGGCCCGGCTTGACGCGAGCGATCGTCCTTCGAGACCCCGCCACGCCCGATGGGATCGGTCAGTTTGCCGCAATCCAGGCCGTGGGACCGTCGCTCGGAGTAGAGTTGAGGCCAATTGGCGTACGCGAGCCAGTCGAAATTGAACGCGCCGTTACGACGATCTCACGCGAGTCCGGTAGCGGATTGATTGTCGCCGCCAGCGGGTTTGCGATCCGCCATCGGGAGCTAATCATCACGCTAGCGGCCAAGTACAGGTTGCCTGCGGTATACCCCTATAGCTTTTTCGTTACCGATGGCGGCCTGATCTCCTATGGACCTAATCCAATCGACCCGTTCCGGCGCGCGGCTGCTTACGTTGACCGCATCCTTAAGGGCGAAAAACCGGCCGACCTGCCGGTACAGGCGCCGACCAAGTACGAACTGGTGATCAATCTAAAGACCGCCAGGGCGCTCGGCATCGAGGTGCCGGCGACGCTGCTCGCCCGCGCCGACGAGGTCATCGAGTGATAAGGCGACGCGATTTCATCACGCTGCTCGGTAGCGCGGCGGCGTGGCCGCTCGCCGCGCGCGCGCAGGGGCCCGGAAAGATCTATCGAATTGGCTTCCTGGCGAATGACCCGACCATCCCCGAGCAACCGGCAGGTCGGGCCTTTCTCGATGGCTTGCGCGAGAACGGGTTCATTGAAGGCCAGAATATCATTATCGAGCGCCGCTTTGCCGAGGGGAGGATCGACCAATACGCGCCCCTCCTGGCCGAGCTGATTCGGTTGGGCGTGAATATCATTGTGACGTCGGCCAATGACGCAACACGGGCCGCGAAACAGGCAAATATCAAAATTCCGATTGTCATGCTGAGTGTCTTTGATCCCGTTGGACAAGGCCTCGTTGCGAGTCTGGCACACCCGGGTGGCAACATCACGGGTGTGATCATGGATGATTCGCCGGAAATTTCAGCGAAGCGATTGCAGCTTTTCAGGGACGCCGTTCCCAAGGTTTCGCGAGCAGCGGTCCTGATCAATCCTGGAGAGACATACGTAACGGCCGAATTAAAAGCCTTGGAATTGGCGGCGCGGTCTCTCAACATCGCCCTGCAGGTGATCGAAGTGCATCAGGTTGGTGATTTTGAGGGCGCTTTTGCGCGTATGGCCAACGAGCGGTGCGATGCCCTGCTCATTCCGAACGCTGGCCTGACTTTTACGCACCGCCGGCTTATCACGCAGTTGGCATTCAAGAGTCTGTTGCCGACCATGTCGAGTTTTCGAGAGACCACAGAAGCCGGCGGCCTCATGTCGTACAGCAATGTGAGGGTTGATCGGTTCCGCCGTGCCGGGGTCTATGTCGGCAAGATCTTGAAAGGTGCAAAACCGGCCGATCTTCCGGTCGAGGAGCCGACGAAATACGAGCTTGTGATAAACCTCAAAACCGCCCGGTCCTTGAATCTTGAAATTTCGCGCGATCTGCTGCTCGTTGCCGACGACGTCATCGAATAGGTACGCCAGGCAAAGCTGGCGCGATTCTGCCGGTGCAAGTGCAGACCCAGGTCAGCCCCAGCGCCGAAGAATCCTGGAATGGGCTCAGATAATTCCAGCGGCAACAAAATCTGGCCTGTCATCCCCGCGAAAGGCGGGGATCCAGTAACCACTACGCTCGATGTTAAAGCCATAAGACAGAGGTTTACTGGATCGTCCGCATTCGAAGACGATGACGATCAAGAGGTCTATCGGTTGATGTGATGCTGAAGCAGTCGCACGATCCGCTCCTGTTGTGCTTTCGCTGCACGCGAACCGGAGCCGCCGCGCCCAGTATTTTGAATTGCGAGCAACATTGGCGTGGAGCCGCTCTTGTTCTTGCGCCGGGGGTCGGCGCCACCTTGCAGAAGAGCTTCAACGGCTGCGGCACAACGCGTGCGTACCGCGCGGTGTAGCGGCGTTACGCCGCTTTTGTCGTTGGCATTCGGATCGGCGCCCGCCGCGATCAGACAGGCGATGGTCGCCGATTGTGCGGCTGGGTTCCATACAATTGATCCAGGCATGCCATCGGCGGCGTAATGCAGAGGTTCGGCGCCACGGCGATTCTTCGCTCGAACGTTGGCACCCATTGTTATCAGCGTCTTCGCGATCTCGTGCCGGTAAGCCGCAGCTGCAAGATGCAGGGCGGTGTCGCCCGAATAGACGTAGTGCCCGATCTCGTCGATGTGATAGGTCGCTGCGGTCTGGCGCGTCGCGCCCTGCTCAAAATGGGCTTTCGCCAACGATGGGCCTGATGCGAGCAAGTTCAATACAGCGGCATGGTCACCAGTGACGATTGTTCTGACCAGCTTCATCAGCAAGGCGTCGGACATTCGCGGCCTGGCAATACGATCATTCACGAACTGATGGACCGAAGCATGCCCTCGCAGTTCCCTCGCGGATTACGCGTTTGCAGGAGGGAAATTTCAGCCTTCGCCGGCGTTGTAAGGCATGCGACGCCCGGAAGACAGGGTGCAGGACTGCCTCGACGCCGCCGCACATTGCGAACAGCGAGCAGCGTCGGCGTCGGACTCTGCCGCCGAAGCGGCGTTCGTAGAAGCCGCGCGCTGCTGGCGCGAACTCGCTCGCTGCTGGCGTACCCTCCCCCGCGCTGATCGGACGGTCGACAAGGGTCCGGTGGTAATCTACCGGCTTGGCAGAAAGTAGCTCGTCAACATGGCGAAGCTCGCGCGGGCGAAGCTGGGGCGCCCACTGGCCCAGGCCTGCCCGAAGCGTCGGAGCTGCGGCGCGAGAAAAATACGCGAGGGGCGGAGGAACCCGGCGGCGGGGCCAAACTGCCGGTTCTGTTTGCACAGGCGTGCCCGGCATGCCGCAGCGCATCGGAGCGTCAACAGCCGCAGACGGCGCAATCCGGGCGTGATAGCGTCCCCTCCAGCATAGGCATGACCCCCCGCACGGGAGGGGCGCATGGCAATTCCTATCCGACGGCGTGAATTGATTGTCGCGCTTGCTGGCGCAGCCGCATGGCCGCGGGTTTCGTACGCGCAGCAGCCGGCGCTGCCGGTGATCTATCTCCACAGCGGATCACCCGCTCCCTACGCACACCTCGTTGCCGCATTCCGCCAAGGCCTGAAGGAAGCCGGCTACGTGGAAGGCGAGAACGTCGCGATCGAATACCGCTGGGCAGAGGGCCGCTACGATCGGCTTCCCGCAATGGCGGCAGAACTCGTGGGCCGCCATGTGGCGCTCATCGTGGCGCAAGGTGGCGATCCTTCGGTATCGGCGGCCAAATCGGCGACCGCGACAATACCGATCGTGTTCACCAGCAGCAGTGATCCGGTCAAGCTCGGTCTCGTCGCCAGCCTCAACCGGCCCGGCGGCAACGTCACCGGATTCTGGTTGTACACCTCGCTGCTCGGAACAAAACGCCTCGAATTGATGCGGCAATTGCTTCCGGCAAACACACCGATCGCGGTATTGATAAATCCTGACAATCCGAATGCCGATATCGATACGATGGAGCTGCAGCACGCAGCGCGGACGCTTGGACAATCAATCAGCTTTGAAAAGGCAAGGAGCGAAGCGGAAATCGACGCGGTCTTTGCGACACTTGGCGAACGGCACGCCTCTGCGCTGCTCGTCAATACCGACCCGTTCTTCCTGGCGCGGCGCGCGCAATTCGTTGCGCTGGCGGCACGCAACGCGATCATCGCAATCTACGCGCAACGCGAATTCGTCGCGGGCGGCGGCCTGATGAGTTACGGGGCGAACCTTGCTGATGGGTATCGCCAGGTCGGTATTTATGCCGCCCGAATTCTCAAGGGTGAGAAGCCAATCGATCTGCCGGTCGTGCAGCCGACCAGATTTGAGATGGCGATCAATCTGAAAACTGCCAAGACACTCGGCCTCGAAATTCCGCCGTCGCTGCTCGCGCTAGCCGACGAGGTGGTCGAGTGAACCGCCGCACGTTTATCACGCTGCTCGGCTGCGCGGCGGCTTGGCCGCTGGCTGCGCGCGCACAGCAGGCAGCGAAGCGGCAGACCATTGGCATCATCGACAGCGCGCCTATCTGGAATCATTTCCGTCAGGCGCTGCACGATCTCGGCTATGTCGAGGGTCAGACCATTGCCTTCGAGTACCGAACGGCAGAAGGAGAGCCCGAGCGCCTCGCCGTGGCTGCGGCAGAGTTGGTCCATCTCCCAGTCGACCTGATTGCCGTATACGGTACGGCACCCGCACTTGCGGCCAAGGCGGCCACGAAATCTATCCCCGTTGTCGCGATCTCAGTCGGCGATCCGGTGCGGGGCGGGCTGGTCGCGAGTCTTGCGCGACCGGGGGGCAATGTCACCGGCAACACCGTCCTCGGCCCAGACATTGGAGCCAAGCGAACGCAGCTTCTCAAAGAGGTTATCCCTAGTGTTTCGCGGGTGGCTTTTCTTTGGAATCCAGACAACGCCTCGCATGTCGCCTATCGCGAAGAGCTGCGCGCCGCGGCACCGGCATTGGGAGTGCAAATGATCTTCGTCCAATTGAGCAGTTCCGACGCGCTCGATCGCGCCTTTGCTGCCATGATGCAGGAGCGCCCTGACGCATTCACCATGACGGGCGATCCTTTCCACCAACTCCACGTCGGATGGATCATCAAGTTCGTAGCCAAAAATCGCCTGCCTGCGATGTACCAGTTGAGGGAGAATGTGCTTGCGGGAGGACTGATGTCCTACGGAGCGAGTCAGCCAGATTTGTTTCGGCGCGCCGCCGGATACGCGGACAGGATCTTGCGGGGTACCGATCCCGCGGATCTGCCCGTGGAGCAGCCGGTCAAGTTCGATCTGGTGGTCAACCTTAAGACCGCGAAAGCACTCGGGTTGACAATCTCGGAATCTTTCCTGCTGCGGGCCGACGAGGTCATCGAATGAGGCGCCGCGGGTTCATCGCGCTGCTCGCCGGCGCGGCCGCATGGCCGGTCGCGGCGCGCGCGCAGCAGGCGCCCAAAGTGCCGCGGGTTGGGGTCCTGTCTCCCGCTGCCAGCGAGAGCGCAGGGACGCTGACTGCCTTCCGCGAAGCAATTCGTGATCTCGGTTATGTCGAGGGGCAGACGATCGCGCTCGATTTCCGTCTGTCGAAAGGGAGCACGGAAGCGCTGCCGGCGCTCGCAACAGAGTTGGTGCGCATCCCTGTCAATGTGATCGTAACGGATACGACGAAGGCCACGTTCGCCGCATTTGCCGCCACGCGCACTATCCCGATCGTGATGGCAACAACGAGCGAGGATCTTGTCGCCCGTGGGCTGGTGAAGAGCTTTGCACGACCGGCCGGTAATGTGACTGGGACCTTTCTTCCCGTTCTGAGCGATAAGCGGCTGCAATTGCTAAAGCAGGCATTCCCCGGCGCCCAGCAGATCGTCGCTCTCGCCAATCCAAACAATATGATGTCCCTCGTCGAAATGACCGACGCCGAGATAGCGCGCGCCCGGCTAGGCCTCAGGAGCGTTGATCCGCTCACAGCAAGCACGACCGCCGAATTGCGCGCGGTTTTGCCGGCCGCACTGTCGACGAGCGATGGCCTCCTCGTTTTGCCGGACGCAATATTCTGGAACAACCGGGCGACGATCATCGGCCTTGTAGCGACGGCGCGCGTGCCCGCCATTTACCCGGAGCGCGAATACGCCGATGATGGAGGGCTCATCGCATACGGCCCCAATGCACCTGAGCATTTCCGCCTGGCCGCCCGCTACGTCGATCGCATCCTTCGAGGCGCCAACCCCGGCGATCTTCCGATCGAAGTATCGCCGAAAATTGACTTCGTCATCAATCTGCGTGCTGCGCGGGCGCTCCAGTTTTCGCTTCCGCCCGATTTTGTCTCTGTCGCCAACGAGGTCATCGAATGAGGCGCCGCGCCTTCATCACGCTCCTCGGCGGCGCGGCGGCATGGCCGCTCGCGGGGCGTGGACAGCAGGCGGCGATGCCGCTGATCGGATTCATCGATTCGGGAACACCGGTTACGTCCGCGCACTTCGCGGCCGCGTTCCGCCAGGGGCTCAGCGAGACCGGCCACAGCGAAGGCCACAACGTAATGATCGAGTATTATTGGCTAGACGGCCGATACGATCGCCTGCCTGGCTTGGCTGCGGAATTGATCGGCCGTCGCGCGGCCGTGATCGCCGCGCCCGCCAGCATACCGGCCGCGCTTGCGCTCAAAGCAGCGACGACGACTGTGCCCATCGTTTTCGGTGTAGGTGAGGATCCGGTGAAGCTTGGGCTGGTCGCCAACCTCGCGAGGCCTGGCGGCAACGCAACCGGCATCAATTTTTTCGTCAGTGAGGCGGTGACGAAGCGGCTAGGACTCTTACGCGATCTGGTGCCCGGAGCTTCTCGTATCGCCGTGATGGTCAACCCCGCCAATGTTGCGACTGCTCAGACCACGTTGCGCGAGCTTGAGAAGGCGGCTGGCGCCTTTGGACTGGAGATCCGCGTCTTCAATGTCAACAGCAGCCGCGAAATTGAAGCAGCGTTCGCAACGATGACGCGCGAGCGCACCGATGCGCTGTTCGTTGCTCCCGATGCCTTCTTTGCCAGTCGTCGCGTGCAGTTTGCCACCTTGGCGGCCACAAGCAGGATTCCTGCCAGCTATGCGACCCACGAATATGTTCAAGTCGGCGGGCTGATGAGCTACGGGACCAATATTGCGGACAGTTTCCGCCAGGCCGGAGTCTACGCGGGCAATATCCTCAATGGCGCAAAGCCGGCCGAGCTGCCGGTGATCCAGCCGACCAAATTCGAGTTCGTCATCAACCTGCAAACGGCGAGAGCACTGGGCATCGAAGTGCCGAACGCGATCCAGCTGCTTGCCGACGAGATCATCGAATGAAGCGGCGCGCGTTCATATCGCTGCTCCGCGGCGCTGCGCCCTCCCTGCCTTTCATGCCCTCTGGTTACATCAGGCAATAAAGATCGCTGTTGGCGCCGGATTCGCCTTCGTCCGGCACGCAGTATTGAGCCGTTCTGAACGTCTCCTCTTTGTTGCGATCATTGTGCTGCGCAGTCGTTACGGACAATGCCAATGCGATGAGGCCTGCCGCGACTGCCGTTTCGATCCTGAACGACATGACCGTATTTCCTCGTTGAAGCAACCGGGGCGAGATCGAGGATGGCCGTTTCGGCGGCCATCCTCGGTGGACGAGACGCGTTGCCTGGACGGCCCTCAGCAGATCCAGTGGTATTCGCCGTCCCAGGGCCGGCATTGGTCGGCACTCGGTTTTGCAGATGCAGGCACGGTAGCGATAACCGCAGTCGCGAATGCGAGTATCAGGATGATCTTGCTCAACATGGTCATGCTCCTTCAAAGCCGAGGCGGCTTTACGGACTCGATCGCGCCAATGCTTGATTTATTCCCGCCTGCCCCGTGTTGATTGCAGCGGATAGAGCTCCACGCTCATCACATCGAGGTGACAAATTCGTCAGAAAGGTCGCTCAGCCGTGAACAGCCGGAGTGGGCGCCTCGATCATCACGCCGGCGCATCGCTAATCGCCGATGCGACGCCATCGCATGACGCAGCGGGGTGGCCGACGCTTGAAGGAGTTTTCCAGCCACTGGCCGGATTGAAAATTCCGCACGGCAGCGGTCTTCTGCCTTGCGATGTTGTGCTATCTTTTCGCCAAGCACACCGCCGGGGCATCAGGAAAGACCCATGTTGGCTCTGAGACGACGGGCGTTCATCCCCCTTCTCGGCGGTGTGGCGCTGATCCTGGCTACGGGTGCGAACGCGGCGGAGCCTTTTCCAACCAGACCGATCCGACTGATCGTGCCGTACCCTGCGGGTGGTGGCACCGACATCGTCGGCCGCGTGCTTGGGCAAAAACTCCACCAAAGTCTGGGCCAGCCGATCGTGATCGACAATCGCGGCGGCGCCGGCGGCACGATCGGCACGGCCGCCGCCGCCAAGTCCGCGCCGGATGGTTATTCGCTGCTGCTCGTTCCGACGAGCCACCTCATCAACCCGAGCATCTATGCGAAGCTGCCCTATGATACGGAGAAGGACTTTGCGCCGATCAGCATGGTTGCTTCTGCCGCAATACTGATGGCTGTGAATCCGAGCGTGCCCGCCGATACGGTGCGCGGCTTGATCGATGCCGCCAAGGCCCGCCCGCAGGCGATCGCCAATTACGGCTCTGCGGGCACCGGGACCGGAGGCGGCGGTGCTCGCGGTGTTCATCGAGCGCGCCGCGCGCATGCAGGTGCTCGCGCAATCGATCGGCAAGGTCAAACCGATCGATCCGGCCTGTGCGCGCGAGGCGCATGACTATCGGCTGAAGCCACGCGCGGTTGCCGCGACCTTCTATTATTTCGCGAGACGCGTGCTCAAAGAGGAGCGCGAGGTCCTGGAATAGTACTGGCGAAAGCTGAGGCCGCGGTGCCGGTCTGCGCCAGGCGCTCTTTCATCTGCTCGGCAAGTGCGACGCTTCAGCGATCAAGATATATCGCCGCTGGGACAATTGAGTGGCAACCTGCTGCATCCGATCGGAGAGCTTCACCCTGATCTCCAGGGATTGGCAAACCGAGAAGCCTGCGGCTGTCAGCAGAGCGTTGACCTCTTCGATCGTCGAGAAGCCTCCCTCTCGGCGCTCCCGGTTCTCAGCATGAACGCGCAGCCGCGCGGCAAAGGCCCCCTGCTCTTCTGGAAGCGAAATCCCAAGGCGCTCCAGCTCGGCAATGACCCAGTCAGCATAGTCTTCGCGCGTTCGGCTCGCGAGGTCGCCAGCGATACGGCGACCATTCTTGACATGCAGAAGAAATAGCCTCGCGGGGCGCAATGCCCGGCGCAATCGGGCAAGAACGTCCGTAAGACGGTCGGACGAGATGAAACGCAACGTGCCGTGTGCGAGCACGATGTCGAAGCGGTCCCGCAGATCGAGCTCGGTCAAGTCCTGGTGCAGGGTTGATATCGGCAGCGACCACCTGCGAGCCAGACGCCGACAGGATTCGAGCGGGGTTGGGCAGCGATCGAGCACAACGATGTCCAGCTCGGCGCCGCCGCCGGCACGAGCGACCAAGCCGAGGAGCCCGGTATCGGACGAACCGGCGATGAGCACGCTGCGGCGCCCCTCGGCGATGAGCCGGGCCAATACAGTATCAAGCGGAGATGATGGTGCGCCCATGGAAACGCGCGCCAAGCGAATGTACGGCCACAACGCATGCATTTCTCCGCAGCTTCGGCAGCTGCGAGTAGCGATCTCGAAGTTATCGGCCGCAATTCCCGGCAAATCTTCGTGGAAAGGGGTTTTGCCCGACATCGAGTTGTCCGCTACTGCCTCGCCGCAGATCGCAAGGACGCAGAAACGTGGGAGAGAAACGGTTCAAACTTTCCATTTTGTCCGGGTGCCAAGCTTTCGACCTCAACAATTCTGATCGTGGCCGATGGATGAAACACTTGCCGCACGTGAGCGTTAAGACCGGCGAGATCAGGCTCACGGCCAGAATCGTCCCCGGTATAGCGAAACTCGATGGTCTCATAATCAAGTTGAACGAGCTGATATCGACGGAAGGGAACAAAAGCATGCATGGGCCTTATCAAGGCGTTGCGCGGCCACACTCGACGGCCATCGCGGAAAACGAACATGCTGCGAGCACGCCCTTCGATCCCTGCAATCACGGGCAAGGTACGGCCGCAGCTGCATGGGCAGCGACCTGCCAGCGCGATGTCGCCAATCTCGTAGCGAATAAACGGCATTACGTAATTGTATAGTCCGGTGACAACGACTCGGCCGCGCTCGCCCGGCGCCACATCGCGTCCATTGTCGTCGAGTATCTCGACCAATGCATTCTCCGCAGCGACGTGATAGTGCGGCTCCAGCGCGCATTCGGTCGCGATTGTCCCGATCTCCTGGCATGAATAGATGCCGGCAAGTCGCGCGCCCAAGCGTTCGGCAAGGAATTCGCGTGTGCCATCGGGAATGGTTTCACCGATCGCAAGCACCATCTCGATCCCCAATGCGCGCCCTTGATCGGGCGTGACTGCGTGCGCCAGCGCGAGCGCTCCGGATGCCTGGGTGAGCAGATAAGGTGCCTTGTTGCGCGCGAGCCATTCCAGTTGCTGCTCGACCGGAGTCATCAGCTCGAGCTCGTAAAGCGGTGCTTCCGGCGCGGCATAGGACCAGCCCTGCTTGATATTTCCCGCCGGGTATGGGGCGGCCGGCTCGTTGGTGAAGCGCCGGAGCGAGGCCAGTGCTCTGGACGTGTCAAGTCCCCACCAGCGCGCGGCACGGGTAAGCAGAGCGTTCGAGTTGAAAAATACCAAGCCGTTGGTCGCGATCTCAAGCGGCACGCCGGTGGAGCCGGAGGTCCGCGCCTCGCCAATCTCGCCATATTCGGGCTCAAGCTCCGCAACGCGCAACTGCCGGCCATGCGAGATCACGTCATCGCGCTTCAGAACGGGCACCTCGTTCCAACGCGAGAGATCGACGTCGCCCGAGGCCGCAAATAGGCATTGCAAGCGCTGGCGATGGAACGGGATGCGTTCGTATGCGTGGCGGACAAGGCGATCCAGCAGGTTCTCCTGATAGCGCGCAAGAGCAGGCAGAGGCATCCGCTCTGTCCCTTCCAGCACCCTGAGATAGCGGTCAAAGGCATCCTTCATGGCCAGGGACTCGGGCTTGGCCCATTCTCGATCCAGCCAGGAACAAGATCAGCCATCTGTTCTCTTAGCGTGTCTTTTCCGTCACAGCTGCCGACCAAT
>Ga0306924_10007892_pt1 | contig 10703 bp, 8 predicted proteins | sample sta12Can44000111_FD_203756 | JGI IMG/M metagenome (GOLD analysis project Ga0306924, IMG submission 203756) | Lab enrichment of tropical soil microbial communities from Luquillo Experimental Forest, Puerto Rico - statanox.12C.anox.44.000.111 (v2)... | ecosystem: Environmental > Terrestrial > Soil...
AGCATGGACTGGTCTCAAATGACCTGGAGGCGCGTCCCGATCAAAACCTGGATGGCGCCGCATATTTTTAGTGTGCCGCGAGAAGTGCGGTGCTTTCTCGCTTGATAAGGTACGGTTGAATCGTCTGAGCCGATGAAGTTGTACGGTTCGGATCCACGTGTGCTATCAAGCATTGAACACTGAGGCGACCAAGAGAGGCAAAATCTTGTTTGATAGTCGACAAAGGCGGGCGGAAGAAGCCGGCCTCAGGGATGTCGTCGAAGCCGACCAGCGAAATCTTCCGCGGAATGTCGATGGAGCTTTCCTCAAAAGCACGGATTGCTCCCAACGCCATTTGATCGTTGGCGACGACGACTGCGGTAAATTTCCCCCAGTGGGCGGAAATAAGTTTCTGCGCCGCTTTGAAGCCGGATTCTGCGGTCCAATCGCCGTCAACAACCGGTCCCGCGGGGAGACGAGCCGTCTTCAATTCTTTGCGCCAGCCGACATAGCGCAGTCTGGCTGCCCGCCAGAGGACCGGGCCGCGGAGATGCGCGATTTTTTTGTGACCGAGTTGCACCAGATGGCGAGTTGCCTCACGGGAGCCGAACTCCTGGTTGACAAAGACCGAGGGACATTCGAATCCGAAATCCGAATCAACGGCTATCAAGGGGACATTTCGACAGACATCCTGGAGATCGCGTAAGTCTACCTCCCAAGGCAGGTGAATGAGGATGCCACACACCTGGTGGGCGCAAAGTTCGTTAACGGCTCGGCGGATGTCTCATCGAACGATGTCTGCATCCTCGTAATCTTCTCGCCGCGCGGGTCGGGTGCCGTCTCGCACCGAAAGAAGCTGTGCCCGCTGTCATCTCTCTGGCTGCTGCTCTGCGGTGGTGGTGATCGGGAAAAGCTCCGGGCAGACGCGCATCTCGGATTGGCAACGTCCATTCTGTTCGTGCAGGGAACTCGCGACCGGCTCTGCCCTTTGGACATCCTTGAGAGTGTTCGGCGGGAAATGAAAGCGGCAAACGAACTTTACGTGGTCGAAGGCGGCGATGATTCGTCGCTTCTCGCCAAGAGCCAGTTCGCTGCAATTAGGGAGACACAGTATGACGTCAGCTGTCGCATCCTGAGAGCGATCCGCGATTTTTTGGCTGCCCACGTCCATCGCGCGCAATAGAATGAATGTGCTTAGGGCATTCAGTGCGCAATTTTTGCCTTGCGAGAAACGTGTGTCGCTAACCGAGCGATTTGGCGGCTTTTTGATTGATCTGGATGCGCTGTCATCGAAGGCGGTGAACTTATCCCTTGCCGCGGAAGCGCGTCAAAAAGTCGATAAGGTAGCTGTGCGCAGATATAGTCCGTTCGGGTGATAAGTAAAGAATATCGAAGCTCGCAGATTCGGCCATTTAAAATTACAATGCTGCGGCCCCTGTGAAACGTTCGATGGCATAGGGTTCTTGAGGTGACATGAGTGGACAAATATTCATCAGCTACCGCCGGGATGATGCCTCGTATGCGGCGGGACGCCTGTATGACCGTCTTTCAGCACGTTTTCCCGGCAATCAGATATTCATGGACGTCGATAATCTCGATCCGGGTGTAGACTTCGTCGAGGCAATCGAAACCAGCGTCGGTTCCTGCGAAGTCCTGATCGCGGTTATCGGAAAGCAATGGCTAGTTTCGTCTGATGAGGAAGGCAGGCGCAGACTCGACAATCCTGATGATTTCGTGCGGTTAGAGATCGCTGCCGCGCTGAAGCGTAACATCCGGGTGATCCCCCTTCTGGTGGATGGCGCTTTGATGCCTCGGTCGAACGAGCTTCCCGATGATTTGAAGCTTTTGATTCGCCGCAACGCGTTAGAGGTTAGCCATACTCGCTTTAACGCTGATTTGGGCCGGCTCGTAACGGCGATCGAGCGGGTTTTGGAAAAAGCGGATGCGGAACGCAAACAGCGTGAAGAGCAGGAGCGCTCCGCGGCCGAACAGCGCCAGCACGAGCAGAAAGAGCGGCTCGAGGAAGAACAGCATCAAACCAAAGTGAAGCAAAGCGCAAGGGAAAAGGAGGAGAAAGCTATTATAGCTGAAACGGCAAAGCGGGAACAGCCAGCGCCATCCTCAAAACCTCAGCTCGATCAAACTCGTCCAGAATCGAAACTCCGGACTCCAGCGACGGTTTTGATCATTCTCGGATCGACCTTAGCTGGCCTCGCGATTGTATGGCTCGGGTTCAGTCTTGTCACTGCGTCCCACGACAAAACCGCGCTGGCGAGGTCGCCCATGCCCACCCCGACGCTTGCTCCTAGTCCGACCCCTGTGCCTAGTGCGACGCTTGCCCCTAGTCCGAGATCTAAGCCCCCTGTGACGCCTCCTCAATCTCAAGCTTCAGCTACTGAAGCTGCTAAAGAAAAGCTAGTGGTCGGCTTTTCCCAGGTTGGCGCCGAAAGTGGCTGGCGTACGGCCAACACAGAGTCGATCAAATCCGAAGCCCAAAAACGTGGAATCGATCTGCGTTTTTCCGATGCCCAGCAAAAGGAGGTAAATCAGATCAAGGCGATCCGATCCTTTATCGCTCAGGGAGTGGATGTGATCGCGTTTTCGCCTGTTGTTGAAACCGGGTTCGAGCCGGTCTTGCAAGAAGCAAAAAAGGCCGGCATTCCAGTCGTGTTGTGTGATCGCGCAGTCAAAGTTTCCGACCCGAGCCTCTACGTTACTTTCCTGGGCCCTGATTTTGTGGAAGAAGGCCGGCGCGCAGCCAACGCGGTGGCAAAATTGACCGGTGGCAAAGCCAACATTGCCGAGTTGGTCGGTACCGTTGGATCGGCGCCCGCGATCGATCGGAAAAAAGGCTTCGAGGAAGTTTTGGCTAAATATCCCGGCATGAAAATCATCATGTCTGAGAGCGCTGACTTCACCCGGGCGAAGGGCAAAGAGGTCATGGAGGCGTTTCTGCAATCACCGAACGCCAAAGAAATTAACGTGCTGTTTGCTCACAATGACGACATGGCCCTGGGAGCCATTCAGGCCATGGAAGAAGCAGGTATTAAACCCGGTCAGGATATTAAAATCGTCTCAATCGACGCTGTGCGGGGAGCTTTCGAGGCGATGAAGGATGGCAAGCTCAATGCCACGGTGGAGTGTAATCCACTCATCGGGCCGCAGTTATTTGATCTGATCGAAAAAATAGCCAACAAACAGGACGTCCCGAAGCGCGTCGCTAGCCAGGAAAGTGTATACTATCAATCGCAGGCGGCCGCAGAACTGCCAAAGAGGCAATACTAACCATTCTTCCCTTGGTTGTCCTAGCAAGGCCCGCGCTTTAGAGCGCGAGACAAGGTAGGCTCGGCTCGCCGGGAGGTCGCCCTACCGGATGAAATTGCTAAGGTCAACCCAGTGGCTGCCCCCTCTTAGAGATAATTGGGCTCACTAAAGGCTTCCCAGGCGTCAAGGCATTGGACGCGGTTAACATCGCGCTGCAGCGGCGCAAAAATTCATGCTCTTATAAGTGAGAACAGCGCCGGAAAAAGTACTCTGATCAAAGTTTTGACGGGCGTGTTCGTTGCCGAAAACATCTGTTTCGGTCGCCATGGCCTGGGTTTTGTGATTAACCCCGAGTCCATTGGGATCGACCATCCGTTCTATGGGCAAGTCCTGCCCCAGCTCTCGATCCAGCTCGCCCCCAAGGCAGTGCTGCCCTTTACCGCTATGTGTTTCCTCGGATCGGTCATCGTTGGGACTTTCCTGGCAAGTTTCACGCGGTTTGGCCGGAATGTGTATGCGATCGGATCGAACGAAAATTCTGCCCGTCTGATGGGGTTGCCGATCGGCCGTACAAAAATCACTACCTACGCACTCGCCGGATTCTTTTCGGCTTTGGGAGGCATCGTGGCGACCTTTTACATGCAGTCGGGCAATCCCGCCTCTTTTGTTGGCTTGGAGCTCGACGCGATCGCCTCGGTCGTCATTGGAGGCACTCTCCTGACCGGTGGAGTTGGCTTTGTCCCTGGAACGCTCATGGGCGTCCTCATCCTCGGATTGATCCAGCAGATCATTATCTTTAACGGTACGCTCAATAGCTGGTGGACGAAGATCGTGATCGGAGCGCTGCTTTTAGTATTTATCGTTCTGCAGAAAGTGATCTCGCGGCGAGGCGAGCAAGGGGTGATGGTTGGTCATTAGTGCCCTATCCAGATAACTCACATAAATGCCTACGGTTCGTTGACTTGTGCAGAGAACCTTGTTTTTTCGTTCGTGCGCACACATTCTTTTTGGCAACGCGAGATAGCGCTCTGATGGGGCGCCGGTCGGGTCCGATCCAGCACCAGTTTCTGCCAAGCGACATCGAATCCATCCTTCCCGGTCCTCTAGAATCCTTGAAAAGCAAAACTCGTTGCAGATGAGTCAAGTTTTTTTCGGAATTGCGCATTCATTGTTGGCCCGTTTTGCTTTTCAAGGATTCTATATGCGGGACCACGGAACTAGGCAAAGGTATCGGCTTTCCCCACGACCAGTAAATGCGCGTGTGAACCAAGAACCAACGCGGTATGCTGAGAACGCCCAGGCGATGACCCAGACCTTTAACGAATTTTGGTCCCGCTGTAGCGAGGCCGCTTCGGCCCGTCAGCGCTCCTCCCAATGCCACCATGATACCCTTAGATCTCGCCGGTCTGAGGCGCGGCCTCGCTAGAAACTGGTGCTGGATGCGACCCTCCCGGTTTCACCGACTCTCCACCATCTAAGTTCCTGGGAAGCCAAGGACAGGCCTCAGGGCAGACCTTGATATCCGAGGTTTGCCATCCCTGACCCGCAACTAATCGTCCTTCGAACGAGTTCGAGAATTCTGAGTTAGTCCGTCGAGTTTTTCGAGGACGATTTTTAAGATTAGGCGTCGCAAGCCAGCGGCACAACGAGAATCAAGTTCCCGTCATCGTTCGCATAGCGGGTTAGTGTCCTGTCTCCGAAACAACATGCATTTTGCCGGAGGTCAGTTGGTTGTTTTTCAAGGCGCGAGCGAAGCGCCCATATCTGAATCATACGGGCCGAGCGAGCAACGCAGAAAAACAGCCAACTGGCCCCGGCCCAGAGGGTTGCGATGAAAATGGGTCGGCGGCCGCGTTGCTCGTCGGGTCACGTCCCGCACCATTTTTATTCTGACAGGGAAAGAACCGAACAGCGGGAGTATAAAAATGGTGCGGGATGCTCCGCTCCTCGCGCCTTGCCGACGGCCCATTTTGATCGCAACAAAATACATGCTATTTCGGAGACTTGACACTAGCAACCGATGGCGCACTGCACCACGCTGGGTATATTAATCACCTGAGGATATTGGCGTTATGAGAACTCTTCTCGCGTTGTTTAGTGCCCTCACGTTCTTACCAGATCTGATTTTTGCAGGCCCCGGCTTCGTGGGTCGTTTTCCAACGCAGAACCGTCATGTGGGCTTTTCGGTCGCAACGCGTTGGTCGCGCTTCTCGCACAGCGGATATTATCGTTATAACGGGGTGAATTGGGCTTTTGTTCCTTGGGCCGTTTCGTACGGAGGGTTACCCTTTGGCAGCGGCGCCATTTATGAGGGAGCAGATGTTTCCGATGACATCTATCCGTATGCGCAACCGACGGCAGACCCAGACATCGTCATCAGTCCATTTGCGCCGAACGCCTTGATCGACGTTAGCGGAATACCGCCGGGGGCTAGAGTTAGAGATCCCGTTACGGAGCAGGTTTTTCTCAGGCCGTAGTGCGCGACTCCCAAAAAACGGCTGGTAATTTCGGCAGGTCAGATGCCCGCGCGGGGTGCCGAAGTGTTCGTGCGACCTGAACGATTGTCGGGTTATATTCGATGCCTATGACCACAATAACTACAGGTTCGTCGCGATTGGAACAGCCGAGCGTGAATCGATTGCTCGGCCCGGCGTTGAAGAGTCTTTACGACATTGAAGTTCATCTTAAAAAATCGCCGCTCGAAGCGGAACTTCGGGAACTGGTCAAGCTGCGCGTTTCCCAGATCAATCGATGTGCCTTCTGCATTATCCACCATCGCCGAGACGCTCTGAAGCTCGGTGTCACTGAAAGAAAGATTCATCTGCTTAATGCCTGGCAGGAGGCCTCCGAGTATTCTGACCGCGAGCGCGCCGCACTTGCTTGGGCTGAGGCGGTCACGCTGATTTCTGCTCATCACTTGCCCGACGACGTCTACGGGGAAGCCGCCCGGGTCTTCTCCGAGCAGGAACTGGTCGACCTTAATCTCGCGGTCATGAGCATCAATTCCTGGAACCGGCTGTCGATTGCCTTTCGGTACGAGCCGGAACCCGAATGAAATCTCTTTCCCTTAGAAATCGGGCGGGCCGTTTTCAAGCTCGCATCAGGTTGCAGCACCAGAGCCGCCCCAAGGCCGCCCATGAAAACTGCGAAGTAGCCTGCATCGCTCACAAACCGTGGAAGAAAGAACACAGTCTGTTCTGTCTAATTTTAAGCCCTCTTCATACCGAACCGCTTTCTGAGCGGCTCTATAGCGCGAAAATCTCACGAGCGCTTTCGCTCGTGGGATTTTCGGGCTAGAGTGCCAGAAGCTTCAGGGACGCGTCTTAACATTAGACATTGATTCGGCGTTTCAGCGCCTAACCCGCAAAAATCACGGGTTGGGAGAAGCGGAGCACTCATTGCGGGTTATCTAGAAAGCTCTTAAACAGACGCTGCGCGTCCATTTAACCGAAAAAACCGAAAACGGATTTAACCGCAGATTACGCAGATTACACGGATACAATAGGTTACGATTCTCAAAGCCCTGAGTTTTTTCCACGAAAAGATTCGTAGGCTCACCCCGATAACTCCCTCAAAATCTGTGAAATCGGCGGAATCTGCGGTTTCAGTCGAACGCTTCTGGTATTGCGCGGTCCGAATGAGATGGATGCGTCCTCGCGGATTAGACATTGTCACCCGAAAGGAGCATTGCGTATAAGCCAGGCTTCGCGAGGGTTGCAGTCGCCGGGAATCGACTCCGTGCTGTCTCGCTCGTCAGGAGTTCCAAGAGGGGGCGGCTCAACCGTTGCCCGGCCATGCCGCGAGCGTGTTAGGCCGTTTTGAACCGAGTATCGTTTTCGCGAGTTATAATGAGCGCAGAGTTCGACTGGGAATTGCTTCTGGATTGGCTGGAGACCAAAAAATCATTCCAATCCTCGGTCAGGATTTGCTCAGTCTTAACACCGAACAGGGTCCCGTTCACCTATATCGGTTGATCGCTGATCGTCTTATCGCAAAATACCGAGTTAAACCGGATCAGCTCCCTGCGGATTACACCATCGCCGACGTGGCATGCGCGGTGCCGGCTTTTGAAAGAGATCCGCAGCTTGTCTATTCCCAGGTTGCTACTGCATACAGACACGTACTCAACGAGCAACTTAACGGAAGATTTCCGGAACCGATCGTGCAATTGGCAAAAATTCCATTCTTCCGGTTGTTCGTCGCGCTTACCTTCGACGATTTGCTCGAACGTGCGATAAAGCTCGAGCGCCGCACCGATTTGCACGTGATCGCCAATGAACAACACGAGGTCCCCGATCTTACGGATCAGCAGAAGGCCAGTGGGGTGCCGATTGTTTTTCGGATGATGGGAATCACGACTTCCGAGGCGGGTTATGCGCTGACCGACGAAGACATGCTCGAATTCATGTTTCACCTGCATTCGCCGTTGCGTCGGCCAAAGCGACTCATCGACGAATTATGCCAGAATCATCTGCTTGTCATTGGCGCAGGTTTTCCGGATTGGGTGACCCGCTTTTTCCTCCGCGCGACTCGGGGCCAGCTAGAGCGATTGAGGCACGACCGCAAGAAATTCCAGATTATCGTCGACCATCATGTCTCCTCGGACGCCAAGCTATCGGCGTTCCTGGAGCGCTTTGCGAGAAACACACTCGTCTATACGGAAGGTGATCCTGCTGCATTCGTGGCCGAATTGTACGGCCGATGTTCAGCCAGGGGATTGCTTGACATCGCGCCTCAGAAAGTCGCGGCTGTTCCGATCCAGACGCGAGAGCCTGAAATCTTTCTCTCTTACGCAAGCGAGGATCGTCAATTGGCGGTATCTGTCAGAGACCAACTCGCAGAGAAAGGCTTCTCGGTGTGGTTCGATAAAAACGCGACACCCGAAACAGGCATTAAAGCCGGTGAAGATTGGGAAGCGAGAATCAGGTCCATGATCAGGCGATGTGAGATATTTATCCCACTGCTGTCTCCAAATTCTCTGACCGTCCAACCGGGGGTCGTGCGACGCGAGTGGTGTTGGGCAGTCGAACGTCTCCCTGACTACTACGGAACCAATCGCAGTTTTATTGCGCCCCTTATCGTTGACAATTGCGACCCCGACGATGTCGGTCTCCCCGACACTTTTCGCAGATTGGAGATCAAGCGACTGGTACAGGGGCGGGTTGCGGAGGATTTCGTGATGATGCTCGATCGGGAGCTTCGCGAAGCGAAGCGCAACCAGCGACAGCAGGCGAACTGATGAAAATTCGAGCCGCAGATCGTGAACGGCCCTGGATGGGACTTCACTCATTCCCCGAAGATTCAGCTGAATATTTTCACGGGCGTAGAGTCGAAGCGGACGAGTTGTATTCCCTGTGCGTTCGAGAAACGCTTGCACTGCTCTACGGGAAGTCCGGCCTTGGAAAGACATCGTTGATCCAAGCAGCTATCTCGCCACGCTTGCGACAGAACGAATATCTTCCCGCTGTCGCGCGACTTAATTACGACCAGAGAGCCCCGAGCGTTGTTGATCAGATCGTTCAACACCTCAAAAATTCTGTACAGATTTCCAAAGCTGATCTCGTGCTTCCTGAGAAATTTGGAACGCTATGGGAGTTGTTTCACCATAGAGAATTCGAGATCTGGTCGCGAACCAGCCGTTCGCTGCAAACGCCGGTTCTAATTCTCGATCAGTTTGAAGAGTACCTGATCAATGGTGCAGATACCGCAATCGGGACAGAGTTGCTGGCAAACCTGCGGCAACTCATCAATAATCGCCCGCCTGAATGTTTGGCTGACCAGGAAAATAGATACATCCGCGAGTCTTTTTGCTGTAAAATCCTGCTCGCCATGCGCGAGGACTTCCTCGCCAACCTCGAGCCGTTAAGACGGGAATTCCCTGCTCTCAAATATAATCACTACCGTCTGGTTCCGATGACCGGGGCACAGGCGCGCGATGCGATTATCTGCCCCGCACCCGAGCTGGTCGATGGAAACACTGCAAATGCGATTCTTGCCGCAGTTTCTGTCCACGGTTGGCGGCCCGGAATGCCGATCCCGACTTGCGAAGTCCTTGATAAGGCGGAGGTGTCCCCGGCGCTCCTCAGCTTGTTATGCGATGAACTGAACGAAAAGCGCATCGCTCACGATCAAGGACACATCACGGCGGATCTGGTGAATGAGAATCGGGACAAGATTCTTTCTGTTTTTTTCAATCGATGTTTCGAAGGGAAGCCACCTTCGCTTCGCAAATTCGTCGAGGATCAGCTCGTCACTGGAAGCGGCTACCGTGACCACGAGGAGATTGCGGAAGCGCTTGAGAAATCAGGAGCGACCCAGAAAGATTTTGACGATCTCGTGGATCTGCGCCTTTTGAAGTATGAAGAACAGGGACCGGTGACATGGATCGAGTTAAGCCACGACCTGTTAGTCGATTCAGCACTGGCAAGCCGGAAGGCGCGGAAAGAGCTTGAGCGAAGGGAGGCGGAGGAGCGGCGCCGGCTTGAGGAGCAGCGCTTGCTGCAAGAGAAGCTCGAGCAGGAAGAGGCGCGCCGGATCGAACAGGAAAAGCTGCATGCGGAGCAGTTGGAGCAGGCGCAACGAAGGCAGGAGGAGGAGCGTGCAAAAGCCCGACAAAGCTCCTTTCGGCTTAAACTGGTAAGCGCTGGCTCGGCAGTCATCTTTGGTCTGTTGACTTACACAGCCTGGCAGACGTGGGAACTCAACAAGGCCAATGACAAACTCAACAAAGCAAATAAACAACTTGACCTTCGCCTTAAAGAACTCAGCGCCGCGCAGAATGCTGTTTCGTTCGCGAGCACAATCTCGGATCTTCTTGCGGAGAATGCGTCCCTGGCGCTGGAAGATTATTCTCGTGACGTCTCTGTTGTGCCGGAATCCACAAAGATACTGTTGCTGGGCTTTCTCGATTCTCTCGAGGAAGTTTGGAAAGAGCGGGACCCGGATTTCGCAGCAAGAACGCGGGCCAATCTTGCATACTCAAGAATGATTCTTCTGCTCGGCGCTGGCGACGTGGAAGAGGCGCTTCGAATCGCCAAAGAAATCCACCCACTCCTTGTCCGGCGTGAAGGTCTCAATAACCAATATGTGGCGAAATTCCATCGACTCGAAGCTGATCTTTGGTTTCGAGGGGGTTTTCGTGAGGATGAGCCCAAAGAGGCGGTGCGGGATTGGGAACAGGCGATTGAGCTCTATCAGAATGCGCGTCAAATGGCTCTCGGCGACGATTTATTTGATAGCGAGTGCAGGAACAGGATTGGCAGTACTAAAAGGTTTATTGCCAAAAAACAGAGCGATCCACTTCGCGCTTCGAGTCTTCTTGTCAGTGCGGAGCGGGACCTCGGGGAGTCTGTCATGATTGCCCGAAACGAAAATCACAAGGGTGATCCGAAATGGACCATGGTACTTGCCGAAGCATACAATAAGATCGGTTTGATTCATAAGACGCGGGCCGACCAGTT
>Ga0306924_10007893_pt1 | contig 10702 bp, 11 predicted proteins | sample sta12Can44000111_FD_203756 | JGI IMG/M metagenome (GOLD analysis project Ga0306924, IMG submission 203756) | Lab enrichment of tropical soil microbial communities from Luquillo Experimental Forest, Puerto Rico - statanox.12C.anox.44.000.111 (v2)... | ecosystem: Environmental > Terrestrial >...
GGCGGCCTGGATATGGCGCAGCCCGGTCTCGGCGAGCGCCTCGATCAGCCCGATCTTGTCTACAGTGCTGATTGGGCCGGATTCGATCTGGAACCCTTCGCGCGGGCCTTCCTCGTGGATCTCCACATGTGTCGGCAGATCAGTCATGCTCTTATTCCTCAATGAGAATGGAACGAGCCGAGCCGGTAAAACCGCGACGCGGTGCCGGCGAAAAGATCGGCCTTCTCAGCTGCCGAGGCGCCCTGGGCCAACCGCTTGAACGCGTTGAGCAGTACCGGATAGCTGCATGCACCCTTGTCGACCGGGAAGTTGCTTTCGAACATGCAGCGGTTGGCGCCGAAATTCTCGACGCAGGCGTCGACATAGGGCCGCCAGGCATTGGCCATCTCACCCGATGACGGCGGCAGCGGCGCCAAGTGAAATTCGAAGGCGTTGACGATCATCGCCAACCCGCCGAGCTTCACATACACGTTCGGGCAGGCGGCGAGCGCCGTGATGTCGGTACGCCAGCCGGGGAACACCTCGTCGCGCTTGTAGGGGCCGACCCCGAGCGGGCCGCCGAAATGGTTGAGCACGATATTCACCTCCGGGCATTCGCGCGCCACTTCGGTCAGGGTCTTGATTTGCGGGTGATAAATCCACGCTTCAAAGGTCAAATTGTGCGCCGGAAGCCGCTTTAGGCCGCGGCGGAAGTTCGGGTCATCCATCAGCCCCGGCGGCGGTATATAGGATGAGGCCCCAATGATCGCCGGATCATGCGCCGCGATCTGACGGATGCCGCGAAACCGGCCGCCGGCCGCGGCGATCTGCCCTTCGAGCACCGCATCGACATTTGGCAGCCGCAAATCGGCGAAGCTGACGATGCCGGCGCAAATTTTGGTCTTGCCGCCACGCCGATCGCCCTCCTCGGCGATCGCCCGGACGAACTCGCTTTCGCCGATCGGGCGCATTTCCTCGGGACCGCTGGTGCGATAGCCCGAACCGCACTGGATGAAGACGGTCGCGACGATCTTGTGCCCCGCGTTGACGTCGGCCAGCAACTCGTCGAGCAGATAGCGGCTGCCCGGGTGATCCCAGAGATGATGGTGCGGGTCGACGATCGGCAGATCGGGCTCGAGGATCTCCTCAGTCAGCTTGCCGAGCCAATCGGAATTGGGCAGCGGGCGGGGATAAGCGCGGGCTTCGACGGGCATGGCATTCTCTCACGGAGCAGGCTTGTTCGACACGCCGATTATCGGCGGCACCGTTTGGCAAAATCTACTCCGAAATTGTAACCTGTGGCGCGACCCGGACTACCGATTGGAGGAGGCGACGATGAACGATGCGGGCACGCTACCAACGCACATGCTGGACATCAGGGAACTGACGGCGGAGGCGTTTGCACCTTACGGCCAAGTCATCGCGCCGCTGCGCACCGGCGGCCAGGGCGCCGAGACCCGCTATGACCCCGAGGCCTCGGCCAGCGAGGCAAAGCTCGTCTTGGGTAATGGCGAGCCGCGGCTGTGGATCATGCATCTGCCGCATGTCGGGCTCGGCTTTACCCGGATCGCGCGCCACCGGAAGGTCACGCAATGCCTGGGGTCTCTCGGCGGCAAGGAGTGGCTGATCGGCGTGGCGCCGCCGGGCGACCTTGATGATGACGCGCGGCCGCGCGTCGAGGACATCGCCGCCTTCCGGGTGCCGGGTGATCGCCTGATCAAGCTGCACGTCGCGACTTGGCACGCCGGGCCGCACTTCGTCCACGACGAATGCCTGTTCTTCAACCTCGAGAATCTCGACACGAACCGGCGTGATTTCCACGCCGTGCCGCTTGCGGCCGAGTGCCGGTACCGGCTCTGAACCGCGCGATGACGCGAGGCTGAGATCAACGATAATTCAGTACCAAAGCAGACGGAGTGGAGCGATGCCCGCGAAACGAAGCTATGGCATGGATCAGGACTTTTATCCCTGGTCCCCCATTGTCACGCGCCCCGTTGTCAGGTGGCCGGGCAATGCCCGCGTTGCCCTTGCCGTCATCGTCAACTTCGAGCATTGGGACTGGGAGGTGCCGGCCGATACGCCGCTGGCGGTGAGCCCGCTGGGCGGCCCCGAGGGACTGTGGAGCGGAAACCCGCCGGACAACCGCTTTCCCGATATCGGCGGCTACGGCAACCACGAGTACGGCAATCGCGTCGGGATCTTCCGCATCCTCGCCGCGTTGGACAAGTACGGCATCAAGCCCACCTTGGCGCTCGACAAGGCCGTCGCCGACCACTACCCGTTCCTGATCAAGGAGGGCCAGAAGCGCGACGCCGAGTTCGTCGGGCACGGTCTCTCGCGCCGGCGCATCATCCACATCGGCATGTCCGAAGATGAGGAGCGGCAGTATATCCGCACCTCGATCGAGGCGGTCGAGAAGGCCACGGGCAAGCGCCTGATCGGTTGGTCCGGCCCCGACTTCCAGGAGACGCCGAACACTCCCAACCTTCTCGCCGCAGAGGGCATTCGCTACGTCTGCGACTGGGGCAACGACGAGCAGCCCTATAAGATGACGCCGAAGACCGGGGAGCTCTACTCGCTCGGAGTGCCATGCATACCTCGACGACAACTACATCCACCTCCACGGCCGCCGGACCATCAACGAGGTCAGCCAGCTGTGGCGCGAGTGGTTCGATGGTCTCTATGCCGATGGTGCCACCACCGGCCGCCTGATGGTGCTCCATCTGCATCCGTGGATCATGGGTCAGCCGTGGCGCATCCGGCATCTCGACGAAGTGCTCGGCCACATCACCGCCTATCAGGGCGTCTGGAAGGCGACCGGCAGCGAGATCATCGACTGGTTCAAGGCGCAATCGAACTAGTCGTCTCTAGGTTTTTACGGACGAATTCGCACCCCTCGCAGGCGGACGGAGAAGACAATATGGCTCTCGCACCCGGCCGATTCGACTATGCACCCATCACGGAACGACCCATCATCAAGTGGCCTGGCAATACGCGCCTGGCGTTCTGGTCGCGCCGAATATGGAGTTCTTCGAGTACCTGCCGGAGAACCGGCCGACCCGGCCGGACATTCCGCTCTACTCGCGCATGGACTATGGCAATCGCGTCGGCTTCTGGCGCATGCTCGACGTGCTGAACAAGAACAATGTTCGCGCGTGCTGCTGTCTTAATCTTGAGCTTCTCGATCATTTTCCGGAAATAAAAGACGCGATGGTCGCCAGCAACTGGGACTACATGGCCCACGGTCTCTACAACAGCCGACCGATCTACGACTACACCGAAGAGCAGGAACGGGTGTACTGGCAGGACTTCATCACGCACTTAAAGGAGATGACCGGCAAACGTCTGAAAGGACGGCTCGGCGGCGGCGCCGACTACACTGTCAGGACAGACGACCTGATGGCTGAGGCTGGCTGCCTCTATCACACTTCATGGATCATCGATGATCAACCCTGGCCGATCAACGTACGGGGCGGGCAGAAATTCATCTACGTTCCCTATACCGGCCAGACCAATGATGCGGGCATGTTAGCCTGGAATCGTGAGGCGGATTACTTCCTGCAAATGATCAAGGACCAGTTCGACACGCTCTATCGAGAAGGTGCGGAAAACGGGCGCGTGATGTGTCTTTCGCTTCATCCGCACAATATCGGGCGTCCGAATGCGGCGAAGCATCTCGACCAGGCTCTGCGGTACATTCTCGGCCACGACGGCGTCTGGAGCACCACCGCCGACGACATTGCTGAGTATTACATCGCCCACTGCTACGACCAGGTGTCGTCCTGGATCGCTGAACGCAAAGCGCAGGCGTAAGCGAAGAGCGAGCGCCGATCTTGATCCTAGCGGGGATAACCAGCGAATAATTCTGGCAGTTTGTTTCGTCGCCCCCCGCGAAAGAGATTGTGAAGGAATTGGCGTAGGTGGTGAGGAGGGGCGGGTACCAAACGTAGAAGCTACCCCTGGCCTGCAAATTCAGGCGGAAGGGAATGTTCAACTCAAATCACGGTTCCAGACCCCGCTTAGCCGCGAGCCCCGCTGCCAGCGAGGCGTGAATCACATCCAGCGCCGTCGCCATGCCCCTATCGCGTGTGTGCCTCGCAGAATCCAGCATTGCGGCCCTGTTGGTACCGGTGTTCACTCGCCGCCAGATCCAGGATCGGAGGACGAAGGATGCTCCAGCTTCGCCAGATGGGGCCACAGATTGGCGTTGAGATCACCGGCGTCGATGTCAAGACGATGGCCAAGGCGACCTGGAGCAAGATCTACCAGGCCTGGCTCGACCACAATGTAATGGTCGTGCGCGACCAGGACCTGACAATCCCGGACTTCATCGCGTACAGCGAGCGCTTTGGCCCGGTGACGCCGCACCCATCGAAATCGACGCGGCACCCCGACCATCCCAAGATCACGATGCTCGGGATCAACAAGTTCGATGCCGAAGGCAAGTTGCGCGACGAGATCTACCGGCGCGACGCCGAGGGCTGGCACACCGACGGCGCCTATAATCAGGCGCCGTTCAAGGCGACGCAGCTTTACGCCCTGGCAGTGCCGAGCCGCGCCGGCAACACGCTGTTTGCCAATGCCTATGCCGCTTTTGACGCGCTGCCGCAGCGGCTGAAGCAACGTCTCGAAGGCGTGGTCGGTGCCTTTGCCTATGCCGGGCGCCGCGGCAAGGCCAGATTGCTCAACCCCGAGGACCAGGATTGGCAGCCGGTGTTTCACCCGATCATCCGCGTCCATCCGGAGACCGGCCGCAGGGCGCTTTATTTCGATCCTGGCAAAATCTGCTCCTTCGTCGGCATCGATGACGCAGAAGGCGACGCGCTGATCGCCGAATTGACAGAGCGCATGATCGTGCCCGACGGCGAGTACCACCACGTCTGGCGCAAGGGCGACGTCGTGATCTGGGACAATCGCTGCTTGTACCACAAGGCCGCCGGCGACTACCCGCCGGAAGAGGACCGCATCCATTGGCGCGTCTCGATCAATGACTACGGGATCGAGGCTCTCGCGGCCGCAGAGTAAGGCGATGAGCCTCACCGTCAGGCCTTGACGTCGCTGAGCTACGTCCACGGGGCAAGCGACACACCCTTTATCGGTGACACGATCGGTGTGCATTTCGACCGAGTGGTCGAGCGCTTTGCCGACCGCGATGCCCTAATCGTCAGGCACCAGCAGGTCCGCTGGACCTACCGTGAGCTGCAGGAACGGGTCGACGCCTTCGCCGCCGGCCTCTTGGCGCTCGGGCTCGAGCGCGGCGATCGCATCGGCGTATGGTCGCCGAACAATGCCGAACGGGAGATCACCCAATTTGCCACCGCGAAGCCCGGGCTCATTCTCGTCAACATCAACCCCCGCCTATCGCCTGGCCGAGCTCGAGTACGCTCTCAATAAGGCCGGCTGCGTTGCCATGGTCACCGCGACGCAGTTCAAAACCAGTGACTACAGCGGGATGTTGCGCGAACTCGCCCCTGAGCTCGGCTGTACGGCGCCGGGTAATCTGTACGCCTCAGGGCTCCCCGAACTGCGGCTGATCATCACGATCGGCACCGATCACGCCCACGGCACGGTGCGGTTCGGTGACGTTTCCGGTCTCGCCGGGAATACCGAGCGACATCGCCTTGCCGCACTCGCCGGAGATCTGGAATTTGACGACCCGATAAACATTCAGTTCACCATCGGCACCACCGGCTTTCCCAAAGGCGCCACGCTCAGCCACCACAATATCCTGAACAACGGTTTGTTTATCGCCGGGGCGATGAAGCTGACCGAGCACGACCGGGTATGTATTCCGGTACCGCTTTATCATTGCTTCGGCATGGTGATCGGCAATCTCGGCTGCCTGACCCATGGGGCGGCAATGATCTATCCGAGCGAAGGCTTTGATCCTCTCGCCACGCTCGAAGCGATTGCAGCAGAACGGTGCACGGCCGTCTATGGCGTGCCGACGATGTTCATCGCCGAGATGGACCACCCCGATTTTCGCGACATTCGATCTGACGTCTCTGCGCACGGGATGATGGCCGCCAGCCCCTGCCCGATCGAGGTCATGAAGCGAGCCTTCACCTCGATGCACCTCTCCGAGATCGTCATCGGCTACGGCATGACAGAGACGAGCCCGGCCAGCTTTGCATCGGCGACCGATGACTCCTTGAAGCGGCGGGTATCGACCGTCGGGCGGGTTTTGCCGCACGCCGAGGCAAAGGTCATCGACACCGAGGGCAGGACCATGCCGTGCGGCACGGCTGGCGAATTGCTGACGCGCGGCTACTTGGTCATGCTCGGCTACTGGAACGACGAGGAAAAAGGACTCGTGAAGCGATCGATATGGCCGGCAGGATGCATACCGGCGATCTCGCGACGATCGATGTCGAGGGCTATTGCAATATCGTCGGGCGGATCATGGACATGGTGATCCGCAGCGGGGATAACGTCTATCCGCGCGAGATCGAGGAGTTTCTCTACCGTCACCCGAAGATCCAGGATGTGCAAGTCATCGGCATTCCCGACGAGCGCTACGGCGAAGAGCTCTGCGCCTGGGTGCGGCTGCGCGATGGCGAGATCGCGACGGCCGAAGAGATTCGCGCCTTCTGACAGGGCCAGATCGCGCATTACAAGGTGCCGCGCTATGTCAAATTCGTCGACGGCTTTCCAATGACGGTTACCGGCAAGATCCAGAAATTTCTGATGCGTCAGCAGATGATCGACGAGCTCGGCCTCAGCTTGCAGAAGACCGCCTGATGACCAGCATCGCCTCGGTCGCGACCCACATGCTCTCGATACCGCGGCCGCAACCGGTTTGGACCGCGCACGAGGAGAGCAAGGCCTGGAACGTCATCCTGACCGAGGTGCGCACCGATAACGGTCTCGTCGGCTATGGCGAGATTCACGGTGCGCCAATGCCGCGGATTTGCGAGTGGGTGAGCCGATTTGGCGAAATCATCCGCGGCATGGACGCGTTGGCTCATGCTGCGGTGTGGGAGAAGCTGTTCGCGTTGACCTCGCCGCGGCCGGGCGGCATCGAAGGCAAAGACGGCCTGCCGCCGCCCGTCCCGCGCGCCGCCCGCGCCCAGGTAATGGCGGCGATCGCCGGAATCGACATCGCCTTGTGGGACATCAAGGGCAAAGCCGCCGGCTTGCCGGTATACCGGCTGCTCGGCGGCGAGAACCGGCCGATCTTCACCTATGCCACCGGCGGATACTACCGGCCGGATGCGGCCAACGCCGATTACGGCGAGGAGCTGGCGCGGTTTCTCGAGCTCGGCTACCGGGCGGTGAAGCTCAAGACCGGCGCCGGCACCGTGACCGAAGAAGCAGAGCGGATCGATGCGGTGCGCCGAGCGATCGGCGATGAGCCCTTGCTGATGCTCGACATGAATGCGGCCTATGACCTGCCGGACTGCATCGAATTTGCCCGCGCCGTCGAGCCGCACCGGATCTTCTGGCTCGAAGAGCCGCTGCATTGGTATCTGCAGCCGGCCGATTTCGCGCGCCTTGCCGCGGCGACGCCGATCCCGCTGGCGCATGGCGAGCGCGAGCTGACCCGCTTCACCGTGCGCGATTTCATCGTCGAGGGCGGCATCCGTTACGTGCAGTTCGACGCGACCCGCGCCGCCGGCTTCACCGAGGCTTTGCGCATCGCCCAGCTCGCCGAGCAGCACGGGGTAATGCTCGCCCCGCACACCGCCCCCGAGCTGCACGGCCATCTCGTGCTTGCCGCGCCGCGTTGCGTCTTCGGTGTCGAGTCACACGGTGGGCCCGAGACCGACCCGTTGGCTTATGGCCTCTTCCGCGAGCACCCGGAACTGCGCGACGGTCACCTGCACTTCGGGAATAGACCCGGCTTCGGCCTCGAAGTCGACTGGGCCTTTGTCAACCGGTACCGGCTCCGGATAGATCCGATGTGAGCTCGAGCGTCTGACAGCAGACGTTGTGATTTAAACAACAAGATCGCTCCTCCTGCATCATATGACTGAAATGCTAAAGCTGGATCTCCCGTTTTCTCGCTGGCTCGAGACTGGGCGAACCGCCTGTTTCCAAAGGCTATTGGTTGGAGATGGTCGCGGCCGTCCCGTCGAATTTGGTTAACTGGACAGTGAACGGCTCATTGTACGTCTTTGCCCTATCCCTGAGGAAGCTAAGCGCCACTGCCTCGCCTAGCAGCAAGGAGGTGTCGCTGTCGCTGCGCCAGTGGATGCCGGCGTGGATTCCATGACCGAACGTGACGTTGTGGCCGAGCTTATTTAGTTCACCATTGACCGTGAGCTTATCCGAACCAGTGTAGGGAACGAGCGACAGGCCATCGCTCGTAGGCACCACCGGGTCCGGGATCACGAAATTGCCGTCGAAGAAGAACTTCAACACCGTGATGCAGGCGCCGCCAACCGTGCCGTGCCCTGTCGGGTAGGCCGGGTGCGTTGGCGAACCTTCGGGAAAGGCCTGCGAAAGCAGCCAAGTCCCATACTTTTTGAAGCTCTGCTTGAGTCCGTGCGAGTTCAGGATGACGTTGCTCAGTTTGACATCGGTTTTATCCCCCCGCCCGGTCTTGATCAAATGGACGAGGCCGCCTATGGCCTCCGGCCGAGGACGGAGGTGCACAAACCACTTTTGATACCACACCGCATTCAGGGCCTTGGTAGCCACTTCCCCGAGCGTCGCCGCGAAATCAGGGCCGCCGAACGTGCCGAAGCCGTTCTCCGTCTTCGAATTGTTATAGGGATTGCCGGGATTCAATGGCGCATTAATGCCCGCGAGCACTAGGAAAGCCGTGAAGTACGCCTGATAGAGCACGTCCACGTGGGTAAAGGCCGCTAGATCTCGGCCATTACGCCGGTAGCGGAGCTGTGGATCAATCTGGTTTCGCAGACCGGTATCTTTGCCGTCCTGGATATTCAGCCATTCGGTGAAGTCGGTCCCATAGTCGATGTCCGGCGGATAGGTGACTTGCTGCTGGCCGATGGGTTGCGAGCCGAAGAAGGTGGGTTGAAGGAAGAACTGGGAGATGTACGGCCCGAGCGTTGCGCCTGCGAAGCCGCCCCGGAAGAGCAGATTCGGCGTGACTTGGCCGCTGCTGCTGCGCGGACCCAGGTAGGTAGGCTGAGACCCGAGTTCCGCAGCTGCCTGAGCGACCATGGAGTTTGAAGGATATTCCGTGAACGCAACATCGCGCAGCAAGGATGCCCAGTAGTGTTCGAGAAGTTCGGTGGCATTCTGGTCACTGGCGACGGCGGGCGCTGGCGGCACCTGCGGCTGGCCGAACTGCGCGTTATCGAGTGCTTCCAAGCAGAAGGCTAACCCTCCTTGCGGGCCGTTGAGCGTTCGCGCACCGCCCATGATAATCGCCTCAAAATCGGAGAACTCGCCGCTGTTCAATGCCGTCTTGAAGGTTTGGTACGCGTTCAAGTCCACCCGCCCGAAGCTGTCGTGCGGAAGACCCTTGGTATACGTGCCACCTTTGTCGGCATATCGCGCCTCGTCGCCGTTGTTGAGGTTCGTTGCTGCTGGAACGCTGGCGTCCTCCATGGCCTCCGCGACTCGGAGTTCGAATGCTTCCATCACGCGGCGGTTGTTTACACCGGCAAGAGGTGTTGCACCGCCCGGGCCGTTTGAGCTACCCCCGATAGCCTGGGCGGCGGACACGGACGGGCTTGCGAGCGCTCCTGCCGCAAAGGTCGCCGCCGCACCCACTTGACCCAGAAACTTCCGTCGATTCGGACCTCTTGGCCTTTCGCCGACGGAGGGACTATCCGTTTCAAGGACGCCACTGCTGCTGTCTCTCGTCTCGATCATGAAGCTTTAACCGACATTTGCCAGATACCTGCAGGTTGAGTGTTTGAATCTTAATCGGAAAGGTTGTAATGCATCGTACAAAGTTGTGTATTGGTCAAGCTAATCTCGTAATGAGCAGCTGCGCGGAGGCGATGTAGACCCACGCTTTGGCGCTCGCGATCGACGCCTCGAAATCCTTTGCCAGGCGGCGGTTTCGATTGAGCCAAGCCAGGGTTCGTTCGACGACCCAGCGGCGCGGCAGCAGTTGGAAGCCGGCAGCGTCAGCGGCGCGTTTGACGATCTCGATGGTCCACTTGCCGAATTTGGCGACTGCCTCACGCAGGTTGGGGCCGTTGTAGACACTGTCGGCGAAATGATGGCGTAGCCAGGGAAACCACTGGTGGACGGCCTCAATGACCAGCACGGCACCATCGCGATCTTGGACATCGGCGGGGTGCACCTCGGCACCGACCAGCAGACCGCAAGTATCGGTCACAATGTGGCGCTTACGCCCCCAGCCTTCGCTGGGGCAGGCTCTTTGACCTTCTTGGCCGCATCCCCCGGGTCGCGGCTTTGCCGCGCCCGAGGACAGGCTCCACCTCGCGGCCCACCGCTCCCGGTGGTCTTGGCTGATTGACTGTCGATGACCCCCGCCGACGGGCTCGGTTCCGCGGCCGGCCGCTTCGCGCGCCTGCAGCAGCAACTCAAAATTAATCTTCTCAAACATGCCGTCGTCTCGCCAATCGTAGAAATAACCTTGCACGGTGGTAAACGGAGGAAAGTCCTTCGGCACCATCCGCCACTGACAGCCAGTTCGCGCGATGTACAAGATCGCATCCAGCACAGCTCGCAGCTCGGTCTCGCGCGGTCGGCCCAAACGCTTAGGGTTCGTCACGAAATAAGCGCGTGATTTGGCGGATGAGTGTTTGGTGAGATGGTGTAGTTCCACTCGCCG
>Ga0306924_10007903_pt1 | contig 10698 bp, 8 predicted proteins | sample sta12Can44000111_FD_203756 | JGI IMG/M metagenome (GOLD analysis project Ga0306924, IMG submission 203756) | Lab enrichment of tropical soil microbial communities from Luquillo Experimental Forest, Puerto Rico - statanox.12C.anox.44.000.111 (v2)... | ecosystem: Environmental > Terrestrial > Soil...
GGCAAACGATCGCGTTCGGGTTACCATCCCGCCTCTTTACCTCTTGACTCCTTGGTAGGAAGTCTCGCCGCCCGCCCCATAGCATCTTCTAGTACGCGGGCGCGTGAAGTTGGTTGTCGGGCGCCGAAGAACCGGGCGGGACGCATCGCCGCCGCGCAACTGGCAGATCTCGTGCTGGTGCGATGCCGCTCCGCCGGCACTCTGGCGCTCGCGTCTGGAGAGATGCCCTGGTGCAGCACGGCGGTCCGGAGTCGGTGGATTCGGTGATGGTGGATGGGCGTTGGCTCATGCGCGGACAGGCGCTGCTGGCCTTTGACGAAGCAGCAGCGCTGACCGAGGCCGAGGCAGCGGTCGCCGGTTTGCAGGAGCGCACGGCAGCGCAGCTGGCGACGTTGGACGCAACGCTGCCGGCGCTCGGCTCGGGCGCTACCGCGCAACTGGCAGCAGCTACCTGGCCAGCACTTCGCGGGTACCTTTCTCGTGATGCTCAGCACCCATCATCGGGCGATGTGCTAATTGATTCACCTATCGAAATCGGACGTCTACCGGCTCGCTTTGTCCCTGCCGAGCAGCAGGACGAAATCTTGATGCTGCTTAGATTAGATAGGGCCCTTCTGGAACTCTTCGCAGTCCGCGGCCGGAACATCACGGCGTATAGCACTGCCAAGGCCAAGTACGGCTTGTCATGACCCCAGCAATCGAAGACTTCGCCGCGATTAAGGCGCGCCTCGACGAGCTCCGACGAGAGAAAGAGCAACGGCAGCCGTCGCCGGACACGGACACCTGCGGCCCTGCCGCTGCAAACCCGGATCCAGCCTATGACTGCGCCTGAGGCCTATCATCGCGCCCGCATTACCAGCAAGAAGATCCACGATCACACCTATTGCGCCGCCGATTAGCTTGCCGCCGACGCGATCGAGGGCGCCGACGCCGCGCTGCGGAAGGCCCGCTTCTCTGCGGCGGCGTCCACCGGTAGGGTTTGAGAAGTCAGGGCCAGCCTGTGGGCTAGCCGCCTTCCCTTCCGGCTAGCGCCTGCTCGATCTTCGCGAGCAATCGGTCGAACTCAATCGGCTTAGTGTCGAAATCGTCGCAGCCGCTCGCGAGGGCCTTCTCGCGGTCCCCCGCCATTGCATGCGCGGTCAGCGCAATAATCGGAATGTCGCGCGTCGCGGGGTCGGCCTTCAGGCGCCGCGTCGCCTCCCAACCGTCGATCTCGGGAAGGTTCAAATCCATCAGTATCAGGTCGGGCTGTTCCGCGATCGCACTGGCAATCCCTTCGGCGCCGCTCGCAGCACTGAGAATCTCGTAGCCGCCTTGCACGTCGAAGAACAAGGACAGCATGTAGAGGTTGTCTTCGTTGTCTTCGACATAGAGAAGCCTTTGCACGTTCCTACTTTCGGTCACTTGGTTTTCCTTTTCACCTCGGCGAGCAAGGCGCCGACACGCTTGACCAGCTCGGTGGGGGCATAAGCGCTCTTGGAGAGGATCTGCTCAACCCCGCCGTTGAGGCGCTGGTGATCTTCCGCGGTGAGATCGAGCGCGGTGACGACGACGACCGGGATGTCCCGCCACGCGGGATTCGCCTGCAGTGCCGCGACGACCCCGAACCCGTCCATCTCGGGCATCATCAGATCGAGCAGCAGGATATCCGGCAATCCCTCCTCGAGAGCATCCAGAGCCAGCCGCCCGTTGGCCGCCTCGCGCACCATCCAGCCGCGGGCGCCGAGCAACTCGCGCACGAGCCGGCGCTGCTCCTCGTCATCCTCGACGACAAGAACCGTGCTCGGCTCGGTCGCGCGCCGATAGCGCGACAGGATCTCGACGAGCCGGTCGCGATCGATCGGCTTAGTCATGTATCCCGCAGCGCCGAGCGCAACGCCGCGGCGCTGCTCGTCGACGATCGTGACGATGACCACCGGGATGTCGGCGAGCGCCGGATCGCCCTTCAATGCGGCGAGGACGGTCCAGCCGTCGATGTCGGGCATCATGATGTCGAGGGTGATCGCCGCGGGCCGCAGCGCGCGCGCCTTTTTTAGTCCGTCGATCCCGTTTGCGGCGGTATCTACGGTAAACCCACTGTCGGCGAGGTGCGCGGCGATCAGCTCGCGCGCGGTGGGATCGTCGTCGATCACCAAAACGGTGCCGCGGACGCCGTCCTCTGTTGCAGCGGTGGTCCCCGGCGAGCTCGCTGCGACGGGAAGGACCGTCTCGGCCTCGGCCGGCAGGCGGACGTTGAAGATCGACCCCTCGCCCGGTTCGCTCGTCACGGTTATGTCGCCGCCCATCATCTGGCAGAGCTTGCGGCTGATGGCGAGACCGAGCCCGGTCCCGCCGAATTGCCGGGTGGTCGACGCGTCCGCCTGGGAGAATTCCTGGAACAGCCGGCCAAGCTGCTCCTCGGTCATGCCGATCCCGGTGTCGGAAACGGCGAATTCGACCCACGCCTGCCCGTCCTCGCGCGTGCGGGCCACGCGCAGGCGAACCGTGCCCGCCTTGGTGAACTTGCAGGCGTTGCTCAGCAAGTTCAGCAGGATCTGGCGCAGCCGCATGTTGTCGGCGTGAACCGAGCCGACCTCGTCGGAACAGTCCAGCTCGAGCGCGTTCTTGTTCTGCTCGGCGAGCGGCCGCGCCGTGCCGAGCATCTCGTCGACGACCGGCCGGATCGCCACGCTCTCGAGGGTGAGATCCATCTTGCCCGCCTCGATCTTCGAGAGATCGAGGATGTCGTTGATTAGGCTGAGGAGATGTCGGCCGGCGCGCAGCACGCGGCGCAACGGCTCGAGCGCCTTCTCGGTGCCGAAACGGGCGGCGTTGTCGCACAACAGCTCGGTCAAGCCGATGATCGCGTTCAGCGGCGTGCGCAGCTCGTGGCTCATATTGGCGAGGAAGCTCGATTTCGTCCGGTTCGCCTCCATCGCCTCGTCGCGCGCGGTTTCGAGGTCCCCGACCATCTCGGCGAGCTCGGCCTCGCGCTGTTTGATCGTCGTGATGTCGGTCCAGGTCGTGACCGTCCCGCCCTCCTGCGTGCGGTGCTCGCCGACCCGAAGCCAGGTCCCATCAGCGAGCTTCTGCTCGTGTACCGACGGCGCGTTGCGATGCAGCGCCAGTCGCTTCTCGAACCATGCCTTGGAGTCGCCGATCGAGGGATCGTAGTACGCGCGCTGGATCAGCGGCCGGATCAAATCCTCGAACCGCTCGCCGGCAAAAAACAGGTCGTGTAAATTGAGGATTTCCTGCGAGCGCCTGTTGAAGAGCACCAGACGGTCGTCCTGATCCCACAGGGCGAAGCCGTCGGAAATGCTCTCGATCGCATCGGCGAGGCGCGCCCGCGCCTGCTCGACCAGGGCTTGCGCCCGCCGCCGCTCGGTGACGTCGGTGTACATCGAGATAAAGCCGCCGCCCGGGACGGGATTGCGCTGAATCTCCAGGCTGGTGCCGTCCGCGCGAATTCGTTCACCGACATAGCGCTCGTCGACGCTGGCCAGGCGCTTGCGCACCTGGGCCTCGACATCGACCGGTCCGTAATCGCCTTTTTCCGCCAGAAATCGGATGAAATCCGGGAAATCGCGCCGGCCCCGCAAAAACTCGTCGGAGAGGCCGACGAGCGCGGGGAATTGCTCGTTCCACGCGACCATCTTGAGGTCGCGGTCGAACAGAGCGACACCTTGCGACATGTTGTCGAACATAACGCGCAAGGTGGCCTCCCGGCCGGCAAGCTCCTCGGTGCGCTGCGCAACGATCTTTTCAAGCCGGGTGGCGGCCTCGGCACGCTCGAGGAGGAGCTGGTCGAGCTCGATTGCGTTCTGTCGAAATACCTCGACCGCCCGACCCATCGCGGAAACCTCGTCGGCGCCTTGGGTATCGATGATAAGATCGCGACGGCCGCCGGCGATCGCTGCCATGCCGCTACTGAGCCTGGTGAGGCGAGAGACGATGTTACGTCCGACATAGAGCCAAACGATCAGGAAGGAGCTCGCCAGGCTCAGCGTCGCGACGGCGAGAAGGACGTTTCGCCCGAGGGCTTGCATGCGCGCCGCTTCGGTGTTGGCGCTGTCGATCTCGTCCTTTGAGGCGGCGACGAGCCGATCGACGGCGGCTTTCAGCCGCGCCGAAAGCACCTCGTTCTCGGCAATCAGACGCCGGCTCTCGGCCTTGACCGCCATTGACTTGCGTAACCAGCTGAAGATGCTCCCGCCACCGATAATTGTGCTGCGCAGCTCGCGGAGCGGCTCGAACAGTTCCACCGAGATATCCGGGTCGAAATCGGAAACGAGCCCGTCCATCGCGCGGATCGACCCCTGCGCCTGAGGCTCCAGGTTGTCGATCTCGGTCGTGTCGGGGGCACTGGAAGCGCGACTGATCAGCTCGAACGCATTGCCGGCCTCGCGCTGAATTTGGTCCAACGCCAACAGGTCGACCATCGCCTGGTTGAACTGGTCGAGGGCGGCGCGCCGTTCCTCCGAGCCCGCGGCAGCCGAGGTCATCGTCCGTTGTAGCCCGACGACTTGAGTACGCAGATCGGCAAACCGCGGCCGCCAGATATTGCCAAACTGCCGATACGCCGCAAGGGCTTCGCCAATCGCGCGCCGTCTCTGATCGGCGGCTGCGAGCCCGTCGAGCCCCACCGACCGCATCAGCGACAGCTGCTCGCCGAGCTGGGCCGTCACATAGCCTATCTCGACCAGCGCACCAGGGTCGAGGTTCGCCGCGCGCAGATGCGCAAGGATCTCCGCCGTGTGCACCAGCTGGCCCGATGCGCGGCTCGACAGCTCTTCTACCTCTTTCGCATCGCTCGCGTTCACCAGCGCGGGACCGGCGGCGACAATTTTCTCGCTTTCGCGCGAGAGCTCTCGCGCATCCAGCGCCACCGGCACGGCCTTCAACGTGATCCGGTCAAATGTCTGCTCGACCTCACGTAACGCGTAGAGGCCCGCCACGGCGGCGGCGACAACAAAGAGGCTGATCGCGATAAAAGCGAGGAGCAGCCGTCCTCTCAGTCCGGGCACGAACCTGAGTAGGACGGAGAGCGGTCGACCCCTCGACCGCCGCAGGGGGCTCAGTTCAGTCGGTGTCGCGCCCGTCGACATGCTAGCCCTACTTCACCAGCCCGATTTCGCGACAATATCTTGCGCTCGGGAATGGAGCGGGATCGGCAAACCGAGAGGTGCCTTGGAGACATGGATAACCCTGGCTACCGCCGGGTCTGGATTGACAGATCGAGGCGGTCGGGACCTCCGCGGGCTGTCCGTCATAAGTGCCCGCGGGGATGGTCCTGGGAAAAAACACCGGGCCGCCGATATGCGCGACCAATTCCGCCGGGATCCTAACGAGCCTAGTCTTGCCGGAAATGCCGCGGCTACCCTGATACACTCAGCGGTCATCATGGCTTCAGCGCTACGCATTCGACGATTTCCAGCTTTTCCTTGCCCTTGAGGTCGACGAGGCCCAGCGAGCGGCCCTGCGCTCGGTTGCGCAGATGGAGCCAAGCGCGGCCGCTGAGGTTGACGGTCCCCGGCCGGCCGGCCTCTTCGATCCGTGCGGCGGTGTTGACCGTGTCGCCCCAAACGTCGAATTGGAATTGTGTCTTGCCCATGGTCCCGGCCGAGAGCGGCCCATGATCGATCCCGATCCGCACCGCCCAGTCCGGCCGGAACTCCCGCGCTGCGGCCAGCATGTCGAGAGCGCAGGCGACGACGGCGCGCACCGGCTCGTCGAGGTGCGAAAGCAGATTGGCGGTCGCCATGAATGCGTCGCCGATCGTCTTGATCTTTTCGAGCCCATGCCTTGCCGCAATCTCCTCGAAACGATCGATTAGCGTCTCGAGTTCGGCGAACACGATCTCCGGCGGGTTCTTTTCGGAGTAGGCTGTAAAGCCAACGACGTCGCAGAACAGCACCGCCACGTCCTCGTGGCGTCGTGGCGCGAGCCGGCGGTCGCGCTTCAGCGCGCGGACGATCGATCGCGGCAGAACAGTCGCGAGCAGCTCGTCGGCGCGCCGCCTCTCGCTCTCGATGCGATCGAGATAAGCCGCTTCCTGCGCCCGATAGCGCGACTTTTCGATGAGATTGTCGACCCGCGCCTTCAACAGCACTGGGTTGAACGGCTTGGTCAGATAATCGGTCGCGCCGAGCTCGATGCAGCGCACCACGCTGTTAATGTCTTCCAATGCCGAGATCATCACCACCGGGATGTCGCGCAGCGCGACATCGCTGCGCATTTCCTCGAGCACGCCGTACCCGTCGAGCACCGGCATCATGATGTCGAGGAGAACGAGGTCGACCGGCCCCGACCGCATCTTCTCCAGCGCCTCACGACCGTTCTCGGCGCTCACGATGTTGCTGTAGCCGCAGGTTTCGAGGTGCATCGAGAGGGTGAATCGATTGTCGTCGTTATCGTCCACCACCAGAACAACCGGATCCATCGCCCTCCCTTTTCAGTTTCGATCCGCGGGCATTGTCGCCACCGAGCATCAGCCGGCGCAAGGGGCGATGGTGTTGGGCTATCGCCCTTTACGATACAGGCGCGGTCGACCGCCCCGCTTCGGACATCTCGGTCGGGAGGAGGGTTCGGGCGCGCGCAACGTCACTTGCCCGGCGCGAAACACCTCGCCCACTGTCGGCCTTCATGTCCCTAGTATAGCGGGCAGCGGCGGCGCCGCAAACACGGGTCGCGCGAGGCCAAGCTTCGCAGCTGCGGGTCTCGAACGGCGCCCGCAGGATCAGCGGAATGGCCCGATCGAGCACTGCGATAACGCCATATCCGACCAAACACACCGTCGAACCCCGTGCCTGGCTCTTCGCCGATAATTCGCCAGCTTTACCCGGCTTCATATCCTATAGAATAGGACGCGAACTCGGTCAGAAAGGAGGTAATTATGGTTCGCGGCGTGCGCTTCCCGACATCGCGCGTTTTGCTCGCGTCCATCCTTCTCAGTTTGTTGGGGAGCGCCTGGGGCACCGCCGCAACCGCACAGGATGCGAAATTGGTAATTTTTGCGGCGGCCAGTCTCAAAGACGCGCTCGACGAGGTCAACGCCGCTTACCAGCGCGACAAGGAACAGGAGACCACCACCTCCTATGGCGCCAGCTCGGCCTTGGCAAAGCAGATCGAAGCGGGCGCGCCTGTCGACATTTTCATCTCCGCCGATCCCGACTGGATGTACTATCTGGCGAAGAAGGATTTGATAAAGTTGGAAACACGAGCCGACTTGCTCGGCAATCGCCTCGTGTTGATCGCACCGGCCGACAGCGCCGTCAAGCTCAGGATCGACCCGAATTTCCCGCTTGCCGAGGCGCTCGGCAACGGCCGGCTTGCCATTGCCGACCCAAATAGCGTGCCTGCGGGAAAGTATGGCAAGGTCGCGCTCGAGGCGCTGGGTGTATGGTCTTCCGTCGCCAGCAAGCTGGCGCCCGCTGAGAATGTCCGGGCGACCCTCCTTCTGGTCTCGCGCGGCGAGGCGCCGCTCGGCATCGTCTACCAGACCGACGCTGCCGCTGATAAGGGTGTAAAGGTCCTCGGCGCCTTTCCCGACAATACCCACCGCCCGATCATCTATCCGATCGCGGCGGTTGCGGCTTCGACCAATCGGGGAGATGCCAACTATCTCGCCTATTTGAGGTCGCCCGCAGCCCGCCCGATCTTCGAGAGGCAGGGGTTCACAGTCCTCCAATAGCACCGGCACAAGAATGTCGGCTGCATCTGTCGCCCGAAGACGCGACCGCGGTGCGGCTCAGTCTGCGCGTCGCCTTCTGGGCGATGATGACGAGCCTGATACCGGGAATTCTTAAGGCCTTAGTATTGGCGCGCGGGCGATTCTGGGGAAGAGCGCTGCTCGATGGGCTGGTTCATCTGCCATTGGTACTGCCGCCGGGTGGTGACAGGTTACGTCCTACTACTGCTCCTTGGTCGCCGCGGTCCGCTAGGCCATTTCCTCGACGAGTACTTCGGCATCGTTTTCGCTTTTCGCTGGACCGGCGCGGCGCTCGCTTGCGCCGTGATGCGCTTCCCGTTGATGGTGCGTGCGATCCGCCCGTCGATCGAGGCGGTCGACCGCCGACTGGAAGACGCCGCTGCTACTCTTGGCGCCGGTCCGGTTTGGGTCTTTCTGGTCATCACGCTTCCGCTTACTCTGCCCGGCATCATCGCGGGCATGATCCTCCCGTTTGCGCGTAGCATGGGCGAGTTCGGCGCCACGATCACCTTTGTGTCGAACATCCCGGGCGAGACCCAGACCCTCCCCACGTTGATCTACACACTGACCCAGATCCCGGACGGCGACGCGGGGCCCTGCGTCTGAACCTGGTATCGATCGTGATTTCTATGCTGGCGTGCTCGCTGCCGAATTCCTCGCCCGGCGGCTGCGCCGCATTCTTCCGGGAACGTGATCCTAGCGGGCGATCGTGCGGCGGCGCGACGCGGGACGCGATCTCGCTGCTGGCGTTTTCAGAGCGCCTTTACAGGCAGCCTCGAGCTGGCGCAGCCGCGAGGCGGTTGCAGAGTGCGCCTCGGCCTCGATCGCGCGATACTGATCGATCAATCTCGTTCCGAAGGGCGTCAATAAGGCGCCGCCGCCGTGGCTTCCACCCGTCTGCGCGACGATGACCGGCTCGCGAAAGCAATTGTTCATGTCATCGACCAGGAGCCACGCCCGGCGATATGACATTCCGAGCGCGATGCCGGCTTTTGTGATCGATCCGGTATCGCGGATCGCCTCCAACAGCCGAATCTTTCCCGGACCGATTGCCCGGTCTTCGTCTAGATCGACGCGCAAGGTCAGCCGCGTTGTTGCCACCTCGGTGGCTCCATGCCGCTTCGTTCTGGAGGCATTTGACGCGGAATAAGGGGGGTCGTCAAATCTGCCTTGATATCGGCCAATCAGCCTTGGGCCTCAGAAGGAGTTAACATCGATATATTCAATTTAATACGACGTCTGCACCGTGTCGGACGTCGGGCCCCGATCCCGAAATCCGCCCAATTGAAGGGGGAACGTAAAGAATCATGTTAAGTAAAAAAGCAATTGATGCTAGGCGTCGTGGCGGCGGCTATTGTGATGTCGCCTTCATTGGCGACGCACGGCGATCGCATGGATTCCAGGAGGAAAACAAACATCAACCTTGCGATGGCGTCAAACTTTTATGGTGTGCCACCATCAAATAGTGCCATAACGGATATTATTAACTCATTCGAAGCGACCAATCCTCATTATACTTTTACTGTAGTTGACAACGGAGCCACAGCAACTCTTGAAAGCCAGATCATTAACGGTAACCAGCTGAAGGCAGATCTTTTTTTGGGAGTTGACACCGAAACTCCCTTAGATTTACTAACCAATCACTTTGATCTAGTGGCCCCTATAATAACTCCTTCGAGCCACCGCTATACACCTTTAATTATGCTCAAGGCGTTCTTGCATTGCTGAGTAACACACCTGGTGTCGATGTCACCTGCGATACAGGTGGCACCTGCGGCTATGATTCCAGCGATTATAAAACGGTGGCGATCGCCGATCCAAGTCTAGCGCCGTATGGAGTAGCGGCTCAGTCGGTATTGATCGGCAGGTATGGTCTTGAACCACCCACCTTAGAGACGCGCAGCGAGGAACTGGGCCGCACTATCGCGTTGGAGACGGCAACGCTCTGCGAACTCAAGCGCGGCCCGAAGCGCGTCTAGCAGCCGATATTTTCCGCTATTTCGGCGGTCTGGCCGGAGAGTTGAAGGGAGAGACGATCCCGACTCGCCGATGAGGTCCTCCGCTACGCGCGGCGCGAGTCGATCGGCGTGGTCGGCGCGATCATCTCATGGGATGCACGAGTATTATTGGGAGCGCTGAAGGTCGCGCGGGCCTGTGTGTCGGGAACACAATCGTACTGAAGGCCGCGGAGGATGCCCCGCTAGGGGTTCTGTTGATGGCCGAAATCTGTCAAGAGTTCCTGCCACCGGGCGTGCTGAATGTACTAACCGAGCTGGGTGAGGAATGCGGGGCAGCATTCGCCGAGCATCCGCTGGTCCCGAAACTCTCGTTCACCGGCTCGACCGAAGTCGGCAAGCTCACATGCGCGCGGCAACGGATCGGATCGTGCCGGTGGCGCAGTCGAACACGGTCCTCCCGCGTTGTATGGTAGGCAAAGAGTTATCACCCACCTGTTGTTGGGGCTGATCTCTTCGAGGGCGCTACGCGCTTTCGCTGAAGCCGGTGGTCCAGTCCGATGTCGCCTTAGGGTCACGAGCGGTAAAACTCCGAGTGAGTATATGTTCTCCGAATTGCCCCAGGTAGCGGACATTGTCAGGCGCGCGTTTGATCATTTAGCTAGCCCACTCGTATTGCAGATCACTGCGTTCTGGGCCCGAACAATTCCAGGCTGAGCTCTGACCCAACAATGCCACGAGATTACCCAGAATAGACTGGCTTTGGTCGGCGAAGAGAGCGTCAGTGTGGGTCACCGGCGGCAGCCGCTGCCGGGTCAATCAGGAGAACCCACCCATGCGCATCTACATCATCGGCAATGACGGAATCACGCTCTGCCGCGAGCCCCCGGCCGTGGTCAGTAAGGGCGAGATTGTCGTCGCTTCAACCGAGGAATTGCATGCAGCGCCGCTCAGCGGCAAGCGGCTGCTGGCCCTGTGGAACGCTCTGCCCGATGTCGAGAAACGGCGAAAAGTTGGCGACCGCGCGGCACTGATCGATCAGCTGTGGTCGGC
>Ga0306924_10007905_pt1 | contig 10696 bp, 9 predicted proteins | sample sta12Can44000111_FD_203756 | JGI IMG/M metagenome (GOLD analysis project Ga0306924, IMG submission 203756) | Lab enrichment of tropical soil microbial communities from Luquillo Experimental Forest, Puerto Rico - statanox.12C.anox.44.000.111 (v2)... | ecosystem: Environmental > Terrestrial > Soil...
CGGCCCGGCCGCGCGCGTGCTGCCTCCCATCCGGACTGTTACCGTCGGTCCCGGAGTTCCACCGGGTCAGCCGGCCGATGGCCTCGGCCGGGTCGCGGACTGTCACCGCCGGTTCGGAGTTTCACCGACCCCGGAGCACGCGTTTTACCTCTCGAACCAGTGTGCCATGCCGGGTATTCCGGGCGCGAACGCGGGCCAGCCCGGCCACGCGCCCTGGCGGGCCTGGCCGGGCTGGCGGCGGCGCTGAGGTGGCCGCCGCGCTCAGGTGACGGTGGCGCCCCGGCGGGCCAGCGCGTCCAGGATGACCGCGGCGAGCAGCACGGCGGCGGTCCAGATGTACTGGCCGGCCGCGCCGAGCCCGAGCAGGATGACGCCGTTGTAGATGACCGCCACGACGAACCCGCCGAGCACGGCGCCGGTGATCCGTCCCCGGCCGCCGAACAGGCTGACCCCGCCGATGACCGCTCCGGCCACCGAGTACAGCACGTACTGGCCGCCCGCGATGTTGTTCGAGATCGACCCGAGGAACGACGAGTACAGGATGCCCGTGATGCCCCCTATCAGGCCGCACATCGCGAACGCCAGCACCCGGATCCGGCTCAGGTTGACACCCGCCCGCCGGGCCGCCTCGGCGTTGCCGCCGACCGCGTACATGTAGCGGCCGAACTTGGTCCGGCCGAGCAGCACGCTCAAGACCACGGTCATGGCCAGCACGATCGGCACCACCCAGGGCACGCCCTCCAGCGGGATCACGCCGCTGCTGCGGTTGTGGTTGAGGATCAGCACCAGCGCCAGGCCCACGGCGGCCAGGAAGACGAGCTTCAGGATGGTCACGCTCAACGGCGGGGCAGACAGGCCGTGAGCCCGCCTGCGCTGGTCCCGGAAGATCAGGTAGACCGCGGCGAGCGCGACGGCGGCGATCAGGATGATCCACCCGGCGGTCGGGCTGACGTTGTTGGACACCAGGCCGTTGATGAAGCCATTGTGGTCCTGGATGACCCCGCCGAGGCCGACGCTGCCGGTCTGTTCGAACAGCCACAGCAGCACGCCGTTCAGGCCGAGCAGGCCGGCCAGCGTGACCACGAACGACGGGATCCGCAGCCAGACGATGATCAGGCCCTCGATCGCGGCGATCGCCGTGCAGGCCGCGATGCCGGCCAGGATCGCCAGCCAGGTCGGGAACGGGTGCGCGACCGCGACCATCCACAGCGTGATGGCCCCGCCGATGCCGGCGTTGAAGCCGAGCGACAGGTCGATCTCGCCGAGCAGCAGCGGGAACGTCTGCGCCATGCAGAACGTGATGATAAAGCCGGCCTGTGTCATCAGGTTCGCGATGTTGCCCGCCGACAGGAACGCGGGCTCCCGGATCTGGAAGTAGGCCCCGATGATGATCAGGCCGATGACGACCGGCAGGGCCCCGCTCTCGCCGCTGCGGACCCGGCGCAGCCAGATCCTGGTGTACTCGCCCAGCGACCCGGCCATCACCTCCGGGGCGCTGGTCTGCGCGATGGTCGAGGCCCCGGCGGCCTCGGTGGCCTCGGACTCGCCCGCTACCGCGACCGACCCGGGCTGTTCCTGGGCCGGCTCGCCGCTTTCCGGTGATGACATTCCTCAGCCCTCCGCGCCGCTGCTGACGTTGCCCGAGGCCGCGGGCTCGCTCCCGCCGTTGCGCAGCCGGGCCGACGCGCCGGTGGTCATCAGGTCCACGACCGACGCCGTGTCGAACTCCTCTTTGGGCCCCACCGCGGCCAGCCGACCGAGGTAGAGCACGGCCAGCCGGTCAGCGACCCGGAACACGTCGGTCAGGTTGTGCGAGACGACCAGGACGGCGTGGCCGGTGCTGGCCAGCTGTTCGATCAGCGACAGGACCAGCTCGGTCTGGGTGACCCCCAGCGCGGCGGTTGGCTCGTCCATGATGACGAGCTTGGCCTCCTGCATGACCGCCTTGGCCACCGCGACCGCCTGCCGCTGCCCGCCGGACAGCGACCCGACCGGCTGCCGGATCGACCGCACGGTCGTGACCCGGAGGTCGGCCAGCGTCTTCTTGGCGGCGATCTCCATCTTGATCTCGTCGAGCAGCCCGAACCGCGTGAGCTCGTGGCCGAGCAGCATGTTCGCCACGATGTCCAGGTTGTCGGCCAGCGCCAGGTCCTGGTACACGGTCGCGATCCCGAGGTTGGTCGCGTCCCGGGGCGAGTGCAGGTGCTCCGGCTTGCCTTGCCATACCAGATGGCCGGTGGTCGGCTGGTAGATGCCGGCGATGCACTTGATCAGCGTGCTCTTGCCCGCGCCGTTGTCCCCGGCCAGGGCGGTGACCTTCCCGGCCGGGATGTCCAGGGTGATGCCGCTCAGCGCCTGCACCGGGCCGAAGCTCTTGCCGATGTTCTCCAGCCGCAGCAGCGGCGTGTCACCGTTGGCCTCCGGGCCGGCCGGCGCGGAGGCGGATGGCACCCGGCCCTCAGGCCGGGTGCCATCCTCGGAGCCGTTCGTTACCACTTAAGGGCTCCCGCCTGCTCGCTTACGGCCATGGCTGCTAAGAGATACCGTACTTCGTGCAGTCCGCCGCGTACGAGCCCGAGCACAGCTGGGATGCTGGCACGAACCCGTCCTTGATGACCGTGGACTGGACTTTGTCCGGGGTGACCCACTCCGGCGTCTCCAGGATCGACGGCACCTTGGTGTGGGTGTTCACATCGGTCGCGAAGCCGTTGACCAGGGCCGCCGGCGGCGTCACGCCCGCCCGCAGGTACATGGCCAGTGCGGCCGCGGCCTGCGCCTCCAGGTAGATCGGCTTGTACACGGTGCCGCACTGGTAGCCGGAGATGACGTTCTGTAGCCCGGTCAGGGTGGCGTCCTGGCCGGTCATCGGGAACGTCATCGCCTTGATGCCCTTGGTGATCAGGTAATGGATGATCGGCGCGGCGTTCTCGTCGTTCGGCATCAACCCGGCGTTGGCGTTCGGGTGCGCCGTGTACGCGGCCTGGAACTCGGTCAGCGCGGTCGCCGGGGTCCAGGTCCCGGCCCGGTTCGCGACGTCCTTGTACGTGCCGGACGAGAACTTGGGCGTGAGCACCGCCAGGTAGCCGTTGGCGAACAGCGTGGCGTTGTTGTCGGTCGGGTCGCCGCGCATGACGATCACCTGGGCGGGGCTCTTCACGTGCCAGGCCGTGATGCAGGAGACCAGGCCGTTGCCGAGCAGCGTGCCCACGTAGGTGTTGTTGAAGCTGACGTAGTACTTGCGGGTGCCGCCCAGGGTGAGCCGGTCGTAGTCGATCACCGGCACGCCGTGCGACTTGGCGTAGGACTCGATCCTTGACCCGACGCCCGAGTCGAGCGGGTCGACGACCAGGACCGTGGCGCCGTTGGTGATGGCGGCCTGCGCGTCCGAGAACTGCGTGGCGTCGCTGCCGAGGGCGTTCTCGATGATGGTGTCCGACGTCGGGAGCCCGGCGAGCTGGAAGGACTTCTTGAGGTACGGGGCGTCGAACTCCACGTAGCGGGTCGACGAGACGGTGTCCGGCAGGATCACCGCCACCTTGCCGTGGCCCTTGGCGGCCAGCGACTTGATCGCGGTCATGGCTGAAAAGGTCAGGTTGAACGACGCGGCGCTGATCTGCGGCACGGCCGATGAGCCCGATGAGCTGGGCGCGCTCGTCGTAGTGCTGCTGCTGCAGGCGGCGGCGACCAGGGCCGCGGAGGCGGCCATGGCGGTGAGGGCGATTCTTCTCCGGTTAATAAAGTCCAACGAAACCACCTCGTTTGTGGGGCTCGGCGTGCGTGCACAAAAGGGGCGTCACGGACCTGGGTCCGCTTTGCGCCGGCAGGGCGCCCGCTGTCAGGTAAACCGTAGACTTCGGGAAATAAACGTGGCCATAAACATCACGCCCTCGGCGTTAAAATACAGTTAACGCGGCGCCCGTGGCGACGCCTGCCACCTGCGGAAGTGTCAAACGAGATCACTTCGACGCGGGACCGTTACTCGGCCGCGATGCGGTAGCCGGCCCGGGGCTGGGTCAGGATCAGCGGGGTCGCTCCGGCCCCTTCCAGCTTGGCTCTCAGCCGCCGGACGTAGACCCGCACGTACTCGGTTTCGGTCTCGTAGCCGTGCCCCCACACCCGTCGTAGCAGGTGAGCGTGGGTGAGCAGCTTGCCGCGGTTGGTGGCCAGCTCGCGCAGCAGCGCGAACTCGGTCGGGGTGAGGTGCACCGGCTGGCCGCCGCTCGTCACCTGCTGGCTGGCCAGATCGATGACCAGCTCGCCGATGATGATGGCGGCCGGCTCGGCCTCCGGGGCCGTGGCCGGGCGGGTCCGGCGCAGCGTGGCCGTGATCCTGGCCAGCAGTTACTCGATGCTGAACGGCTTGGTCATGTAGTCGTCGGCGCCCACGTTGAGCGCGGTCACCTTGTCACGCTCGCCGCCGCGAGCCGAGACCACGATGATCGCCACCGACGAGCGCTCGCGGATCTGCCGACACAGCTCGAAGCCGTCGACCTCGGGCAGCATCAGGTCGAGCAGCACGATGTCCGGCTCCTCGGTCTCGAGTAGTTGCAGCGTGCGGACGCCGTCGGCGGACACGACGGTGTCGAAGCCCCGGACGGCCAGGTTCGACCGGATCAGGTCGACGATGTTGGGGTCGTCCTCGACCACCAGCGCGCGCGTGTTCGGCGTGGGGTCAAACACCGCGGGCTCCGGCCCGCCGTCCGGTCCTGGCATCTGCGCTGCGGCCGTTGCCCGCCGCCGGCCCGGCCGCGCGGGGCGCCGAGTCGGCAGGCGGGCCATCGGGCCCGGCTGGCATCTCGATGGGCAGGTGGATCTGGAAGCAGGTCCCCTTCCCCGGCTGCTCCAGCACGATGTTCCCCCCGTGAGCTTCGACGATTCCCTTGGCGATAGACAGCCCGAGCCCGGCGCCGGCGCTCGGCGTGCGGCGGCGCCGCATCGGCTCGAACGGCGCGCTGACGATCTCGCGCGGTATCCCCGTGCCATTGTCCAGAACGCTGACCGAGATTCCGTCGTGCCCGGCCGCCCGGGCGCTGACGCTCACCCGGGTCCCGGGCGGATTGTGGCCGAGCGCATTGTCCAGCAGGTTCACGAAGACCTGCTCCAGGCGGTCGTGGTCGGCCCAGACCACCGGCAGCGACGGATCGCAGTCCACCTCGACCAGGGCGGCGGCCGCCGGGGGGAGGCAGGCGACCGCCGCGTCGACCACCAGGGAGATGTCACACCAGTCCCGCTGCAAGCGCAGGATCCCCGACTCGATCGCGGAGAAGTCGAGCAGGTCCCCCACCAGCCGGCCGAGCCGGGCCGACTCCGCCGCGATGCGGTGCAGGAACCGCTGCTGCGAGTCCCGGTCCCAGGTCACATCCGGCTGCATCAGGCTGGAAGCGTAGCCCCTGATCGCCGTGAGCGGCGTGCGCAGCTCGTGGCTCAGCCGGGACAGGAAGCCGCGCTGCAGTTCTTGCGAGCGGCGCAGCGCGGTGGCCTCCTGGTGCGCGAGCCCGGCCTCCTCGCGCTCCAGCGCCAGCCGCAGCGAGTGGGCGGCGTCCTCCATCAGCGCGGTGGCGTCGGCGGCGGGCGGCCCGCCGCGCCAGCCGGCCAGCAGCACCGTGGGCCCCGCGGGCGCGCTGAACGTGACCGCCAGCAGGTGATGGCCGGCGACCTGCAGCGGGCTGGCCACGTCGTCGCGGCGCGGGATGGCCAGCAGCCGCTCCGCCGCCTCGAGCAGGGCGCGGGGCGGGCTGGCGCCGTTCTGCCGGCCTCCGGTGGTGACGAACGCCCGGCAGGACGGCGGCGAGTCGGGCGCCCGGGTCAGCAACGCGGCCAGGTCGGCCTGCAGGCCCCGGCTCAGCGCCTGCAGGGCGACGACCAACCCCTTGGCCACCGGGATCGGGCCGGCCAGGGTCTCCAGCATCTCCCTGATCGTCTCGAGCACGCGGTTGCGCGCGGTGACCTCATCGAGCAGCCGGTCGCGCTCGATGGCGCTCGCGGCGTACCCGGCGTAGAGCGTGACCAGGTCAAGCTCGTCACGGTGCGGCTGGCCGGTGACGCCGCGGAAGACGGTGATGACCCCGAGCAGGCCGCCCGGGCCCATGACCGGGACCGACCAGGAGCTCATCACCCCGGACGCCCGGGCCAGGTCACAGTACGGCGCCCAGGCGGCGCCGGCGCGCACGTTGTCGACGACGGCCTGCTCGGTAGCTGCGGCCAGCCCGGCCGGGCCCCCGGCCGGCCCGCAGGGCAGCCGGGACCACGCGGACAGCAGCGCTTCCGGCAGGCCCAGTGACGCGGTGCAGACCAGCGTGTCGCCGGTCAGCAGATGGATGCACAGCTGCTCGCTGCCGAGCGCGGCGCCGAGCGCCGACAGGATCAGCGAGAGGCTGGAGGACGGCTCCGCCGAGACCAGCCGGTCGGCCAGCCCGTGCAGCCGGGTGAGCTGGCGCCGGGCCGACGAGTCGGGCTGCTGGCCGGCCACCAGGGCCATGACGTCATCGGGGCGGACCTGGTCGGGGACCACTTCGGTCACGACCCGGCCGTGCCGTAGCACCACGATCCGGTCGGCCAGCCGGAACATCTGGTCGATGTCGTGGCAGGCCAGCAGGATCGTGGTACCCCGCTCGCGCAGGCGGGCGATCAGCTGCTCGACCTGGGCAGACTCGCTGACCCCCAGCGAGGCGGTGGGCTCGTCGAGCAGCAGCAGCCGGGGGCTGCGCGCCATCGCCCGCGCCACGGCCACCAGCTGCCGCTGGCCGCCCGACAGCGACCGCACGGCCTTGGTGGTGTCCGGCAGCGGGATCTCGTAACTGCGCAGCACCGACGCGGCGGTCGAGTGGAAGCGGACGTCGGACAGCAGGCTCCCGCGGCGCTCCTGGCCGAGCAGCAGGTTCGAGGCGACGTCCAGGTTGTCGCAGAGCGCCAGGTCCTGCCAGACCACGGCGATGCCCTGGCGCGCGGCGGCCACCGGGTCGCGGGTAACCTGCCGGCCGTTGAACACGATCTTCCCGGTGGTGGGCCGGATGTCGCCCGCGATGCAGCGCACCAGGGTGGTCTTGCCCGCACCGTTTTCCCCGGCCAGGGCCACGAGCTCGCCGGGGCGGACCGCGAGGTCGACGCCGTCGAGGGCGCGCAGCAAGCCGAAGCGCACCGCCACCCCGGACACCGAGAGCAGCGGCGGCGTCTTGGACCGGTCCCGAACTTCCTCGCTGGCACCCAACCTCGGCTCCTTGCCTCCTGACCAGGGCGTGAAGCGCTGGAATCTCCGCCCTCAGGCGGAGAAGGATGTCAACTTCCGCATTGTGGCCGGCCTGCGGCCTGCGCACCAATCCGCCGGTCGCCTCGGTTACCCGCCGTCGGCCGGGCGGGAGACCTCGGTGATCCTGCGGGCCAGGAACGCTCGCTCCGCATCATTGTCGGTCAGGTCCAGCGCGGTGCGGTAGGCCCGGGCGGCGTCCTGGTACCGGCCGAGGCGGCGTAGCAGGTCGGCCTTGGCCGCGGGCAGGTACCGGTAGCCCGCCAGGCGGCCGTCACGCTCCACGCCCTCGATGTCCGCCAGGCCCGCTTCCGGCCCGGCGACCATCGCGTGCACCACGGCCCGGTTCAGCGCGACCACGGGCGTGGGCCAGGCCTTCAGCAGCTCGCCGTAAAGCTGCAGCAACTGCGGCCAGTCGGTCTCGCTGTAGCTCGCCGCCTCGGCGTGCACGGCGGCAATGGCCGCCTGCAGCACGAACCGCCCCGGCCGGGGCAGCCCGGGCGATCCGGCCGGGCCGCCCCGGCCTCGCGGCCTGTGGGTGAGCAGGCCGATTCCCTCGTCGATGGCGGCGCGGTCCCACCGCGACCGGTCCTGCTCCTCGAGCAGCAGCAGCCGGCCGCCGGGGTCGGCGCGCGTCGCCCGGCGCGCGTCGGTCAGCAGCAGCAGCGCGAGCAGCCCGCGCACCTCCCCCTCGTCCGGCATGAGCTCGCGGAGCATCCGGGCCAGGCCGATCGCTCGCTCCACGAGGTCCCCGCGGACCAGATCCGAGCCGGCGGGCGCGGTGTGACCGGTCGTGTAGAACAGGTGGATCACGGTGAGGACCGCGTCCAGGCGGTCCGGCAGCTCGGCCGGCCCCGGCACGCGGTAGGGGATCCGCGCGGCGGAGATCTTCTTCTTGGCCCGGGTGACCCGGGCCGCCATGGTCGGCTCGGAGACCAGGAACGCCTGCGCGATCTCCGCCGTGGTCAGGCCGCACACCAGCCGCAGCGTCAGCGCCACCTGCGCCTCCCGGGCCAGGGCGGGGTGACAGCAGGTGAACACCAGGCGGAGCCGGTCGTCGGCGATCACGTCGTCCGCCGCGTCTGCCGCCTCCCCGTCCTCGGCCGGCGCCCCCGCGGGGCCGGCCTGCGAGCGGGGCTCGATCAGCAACGGCAGCTTGGCCCGCAGGGTCCGGTCACGGCGCTGCGCGTCCAGCGCCCGTCGCCGCGCCGTCGTGGTGAGCCAGGCACCCGGATTGCGCGGTATCCCCTGCCGGGCCCACGCGTCGAGCGCGGCCACGTACGCATCCTGCACGCACTCCTCGGCGACGTCGATGTCACGGGCGACACGCGCCGTCGCGGCGAGCACAAAGGCCCACTCGCGACGGTGCGCGTCGGCGACGGCCGCGCTGACATCCGGGTCAGGTCCGGTCACGGGGCTGTCCGACCACGGGGCTGTCCGACCACGGGGCTGTCCGACCACGGGGCTGTCCGACCACGGGGCTGTCCGACCACGGGGCTATCTGACCTCGGGGCTGTCTGACCACGCGCTATCTGGCCATGGGCCGCCGGGTCACATCCCCGAGGTGTCCATGATCGGCCGCACCTCGACGCCGCCGAACGGCGCCGGGCAGAGCTTGGCGATCTCCAGGGCGTGGTCGAGATCACGGGCCTCGATCAGGTAGTAGCCGCCGAGCGCCTCCTTGGTCTCGGCGAATGGCCCGTCGGTCACCACGTCGTCGCGGATCGTGGTGGCGGTGGCCGTCGGCTGCAGCGCGTTGCCGCCGAGGATCTTGCCGCCCTTCGCGCCCACCTGCTCGGCAAACCTGCTGTGCGCCTTCCCGACCTCTTCCCAGACCGCCGGCCCGCCCTCGGCGTAGCCGCTCTCCCGCTCGTAGATGAGGATCAGGTACTCGGTCATGGTCGTATCTCCTTCGCTATCGATTCGGCCCGACACCTAACCGACGAACGGCCGGCGCCGGATCGACAGGTCGTGGCCAGAATTCTCGCCGAATCCCCGCCGGGCCCCCGGCATCGCCCCCCGCGCTGGGCAGCAGGCCCTCGGCGCTGAGCCGGCCGCGGTCAGTCCGGCCACGCCTGTCCGGCGGCCAGGTCGGCACGCCGGCGAAGTTCCGTAACGGCGGCCGCGGGATCGGTCGCGCCGAACACGGCGGATCCCGCGACGAACATGTCAGCCCCGGCCTCGGCGCAGCGGCCGATGGTCTCGTCGGTGACCCCGCCGTCGACCTGCAGCCATACCGGGACGCCCCGGCCGCGGACCAGCTCCCGGGCCCGGCGGACCTTCGGCAGTACCAGGTCCAGGAAGTGCTGCCCGCCGAACCCGGGCTCGACGGTCATCAGCAGCAGCATGTCCAGCTCGGGCAGCAGGTCGGCGTACGGCTCGACCGCAGTGGCCGGGTTGAGGGCCAGCCCGGCGCGCGCGCCCGCCGCCCTGATCGTCCGCAGCGTCCGCACCGGCGCCGCGGAGGCCTCCGCGTGGATGGTCACGTTCCCGGCGCCGACCTCCGCGTACTCCGGTGCCCAGCGGTCCGGGTCCTCGATCATCAGGTGGCAGTCCAGGGGCAGGCTGGCGTGCTTGAGCAGCGCCTCCACCACCGGCAGCCCGATCGTGAGGTTCGGCACGAAGTGCAGGTCCATGACGTCGACGTGCACCCAGTCGGCAACTTCCGCGATGGTCGCGGCCTCGTCCGCTAGCCTGGCGAAGTCCGCGGCCAGCACGCTCGGCGCAATCTGCACACTCACAGGGTGAGTGTAAGGCCCCAGGGTCCGGCGCCCAGGGACCCGGAACTGTCAGAGCCACCCGCTAGCGTTCGATACTATATTCGAATCCCTGACCGCCGAGGAGGCTAGGTGGATACCGAGGCATCGAGCAGGCTCCTGGACCGCGTGCACAAGCTGCTGGCCAAGGCCGAGGACGAGAGCGTGACGCCGCCGGAGGCGCAGGCCCTGACGGCCAAGGCCGCGGAGCTGATGGCCAAGTACGGGATCGACCGGGCCCTGCTCGCGGCCGACCGGCCGGAGACCGACCGGCCCACCAGCAAGATGCTCGACATCGACAACCCCTGGGCGCGGGTCAAGGCGCACCTGCTGTGCGGGCTCGGCTCCGCGCTGCGCTGCCAGTGCATCCTGCTCTCCGGCACGCGCCCCGGAACCCGCATCCACGTCTTCGGCTACGCATCCGACATCGAGCGCACGGACGTCCTGTACGCGTCGGTGCTGATCCAGATGTGGCACGGCCTGGCCGGCGCCCAGGTGCCCGCCTGGTCCCGCAGCCCGCGGGCCTGGCGGCGCAGTTGGCTGCTCGGCTTCGCCACCGCCGTGATCTCCCGGGTGCGCGCGGCCGAGCACGCGGCCGCCTGCCAGGCGGCCGGGCCCGACTCCGCGGCAGGCTCGCGCGCCGCGCTGGTCCTGGCCGACCGGGCGGAGGTGGTCCGCGACGAGGCGGAGCGGGCCT
>Ga0306924_10007908_pt1 | contig 10694 bp, 10 predicted proteins | sample sta12Can44000111_FD_203756 | JGI IMG/M metagenome (GOLD analysis project Ga0306924, IMG submission 203756) | Lab enrichment of tropical soil microbial communities from Luquillo Experimental Forest, Puerto Rico - statanox.12C.anox.44.000.111 (v2)... | ecosystem: Environmental > Terrestrial >...
GCGCCGCAGCAGGACGCGGCCGACCTCCTTCTGTGCTGCCGATTACACAGTTAAATCAGTGACTTAAAGTGCAGGCCCCGTTCTCACCTAGCCGTGCCTAGAGACGCGGCGCCGAGCGCGGCCGGCGTCGCGGCCAAAGGTTTTCGACAAGTTTGTCCACAGCCCGCCGAGGATATCCGGGGGCCGTTCGGCCGGCGTTGACGGCGCGCTTCTCTTGCGCCAAGTGAGAGGCAATGTCCGAGAGCGATGTCGATACCTCCGCGCCAGAGAGCCGCGCCCCACCCAGCGTGGCACGCGGCATTTCCGTCATTCGCGACGCGCTCCGCACCATGCCGCCCGGTCCGGGTGTCTATCGCATGCTCGACCGCCGCGGCGACGCGCTCTATGTCGGTAAAGCACGCAGCCTCAAGAGCCGCGTCGCCCACTACACAAACGCCGGCAATCTCTCCATCCGTCTCAGCCGGATGGTGGCGGAAACGCATGCGCTTGACGTCACCGTCACCCATACTGAGGTCGAGGCGCTGCTGCTCGAGAACAATCTCATCAAGCGCCTCATGCCGCGCTACAACGTGCTGCTGCGCGATGATAAATCCTTTCCCTATATCCATCTGACCGGCGATCACGAATTTCCGCGCATCATCAAGCATCGCGGCGCCCGCGGCGCCCCCGGCGACTATTTCGGACCCTTTGCCTCGGCGGGTGCGGTGGCGCGCACCATCGTCGCGCTGCAACGTGCCTTCCTGCTGCGCTCGTGCAGCGATAGCGTCTTTGCGAGCCGCACGCGGCCCTGCCTCCTTTACCAGATCAAGCGCTGCAGCGCGCCCTGCGTGGGGCGCATCGAGACAGCGGGTTACGAGCGGCTCCTCATTGAAGCCCGTAGTTTTCTCACCGGCAAGAGCAAGGAGGTGCAAGAACAGCTCGCCGCCCGCATGCAGGAACTCTCGGACAGGCTCGATTTCGAGAGTGCCGCCTTCATTCGCGACCGCATCCGCGCGCTCACCCACGTGCAGGGACGGCAGGACATCAGCCTCGACGGCATCGCCGATGCCGATGTGATCGCCGCTCATCAGGCGGGCGGTCACACCTGCGTCCAGGTGTTCTTCTTCCGCGCCGGCCAAAACTGGGGCAACCGCGCCTATTTCCCGAGCCATGATCGGCAGATGCCGCTGGAGCAGGTGCTGAGCGCCTTCCTCGGACAGTTCTACGAGAACAAGCTACCGCCCAAGCTCATCTTGTTGAGCCATGTGCCGAGCGACGCCGCGCTTCTCGAAGAAGCATTGTCGACGCATGCCGGCAGCAAGGTGGAATTGGCGGTGCCGCAGCGGGGCGACAAGCGCAAGCTGATCGAGCACGCCCTCCTCAATGCCCGTGAGGCGCTGGGCCGGCGGCTTTCTGAAAGCGCGACACAGCAGAAGCTGCTCGAGGGCGTGGCGCAAGCGCTCGGGCTCGAAGCGGCGCCGCAGCGCATCGAGGTTTACGACAACAGCCATATCCAAGGGAGCCACGCGGTCGGCGCGATGATCGTCGCGGGGGCGGACGGCTTCATGAAAAATGGCTATCGCAAGTTCACCATTCGCGGCGGACGACGCGCGCCGGATGGCGCGTTGGCGGCCGCCATCGCTGCCTCGGCAGAACCGGAGACGGACGCCGCGGCGCTGGTGCCCGGCGATGATTACGCCATGATGCGCGAGGTGCTGAGCCGCCGCTTCGCCCGCGCCATCAAGGAGGACCCGACGCGCGAGAAGGGGACATGGCCTGATCTTATCCTCCTCGATGGTGGTGCCGGTCAGCTTTCATCGGCGCAGCAGGTGCTGGCCGATCTCGGCATCACCGACATCCCGCTCGCGGCGATCGCCAAGGGACCCGACCGCGACGCCGGGCGCGAGCGCTTCTTTCGACCGGGGCGCGAGCCCTTCAGCCTCGATGCCAAAGATCCCGTGCTCTACTATCTGCAACGTTTGCGCGATGAGGCGCATCGCTTCGCCATCGGCACGCATCGTGCCAAGCGGATGAAGGCGATCGGTAGCTCGCCGCTCGACGAGATTCTCGGCATCGGCGCGCGACGCAAAAAGGCGCTGCTTCATCATTTCGGCTCGGCGCGCGGCGTCGCCCGCGCCGGACTTGCGGATCTGGAGCGGGTCGAGGGCATCAGCAAAGCCGTGGCACGCCGCATCTATGACCATTTCCATGCCGAGTCCTAAAGGCCCTCACGGTTGGGAAATGCGCTTCCGAGGCGTTACACTGAAGACCATCCCTCGCCGGAGGGGGTGAGAAGATGTTGACGACGCTGCCCAACCTCCTGACGCTTTCGCGCATCGCAGCGATCCCGCTGGTGATCGTCACTTTCTACGTGCCGTCGCCCTACGGGCCGTGGGCGGGATGCCTGCTCTTCACCATTGCCGGCGTGACCGATTGGCTCGACGGCCGGCTCGCGCGCCTCTGGAAGCAACAATCGGAGCTTGGACGCTTCCTCGATCCGATCGCGGACAAGCTGCTGGTCGCCGCCATTCTCTTCATGCTCGCGGCGATGCATCGCATCTCGCATCTCGCGCTCTTTCCGGCGCTTGTCATTCTTGCGCGCGAAATCCTCGTCTCGGGCCTGCGCGAGCATCTCGCCGAGCTCAAGGTGCGGGTGCCATCTTCGCGCCTGGCGAAATGGAAGACCGGCATTCAAATGGGCGCCATCGGCGTGCTGCTGGTGGGTGATGCCGGACCGACCTTCTTGCCGGTCACGCTGATCGGCGAGCTGATGCTCTGGGCCGCCGCCGTGTTGACGCTCATCACCGGCTACGACTACCTGCGTGCTGGCCTCACGCATATGGGCGACCCGCAGCCGGCGGGGAAAGTCGCCAAGCCAAGCGGCGCGGCATGAGCGGCGGCGCGGCGGCAATGCGAATTTTCGGCATCGCCGGCTGGAGCGGCAGCGGCAAGACCACGCTGCTCACTCGCCTTCTGCCGATGCTGACGACGGACGGACTCACCGTCTCCACCATCAAGCACGCGCATCACGCCTTCACGATCGACCAGCCGGGCAAGGACAGCTGGCGCCATCGCGAAGCCGGCGCCAGCGAAGTGATGGTGGCATCGGCCAATCGCTGGGCGCTGGTGCACGAGCACCGCGGCGCGACGGAGCCCTCGTTGGCGGCGCTGATCGAACGCATGAGCCCGGTCGATCTCGTCCTCGTCGAGGGCTTCAAGGGCGAGCGTCATGCCAAGCTCGAGGTGCATCGCACGGTAATCGGCAAGCCGCTGCTTTGTACCGACGACCCCACCATTATGGCGCTCGCCAGCGATGCGCCCGTCCCGGGGATGAGAATTCCTGTCTTCGCCCTCGACGACGTGCCGGCGATCGCCGCGTTCATTCTCGACCATTGCCGCTTGAAAGCTGCCTGACATGGCGCAGCTCAGCGACGATTGCTTCGCCTTCGGCGGCGATCTCATGTCGATGACCGCCGCGCTCGATCGCGTCAGCACGGTCGACGCCACCGTTGCGAGCGAAAGTGTGCCGCTCAAAGCGGCGCACGGCCGCATCTTGGCGGAGCCGCTGGTGGCGCCCATGAACGTGCCGCCGCACGCCAATTCGGCCGTCGACGGCTATGCTGTCGCTTTCGACGATCTGCGCCAGAACGAGCCGACCGAGCTGCCGATCGGCGGGCGCGCTGCGCCCGGTCGCGCGCTCGGCCGCGCGGCGCGGCGCGGCGAAGCGATTCGCATCTTCACGGGCGCGCCCATGCCGGAAGGCCTCGACACGGTCTTGATGCAGGAAGACTGCACCGAGACGAACGGCGCGGTCATGATCCCGCCAGGCATCCGCCGCGGCGCCAACCGGCGCCATGCCGGCGAAGATATCAAAGCCGATAGCACCGTGCTGATGGCGGGCCGACGGCTGCGGCCACAGGAAGTGGGGATTGCCGCCTCGCTCGGCATGACCGGGCTCAGCGTCTATCGCCGCCTCCGCGTCGCCGTCTTCTCGACGGGCGACGAGGTGCGCGACCCCGGCACGGCCCTCCCGCCCAGCGCCATCTATGACGCCAATCGCTATGTGCTCACGGCGCTGCTTGAGGGGCTGGGCGCGGCGGTGACCGATCTCGGCATTCTTCCTGACAGACAATCAGCCGTTCACGACGCACTCGCCGCCGCCGCGCGCGACCACGATCTGCTGCTTACGTCGGGCGGGATGTCGACCGGGGAAGGCGACCACGTCAAAGCCGCCGTTGAGGCGCAAGGGAAGCTGCACTTCTGGCGGCTCGCCATCAAGCCGGGCCGTCCGGTGGCGATGGGACAGATCGGCCGCGTGCCGTTCGTGGGATTGCCCGGAAATCCCGTCGCGGTCATGGTGACCTTCTTGATCCTGGCGCGTCCGCTGGTATTGCGGCTCTCCGGTGCTGTCGATGTCGCGCCGCGGTGGTTTCGCGTCACCGCGGGCTTCGAGCACAAGAAGCGCGCCAACCGCCGCGAATACGTGCGCGCGCGCCTCGAAGCGGCGGCGGATGGCTGGGTGGCGCGAAAGTTCCCACGCGACGGCGCCGGCATCTTGTCCTCGATGGTGGAGTCCGACGGCCTCGTCGAGATCGGCGAAGGCATCAGCGTGGTGCATCCGGGAAATCCCGTCGAATTCCTTCCCTTCAGCGAGGTGATCTCATGAGCGACAAGCTCGAACTCGCCAATCCGCTTGCCGCATTCCGCTGCGACGGCGAGCTCGCGGTCGTGACCGGCGGTGGCAGCGGTATCGGTCGTGCCGTAGCCCTCGCGCTGGCGCGGATCGGAGCCCGCGTCGCCATCTTCGACATCGATGCCGTCACCGGTGCCGAAGTGGCGGCGGAGATCAGCGCCGGCGGCGGCTCCGCCAGCGCCCACCACCTCGACGTGAGCGAGGAAGCGGCGGTGGAGCGAGAGTTCCGCGAGCTCTTCGAGCGCCATGGCCGCCTCGACGTGCTCGTCAACAGCGCCGGCATCGCCATTCGCAAGCCCGCGGTGGAGCTTGCGCTCGCCGAATGGGAGCGGGTGATGGCGGTCAATGTCACGGGGTCGTTCCTCTGCGCACGCGCCGCGGCACGGCACATGCTCGCGCGGGATGGCGGACGCGTCGTCAACATTGCATCCATCATGGGATTCTCCGGTGGTATCTACCCGAACGTCGCCTACCAGACCTCGAAAGGGGCGGTGGTGAACTTGACCCGGGCGCTCGCGCTCGAGTGGGCGCGCCAAGGCATCCGCGTGAACGCCGTCGCGCCCACCTATATCCGCACACCGCTGACCGCGGCGCTGCTGCAGCGGCCCGACATGGTGGCGGAAATCGAGCGGCGCACGCCGATGGGCGTGATCGGCGAGCCTGAGGATCTCGTCGGCGCGGTCATCTACCTCGCGAGCCGCGCCTCCGCCCTCGTCACCGGCCACACCCTTCCCGTCGATGGCGGCTTCCTGGCACAATAGGCGGAGCGGGCGGAACTGATGAAAGTGCTGTATTTCGCTTGGCTCCGTGCCAAGATCGGCAAGGCCGAGGAAGAGATCGAGCTGCCGAGCGATGTCACCACGGTGGCGGCTCTCCTTGATTGGCTGAAGGCGCGCGGCCCGGGATTCGCCGAAGCGCTCAAGGACCAGAGGATCGTGCGCGTGGCGGTCAACCAGCACTATGTCGGCTGGGATCATCGGCTGCGGCCGACCGACGAGGTGGCCTTGTTCCCGCCGGTAACGGGAGGGTGAGTTGACGGTACGCGTGCAACGCGAGGACTTCGATCTCGGCGCCGAGCTCGCCGCGTTGACGCACGGCAAGACGGGGATCGGCGGTCTCGCCAGTTTCGTCGGGCTGGTGCGCGACGTTGCCGGCAGCGCGCGCATCGAGGCGATGACGCTCGAGCACTATCCCGGCATGACCGAAAAGCAATTGGCGGAAATCGAAGCGGAAGCTCAGCGGCGCTGGCCCCTCGATGCCGTGCTAATCGTCCACCGCTACGGGCGGTTGCTGCCCGGCGAGCAGATTGTGCTCGTCGCCACCGCTTCCGCCCACCGCCATGCGGCGTTCGAAAGCTGCCACTTCCTTATCGATTGGCTCAAGACCAAGGCGCCTTTCTGGAAGCTCGAGGAAACGCCGAGCGGTCCTCGCTGGGTCGATGCGCATGCGAGCGATGATGCGGCAGCGCAGCGGTGGGTTGCCGAATAGCTCTCTCGTGGTGTGGCTAGCCGTTGGCGGGTGCAGTTCATATCATGGTTGTCGGCCGGGTTGGGGGATAAAAGGGTGGACAGGACGACGGTTCAGCGTCTGGCGAGTACCCTCCGGCCGCTGCAGCTGTTGCTCATTGCGGTTGTCGTCGTGCCGCTCGGATTGTTCGCGAGCGCCGCCTGGCTCAATTATCGCTGGGCGTTCGAAAAGGCGCGCGCCGAGCTGGTGCGCACCACCGACGCGGTTCACGAGCACGCGCTCAAGGTGTTCGAGATCAACGAGCTCATCCTCGATCGCGTGGCGGAACGTTACGGCGAGTTCGACGAGGAGACGCTTGCACGCACGCCGGACTCACGCACCTATATCAAGCAGGTCGCCGCGAGCGCGCCGCATATCACCAGCGTCGGCTTCATCTTTGCCGACGGACGCATCATCTCCAGCAACCTCGATTTGCCGCCGGGAAGCGCCCATCGCCACGAATTCATGTCGGTGCATCGCGATGCACGGGATGACGTGCTCATCGGCGAACTGGAGCTCAGCAGTCACACGAACCGCCTTCGCTTTCTCATTGCTCGCCACAAACCGAAAGCAGTCGGCGATGGCAATTCCGGCTTGATCTTCACCTCCATCACGCCGGATTATTTTCAGCGCTACTATTCTGCCGCGTTCGGTCCTACCTACGCGATTTCAATTGTCCGTGACGACGGCGCGATTCTGGCACGCTCGCCCGAGCTCCCGGACCGCTTCGTCCTGGCGCCGAACACGGGTTTTCGCCGTGCGATCGCGCAGAACGCCGATCACGGGGACTATGTCGGAAAATCGGCGGTTGACGGCCGCACGCGCCTCTTCAGCTATCGCAAAGTAGGCGATTATCCGCTTTACGTCGCCGTCGGCATCGACGAGGCGACGGTGCTCGAGGGATGGCGCGCGCAGATTGCAAGCCATCTCGTCTTTGGCGTCCCGGCAACGCTGGCGCTCATCGCGATTACGTTGATGGCGCTGCGTCGCTCGGCGAGCGCACATGCCGCGATGCGGCAGGCTGCCTCCGAAACGCAGCGCCGTCACCAACTTGAGGCATCTCTCCATCAATCGCAGAAAATGGAAGCCGTCGGTCAACTGACTGGCGGCGTCGCGCACGATTTCAACAATCTGCTGACGGCAATCATCGGCAGTCTCGAAATGATCATGCGCACCGACGCGAGCGATGTCGTACGCAAGTATGCCACAGCGGCGATGCGCGCGGCCGACCGCGGCGCACATCTCACTCAGCAGCTTCTCGCCTTCTCGCGCCGCCAGGTGCTCCGACCGGAGATCGTCAATGTCAACCGGCTCCTCGGCGAATTCGAGACGCTGACGCGGCGCGCGGTGGGCGAGAGCATCGAGGTCGCTTTTTCGCTCGACCCCAAAGTCGATCCATGCCGCATCGATCCGGCTCAGTTTCAATCGGCGATCCTGAACCTGGTGGTGAACGCACGCGACGCGACGCCTGCAGGCGGCCGCATTACCATCGAAACGCGCAACACCCGCCTCACCGCCGAGAACGGCGCCGTGGAGCTCGGCCTCAATCCGGGGCGGTACGTGATGATCGCGGTGAGTGACACCGGGAGCGGCATGACGCCCGAGGTGCGCGCGCAAGCCTTCGACCCGTTCTTCACCACCAAGGAGGTGGGCAAGGGATCGGGCCTCGGTCTCTCACAAGTTTATGGTTTCGCCAAGCAGTCGGGTGGACATGTGACGGTCGAAAGCGAGCCCGGCCAGGGCGCCTGCATCCGCTTCTATCTGCCCTCGGTCGAGGCGCCGGCACCGACGCGGAGCGAAGCGGCACTCGAGGCGCCGCCCGAGCGACGGACGGGATCGGTTTTGATCGTTGAAGACGACGAAGCCGTCCTCGACACCGTCCGGAGCAGTCTCGAGGGCTTCGGCTACCACATCATCGTCGCACGCACCGCGGCGGAGGCGTTGGACGTCCTCCGCCGCGATGAACCCATCGACCTGCTGTTCAGCGATATCGTCATGCCCGGCGGGATCAACGGGATCGCGTTGGCTCGCCGCGCGCGGCAGCTTCGCCAAGACATCAAGATCCTGCTTACCTCGGGGTACGCGCCGTCCCCGGCCAAGGAGCAGGACAAGGACGGGTTCGCCGTGCTAAGCAAGCCTTACCGGCAACGTGAGCTCGCGCAGACGATCGCGGGCATGCTCGGCGAGCGCGCCTAATCCAGCATCTCGACCATGAGCGACGTGAAATCGGCCGCCACGCTCTTGTTCCTCCGCGAGGAGGAACTCCGCCAGGGAATCGAATTGCTTTACTACGCCTATCGCGACTTCACGGCCGAGCCTGACGCCATGCTCGCCCGTTATGGTTTCGGGCGGGCGCATCACCGCGTCATCTACTTCGTCGGCCGTCACCCGCACATGACGGTGAGCGACCTGCTCGGCATCTTGCGCATCACCAAGCAGAGTCTCAGTCGCGTGCTGGGCCAGTTGGTGCGGCAAGGTTTCATCCGCCAGCGCCCAGGCGACCGAGATCGCCGGCAGCGCCTCCTTGAGCTCACCGAGAAGGGGATCGAGCTCGAACGCCAACTCTCGGAAAATCAGCGCCAGCGCGTCGCCAAGGCATACCGGGAGGCGGGCGCCCAGGCGGTCGAGGGCTTCCGCAAAGTCATGCTCGGCATCATCAGCAGCGAAGCCGATCGCCGCCGCTTCGACCGCGGCGGCGGCCAGCCGCGCTGAGCGGGGCTGTCCGCGCCGGCCAGGGCCTCGTATACTCGGCCGCCATGGACGGCGCCGAACCGCATCTCCTCGTCGTCGACGACGATGCAAGGCTGCGTGAGTTGCTGCGTCGCTATCTCACCGACCAAGGCTTCCGCATCACCACCGCTGGTGATGCGGCCGAGGCGCGTAGCAAAATTGCCAGCCTCGCCTTCGATCTCCTCGTCCTCGACGTGATGATGCCGGGCGAGAACGGCCTCGATCTCACGCGAAGCCTGCGCACGCAAAGCCGTATTCCCATTCTGCTGCTGACGGCGATGGCCGATGCCGGCGACCGCATCAACGGCCTGGAGCGCGGCGCGGACGACTATCTGGCAAAGCCGTTCGAGCCGCGCGAGCTGGTGCTCCGCATCCGCAACATCCTGCAACGGGTGCCACAGCCGCCGCTGATCGCCGCCGATGTGCGTTTCGGCGCCTATCGGCTGGAGGTCGCGCGCGGCACGCTTTATCGGGGCGGCGACCCCGTCCATCTGACGCAAGCGGAAGCAGCCCTTTTGCTGGCCCTAGCGCGACGCGCCGGCGAGCCGGTGTCGCGCGAGGCGCTGTCGCAAGAGGCGCAATTCAGCGGCAATGTGCGGACCGTCGATGTGCAGGTGACCCGGCTGAGGCGCAAGATCGAGCACGACCCCAAATTCCCACGCTACCTGCAGACGGTGCGAGGAACGGGATATGTTCTCAAGCCCGATTGAGCAGGGCGCGCTGCTCGAACGGTCGGCGGCGGTCGCCGACGATCACCGCCGCTGGTTCAAGCGCCTCCTGCCGCGTTCGCTCTTCGGACGGTCACTCATCATCATCATCCTGCCGCTGGTGCTGGCGCAGCTCATCGCCACCTGGGTTTTCTACGACCGTCACTGGGACACGGTGCAGCGTCGCTTGGCAACGAGCGTGGCCGGTGACATCGCGCTGACGCTCGATGCCATGCGCTATACGGACAATGCGAACGAGCTCGACGCTCTCTTCACCCATGCCACCGACACGACCGAGCTTTACTATCTTTTCCGGCCCGATGAGACCTTGCCGCGCGGCGTCCGCGAATCTGGCGGGAGCCACATCGAAGACCAGCTCGCCGCGGCGCTCGCCGAGCGCGTGCGGCGGCCGTTCCAGATCGACGCGGATTTCGACCCGCGCGACATTCTGATCTCGATCGAGCTGCGCGACGGCGTGCTCCAGGTAGCCGCGCCACGCAAACGCCTCTTTACGCCGACGACCTATATTTTCGTGCTGTGGATGGCGGGCTCGTCCTTGGTGCTGCTCGCGGTGGCATCGATCTTCATGCGCAATCAGGTGCGCGCGCTCCGCCGTCTCGCCGCCGCAGCCGAGAGCTTCGGCAAAGGGCGAGACGTCGCCAATTTCAAGCTCGAAGGCGCGACCGAGGTGCGCCAGGCGGCGACCGCCTTCCTGAAGATGCGCGACCGCATCCAACGCCAGATCACCCAGCGCACGGAAATGCTGGCCGGCGTCTCACACGATTTGCGCACGCCGTTGACCCGCATGCGGCTCGCGCTTGAGTTCCTTCCCGGCGGCGGCGCGGCCGTCGAGGAGCTCAAGGTCGACGTGGCGGCGATGGAGCGAATGGTGCAGGGCTATCTCGACTTCGCCCGCGGCGAAGGGACGGAGCAGCCGCGCGAGCTCGACCTGGCGCTCCTCCTCGAGGCGGCGGCCGCCGCGGCGCGACGCGAGGGCGTCGAGATCTCGTTGGCCTTGCCGGAAACCTGCGTCCTGCCGCTCAGGCCGGACGCGATCCGTCGTTGCGTCGCCAATCTGC
>Ga0306924_10007911_pt1 | contig 10693 bp, 5 predicted proteins | sample sta12Can44000111_FD_203756 | JGI IMG/M metagenome (GOLD analysis project Ga0306924, IMG submission 203756) | Lab enrichment of tropical soil microbial communities from Luquillo Experimental Forest, Puerto Rico - statanox.12C.anox.44.000.111 (v2)... | ecosystem: Environmental > Terrestrial > Soil...
ACGCCGACCGCGTCCACAATCTGAAGCGGATGCCGCAACATTTGAACTTCGCCTTTCAGAGGGCGCTAAACGGCAAACCCGGCCCGGTCTATCTCGATTTCCCCGGCGACGTTCTCTACATGACGGTCGACGAAGCCGATGTCGACTGGAGCTATTGCGGCCGGGAGATCATCAGGGCGCGTCCTTACGCTGAGCCCAAGGCGCTCAACGCGCTGGTCGACGCGATCAGAGGCGCGCGCCAGCCGATCACCGTCTCGGGCAGCGGTGTGTTGTGGTCGCACGCCTGGGACGAGATGAAAGCCTTTGTCGAGAAGGCCGGGATCCCGTTCTACACGACCCCGCAGGGACGCGGTGTCGTCCCCGACGACCATCACTATTCCTACCTGACGATGCGCAACGACGCGTTCCGCGAGGCCGATCTGATCATCATCCTTGGCACCCGCACGAATTATGTGATCGGCCACGCCTTGCCGCCGCGCTTCAGTGCCAGCGCCAAGATTGCGCGCATCGATATCGACCCCGAGGAGATGGGCAACTCGGCGCGCAACATCGACATTCCGGTCGTCGGCGACTGCAAGTCGGTGTTGCAGCAATTGTGCGAGGCGGTCGATGCGAAGACCGCCGACCGCTTCCAGCCCTGGCGCCAGAAACTCGCCGACGGTGAGGCCAAGAAGCGCCTGCGGGCCGGCGGCAACTACCCGACCGACGGCGACATCCATCCGCTGCGGCTGTGCGAGGAGGTCAAGAACTTCATGCAGCGCGAGGCGATCCTCTCGGTCGACGGGCAGGAGATCCTCAATTTCGGGCGCCAATCGATCCCGACCTTTGTCCCAGGCCACCGGCTCAATTCCGGACCCTTTGGCACGATGGGGGTCGGGCTGCCGTTTGCGGTCGGCGCCAAGGCTGCCAAGCCCTCGGCGCAGGTCATCTGCCTGCACGGCGACGGCTCCTTCGGGCAAAACGCGATGGAGCTCGACACCGCGGTACGGCACAAATTGCCGCTGCTCTGCATCATCAGCTTGAACGGCGGCTGGACCGCCGACCCCGAGCGCAACAAACCCGGCCGCGATCTCGGCTACACCCGCTACGACAAGATGGCCGAGGCCTTGGGCTGCTATGCCGAATATGTCGAGGAGCCCGAGGGCATCCGCCCGGCCCTGCAGCGCGCCTGGAAGAAGGTCGAGGACGGCATGGTCGGCTTTGTCAACGTCAAGACCGACTACCGCGCCCGCGCCACGACCGTGCGTTTTTCCAGCCGCGAGACCTGAGGGGCCAACTCTGCCTCAGACGGGCGCCCTTGGGCGCCCCTTTTTTGGCCAGCCCTCTGTTTTCTCCCTCCCCTGTTTGGACCCGGAAAACAGGGCTAAAAATCAGATTCGGGCGGAAAATCGGCCCGCGTAATTGCCTACACACATTTTATTTCAACAACTTGCGAAATGCCATCCCGCCCGGCGAGCAGGGGGGCTTTTTACCCCCAGCAGGGGGCGGAATCGAGCTAACAGGGTGGAAACAGGGGGCGCACTTTTTGTGCCGCCACGCGCCCGACCCGGTCCGAAGGCAACGTCTCCCTCGATGTCCGTATCATACTCCTCGATTCTAATGAAAAGATGGCAAACCAAGTCGCGGGGCTCTTGATCAATGCTCGCCGGAGAAGCCAGGAGCAGGCCTGACCAGAAGAAGCTCCCGGAGCTCCGGGATGCGGTACCGCGGCCCGCGCGGCGGGTCAGGCCAGAGCCGCGCTTTCCTGAACCCGGCCACGCGGCCGCGTGCTTTCCTGCCGTCGGCGCGATAGGCCCACCGAGCTAGCCGCTGAGCCGACCGCAAACCCCAGGTGGTTACGCTATTCAGTAGTTCCGCTCCGACGCGACCTTCCAGTCGTCAGCACTGGTCTGGACGGCCTCGGGTGTGGAGGAAAACGGCGGAGTGAGCTGTGAAACGACTTCGTGGATATGACGGCCGCCGTCGCTGATCACAAACAGGATTTCTATTACTCCGTTGGGCGGGGGCGAGCCAGGCACGTTCAAGTTGATTACCATGCTGCCCGTGCAGTCGGGATTGACCGTGTAGGTCCCTCTTTCTTGCCCTGGCGGTGCGAACTCAGCGGGAACGCTGTTGCCGATGTAATCACGCTGTGTGAGATTGCCGTTGCCATCGAAAACCTTGATACCTGCCACAACCTGTGGTATAGTTAAATTGGTGACGCCAAAAGCGTATTCGCCTTTTAGCGTCCCGTTCGAGCACCCGTAATCGTCGGAGCCTCCTGCCCAAGCCGCACCGCTCAATGCCGGCAGAGCAATCGCAGCTGTCAGCATTCCTTGAAAAAGCCAACTTTTCATCCCCGTCTTCCTTTCCTTCGGCTTGAATCGGGTGCGTGATGCAACCTCCGATTCAACCCTGCTCGACGGGGAGCGCGCTATGCGACCCGGATAAAAAGTTATAAATTCCGCTAAAATTTTCGAAGGCGTGGGACGCGCGTGTGAGGCGGGGACGCGCTCGCGATGGATGATATCTTCCAATTCGAAGGCTTCCGTCTCGACCGGCGCGGCCTGTTTCGGCGCGACGAGCGCGGCGTTTTAGCGCCGATGGCGATCGGCTCGCGCGCGCTCGGTGTTCTCGGCGTGCTGGTCGGGCGAGCAGGAGATCTCGTTGCGAGGGACGAGATCATCGCCGCCGTCTGGCCGGCGACGGTGGTCGAGGACAACAATCTGAACATACAGATCGCGGTGCTCCGCCGGCTCCTTGATCAAGGGCGACTGGAGGGCAGCTGCATCCAGACAGTCGCAGGACGCGGCTATCGCTTTACTGCGGCCGTAACACGGGTCGCGGCAGAGGCGCACGCGAATGCCGCGGCCCTTTTGCCAGGCACAGCGCCGCCGCTGCCGGATAAGCCGTCGCTGGCGGTCATGCCATTCCAAAATATGAGCGGAGACCCCGAGCAGGAGTATTTTGCCGACGGCATGGTCGAGGAGATCATCACCGCGCTGTCGCGCATCCGCTGGCTCTTCGTCATCGCGCGCAACTCCAGCTTCACCTACAAGGGCCAGGCGGTCGATGTGAAGCAGGTCGGGTGCGAACTCGGTGTCCGCTATGTCCTCGAAGGCTCGGTGCGCAAGGCAGGCCAGCGCGTGCGCATTGCCGCACAGCTGATCGACGCGGCGACCGGCGCGCATCTCTGGGCCGACCGGTTCGACGGCTCGCTCGAAGACGTGTTCGACCTTCAGGACAAGGTGGCCTCCAGCGTGGCCGGCGTCATCGAGCCGACCTTACAAGAGGCCGAGATCCGGCGTTCATCCGAGCGCCCGACCAGCGATCTGACCGCCTACGACCTCTATCTACGCGCACTCCCGGACTGGGGCTCACCTGAGAAGCGCCGCATCGTTCGGGCGCTCGAACGGCTCGGGCAAGCGATAGAACGCGATCCGCAATATGGCCCGGCTCTCGCCTTGGCGGCTCATTGTCACCAACGACTCGAGCTGAGAGGCTGGACCGAGGACCCGGAAGCGGCCCGGCGCTCCGGAGTCGACCTTGCTCGACAGGCGCTGCGGGTCGGCCCTGACGACCCTAGCGTCCTAGCACTCGTCGCCTTTGTGCTCGGATATTTTGGCGAGGACATCGATGTCGCGATCGGGTTGATCGACCATTGCCTCACCCTCAACCCGTCCTTCGCTGCCGGGTGGCACTGGAGCGGCGTGCTCAGGATCTTTGCTGGCCAACCCGGTCTCGCGATTCAGCATTTTCAGACCTTCTTGCGCCTCAGCCCGCGTGATCGCCCGGCGCACTACCTTAATAGTATTGCCGAAGCCTATTTCTTCAGTCGCCAGTTCGACGAGGCGGCGGCAAACCTGCTCGCTTCGCTCGAACGCGCTCCGGAGTTTCCGATAACCTACCGCGTTCTGGCTTCCTGCTACGCCCATATGGGACGGCTCGACGAAGCGCGAGAGATCGTCGGGCGGCTGCGCGCGATCACACCTGCCGTCATGGAGCCCGGCACCCGGTATCGCGACCCAGAACTCCGCGGGCTGTTTCTCTCCGGCCTGCGCCTGGCGGCCGGCGAGAAGATATAAGTGACCGCAAAGACAACGCTTTCGCACTCGTGTCCGCCTACACTCGCGAAAGAAGATGGAGGGAGACCATGACGAGAACCGCGCATTGCTCTTGCGGCGCCCTGCGTGTGGAGGTATCCGGCGAGCCCGACACCGTCGTTGCCTGCCATTGCGGCGAGTGTCAGCGGCGGACCGGCTCGGTGTTCGGCGTCGGCGCCTACTTCAAGAGAGAGCATGTCCAGACCGAAGGACCCTACAACACCTATGTGCGTGACGCCCCGGAAGGGCGAAAGGTCAGCAACCATTTTTGTCCGACCTGCGGCACGACGGTGTTTTGGGAGGCCGATCTGAGACCCGACACTATCGGTGTTGCCGTCGGCGCCTTCGCTGACAGCAGCTTCCCCCGCCCCACACGATCGGCATGGGAGGACTCGAAGCACGAGTGGGTGGCCATCGCCCAGGATCTCCCGCATCTCCCAAGGGGCAGGTCGCCCTGACCCGCTAGCGGCCTCTCCGAGCGGCTATCCTCAGGGCGCGGCTCGGGCTATTTTCGCGGCACCTGCCTGACGATGAGGCGTCCCGCTTGATCCGCGTCATCCGACACCCCGGCCCCGACTCGAACCACGCGCGTGGTTCGGTCCTCACGATAGGGAACTTCGACGGACTGCATCGCGGGCACGCGGTACTGCTCGGCCAGGTCCGCGACCGTGCTCAGACCGAGGGCCGACCGGCCGCGGTGCTGACTTTCGAGCCGCATCCGCGCAGCGTTTTCCTTCCTGGGGCCGAGCCGTTCCGGCTGACGCCATTCCGCGTCAAGGAGCGCGAATTGGCACGCCTCGGCATCGATCTGCTGTTCATCCAGCATTTTGATCTCGGCTTCGCCGCCAAGAGTGCGGAGGACTTTGTTGCCGAGGTCGTCGTCGGTGCGATCAGCGCCAGCCACGTGGTCATCGGCTGGGATTGCACCTTTGGCAACCGGCGCCGTGGGACGCCGGATCTGCTGCGGGCCGAGGGCGCCCGACACGGATTCGGCGTTACGGTGCTCGAGCCAGTCCGCGACGAGGCGGCGACGGTCTATTCTTCGACCCATATCCGTGAGCTGCTGAAGGCCGGAAGGCCGCGCGAAGCGGCAGCGCTCCTCGGCCGTTTCTGGGAGATCGACGGGCGTGTCGCAGTTGGCGACCGGCGCGGGCGCACGATCGGCTTTCCGACTGCCAATTTGGGCCTCGACGACTATCTACAGCCAGCCTTTGGCGTTTATGCCGTGCGCGTTAGTGGCGACGGTGCCGACGATCCGCTCCGCGGACATACCGTCGACGGGGTGGCGAATCTGGGGTTGCGGCCGACGGTCGGCGGTCTGGTGCCGCGGCTCGAGGCCCATCTCTTCGATACCGATGTCGATCTCTATGGCCGCCATCTCCGGGTGGCGCTGGTCGATTTCATCCGACCGGAGCGCAAATTTGCCGGGCTCGACGAATTAAAGGCGCAGATCGCCCAGGATGCCGGTCAGGCGTGCGCCATCCTCGCTGCAGCCCCCGCTCTCAAATAGGCGCCCGCTGTGGGCCCCTACTCCGCCGCCGCTGCTGGATGGGTCAGCTCCAAGCCACGCTGCGCAACCGCAGCGGTCGCGGGTTCGCCCTCGCCGGCGACCTGCACGGTCGGGAAGGCGAATTTGATGCCGTTCTCGTCGAACGCCTTCTTGATCATCGCGTAGGCCTTGCGGCGAATGACGAACTGCTCGCCAGGCACGGTCATCATCTTCGCCCGGATCGTGACCGCGTAATCGCCGAGCTCGTCGACCCCCTGCATCTTCAGGGGCTCGAGGATCAGCGGCGCGAACTCGGGATCCTGTTGCAAGTCGAGACCGATCTGCTTGATCAGCTTCCGCGCCTTTTCAAGGTCGCTGTCATAGGTGACCCCAATCGCGATCTTGTCGATGACCCAGTCACGGCTCATGTTTTCGACCGCGCCCAAGAGGTTGAACGGCACGGTAAAGACCGGGCCGCGGTGGTGCCGCAGCCGGACCGAGCGGATGCTGAAGCCCTCGACAGTGCCCTTATAGCGGCCGGCCTGGATGTATTCGCCGATCCGAAAGGCGTCGTCCATCAGATAGAACATGCCGGCGATGACATCGCGGGCGAAGGTCTGCGCGCCGAACCCAATTGCGATACCGATGATGCCCGCACCGGCAACCAGCGGACCGATCTGAACTCCCAACGCCGATAGCGCCATCATCGCGCCGATGGCAACGACGGCGACGAACAGGATGTTGCGAAAAATCGGCAACAGAGTGCGCAGGCGCGCGCGACGCCGCGCTTCGTCGGTGTTCGGCTGACCAGTATCGGCGGCCTCGGCGAGCTTGCGGTCGATTGCTGTTTTCGTGGCCTGCCAGAGAAAGTCTGCGATCAGCACGATAACGACAGCGCTCAAGACGCCGTCGGCGAGGCGGCCGATCCATGTCTCCTGGTCGTGGAAGTGGGCGAGGTCGATGCCCCAGCCCCACGCCAGAACCGCAATCGCACCGATGATCAACAGCGCCCGAATACCGCGCTCGATACACACTGCGAGCACGCTCGGCGGGCCGTCGGCGACCTGCGGCGAACCAGGGGGGATAAGCAGATTGTGCATCGCGCGCCGGGCGACGCTTATCGCAAGCGGCAGAGCCATGGCGACCAGGACGAGCCAGAAGCTCGCCATCGCATGGATTACCCAGAACACCCACAACAGCACGATGCCGACCGACAACGCCGTGTTGGCCGTGCCTCGCCCGAAACGATGCGCTACCGGCGACGGCGCTTCGGCGTCCGCGTAGATCGCCGCCGGGCGGCGCCAAACCGCATCAAGCGCGATCGCGACGAGAACGAGCCCGAGCGCATAGGCAACCAGCTGGCGCGCCTCCAGCGTGTAGCCGAGAGGGACCCCGAACCCGACTATCACCCAGCCGAAGGCGAACCAGCCGACAAACCAAACCAGCCGCCGGTACCAGAAGCGCGCGGCCGGCGTATCCATCGGAATAATGCGGAATCGCTCGTGATCGGGCGCCAGCAGGAAGTGGCCGACAACTTTCGCGATCCTTAGGACGAGAAAAGCGACGAGCAGACCAAACAACCCCTCGCGCAGTAATGGCGGCCAATCAAGGGCGAGGAAGGGGCCGATGCTGCCGAGAGCAAACGCGACCACCAAGCCGACGGCAAACGCAAAGCGCAGGGCGACGATGTGCAGGCGCTCCTTCACCGTTTCGGAAGGGAGCGCATCGAGGTGGACGCGGGCCCGCTGCGTCGCCTTGCGAAACAGCCATTCGACGCCAGCACCCAAACCAATAAAAACCGCGAGGAGCAGCAGAGCCTTGGTTCTGCCGCGTTCACCGAGGTCTGCGGTGACGAGCTCATGACCTCGCTCGAACTGGTTCGGCAGATCGGGAACCGTGCCGGCTAGGCCAACGATGTGCTCGCGCATCGCCGCCAGACGGGAATCGAGAGCTTGCGGAACGGACTCCTCCGTGGCGGCCTGCTCGGCCGCGGCCTCGGCCTTGCTCTGTTGTTCGAGCCAATTGCGCACCTTCGGATCAGCGAGCAACGTCATTAGTTCTTGGATTTGTTTCGGTGTCGCCTCCTGGCTCGTCGACGCCGCCGGTTTCCCGGCTTTGGGGGTCGCCGCGAAGGCGCCGATGGACGACCCGATTGCCAAAATGGCTACGACAAAGCAAATCGCCGCGACACGTCTCACCGTATGTCCGATCGGTTTATACGGATACATGGGATCGCCTCCCGTCCCGACTTGCGGGCCCGAAGCCTAGTATACTCTTACCTATGCGGAATTGCGACGGCACCTAAGTTGTGCAATGACAACCCGTGAAGAGAGGGCGCGTTGACGCCTCCGGCGTCCTTCTTTATTTTCTCGGTTCGTTCCAGAAAAAGCTGTGCCGATGCCCACGGATTATCGTCCGACCGTCTTCCTGCCCAAGACCGACTTCCCGATGCGCGGCGACCTGCCGAAGCGCGAGCCAACAATTCTGGCGCGCTGGGAGGAGATGGATCTCTATCGCCGGCTGCGCGAGGTATCGCGCGGGCGCGAAAAATTCGTCCTCCACGACGGCCCCCCGTACGCCAATGGCGAACTTCACCTCGGGACCGCGCTCAACAAGATTTTGAAGGACGTCGTCAACCGCTCGCAGCAGATGCTCGGCAAGAATGCCCCCTACGTGCCGGGCTGGGACTGCCACGGATTGCCGATCGAGTGGATCATTGAGGAAAGGTATCGGGCCAAGAACCAATCCAAGGACAACGTGCCGATTGACCAGTTTCGGCGCGAATGCCGCGAGTTCGCGGCTCACTGGATCGAAGTCCAGAAGCGCGATTTCAAGCGGCTCGGGGTGATCGGCGATTGGCAGAACCCCTATACGACCATGGCCTATTCGGCCGAAGCGCAGATCGTTCGCGAGATCGGCAAATTTCTCGTCAATGGCGGGCTCTACAAGGGCTCTAAGCCGGTTCTCTGGTCGATCGCTGAGCAGACTGCACTCGCCGAAGCGGAGGTCGAGTATTACGACCACCGTTCGACCACGGTGTGGGTGCGGTTTCCGGTCGTGCAGAGCAATCAGCCATCGTTGCGCCCCGCCTCCATGGTCATTTGGACGACGACCCCTTGGACACTTCCCGGCAACCGGGCGATCGCCTACTCGGCCGACTTGAGCTACCTCGTCATTCGAGTTGACGGAATTTCGAGTAGCGGCCCTGGTCTGGGAAGCCAGCAAGCAGGCGGGAAGGTTAAGCTCAACGAGCTGCTTTGCGTTGCGGAGCCGCTTGTCGAAGAGTTCGTGAAATCGGTGGGCATTTACCAGTACGAAAAGGTTGCTTCATTCCCTGGCGTGGGGCTGGCCGGTACGGTGGCAAGCCATCCGCTGCGCGGCCAGGGCTACGATTTCGACGTACCGTTGCTTGCCGCCGGTTTTGTTGAAAGCGACCAGGGCACCGGTCTCGTTCATATCGCCCCGGGTCACGGTGCCGACGATTTCGATCTTGGCCAGGCCAACGGCTTGCCGGTGCCCGACACGGTCGGCCCGGACGGAGTCTATCTGCGTCAGGTGCCGCTCTTCGCCGGCCATTCAGTCTATCGGCCGGATGGCAAGCCGGGGGACGCGGACAGAGAGGTGATCGCTGCGATCGATGCTGCCGGGGGGCTCTTGGCCCGCGGGACACTCGTGCACTCCTACCCGCATTCCTGGCGTTCGAAAGCGCCGCTGATCTTTCGTAACACGCCGCAATGGTTCATCAGCATGGAGACGAATTGCGTGCGGCAAAAGGCGCTGAAAGCGATCACCGAGACGAGATGGGTCCCGCCGCAAGGGCGTAACCGGATTGAGGCGATGGTCGAGAGCAAGCCGGAGTGGTGCGTCTCGCGCCAGCGCGCCTGGGGAGTGCCTATCGCCGTGTTCACCCATCGCGCGACCGGTGAGCCGCTCCGCGACCCTGCCGTCGTCGAGCGCGTCGCAGCTGCGGTCGAACACGGTGGGGCCGATGTCTGGTTCAGTACCGATTCGGCGCAATTCCTCGGCAACGCCTACGACCCCGGTGAGTGGGAGAAGGTCACCGACATTATCGAGGTATGGTTCGATTCGGGGTCCACGCATGCCTTTGTGCTCGAGCAGCGGCCGGAACTCAGATGGCCCGCCGATCTCTACCTGGAAGGCTCGGACCAGCATCGTGGCTGGTTCCAGTCTTCGCTGATTGAGGCCTGCGGGACCCGCGGGCGCGCCCCCTACGAGGCCGTGCTGACCCACGGCTTCATGCTCGACGAAGAGGGGCGCAAGATGTCGAAATCGCTTGGCAACGTGATTGCGCCGCAAGAGGTCTTACAGCAGTACGGCGCCGACATACTGCGCTTATGGGTCGTGGGCTCCGACTACACCGAGGATCTCCGCATCGGTCCCGAGATCCTCAAGCACCACAGCGATGTCTACCGCCGCCTGCGCAATACCCTGCGCTATCTATTGGGCGCGCTTGACGGCTTTTCGGCGGCCGAGGCGGTCGATGTCGAGGCGATGCCGGAACTCGAGCGCTGGGTGCTTCACCGGCTGGCGGAACTCGACGGGCTAGTGCGCGACGCGGTCGAGGCGTTCGACTTCCACGGCATGTTTACAGCGCTTTACAATTTCTGCGCAGTCGACTTGTCCGCGTTTTATTTCGACATCCGTAAGGACCGGCTCTATTGCGACGCGCCCGACGACGTCAGGCGGCGCGCGGCGCGCACGGTGCTCGATCGCTGCTTCGACTGTCTCGTCCGCTGGCTGGCCCCGATCACCTGCTTTACCGCGGAAGAGGCTTGGCTCGCTCGGCACGGCGATGCACCTGGGCGCAGCGTCCACCTCGAGCTGTTTCCAGATGTCCCGGCTGCATGGCGGGACGCGGCGCTAGGAGAGCGCTGGCAGACCTTGCGCGATTTGCGTCGCGTCGTCACCGGGGCGCTCGAACTCGAGCGCGGAGGAAAGCGGCTGGGCTCGAGCCTGCAGGCCGCTGTCGAGCTGTTCGTACCGGAACGTTTCGCCGATCTCTTCCGCGATGTCGATCTCGCCGAGCTTTGCATCACTTCGGCCGGGACGGTCCGGTTGGGTCCAGCGCCCGATGGCGCTTTTACGCTTCCCGATATCGCCG
>Ga0306924_10007914_pt1 | contig 10692 bp, 10 predicted proteins | sample sta12Can44000111_FD_203756 | JGI IMG/M metagenome (GOLD analysis project Ga0306924, IMG submission 203756) | Lab enrichment of tropical soil microbial communities from Luquillo Experimental Forest, Puerto Rico - statanox.12C.anox.44.000.111 (v2)... | ecosystem: Environmental > Terrestrial >...
AACGATGTCGCGGCGCGCTTCGGCGGCTTCGAGCAGGGGATGGGTTGGAGCGATGTGCCTTTCGACATTCCGAATCATCGCGCGGAGAACGGACCGGCGGAGGCGCATGTACGCATCGGATGGTTGCGTTCGGTGGCGAACATCTATCACGCATTCGCGGTGCAATCTTTTGCCGACGAACTGGCAACCGCGGCCAATCGCGACCGGGTCGAATACCTGCTGGACCTGGTGGGGAAGTCGCGCAAACTCGACGTTCAGTCGATTCCATTGAACACACCGGGGTACGGGTTCGACACAGGCCGACTGCGGAACGTGATCGAGAAGGTCGCAGAACAATCCGGCTGGGCCAAGAAGAAATCCAGACCCGGCCACGGCTACGGCATTGCCGTGCACCGCAGCTTCCAGACGTATGTCGCAGCGGTGGTCGAAGTGGAGATCGATCCCAAAGGAACGGTGCGAATTCCGCGCGTCGACTACGCCGTCGATACCGGCCTGGTGGTGCATCCGGACCGCGTCCGCTCGCAGTTCGAGGGCGCGGCAGTGTTCGGTACGAGCCTAGCGGTGATGGGCGAAATCACCGCGCAAGCCGGCCGGATTCAACAAACCAACTACCACAACTACCCGGTGGCGCGCATCAGCGAAGCGCCGCGTGAAGTGCATGTCCAACTGATACAGAACGACGCGCCTCCGGCTGGCGTGGGAGAGCCTGGCGTTCCGCCGATAGCGCCGGCACTGTGCAATGCGATTTTCGCCGCGACCGGCAAACGGATTCGCGAACTGCCGATCAAGAAGACCAAGCTGGTTTGACCCGGCCAACCCCGGGGGCCTCATGGATCGGAAACGTCTCACCGGATATTGCGTTTCTCTTCCGGAGCGGGTTCTGCGATCGCTTTCGGCGGTGGTGGGAGGCGCGGTGCATGAGGTCGGAGAAGTGGTTTTGCCGGCAGGGTTGCGGCGGTCGAGGCTCTATAATTCACTGGTCGAATCGACACTGCGGTTTCTCATCGAGCAGGTCGGCGAAGTCGAAGGAGCGTACCCGAAGGGTGAGACGCTTCCGGAAGATTTCCTCATCCGATCCGCCGCTGGCAATTTGGTGGGCATCGCCAGTTTGGCCGTGTTCAAGGTTTCGCCGGTCTGGGTGTTCGCGGCGCTCTCAGACATGGCAGGCGCCGGCCGCGGCTTAATCGCGGAAATCGCGGAGGCGTTGCAGAAAGACGGCCTGCTGGAGCACGGACCTGCGATCGAGAGCGTGGACCAGCTACTCGACGGACTGGAACGAACCACGGCCCGTTTGGCGGAGACTGCGAATATCCCCCCACTCAATGTTGCGAGTCTTCGAGCCGAGTGGGCGCGGTTTCACAGCGACATCGTTCGTATGCCCCGCGCGATCCTCCCATCGGCCGACCGGCTGTGGAGCCAGTGGCGGGAATTCAAGCAAGAGGCGGCGGTGCAAGGACGATCCGTCATGGAGCTTTCGTCGCTCATGGCCGTCTCCGCCGTGCGGCAGCTTCCGCGCAGCGCGTTGTGGCTTTCCAACGCAACCTGGATCGGTACGCGGCGAACCGGAGAGCTGATGGCACACATTCTCCTGGATCACTACCGTCGGACCTTGGTCGAGATCCACAAAACAGGATACTTCCGCTACTGGCTGCGGGAGTTCCGACCGTATCTTCAAGGGGCGGTGCAACAGTTTTCGCCGGTGCGGGTCTCCTCGACGGAGCGACTCCTGCGGCGACGGAAATAGCGTTGGTATTCCCCGCGGCCGATTTCAGCGCGACGCCGTCTTAGGCGCAAACAGCGAAAGATCGATCGCTTCGGCCATAGCCTTGTAGCCAGCGTCGTTGGGGTGCAGGTGATCGCGTATGTTGAAATCCGGACGGATCTGCTTGGGGTTGGACCGATCCTGCACCACGCCATCGAAATCCACCACCGCGTCGAACCCGCCGCTCGTGCGGATCCAGCGGTTCACGGCTTGGCGAGCCACTTCGCCGGCTTCGCTGTAATAGGCCGCGCCTTCATAGGGAGTCAGCGTGCAACCGATCACTTTAATTCCGTGCGTGTGCGCGCGTTCGACTACCTGGTGCAACGCGCCAATGATTTCATCAGCGGTGACGACTTCATTCGGCTGCCGGGTGCCGAAGCCGATGTCGTTGATGCCCAGCATGACGGTCATCCAGCGGACGCCGGGCTGGGCCAGCACGTCGCGGTCGAAGCGAGCCAGCGCGGCAACGCCGGCGCCATCGTGCAAGAGGCGGTTGCCCGAGATGCCCTGATTCACCACAGACCAATAGGCCGTAGCGGGATTGGCGTGCAGGCGCTGAGCGAGGAAACTCGGCCAACTGCTGTTGGTGTCCACCGTCGACGTGGCGCCGTCGGTGATCGAATCGCCAAACGCGACGATCGTCGCGGCGTTAGCAGGCGCGAGAACATCGACTCCCGATACAAAATACCAGGATTGCGAAGTGATCGTGTCGGAGAGAGCTGGCGCTGCGGTGAAGTCACCCGCTTTCGAAATATAGGTAGTATGCAAGCCGGTTGCGTGCATGGTCGGCGAGCCTGTTTCCTTGGGAAGGTACACACTGATGGCGAGATCACTCAACGCGGGCACGTCGAGGTCCACCGGATCGCTGAGGACGAGTGCTCCCGGGGGGATCAGGGTTGAAGCCTTCCCGTTGAACGCGAGCGCGCGGTCCGCTGTGGGAACGATCGCGGACGCTTTTTCACGCAAGGCTACATGAGCCGCGCCCAGAGCCAGAGCCGAAGTCCCATAATCATTCGAGAATTGCACGCGCAGACGCCGGCCGCCCAGGCTGGTGCGGACGATCATGCGGATCGTCTGGTTGTCGAAATTCGCTGGCGGCGCGTTGGCGGGAGGAGCCCCCGGCAGGCCTCGCATCGCCTGCGGCGAGGCGGCCCACGTGGCCACCCAATGCTCCTGGGCCAGAGCGAAGATCGGGGCCATTAGGAGCGCCAGCACGACAAGTCTTCGGATCATTTTTCCCTCCAGTCACAACAAGATGGCTTATAGGATACTACGTAACCAGCTGGCGCTGTTTCTCGCCTAAAGTTCGCCAGTCGAAATGACGTACGGCGTGCACAGGCCGCTTCGGCCAGCGCCTGGCGACGTAGGGCATCAGTGATGTGAGCGGCTACGCTGGAGGCAAAAGCCTCAGGCGTGTCGGCGATCCACGGGTTGTGGCCATGCGTCAGGACGAGACCGGCCGCGCGGCTGAGTGCATTTCGCCTCCTTGGTTAACAGCACCGGGCCAGGCCGATGCGATAATGCCTCGATTCGCGGCGCATCTGGGGCCAGTTCTGTGGGGTGTCGCGACGAAGTGTCGACCATCGGGAACCAGGCGCTTTACCTCTCCGGTCATGCGGCGGCACAGTTCAGGATGACCGGTGAAGAAAGTGACAACCACGGCCTGAGGATCTTTGCCGAGCAGGCGGTAGGTCCAGTTGTTCAGGCGCTGCTTCACCGGTTCGACCTCGTGCCGCGCAGTACCAGGCACGCGGCGAGAGGTGTGAGCGCCGCGGCCGCTGTGAGCGGCGCATATCCGTAGAGATCAATCACTCTGCCAAAGACCGGGGACACCACAGCTTGCACACCGCCATAGGAAGCAACCAGGATGGAGACGGCAAACGCAGCCCGTTGCCCGCCGAATGCATCGAGCGGCATCGTGTACATGTTCACACTGAACGCGGAGATCGCGAAAATGCTTAGTGAGATGCCTGCAGCGGCCCAGGCCGCGCCGGGAGCCAGCGGAATGGCCGCAGTTGCCAGCGATACCACGGAAGCCGCGACGCACACGCGAAAGCGAGCCCGGAGAGCCGACAGGCCGCGAGCGACGAGCCATAAGGAAAGCCAACCGCCCGAGACGCCTCCGACTGCAGCGAGGACCGGTGGAATCCATGAATACCAGGCCGCCTGGACAAGCGTGAGGCCGTGTACTTCTACTAGGTAGAGGGTAGTCCAGTTGGTCCACAAGGAGTAGCCCACCATACTCAGGGCGTTCGCCGCGACAAAGGCCCACATTCGGTGGTCGGCGAGCATCTCAGCGCCGGCGCCGGAGGAGAGTTTGGTTGTGGGCGCCACCCGCGCGCGGCCCGAAGTCCACTGCCAGATGGGAATCCAAATCAGCCCCAAGATTCCTGTGACGACGAACGCCTGACGCCAACCGGCACGCACTGCGAGGTAAGTCGCAACCGGCGGAGCCAAGATCATCCCGAGGCTGACTCCCGCTTGGTTCACCGCATTACCCAACGCGCGCTCCGCGGGGCGTAAATATTGATGAATCGCCTTGCCTGCGGATGGTATGCCGGCAGCTTCGGCGGATCCCAGGACGGCGCGGCATCCTACCAGCCCGGCGAGGCCGCTTGTGAAACCGGTGGCGATGCCGGCACACGACCACAGCCCTACCGCGAGGCTGGCCGCGCGATTGAGCCCGACGCGATCAATCAGCATCCCTGCAAACGGCGCGCTCACGGCGTAGGTGACAGAGAAAGCCGCCAAGATCAAGCCATAGTCGGTGTTGGACAGGCGAAACTCCGCGCGCAGCACCGGCGCGAGCATAGCCAGGGTCTGGCGATCAAGATAGTTGATGGCGGACGAAAGAACGAAGACCCCCAGCACCAGCCACCGGAATCGGAGGGCGTCAACCGATCGCGTCACTGAAATTCGATGGTCGCTACTTCGCCCGCGGTGGCCAAGCGGGCATTGGGTTTCGGGAAGTACTCTAATGAGACGCGGCGCAACTTCTGCGCGCCACACCCGAGAGCCTGACTGCCGCCGCCAAGAATCACTACCTTGCCGGGATCGGTGACGAGTAGCCGGGTAATCTTGCCGTCGGTTCCTACAATGACCAGCCGCATCTGTGACCCGAGGCAATCCACCTGCTTCAGAGAACCATCGAGCTTGCCGGAAGGCTTCGGCCCATCCCACCAGGGAACTGGCTTGGCGCCGGAGTCGCGTTCCTTGTATTTGTTTTCCAGGGCATGTACCTCGGCCCGCGCCTGCTGCTTGAGATCCTCCAACTCGTCGGCAGCTTTACGACGGTCGGCCTCTTCGCTATCGAGACGCTGCTGTTCAACAACCAGGCGTGCCTGCCTCATGCGTTCTCGCTCGGCTGGGTCAGTTGCCGCCTGCTCGCCTTGGGTCCACGCCTTGGCGGCTTCGGCGAAATTCTTGACGGCCAGGTAGGCTTCGGCCAGTGAGCGCCAGTACGTGGCGTTACGCGGGTTCCGATCGGCTGCGGCTTTCCAATGCGCCATCCGCTTTTCGGGATCGGTATCGCGCGCCGCCATCAGCGCGAAAGGTTCATCCAGCTTAGGATTGATTCCCGCCGCCCGCAGCAGGGCTTGCATAGCCTTTTCGTTGTCGGGTTCGAGCTTGGCGTATTCGATATAGCACCGTGCGCTTCCACTGCCCGCCTCCATGGCTGCAGAGAAGTGCTGTCGCGCGTCATCCGGCCGCCGGTCGCGAAGCGCCAGCAGGCCGAGTCCTTCTTCGGCCTCCGGCACTTTGACATGGTCGCGCACTAGCACCTCGTACTCCGCGGCGGACTGGCTGCCGGCGAGAAGATCGGCACGCGCGAGGCGCGCATCTGCATCCGACACTAACCTCTCCTGAAAATCGTGTTCGCTCAAGGGGCGGCTCGAAAGCGAGGCGGTCTGGAAATTTCCAGCCGCCAGGTGCTGCCTGGCCAGCTCCTCGATATCGGCCGGGGACTTGCCGAACGCGTTGCGGTAGGCCGGCCCGTCGTCGACGCCTTTGCGGAGGTTATAGAGCAGGACGCGCAACTTCCCAAAATATTCGGTGTCGACCACCAGCAGGTGGATTCGCGCCCAGTCGAGGTCGGGCGTCGGCGGAGGCGCGCCCGCTGTAATACGAATGCCGGCCACCTGAAAAGTGGAAAAGAACTCGATCAGGCCGTGCTCAAAGCTGGCGGGCATACGACCCGTATTGGAGTCGAGAAAGAGCCGCGTCAACGCTGTATGAATCGGTGGTCCAAGGATCGCCTTTTCATCGAGCACAATCACATAGGTGGAGCGGCCTTCGGCCACCGGAGTCGCGGTAGTCCAGCCGTTGGTGTTTTTCAAAACAAAGATGCGGATCGGAAGCTGCGTCTGGAGATCCTGCTCGCCAACGAGCTCGCCGAGAGCCGAACGAAATTCCTCCAGCCTCACCAGAGTTTCGCGCGCGGTGCGCCCGCCGGCATCGGTGAACATTTCAAACGGTCCCGAGACGAACTTTACCCAGCGATCGTTGGCCATCAGAAGGCCGGGCAAAAGCGCAACTACGAGCAATCGCCGCATTAACCACTATTATGCCGCGGGCCGGGGCCGGGCGCTTTCGACGACGAGGGGCAGGCCCTGTTTGTTAAAATAAAAGTTTGACCTGCGGCGCTATCGTCTAACGGTTAGGACGGAGCCCTCTCAAGGCTCAAATACGGGTTCGATTCCCGTTAGCGCTACCAAAGAATCAATGAGTTACAGGCTTCGTGGTAGCACTTGGTAGCACGCGGTCGGCTCCAGAAGTTTTCTGAAATTCCTCCCACCGCTTGGCGGCCTCGTCATCCTGCCCTCGTAGGGCATGAGCGTAGACTTCCGCTGTCACGTGCACCGATGAATGGCCAAGCCGCTCAGAGACCGCTGGCAACGGAACGCCGGCGGCCAGCAGGTGCGACCCATGACTATGCCGGAGGGGTATGAAGGCTTGTGCCCTTGGGTAGCTTCAGCCGCTTGCAGAGCGCCGAAATCGAAGCCGAGATCGAATCCGGTCGCAATGGGCTGCCGTCCTCGTTAGCAAAGATCAGATCCAGGTCTGTCTGGTAATCCGATCCGAACTGCCGCCTAAATTCGTTCTGCCGGGTACGGTGCGACTCCAGAATCGCAAGCGTCGAATCCGGCAAAGACACCTGCCTCGGTTTCTCGCTTTTCGTCCCCTTGAAAACAAGTCCGGCTCTGGTCTGTGAAAGCGAACGGCCGATGAATAATCGACCGTCGATTAAATCCGACCACCGTAGCGCTAATCCTTCTCCGCGACGAATACCGGTCGCTGCCAAAACCTCGATGAACGCCGGCAGGCACCACGGACCAGACGCCGCACCTCTCAAATATGCGTTCGATTCAAGATTCCGGACGATGAGTCCGTCTTGGTCCGCAAATATAACGGCGACAAATTGCAGATGACGGCGGCAGAAGCGCTAGGTGCAGTCCGCGACCCGATTGGTTTAGAAGTGGTCATTCCCCGCAACCTCACCTGGAAGGAGATCAGACGGACGTATCTTGCGCCCAGGATCACGGGCTGGCGATACTATCCCGGTGCCAAAGGAAAACAGCCATTCTGCCATTGCAAGTGGTGTAATCGAGGTGAAATACGCGCTAAACGTATCATCCGAGAAGATACTTGATCACCAATTTCCTGGCATTCCCACTTTCCGTTATGGACGGCTACGGACCCCGGCGCGTTCGATAATGGATCAAATGTCGTTCCACGTGAAGGGCCACAAGCCGTCCGCACTGCCGAAGAAACTCGTGTTTCCGTTGTGGTGCCGATTGTTGATCGCGGCACTTGGTGCGGCCCTTGCGTGGTGGGGTAGCTTTCCTCGAAGTCCGGCGAACTTCGGGTACTTGAATTGGCGGGGCCAGCCGGTCTTTCCCAGTTCAGTTGTGCCAATCGGAGCGGTGTTGATCCTTGTGTCTTTGGTCCCGGCCTCGTGGATTGAACGCGCCTTTCAGCGGTTGGTGGGGTAGGTCGGAAACTGATCCAGACCGGACCGCAGCTGTGTAGTTTCCATGAATCCCGTGTTGCGTCCGCCTTCGGAGCGGCGAGCAGGTCGGACGAAATCAGACGAAGGGAAGTTCGTCGTCCCCACCTGCGACTCCATCGTCGACCGATGTTCGGCTCGCGGAAATTCCTCTATACGCGCGGGCGTACCCCATGGTAGGGTGTACCCATGGTAGGGCCGACCCCATGCAACCCCAGGACCCCATGCAAACATCAGGCGCGGTAAGCAAAATGCGGGCCAACGCGTGCGCCCACATGGTCGGAATTCACCTCGTCGATGGGGTCGGGCATTGGGTCCAGCAGGAGCAGCCGGAACGGGTGAGCGAATTGCTGCTGCAATTTCTCCGCGATTCGGCAAGAGCTAACCAACAAAATTTGCCGGATGACGTCGATTTCGCGGGCTTGGCGCGTCGTCAAGGTAGCAGCAAAATCCGATGGAGGAGACATGCACCACACAGCCACAACGGCACGGAACCGATTCGGGATTATGAGTTCGCTTCTATGCCTTGCGGCACTATCGTTGCCACTGCGAGCGGCCGACCCCCATATGTCCACAGAAGAACGCACACAAGTATTGAAATGGCTCGATGAATCGCATCAGGAATTCTTAGCCGCCATCGCTGGCGTATCCAACGCGCAGTGGAAATGGAAGCCCGCGCCGGAGCGGTGGTCGGTGGGTGAAACCGCCGAGCATATTGTCCTGGCCGAAGCCCTGCTCTTCGACTCGGTGCGAAAAGCGATGGCGGCGCCGCCCAATCCGGCTTGGGAAGAGCAGACGAAAGGCAAAACGGAATTCATTATCCGCGTGATGCCGTCGCGGCAAGGGAAGGCCGTGGCGCCTGAGCCGATCGTGCCGCGAGAAGGGCTGTCCTACGCTCAGGTCAAGCAACGGTTTGAGAAGCAGCGCATCGAAATCCTGCAATTTGCCGGCGAAAATATGATGGCCGTAAAGGAACATACGCTGCCGCATCCGTTCCCGATATTCGGCACGCTCAATGCGTATCAATGGCTCATCTACGTGCCGCTGCATACCATTCGACACGACAAACAGATCGCCGAAGTCAAAGCGACTGCGGGGTACCCGTCGCAGTAGCCGCCCTGGCGATTCGCTTCTCGGAGGGTTTGGGAAAATGACCCGGGGCTAGAGCGGCTCGACGGATGAAGTCCACTAACCCTGTTTGATCGGCATAGGGGCGGCGGTCACCCGCCGACCCCTGCCACACCACCGTGCATACGGGTCCGTACACGGCGGTTCGAGTTGGTTACGCCGACACTTCCTCGAACAATGAGGGAAGCCCGAGCGATTTGAAGTACTCATTGTTAAGCCCCACTGAAAGGGCTTTGGCCCGTGCAAGATACCAGGGGCCGAGCCGGCTACCGGCGGTCTTGCGTGCCAGCCGCGGACGAACCCCCAGTTTCAAAAGCGCGGCTCGACGACGGCGCCGTGTTTTCCACTGCCGCCACAAAGCCGCCCTGAGTCGCAACCGGACCCAGCGGGTAAGGTAAATTAGCACTTCGGGTGTTTCGCAGAAGCCGAAATAGCTGCGCCAACCCCGCATATACGGAGCCAGTTCCTCCATCGTCGTCTTCAGGCTGACACTCTTGGCCCGTCGTGTGATCTCCCGGACTCGCTGCTTAAACCGATCCAGAGCCTTCGGCGCAATGACGCGCTTGACCTCCGGGCCAGCCGTAAAACTGAATCCAAGAAACTTCCGCTCCTGCGGTCGCGCCACCGCACTCTTCGCCTCACTTACCTTGAGCTTGAGCTTTATCGTGATGAATCGCGTTATGCCCTCCATCACCCGTTGCCCTGCCCGCTCGCTGCGAACGTAGATATTACAGTCATCCGCATATCGAACGAAGCGATGGCCCCGGCGCTCCAGCTCCCGGTGGCGCAGAACATACACGAGATCGGGATTCGCCTGGCGCTGGGGGCGGAGACGGGCAACATTCTGGGGATGGTGCTGTGGCAGGGGCTGAAGCTGGCGGGCATCGGCATCGGTGCGGGATTGATTGGCGCGATGGCGCTGACACGCGTAATGGCAAGCCTGCTGTTTCAACTGAGCGTGCTCGATTGGGTCACGTTCGGCTCGGTAACGCTGGTGCTGGCGGTAGTCGCCGTGGGAGCAACACTGATTCCGGCGGCGCGGGCGATGAGGATCGACTCGACGGTGGCACTGCGAGAGTTGTAAGGACGGTGGGCCGTTCATGTGCGGCAGAGGGCGAATCGGAAATCGGCGCGGGTGAACGGGCCGGGATCGGGCAGCCCCTGGTGGATCTGGCTGGGGTGAAGCGGACACGCGGCTGCAAATCGTCCGTGCCACGGCCCTTTCGGAAAATTGACCCGGCCAAGTCGCTTTTTATGGCCAGACACCTTGGCTGTGCATGATCCGTCAGCGCCGACGGACGATGCGCTCTGACTGAGGCCAAAATATTGCCCGGTTTGGTCGCCTTTTAAAGGCCAGACAAAACAGGAGGACTGGCTTCCGACTCGGAATTTACGTCGATTTTACAGGCGTTTTGGGATCGCAGTACCCCTCCCGTTTCATACTGAGCAAAGCGGCACTCTGACGCCGCTGCAAAAAGCGATGTCGGAGCGAGCCAGGATCGCAGAACGTTTGGTGCTGGCTATGCTCAGCAGTTAGAAACGAGGAAGAGAGGCTATGACTTTTACTTCGATTAGGTATTGTTCCCGATTTGCCAAGTCACTCCTGTTCGCGGCTGGGTTTTTGTACAGCTTCGCGACTCCAGGATTTGGTCAATATACAGTTACGAACCTGGTTTCCAATCAAAACGCTATCGGCTCAAATCCGGCGGACCCGGATTTAATCAACGCATGGGGAATCAGCTCGCTGGCGGCCAGCCCCTTTTGGGTGAGCGACAATGGCACAGGGAAATCCACG
>Ga0306924_10007926_pt1 | contig 10683 bp, 8 predicted proteins | sample sta12Can44000111_FD_203756 | JGI IMG/M metagenome (GOLD analysis project Ga0306924, IMG submission 203756) | Lab enrichment of tropical soil microbial communities from Luquillo Experimental Forest, Puerto Rico - statanox.12C.anox.44.000.111 (v2)... | ecosystem: Environmental > Terrestrial > Soil...
CGTGTTGTCCAGGCGGTAGTCGCCGTGTACGAGAGCCGTTCCCTGCTGGACCGGGACCCTGGCGGCGAGCAGGTCGTGCACCTCGTCGACCAGCGGCACCGGGCGGTAGACCCCGGCCTCGCGGGCCTGCTGCTGCGACTGGCCGAACTGCCGGTGCCACCGGCGCAGCTGCCGCTCGATGTAACCGTCGTGCCGGGCCAGGTCGCCAAGCCCGATGGCATCGACATCCAGATGATGGATGGCCACCAGTACGTCGACGAGGTCGAGGCCCGCTGTCATCCGGGTTGCCTCATCGAGGGCGGCCGCGGCCTCGGCGGGCCCGCGCAGGACGTAGCCGTCGACGAAGTCCATCACGTAGAAGGGCCGGTCGTTGACCGTCTCGTCGGCACAGTAGCCCAGAGCCGCCGGAACCGGCACCGGCGTGTCGCGCAGGGCAGAGATGATGCGGTGTTCCCGGCCCATGTCATGGGCTGTCGGCAGGACGTGGCTGATCGGGGGGCGGCGCAGCACGATCCGGCGGCCCGCGGCGTCGGTGACCGCATAGGTCAGGTTGGAGCGGCCACCGGCGATCAGCAGGAACTCAAACGGCGGCCGCAGGCCTTCGACGCTGGCGGCCAGCCAGCCCGATACCGCCGACCGGTTGATGCCTTCCGTCATCTGGTCAGGGTCTCCCGCTGAGCCGGGCCGGCAAGCGGCGCATGCCGCGCAGCCACCGTTCCCGGTCATCGGCGCGGCGGCGCTCGTAGGTGGCCACGTCGGGATGCGGCAGGATCAGGAACTGCTCGGCCGCCACCGCGGCCAGCACCGTCGCGGCCACCTGGTCCGGACCGAGCACGCCGTCCACCGCTGCCTGCGCCGAGCCGCCGGTCGCGCCGAGGTCCTCGGGCAGCGCGTCCTCCCCCAGCTCGCGACGGCTGGTCGAAGCCAGGTTGGAGGTCACCGCCTGCGGGCACAGGCACGACACCACCAGGCCCTGCTCGCCATAGGTGATCGAGAGCCACTCCGCCAGCGCCACGGCCGCGTGCTTGGTCACCGCGTACGGGGCCGAGCCGAGCTGGGTGAGCAGGCCGGCCGCGGACGCCGTGATGACCAGGTAGCCCCGGCCGCGGGACAGTACGCCCGGCAGCAGCGCCCGGGCGGCGTACACGTGACTTTGCACGTTGATGGCCCAGATCCGCTCCCACGCCTCGTCGGCCACCTCCACACCGCCCGCCACGATGATGCCTGCGTTGGAGCAGAACAGGTCCACCGGCCCGAACGCGCGCTCCGTCGCGGCCACCAGGGCCCGCACGTCCGACTCGCGCGACACGTCGGCCCGCACCGCCAGCGCCCGGTGGCCACCGGCCTCGATCTCCGCCGCCACCGTCGCCGCGCCCGCGGCGTCAACATCGGCCACCACCACGACAGCCGCACCCGCGCCGGCGAGCGCCAGGCAGATGGACCGGCCGATGCCGCTGGCGCCGCCGGTGACGACCGCTACCCGATCCGCGATGTCCATGGCCCAGCTCCTCCGGGTGGCGAACCGCCCGGCCACGCCGGGCATCCGATCCCTGGCATCGGCTACAGCAGCCCATGCCAGGATCCCCATCATGCTACGGCCCACGTTGCCAGTCGATGATCATGCCACCAATTCCGACAAGACGGATAATCTAGACAGATAGCATAGGGCCGTGGGTTGACGTGGGTGGCGGGCTAGATCTTTCCGAGGTCGGAGAGGACTTCGTTGGCGACGCGGACGCCTTCGGAAGCGCCCCCTTCCATGAAGCCCTGGAAGCTGGTCGAGCAATGCTCTCCGGCGAAGTGGATGTTGCCCTGGCGCACGCGTTCGTAGCCGCTGAAGGTGGTGTACTGGCCGGGCTTCCAGTAGGAGTAGGAGCACAGGAGGTTCGGGTCGGTGAAGGGGGTTGAGAGCATCGCTTTGCCGTTCCACTGGGCAGTGATACCAGGGAAGGCCGGCTCGAGCTGGGACAGGAACTGCTTGGCGTACATGGCGACGTGGGGGTTTGTCGCGGTGGTGGTGTAGGGGCTGGGCTGGCCCATCGACTGCCCGACGCTGGCGCCGGGGTATTCGACCAGGATCCCGGGGGCGCCGCTCTGGCCGCGGGTGACCTCCCAGCAGCTTTGGAACGGCTGGTCGGAGTAGACCGAGCCGGTGCTGCCGTCGGCATTCCATAGCCGCGAATTGAACTGCAGGTTCAGCTTGACGTTCTGGCCCGAGCCGAGCTGGGTGATCGCCGTCTGCTTCAGCGAGTCGAAGCCGGCCTTGCTGTAGTTGAGCGTGCGCAGCACCGAGAAGCTCATGCACAAGATCACATGGTCGGCCGTGACCGACTTGCCCTTGCCGAACGAGACGCTGATCGACCCGTCGCTGTTGAGGGCGATCGCGGTCATCGCCGAGCCGAGGTGGATGCTCCCGGGCGGCAGAACGCTGGCCATCGCGACCGGCAGATTCGAACTGCCGCCGGCGATGTGGTAACGCTCGTCGGAGGCACCGTAGATCGACCAGGCGCCGGGGCTGGCGTTGTAGCCGAGCAGGTAGATCAGGTTGAGCGCGGACTGGCCGGTCGTCTCGGCGCCGTACTCCTCGTTATAGGCCGCGTTGAGCAGCGTCCCCAGCGGTGAGCCGTGACCCCCGGGGACGTAATTGGTGATCCAGTCGTACACCGTCATCTGGTCGAAGAACTGGCCGGCCGGGGTGTAGCTGTTGTAGAGCGTCGGGAACCCGGCCGCCTGCTTCTGCCCCTGCAGGGTGTTGTGCACCGGCTTGAAGTCGCTGACCGCCTGCGCGTACGGGTACCGGGCGCCGGAGATCCAGTAGGTGTCCGTGGTCCCGTTCGGCTGCGCCCCGAGCAGGTCGACGGTGGCCAGGCCGAACCGCCGCGCGAGCTGCAGGATCGTCTTCTGGTTGCTGTCGATCATCTCGCCGCACAGCTCCGCCTGCTGCCCGTTCGCCCAGAAGCTGTGACCGAACTCCTGCCAGTCGGAGTGCATCCGGCCGCCGACACGGCCCGACGACTCATACACATCGGCGTAGACCCCGTTGTCCTGCAGGGTCAGCGCCGCCGCCAGCCCGGCGACGCCCCCGCCGATGATGGCGATCCGCGGCGCCGCCGCCGCCCGCGCCGGCCGGGCAAAGGCCAACGGCCCGGCCGCCGCGGCGGCCGCCCCGGTTGCACCAGCACGCTTGAGGAACTCCCGCCGCGACACCCCCGGCATCTGCTCGCGCTCCCGCAGCCGCTCAATCTCGATCCCCAGCCGCGAGGCGGCCTGGTGCTCCCGCGCAAGACGCTGCAAAGCCCGCATCAACGATGTCCGTGCCAACAGTCCTCCCGCTCTGTCCAGGCTCCGGCGACGATCTCGCACCCCGGCCAGCGACGTCAAGGGAATCAGTGCAAATGCGTAGCTGTCGGCACGGAACGTCACGCGCCGCCCGCGCTGCGTCCCGGCGGTCACCTGATCATCGCTGACTCCCGCATGGACTACCGCATCGTGACCCGGCGGCCCGATGGGCAGTATGGCTACCTGCCGCATTACAAGCGCATGACCAGCGAGTACCTGACCACGGCACTGGCACTGGGCCTGCAAGTGCGGCATTGCGAAGAGCTGCGGCACCCCTGGCAGGACCCGTCCGAGGCGCCGCCGCCGCGACGCGACTCCCCAGGCTTGCCTCCTAACATCTGGACGCTTCGAGCGTGGTGTCCTGCTGCATACCGGGCCGCCTACAACGGCAGCCCGCTGCTGATCTGCTGGCACTTCCAGCGCGCCAGCCGGTAGCGCGGCAGAGCCGGTTACACGTCGGGGAGCGTGACCGGGAGCCGGAGGCGGGCTGCGGACATCCAGTCGTTGGCTCGGTCCTGTGCGCGCAGATTCGCTAGTTATGGCCCTAGTCGGGCTGGTCAGGCGGTCCGGTGCTCTCTTCCGGGACGCTGGGAACGACGAGTTCGCCGGGCTCGAAGCCGCCTTCGCCGGCCACGGCGGCCAGTTCGTAACCCAGTGACTCGTGCGCGGCAGGGGCTGGCGTGCGCCGGCCTGTCAGCGCCGAGGCGATGGCCGCGATCACATTGGCCGCGATGGCGAACCCGAAGGCCACGCCGAGACCGCTGTGGAACGGCGCGGTGATCAGGTGCGGGAAGAACTCCCGCCCGGCCACGTAGGCCGCGTGGGCCGGGGGCAGATGATGTAGCAGCGGGCCGAGCAGTTGCTGCATCGGGTTGTAGCCGAGGAAGGAGGCGAACAGCACGCCGATCGGGGGGAGGTGCGAGATGGGCGCGGCCGCGGCGGCCGGGACGCCTTGCGCGGTCAGCCCGCTGTACATGGCCGTTGGGAGTTTGCTGGACAGGCCGGCCACCATCAGGGTGAAGAAGATGCCGATCGACAGCACGAACGCGGAGTTCTGGAAGGTGGCGATCATGCCGCCCGCCGCCCCGCGCCGGTCGGACGGGACCGAGTTCATCATCTCCGCCCAGTTCGGTGAGAAGAACAGGCCGGAGCCGAAGCCGTTGAGGGCGATCACGACCGCGAACTGCCAGTAGGCGAAGTCCACCGGGACGAATATCAGCAGCAGGAAGCTCGCTCCCGTCAGCAGCGCGCCGCCTACGGTGAACGGCTTGGGGCCGAACTTGTCGGACAGTATTCCGGACAGCGGCGCGGCCGCCAGGAAGCCGGTGGTCAGGGGCACCAGGTAGATGCCCGCCCACAGCGGGGTCTGGCTGAAGTCGTAGCCGTGCAGCGGCAGCCAGATGCCCTGCAGCCAGATGATTAGCATGAACTGCATCCCGCCGCGGCCCATCGCCAGCATCAGGTTCGCGATGTTCCCGAAGGTGAACGCCCGGATCCGGAACAGCGAGACGCGGAACAGCGGCTCGGCGACCTTGGTCTCGACGTACACGAAGATGACCAGCAGCGCGAGGCCGCCGAAGAGCGCGGTGAGCACCCACGGGTTGGTCCAGCCCATCGGATGCCCGCCGTAGGGCAGCAGGCCGTAGGTGATGCCGACCAGGATGGCGACCAGTCCGGCCGCGAACACCAGGTTGCCCCACCAGTCCATCCGCGCGTGCTTGCGCGCCCCGATGTCGTGCAGCATGAAGTACGCCCACACGGTGCCGAACACGCCGATCGGCGCCGAGACGAGGAAGATCAGGTGCCAGTTCACCGGGGCGAGGACGCCGCCGAGAATGAGGCCGATGAACGACCCGGCAATAGCCGCGATCGAGTTCACGCTGAGGGCGGTGCCGCGCTGGTTGATCGGGAACGCGTCGGTCACGATGGCGGCGGCGTTGGCGAACAAGAACGCGCCGCCGATACCCTGCACTACCCGCCAGATGATCAGCCACAGCGCGCCGTCGCTGCCGTGCATCCAGGTCACGGTCAGGAAGATGGACGCGATGCTGAAGATCGCGAAGCCCAGGGTGTACATCCGCACCCGCCCGAACATGTCGCCAAGCCGACCGAACGACACCACCAGCACCGCGGACACCACCAGGAAACCCATGAACATCCACAGCAGGTAGCTGGTGTTACCGGGGCTCAGCGGGTTCAGCCCGATCCCGCGGAAGATGTCCGGCAGCGCGATCAGCACGATCGACTGGTTGATCGTCGCCATCAGCATGCCAAGCGTCGTGTTAGACAGCGCGATCCACTTGTAGCGCGGTCCGAGCGCACGGCCTGCTTGCACTGCCGCGTCAGAATGAACCGTCATGGGCGGACATGCTCCCCCACCTAGGACCCGGGTACTTGCTAATCCTCAACTAACAATGACAGACCGGGCCACATCCGCACCCCCTGGGCCCCAGCGGTGATTTTCACGCTCGCGGCTCCACCGCGGGCCTGCGCGGCACCGTGCAGCATGGCTGCCCGGTGCCAGTCACCCAGATCGCTCAGCTGCCTGCCAGGCTTACCGGCACTGGGCGACCGGGCGGACTTGGGCGATGGCCTGCGCGGGCACGGTGATGACACCGTTGCCGGTGCGGACGCTGATGGCAGCGGCTGGGCCGGTCACGAGCGGACCGCACCAGGCCTGGCCGCTGGTGGCGGTGACTGCGACAGCGGTGGAGCTGGTGGGAGCTGGCCACCAGCCCGATAGCGCGGCGATTACGGCCAGGATCAAAGCCACGACTGTGAGCCGGATTCCGGCCTGCAGCCGGGCGGCGGCTTGCCTGGCGGAGGGCAGGGCACCGGCGCCATCAGTGGCGTCGCTGACGGGGTAAGCGACCCGGCCGACGGTGAAGACCGCCAGGGACGCGACCGCCAGCGCGGCCACAGCCACAGCCGCCGCCAGCCATTGAACTGCGTGGGGAGCCGAGCTGGTGGAGGCGCGCAAGACGCCGCAGATGCCGATGAAACCCAAGACGGCCATCTGGATGGTGTGCCAGCCGCGGGCGGATGCGGATAGCTCCTCTAGCCGATTCGCAGGCACGGCGGCCGGCTGCGCGGCGCCAGCTTCACTTGGCTCCATCCGTGCTCCCGCCCCCCAGGCCGTCTTGCGCTAAGTCTGGCAGCCCGATCACCTGTTATGCGTGATCACCACGCCGTGGGGTTCCGCACTGCGGACCACGCAATTAGGCGGTTACCCGCGCGGCTGCCAATCCGCCGGAATCTGTCCGCGGCCGGCTGTTGCTTGAACACGCGGCAGGGACGACACTGCTCTGTAGCCAGCCGAGGCGAGGGGGAAGCGCATGGCTGAAACTGGGGCCCAGGTTGAAATCCGGGCGGTGCTTGACCAATTGCTCGAGTCGCAGAACGCAGGCGATGCCGAGCAGGTGCGGTCCATGCTCTCGGAGCGTCCCGATGCCGTTCATATCGGCACCGACGCCGAAGAGTGGTGGACGAGCAAGCAGATCGTCGACGCTATGGCCGCCGTCGGAGGTGCGGACGAGATCAGGCTGATAGCCGACGACATCGACATCCACGTCCAGGGCGACGTCGCCTGGGCGGAGGGACACGGGCGGTTCACCATGGCGGGCGGCGACGAGCAGCCGGTGCGGATGACCGCGGTTCTAGTCCGCGAAGATGGCCAGTGGAAGGTCGTGCAGTCACACGCTTCCATTGGGGTCCCGAACGCCGACATCTTCGGTTAGCACTCGGCCGGTCGCAGGAGCGAGTGATCGCGATCCGGAAGGCCCTGACACGCCACCGCGCCCAGTTCCGCCCCGTTTCGGGCAACGGGGACCAAGAGCCGTTTGCGCGCAGGGAAGATCAGCATGGGCCCAGAAGGGAGTGGCAGTCATGCCACTACGCCGGCTCTTTTTGCTCTCAAGGTTGGTGCTTGCGGTCGCCGCGGGTGCAGCGGTTGCGCCGGCCGCCGGCCTGCCATCCGCCTCAGCCGACACGCTGCAGGCCGCGTCGCCGCTGCCGTGTGATATCTATGCTTCGGTCGGCGCGTCCTGCGTCGCCGCGCACAGCACCGTGCGAGCGCTCTACGCCGCATACAACGGCCCTCTCTACCAGGTCAAACGCGCGTCGGATGGCAAGACCCGTAATATCAGAACGCTCCGCGCAGGCGGCTACGCTAACGCGGCGGCGCAAAAGGCGTTCTGCGCCGGCACAAGTTGCATCATCACGGTGATCTATGACCAGTCCCCGGAGCATAACAACCTCACCATCGAGGGGCCCGGCCAGCGCGGCGGACGGGATGCGGGCGCGAACGCGGCGGCGCTGCCGGTGACCGTCGGCGGTCATCACGTCTACGGGGTCTACGTCAGGGCTGGTGTCGGCTACCGGGACAACTCCACCAAGGGCGTGGCAGTCGGCAGCTCGCCGCAGGGCGAGTACATGGTGGCCAGCGGCAGTCACGTGAACAACAAGTGCTGTTTTGACTACGGGAACGCCGAGACGAATGGTCGTGATGACGGTAACGGCCACATGGACGCGATCAACTTCAGCACGAAGTGCTTTTTCTCCCCGTGCTCGGGATCTGGTCCCTGGGTTCAGGCGGATCTCGAGAACGGGCTGTTTGCTGGGGCGAACGGTTCTGACACGAACAACAAGGCAACTCAAGCGCGTTCGTCACCGCCATGGTCAAGAGTAACGGGAAGACGATCTATGCGATCAAGGGCGGCAACGCGCAATCGGGTCGCTTGACCACCTGGTACAGGGGAGCACTGCCCCACCGCGGCGGATATGCTCCCTTGCACCAGGAAGGCGCCATCGTCTTGGGCACCGGCGGTGACAACAGCAAGACATCCGTCGGATCGTTCTTCGAAGGAGTTATGACCTCCGGCTACCCGACGGCCGCAGCCGACAACGCCGTCCAGGCCAACATCGTTTCCGTTCGTTACGGGAAATAAACGCCATCGAACCTGGCCGACCTGTAGCTGGTCCGGCGTGCAGCCTCCTACGTGCTGACCGGCGCCGTTGCCGCCGCCTGGCGGGGTTGCTGCGGTTGCTGTCCTTGGCATGTCCCGACCTGTTGCCAACAGGGCAAGGCGGAGAGATGCTGGCGGCTAGTCCGCTCCTTACCGAGCCTTGATCCGCACGTGGCCGTTCGATGGGCTGCAGCGGTCAGATCGCAGCCGTCAGCAGCTACGCGGGCTCAGGCGGGTTGCCTGTCCGGCGTTGCGCCACAAGGCCTGCATGGTCTGGGGAATGGGGGTCCTGATGAGCTCATCTTCGCCCTGGCACCCCCGTCGGCCAGGGAATGCCGCGGGGCGAATCGGTGCCTTACGGTGGCGCCGTAGCGGCAGTACCAGACCCAGGCTTGGGTACGGCCAGGACTCGTCGTCCTCTACGGGCAGCCGCATCTACGGCCTAGGCAAGCCAGGGATGTCGCCGGTCAACACGCCCGCCGATGCGCGATCGGACCGCATTGCCATCCGTGAAAGGAGATCCTCATGACCTCACCATCCACCCCCGAAGGACCCGGCTCGGTCTCCGGGGCGCCGAACCTCCCCGACGGATTCACCGACACCTTCACCAGCCGGTACGTCGATACCGGCGAGCTGCGCCTGCACGCGGTCACCGGCGGCGACGGCCCGCCGCTGCTGCTGGTGCATGGCTGGCCGCAGTTCTGGTACCAGTTCCGCATGATCATGCCGACGCTGGCCCGGGACTTCTTCGTCGTCGCGGTCGACCAGCGCGGCATCGGGCTGTCCGACAAACCCCGCGACGGGTACGACACCGCCACCCTCGCCAACGACCTGGTCGCCGTGATGGACGCCCTCGGCCACCCGCGGTTCGCCCTGTACGGAACCGACGTCGGCATGCCGATCGCCTACGCCCTGGCCGCCGATCACCGCGACCGGGTCGACCGCCTGGCCGTCTCCGAGGCCCCCATCCCGGGGATCTCTCCCTCGCCGCCGCTGTTCCTCCCGCCGCCGCTCAACGCCATGCTCTGGCACCTCGCCTTCAATCAGCTCCCCAAGATCAACGAGCAGCTCGTCACCGGCCGGGAAGACATCTTCTTCGGCGCGGAGTTCGACGCCTCGGCCGGGACGCACAAGCTGCCCGGCTACGCCGTCAAGTACTACATCGACACCCTCGCCGCAGACCCCGACCACCTGCGCGGCAGCTTCGAGTTCTACCGCGCGATCCCCACCACCATCGCGCAGAACGAGAAGCGCAAGGAAGCGCGGCTGACCCTGCCCGTGCTGGCGATCGGCGGCGAGGAAAGCTCCGGTCAATCGGTCGGCAACACGATGAAGCTCGCCGCGGACAACGTGCAGACCCTGGTCATCCCCGGCTGCGCCCACTGGGTTGCCGAGCAGGCTCCCGAGCAGCTGCTCGCCGCGCTGACGACATTCCTGGCCCCGTACCGGGACGGGACGGCTGCGGCGCACGACTGAACACCGGGTCGTGATCACTAGTTCGGTTGTCCGTCCTCGCTACCCAATTCAAGGAGGTAGAGAAGATGTCCGGCGAAACCGAAATCCGTCCCTTCCGCGTCGACATGCCCGACGACGCGATCGCCGACCTGCGGCGGCGCATCGCCGCGACGCGCCTGCCCAGCCAGGAGCTGGTCGCCGACCGGTCGCAGGGCGTGCAGCTGGCGACGATCCAAGAGCTCGCCCGCTACTGGACGACTGAGTACGACTGGCGGGCGTGCGAGGCGAGGCTGAACGCGCTGCCGCAGTTCAAGACCGGTATCGACGGGGTGGACGTCCACTTCATCCACGTCAAGTCGCGGCACGAGAATGCGCTGCCGCTGATCATGACGCACGGCTGGCCCGGTTCGGTCATCGAGTTGCTCGAGACAGTCGGGCCGCTGACCGATCCGACCGCGCACGGCGGCTCCGCCGGGGACGCGTTCCACCTCGTGGTGCCGTCCATCCCGGGGTACGGCTTCTCCGCCGAGCCGACCGAGCTCGGCTGGTACGCCGGCCGCGTCGCGCAGGCGTGGGCGGAGCTGATGCACCGCCTCGGCTACACCCGATACGTCGCCCAGGGCGGCGACCAAGGCGCCTCCGTGACTGACGCCATGGGCCGCCAGGCACCCGACGGGCTACTCGGCATTCACACGAACTTGCTGGTTACGGCGCTGGCCGGCCCCCAGCCGGCCGAAACCGAGGAAGAACGCGCTGCGGCCGAACAGCTCGCCACGTTCCGGCAGAGCGGCTTCGGCTACTTCCTGGAGCAGGCCACGCGACCGCAGACGATCGGCTACGCCCTGCTAGATTCACCCGTCGCCCTGGCGGCCTGGATGCTCGACCACGACACCGACGCCTACTACAAGATCTCCCGCGCTTTCAC
>Ga0306924_10007927_pt1 | contig 10682 bp, 5 predicted proteins | sample sta12Can44000111_FD_203756 | JGI IMG/M metagenome (GOLD analysis project Ga0306924, IMG submission 203756) | Lab enrichment of tropical soil microbial communities from Luquillo Experimental Forest, Puerto Rico - statanox.12C.anox.44.000.111 (v2)... | ecosystem: Environmental > Terrestrial > Soil...
GGCGCATCGTCCTCGATCTCGAGCCCGACGGTGCCCTGGCCTAGCATGGTCTCGGCTCGATCGTATGCGTGGATGGCGAGCGCGCCGGTGGTTGCGACAAAATCCTCGCTCGCTGCCAACGCGTCTGCGTAACGGTCGCCGGCGACGGCAAGCTCGGCACCGTAGCCGCGAATGCGCTCGGTCTTTGCTGGTGACGTGATGCGCGGCACAAAGATCGTCGCGCGAATACCGAGCCTCATCGCGGCGTAAGCGACGGCGGCGCCGTGATTGCCGCCAGACGCCGCCGCTACGCCGGCCGGCGGAGCGGGGCGGGTGAGCAGATTGGCGAACGCACCACGCGGTTTGAACGAGCCGGTGTGCTGTAGAAACTCGAGCTTCAGCACGAGCGGCAGGGCGTCGAGACCGAAATCGTGCGCGTCGACCGTGATGACCGGCGTATGCCGCACATAAGGTCGGATCAGCGCCTCGACGGCTGCGATCTGGTCGCGGTCGACCGGCCTTTGGGTTTGCGCTACGGCAGAGGAGGCTTGCATCGAAATCCGACGAGGCTATAATTAGGTAATTAGCTAATTGCCGAAACTGATGACCATTGTCAAGACGCTGCGCGTGTTGGCCAGCGACCGCCGATTGCAGATCCTCGCGTGGCTCAAGGACCCGCGCGCCCATTTTCGCGAGCAGATTGACGGGGATTTGGTTGAAGACGGCGTTTGCGGGGTCCTGATTGCTGAGAAACTGGGGGTCAGCCAGCCGACCGTGACCGAGCACATGAGGCTTTTGGTCGAGCTCGGCGCGGTGCGAGCTAAACGTATCAAGCAATGGACCTTCTACAAGCGCGACGAGGGCCGCATCCGCGAGCTCAAAGCCGGTATCGCCGAAGCGGTGTGACCGACTGCCGATCCAGCAGAGACGGGGCCGAAGCGGCGCGCTCGATCGAAGCAATGACGGTTTTCTTACAATGCGGAATGACGCATTCTTACATACAGCTCTGAGAGGGGTCCCATGCGCGCGCAACGACTGACGACGATCATCTTTATCGGGATGCTGCTCGGCATCGCCGTCGGGTATGCCTGTCACGAGCTGTGGCCCGATCCCCAGACCGCCAAGACGATCGCCGGCTACATCTCGCTGTTCACCGACATCTTCTTGCGGCTGATAAAAATGATCATTGCGCCGCTCGTCTTTACGACCCTCGTGGTCGGTGTCGCGCATATGGGCGACACCAAATCGGTCGGCCGGATCGGCGGCAAGGCGATGCTGTGGTTTGTCAGCGCCTCGCTCGTCTCGCTGCTGCTCGGCCTCATCATGGTCAACATTTTGCGTCCGGGCGACAACCTCAACCTGCCACTGCCGGATACGAGCGCTGCGACTAACCTCAATGCCGCTTCTCTGTCGTTCAAGGATTTCGTCACCCATCTCGTCCCGAAGAGCGCGGTCGAGGCGATGGCCAACAACGAGATCCTGCAGATCGTGGTCTTCTCCTTGTTCTTTGGCGTCGCGGCCGCCTCGCTCGGTGAGCGCGCGGCAGGCGTCATCAAGATCATCGAGGAGACGTCGCAGGTCATCCTGAAGATTACCGGTTACATCATGGCGCTGGCTCCGATCGCCGTCTTTGCCGCAATGGCAGCCACTATAACGACGCAAGGCATCGGCATCCTGGTGACCTACGGCAAGTTCTTGGTCATGTTCTATCTGAGCCTCGGCGTCTTGTGGCTGGTGTTGATCGGCGCAGGACTTCTTTTCCTCGGACGCACTGTGTTCCGGCTGATCTCTCTGATCCGTGAGCCGTTCCTGCTTGGCTTCAGCACCGCGAGCAGCGAGGCTGCCTACCCTGTAACGATGGCCCAGCTCGAAAAGCTTCCGGTCAGCAAGAAGATCATCAGCTTCGTATTGCCGATGGGCTATTCGTTCAATCTAGACGGCTCGATGATGTATTGCACGTTTGCAACGATCTTTATCTCCCAGGCTTACAACCTCCCGCTGTCGATCACCCAGCAGATCACGATGCTGCTTGTGTTGATGCTGACCAGCAAAGGCATGGCCGGTGTGCCGCGAGCCTCGCTTGTCGTCATTGCCGCCACTCTGGTGACGTTCAACCTGCCCGAGGCGGGGTTGCTCTTGATCATCGGCATCGACCAGTTCCTCGACATGGGCCGCACCGCGACTAATGTAATCGGCAATAGTCTGGCGACCGCGGTCATCGGCCGCTGGGAGGGGGAAACGGCCGAGACGCTCGGTGTGCCCGCGGAGGCGCAGGCGGCGTAATGCTGCGCTTCCTGCTCGCCGTCGCGGTGGTCGTGCCGCTGTTTGTTGCTCCTGATGCCGGCGGGCAGGAGCTGACCGGCACATTAAAGAAAATCAAAGAAAGCAGGACGGTGACGCTCGGTTATCGCGCGAGTTCGGTTCCGTTCTCCTACCTGAACAAGATGCATCAGCCGATCGGCTATTCGATCGATTTGTGCAACGCGGTCGTCGACGAGGTGTCGAAAGAATTTGAAGGCGTCGAAATCGCCGTCGACTACAAGTTAGTGAGAGCGGAGACCCGGATCCCTGCCGTGCGCTCGGGCGAGGTGGATCTCGAATGCGGCTCGACGACCGCCAATTTCGAGCGCAAGAAGGAGGTCGCCTTCTCGCCGATCTTTTTCGTCGCCGGCACCAAGCTTTTGGTGGCGCGCTCCTCCGGCATCAGCTCCTATCGCGACCTGCGCGATAAGACGGTCGTCGTGACTGCGAGTACCACCAACGAAGCGGCGGTGCGCGCTATTTCGGACAAACAGCATCTCGGCATCAAGTTTCTGGTCGGCAAAGACCACGCTGAATCGTTCGACATGCTTAAGGAGGGAAGGGCGGATGCGTTCGCCACCGACGATGTACTGCTCTATGGCTTGGTAGCGACCACCCGGTCGGGCGACCGGTACCACATTGTCGGCGAATATCTGTCTTACGATCCTTATGGGCTGATGTACCGCAAAGACGATCCCGACTTCGCCGCAATCGTCGACCGTACCTTCAGCCGTCTCGCGCAGAGCCGTGAATTGGTGCAGCTCTACAACAAATGGTTTCAGCAGCGCCTGCCGTCTGGCGAGACCCTCGACCTGCCGATGAGCCCGCAACTCGAGGAAATCTTCCGCGTCCAGGGCGTCCCGGATTGACTTGCGTCACTAGCAGGCTGCGGAAAAAGCGGGAACGTCGTCATTCCGGGGCGCGGGCTGTGCCTGCGAACCCGGAATCCAGGAACACCGGCCAGAGAAATTAATGGTTTGGCCGGTGTTCATAGGTTCCGGGCCCGGCCATGACGGGCCGTCCCGGAACGACAGGCGAGTTTCCGCAGCTGTTAGTGCTTGACGGAGGAATAGGGCAGGATCGGCTCGCCAGCCTTGTACTGGTCGGGCCATAGGACGATCTCGCCTTTACCGTCGCGGAAGTCGGCGATGCTGGCGCCCGCAATGTCCTGGAATTGGACCGTCATCAGGCGCGCTTTCTTCCATTCGCCCTTCTCGCCGAACTCGACATCACCGACGACGGTCTTGAAGGTATGGGTGCGAATGTAGTCGGCGATCTTCTCCTGATCGAGGCTCTCGGTACCCTGGACCGCCTCGCCCAAGACCTGCAGATCGGCATAGGCCCATGGCGCCAGATAATAGCCGAGCGGGTCGACGCCCTTGCCGGCTGCCTGCTCCTGATAACGCGCGAGGAATTCCATGACGCCGGGAAAACGCAATTTCGGAGCGGGCAGCCAAAAATCGAAGGTGATGATGCCGTTGAGCATCGGACCCAATGAGGTCTTGATCGACGTGCTCTGCGGCCCCGTCATCGTGCCGCAGCAGATCTTTGTGTTAAGCCCCAGCTCGTGCATTGCGCGGATGAGGCCCACGCTGTCCGGCGGGTAAGAGGCGAAATAGACGATATCCGGGTTCGTCGATTGGATCGCACGGATAATCGGCGTGAAGTCAGTCGTCGTCGGCGGGTAGGTCTTGTCGTAGACGACATTGAGGCCGGTCTTTTTCAGATTGACTCGAGCACCGTCGGCGGTATTGCGGGTCGCCTCGCCATCATCGACTGCCAGCGCTATGGTCTTCAGGCCAAGCTTATCCTTATTGGCTTTGATTATCTCGAAAAAGCCTTCTGAGATTGCCGCCCGAGGATCCGGTCCCACCGGCAGCATCGAGAAGTATCTCGGGTAATGGAACTCTTCATTGACGTCCATTGCGAAGAGCCCCATGAACGTCTTGTTGTGCTGGATGATGACCGGCAATGCGGGCGCCGTGACATTGGTGCCATAGGCCGAGACCACGAGGTCGACCTTGTCGACATCCAGCAGCTTGGTGTAAATGCCCGGCACCAAAGACGGGTTGGTCTGGTCATCGTAATAGACGAGCTTGACCGGCCGCCCGAGCAGACCGCCATTTTTGTTCGCATCCTCGGCCCAGATCTGCATCGCCAGCAGACCCGAGGTGCCGTTGACCGCCAATCCACCGGTCAACGGCATACTAAAGCCAATCGTAATCGGCTGGCCCGACGGCGCCTCGGCCAGAAGCGGACTGGAAGTCCCCAGCAAAGCTGCCACTGCTGCTGCAAATGCCCTCAGCTTCCCCACGTTTCCCCCCTTTGCAGGATATCTTATCGCGGAAGCTGACTGGCTCCCATTAGGAATTCATCGATCGCGCGGGCGCACTGGCGGCCTTCGCGGATTGCCCAGACAACGAGTGACTGGCCGCGCCGCATATCGCCGGCGGCAAAAATCTTAGCCACTGAGGTGCGGTAATCAACGGTATTGGCGCGCACATTGCTGCGCGGATCGAGCTCGACACCAGACTGCTCGACCATTCCAGGCCGACGAGGACCTAAAAACCCCATCGCCAAGAGAACAAGATCTGCAGTCAGTGTGAAGTGGCTGTCGGCAATCTCGTGCATCACGAAACGGCCATCCGGACCCTTCAGCCAGTCAATACGGACGCATTCGAGACCCTCAATGCGACCGTCCCGGCCAATCGCCCGTTTGGTCAGCACCGACCAGTCGCGCTCGCACCCTTCTTCCTGTGAAGACGAGGTGCGCAGTTTCATTGGCCAGTCGGGCCAAGTGAGCGCTTTGTTTTCTCGCTCGGGCGGTCTTGGCAAAATTTCGAGCTGGGTGATCGACGCCGCCCCCTGCCGCACAGAAGTGCCGATGCAGTCCGAACCCGTGTCGCCGCCACCGATGACGACGACATGCTTCCCGTCAGCGGTGATCGCCCCGTGAGGAGCGGCACGTTCTTCGCTGTCGCCGGCGTTGCGCTTGTTCTGCTGCGGCAGAAAATCCATCGCGAAATGGATGCCATCGAGCTCGCGGCCCGGTACTTCGAGGTCGCGCGGCTGCTCGGCCCCGCCGGTCATCGCAATGGCCTCAAACTCGTCGAGCAGCGCTGTCATAGGGATATCGAGGCCGACCTCGACCTCGGTGCGGAAAGTGACGCCCTCCGCTTCCATCTGCGCGACGCGGCGGTCGATCAGATGTTTCTCCATCTTGAAATCGGGAATGCCATAACGCAGCAGGCCGCCAATGCGGTCGGCTTTCTCGAATAGCGTTACCGAGTGTCCCGCGCGCGCCAGTTGTTGCGCGCACGCAAGGCCGGCCGCCCCTGAGCCGACCACCGCGATCGGTTTGCCGGTCTGGCGCGCGGGTACGGCCGGCTCGATCCAGCCTTCTTGCCATCCGCGGTCGACGATCGCGCATTCGATCGTCTTTATCGTGACCGGGTTGTCGTCGATGTTCAGCGTGCAAGACGCCTCGCACGGCGCCGGGCAAATGCGACCTGTGAACTCGGGAAAGTTATTAGTCGAGTGCAGTGTCTTCAGCGCGGCCTGCCACTGCTCGCGATAGACGAGATTGTTCCAGTCCGGGATCAGATTATTGACCGGACAGCCATCGTGGCAGAACGGGATCCCGCAATCCATGCAGCGCGCCGCCTGCTTGCGGTTCTCGGCTTCGGGCAGCGCCTTGACGAACTCATTCCAGCTCCTGCTGCGGATTTCCGGCTTATCGTAGGGGCGATCTTGGCGGTCAATTTCGAGAAAGCCCGTCGGCTTACCCATGAGGGTAAGCCCCGTATGCGCCGATCATTCCGCCGCCTCGATGCGGGCGGATTGATGCTCGGCCTGGAGCTCGAGAAGGGCCCGCCGGTAATCCTTCGGCGTGATCTTCACAAAAGAGGCAACCGTGTCGTGCCAGTCTTCCAGGAGGGCACGGGCCCTTGCACTGCCGGTGAAGAGGTGGTGTCGCTCGAGCAGGATGCGCAGCCTCGAGGCGTCGAACCGCAGCGGATCGCCCATACCGTTGTCGGAGACACTCGGAGCGCGCTGCCGCGGCCTCTGGTCAGGGTCGGCATCGTCGTCCGGTTCCACTGCCGCGATCGGCTCGAGTTCTACCTCGCTCTGGTTGCACAGTTCGGCAAAGCGGCCTTTCGGGTCCCAGACATATGCAATGCCGCCTGACATGCCGGCGGCAAAATTGCGGCCGGTGTCACCGATCACGACGACGACCCCGCCGGTCATGTATTCGCAACCATGGTCGCCGGTGCCCTCGACGACAGCGACGGCGCCGGAATTACGCACCGCAAAACGCTCCCCGGCGACACCCTCGAAATAAGCCTCACCGGCGATCGCGCCGTAGAGAACAGTATTCCCTATGATGATGTTCTCGGTCGGCTCGCGGGAGGACTCCCGCGGCTGGCGCACGACGAGCCGACCGCCCGACAGCCCTTTGCCGGTGTAGTCGTTGGCGTCGCCATAGAGCTCCAATGTGACGCCGTGCGCGAGAAAAGCGCCGAAGCTCTGCCCGGCATTGCCGCGGAACCGTGCCCAGATCGTGTCCGGCGGCAGACCGGCGTGGCCGTAGCGGCGAGCGACTTCGCCGGACAGCATCGCGCCAACCGTGCGGTGCACATTCCTGATCGGGTGCTCGATGCGCACCGGCTGGCCTTCATCGAGGGCGGGCTGCGCCTCCGTGATCAAATCATTGTCGAGTGCCTTGTCGAGATGGTGCTGCTGGCGCCCGCAGTTGTAAATCGCCACCCCGAGCTTTGCCGGCTCCTGGTACAAGAGGCGTGAGAGGTCGATCCCCTTGGCTTTCCAATGGTCGATCGCCCGCACCATGTCGAGCTTGTCGACGCGGCCGACCATCTCGTTGAAGGTGCGGAAGCCGAGCTGCGCCATCAGCTCGCGCACTTCCTCGGCGACAAAGAAGAAATAATTGATCACGTGCTCTGGAGCGCCCGTGAAGCGCTTGCGCAATACCGGATCCTGCGTCGCAATGCCGACAGGACAGGTGTTGAGGTGGCACTTGCGCATCATGATGCAGCCGGCGGCGATCAAGGGCGCGGTTGCAAACCCGAACTCGTCGGCGCCGAGCATTGCCCCAATGACCACATCGCGCCCGGTCCTGAGCCCGCCATCGACCTGGACGGCGATGCGGCCGCGCAGTCCGTTGCGCACCAATGTCTGCTGCGTCTCGGCGAGCCCGATCTCCCACGGCGAACCGGCATGCGTCAGCGAAGTCAACGGGCTGGCACCGGTGCCGCCCTCGAACCCGGCGATCGTGACATGGTCGGAGCGCGCCTTGCTGACCCCGGCTGCGACGGTGCCGACGCCGACCTCGGACACGAGCTTTACTGAAATGCGCGCCCGCGGGTTGGCGTTCTTCAGATCGTGGATCAGCTGCGCCAGATCCTCGATCGAATAGATGTCGTGATGCGGTGGCGGCGAAATGAGGCCGACGCCGGGGGTCGAATAGCGCACGCCGGCAATGATCTTGTCGACCTTGCGACCGGGCAATTGGCCGCCCTCGCCGGGCTTGGCGCCCTGCGCCATCTTGATCTGCAAATCGTCGGCATTGACGAGGTATTCGGCCGTGACACCGAAGCGGCCCGACGCGACTTGCTTGATGGCCGAGCGCATCGAGTCGCCATTGGGCAACGGCTTGAAACGCTGCGCCTCTTCTCCACCCTCGCCGGTATTGGACTTGCCGCCAATGCGGTTCATTGCAATCGCCAGTGTCGTATGCGCCTCGCGGCTGATCGAGCCAAAGCTCATTGCGCCGGTCGCAAAACGCTTGACGATTTCACCCGCCGGCTCGACCTCATCGAGCGGCACGGCCTCGTCGGCGAATTTGAACGACATCAGCCCGCGGATCGTCAGATGCCGCTCGCTCTGGTCGTTGATCGATGCAGCGAAGGCACGATATTCGGCCAGAGAATTGCCGCGCACCGCGTGCTGCAATTTAGCGACCGATTGCGGCGTCCATGCATGGTCCTCGCCGCGCAAACGGAACGCGTAATCACCGCCGAGGTCGAGCATGTCCTGATACAGCGGATTGTCGCCATAGGCTTGTCTGTGCCGCTCTACCGCTTCTTGGGCGATTTCCCGCAGCCCCACCCCCTCAATCGTCGTCGCGGTCCCGGTAAAGTATTTCTCCACAAAATCACTGGCTAACCCGACAGCGTCGAAGATTTGCGCGCCGCAATACGACTGATAAGTGGAGATCCCCATCTTGGAGATGACTTTGAGGATCCCTTTGCCGACTGCCTTGGTGTAGTTGTTTCGGACCTGCTCGGAACTGAGCGGCAGCTCGTTCTCGACGCGGATCTGCTCGAGTGTGGCAAGCGCAAGATAGGGGTTGATCGCTTCCGCACCGTAGCCGGCGAGTGCGCAGAAGTGATGCACCTCGCGCGCCTCGCCAGTCTCGACCACGATCCCGGTCGACGTGCGCAGACCCTGGCGGATCAGGTGGTGGTGCACTGCTGATGTCGCGAGCAGGGAAGGTATCGGCACCCGCTCGGCCGAGACCGCGCGGTCGGACAGGATTAGGATGTTATGGCCCGCGGTCACCGCTTCGGTTGCCTCGCGGCACAGACGCTCGAGCGCCGGCGCCATGCCATCGGCGCCCTGCGCCGCCGGCCAGGTTGCATCCAATGTATCGGTGCGGAACGCACCGACCAATTTCTCAATCGCGTGGATCTTTTTCAGGTCACTATCGGTCAGGATCGGCTGCGACACCTCCAGCCGATAGTGCGAACCGGCCTCATGTCCGAGGAGGTTCGGCCGCGGCCCGATCATCGAGACCAGCGACATCACCAATTGTTCGCGGATCGGGTCGATCGGCGGATTGGTGACCTGCGCAAAGTTCTGCTTGAAGTAATTGTAGAGGAGCTTGGGCTTGCTCGACAGCGCGGCAATCGGCGTGTCGGTGCCCATCGAGCCGACCGGGTCGTCCGCGTCGCGCGCCATCGGCTCGAGAAAGAATTGAATGTCCTCCTGCGTATATCCGAAAGCCTGCTGCAGATTGAGCTGGATTGTCGGGTCGTTACGCTGCGCCAGCGCAACGCTTTCAGCGACCCCGTCGGAAACCTCCTCGGCCGGCTCCGCCAGCTCGTGCAATTTGAACTGGGTCGCGTCAAGCCACGCGGCGTACGGATGCTCGGCGGCCAATTTGCGCTTGATCTCGTCGTCGTCGACAATGCGGCCTTCTTCGAGATCGATCAGCAGCATTTTGCCCGGTTGCAGCCGCCATTTGCGCGTGATCTTCTCTTCCGGGACCGGCAGAACCCCCGCCTCCGACGCCATGATCACGTGATCGTCGTCGGTAATGATGTAGCGCGCCGGCCGCAGGCCATTGCGGTCGAGGGTGGCGCCGATCTGGCGCCCATCGGTGAAGGCGATCGCCGCCGGACCGTCCCACGGCTCCATCAGCGCCGCGTGATATTCGTAGAAGGCGCGGCGCTGCGCGTCCATCAGCGGGTTGCCGGCCCAGGCCTCCGGGATCAGCATCATCATCGCGTGCGCGAGCGAGTAGCCGCCGCCGATCAAGAGCAGTTCGAGAGCGTTGTCGATGCAGGCGGTGTCGGATTGCCCCGGCCCGATCAGCGGCACCATCTTCGCGAGGTCGGACCCCAGCAGTTCCGAGGTCATCGCCTGCCGGCGCGCCGCCATCCAATTGACATTGCCGCGCACGGTATTGATCTCGCCGTTGTGGCACAGGAAGCGGTACGGATGGGCGAGCCGCCAGGACGGAAAGGTATTCGTGGAAAAGCGCTGGTGCACCAGGGCGAGGGCTGAGACCGTCAGCGGATTGCGCAGATCCTCGTAAAAGCTCTCGACCTGAGGCGCCAATAAAAGGCCCTTGTAGACGAGGGTCCGGGTCGAGAAGGACGGAATGTAGAGGTGCCGCAACTCCGGCAAGCCGTGATATTCGGCGAGCGGTATGACGCTGTTCAGAGCCTGCTTGCGGATCGTGAGGATCTTGCGCTCGAAGGCATCCCGATCGGCGATTTCCGGGCTGCAGGAGACGATTGCCTGGCTGATCCACGGCATCGTCTCGATGACCGTCGCGCCGAGCCCGGTCGTGTCGGTCGGCACGTCGCGCCAGCCGATGAGGGTCTGCCCCTCCGCTCGGATGAAGCTTTCGACATGCTCGATCGCGATGCGGCGCGCCCGCTCCTCCCACGGCAGAAAGCACATCGCGACCGCATAGCAGCCCGGCTGGGGCAGGGTCAGCCCTACCCGGGCCGCCCAGTCGCGGAACAACTCATCCGGCATCTGGATGAGGCAGCCGGCCCCGTCGCCGACCAGCGGGTCGGCCCCGACCGCGCCGCGATGGTCGAGATTGACCAGGATCTGCAAGCCGCGCGCGATGATGTCGTGCGATTTTCGCC
>Ga0306924_10007930_pt1 | contig 10681 bp, 10 predicted proteins | sample sta12Can44000111_FD_203756 | JGI IMG/M metagenome (GOLD analysis project Ga0306924, IMG submission 203756) | Lab enrichment of tropical soil microbial communities from Luquillo Experimental Forest, Puerto Rico - statanox.12C.anox.44.000.111 (v2)... | ecosystem: Environmental > Terrestrial >...
CGGTCTCGTCATCGGCAGGAAAGAACAATTCGAGCGCCAGTTCCGAAAGCGTCACGTCGACCGGCGTGCCGAAAATCGTGGTCGTGCTGAAGAAAGACATAAGGCCCACTTCGGTTTGGATCTTAAATGGAATCACGACAGCATACTCCAGTGCTGAAGTCGGCACCGGTTTATCGGCCGGCGTCCGGTAATCGCCGACCTCTCGCAACAGGTCGATCAACACCGGATCGGCCGTGATTTCGATTTGGCGGCGCAGGCGGAACAAAAGGTGGGCGCGCCACTCGGCGAGGTTCACGATCCGAGGAGCCATGCCCCGCGGATGAAGGCTTAGGCGCAGCCCATTGACCGGCGGCTCCAGCAGTTCAGGGGCGACACCCGTATAGAGCTCGGGCAGTGCGTTATTGCTGGCGGCGATGCACCAGTGCCGGTCGAGAGCGAAAGCGGGGTACGGCTTCTGTCGATCCAGCACGAGGTCGATCGCGGCACGCGCCGCCGCGAGCGCCGGATCCCCGAGAGAGCGTTCAGGAAACATCGGCGCATAACCGGCTGCCACCAGGAGCACATTGCGCTCGCGCATCGGCACGCCGAGCTGTTCGGCCAGATGCAGCAGCATGTCGCGGCTCGGCAATGCCCGCCCGGTTTCGACAAAGCTCAAATGCCGGGTCGAGATCCCGGCCTCGCAGGCGAGGTCGAGCTGGCTCATGCGGCGGCGTTGACGCCACTCGCGCAGATGTCCGCCAATGGTCTGGCGTTGCTGGGCCATGCGGGCATCATAAAAGACCGTCGTACCAGGCTCAATTACCTGGAACGTAATCGACCCGCCGCCCGATCGGCTCAAAACTCCGCGCGCACCAATTGGGGTGCCGTCCCATCGGAGCTTGATCCCATGCTGTCGCTTGACAGGGAGGTCGCGATCATCACTGGCGGAACGAGCGGCATCGGCGCACGCACTGCGGCGCTGTTCGTTGAAAAGGGAGCCAGGGTCGTAATAGCCGGACGTCGGCGCGAACGCGGTGAACAGCTTGCGCGGACTCTGGGTGAGTTCGCCCGCTTCGTGCCGACCGATGTAGCCGCCGAGGCGGATGTGAAGGCGATGATCGAGCAGACCATCGCTTGGTTCGGAACGATTGCGTACTCAACAATGCCGGGACGGGTTCGCAATGGGTCGGCGTTGCCGAGGTCGACCTCGACCGGTTCGACGCGGCGATCGCCGTTCACGTCCGCGGCACTCTTGCCGCGATGAAACGCGCCGTGCCGATAATGGCGGCGCAGTGGATCGGGAAGCATCATCACGGTAGCGAGCGTCAGCGGGGTGCGCGCCGGGCTGGGCGGGCTCTATTACTCGGTGGCAAAGGCTGCCGCCATTCATTTGACGCGCTGTGCCGCGGTCGAACTGGGCGAAAAGGGCATCCGAATCAACACGATTTCGCCTGGACCGATCGCCACTGGCATTTTTGGCAAGGCCGCCGGCCCAGGCGTACGAGACCATAATGCCCGTAGAGGTGCGAGAGCGGATATGTCCCGCCCCTGCGTCGCCTGACCTTGTGCTTTCGACGATGTAGACGCGAATCCCGAGTACGTCGAGCCGTCCTACCCCGGTGGCAACCGTTGCCCCTTGTCGGGCACCCGACGACATCGCTCAAGCCGCGTTGTTTCTCGCAAGCGACGCGGCGCGCCTACTGACCGGGCACAACCTAGTGGATAAAATCTGACGCTTGGTACCCGCGCTGGGAGTCCGCTCGGGGTCCGCGAGCCGCCCCCCGAACCGGCTACCAGGCGTATGATTTTTGTACCACCCGTGCTGAGAAGACGAACCGGTTCAGCGCCGTCACCGTCCCCAGCGCGGTGCACGCCCCGAATCACCCTCCTCCGGTGAGCGGTCTGGCCGGTCAAGCCACGGGTGCGGGCGCTGTGGTGGAAGTGGTGGGTCCGGTGACGATGCGATTGAACAGGTCGCGTAGCTCGTCGAGGTCGGCGGTGATGGCGGCCAGCTCGACGCGCTGTGCATCGGGGTCGTTCAGTGCGGCCGCTCTGCGTATCCGGTCCGGTAGCTCGTGGAGCAGCCGGTGCAGCAGGATCGCGCCGTCGATAAGTGGTGCATTGCCATTTTGCCCGTCTGGCAATGACGCACTTAGAAGCAGACGTTTGTCCTCGTCGGTCGCGAGCCCGGTCCCGGCCCGGATCTTAGCACCGAGCAATCTTCCTTTGGCTGCAGCTTCGGCGTTGAACTCGTCGATCTCGGTTTTGAGTGCTTCGATGCGGGCCGTATCACCGTCGCGGTGCGCGATGTGCCACGCAACATCGAGCTTGATCCGCTGATAAGCAGCCCTCTCGGCCGCGACCTCGTGCAGCTGCGGGCGTTCCATGACAAAGCGCTCAAACGGGGGCAGGGTCACGGCATAGGCCCCGGCTGGATGCAGGAAGCCCCGAATGACCCGGCGCTTGGAAAGGCGTTCGATGGCCACGCCCTGCTTCTGCAAAGCCGGAACTTCTTTGTCCATGACCCATCTGCGCCGCGGGCCTCCGGCATGGCGCAGCGCCCGTTTTGGCGAGCGGTAGTAAGGGGCAACGCCGTTGCCAACAATACACTCGGCCATGGCATAGCTCGGCACACTGGCGTGGTTGACAAACACCCATCCGCGCCCCTGGCCGTTGATGCGCCATGCGTTCCAATCGGGGTCGTCGGCAATGACCTTGAACGCCGCGCGCAGCACCGAGACAGAATGTTTGCGCTCGGCGGTCCCCGGCGAGACGCCGGGGAAGCAATGCTCGACGAGATCGACCGTCGCAAAGGCGAGTTCGGGGTTCGCGTCGAACAATGTCCGGATCGCCCGCTCGATTCTGCCCGGTCCCTTGCTCATAAGTGTTTCGCTACCACAACCTGTTGGCAGGGAAACACTTATTGGGATAACCCGCGCCCGCCAGGTCTCCGCGTCGTCGAAGTCGAGGTGCATCGCGTCGTCCTCCGGGGGGACGGCATCCAGGGTCAGCATGGTCACGCTGCTGCGAGCTAGTGAATCAAATCTGACGTTTGGGACCCGCGCTGGGGGTCCGCTCGGGGTGGGAAGCTGTTATTCGTCCTCCGCCCTTGGTTGGTCGAGGTGTGCCGGAAACCTGCCATTGGGTAGGGCGGCCGCGGCTGTGCTGGCATTCTGATGGTCGACGCTCTTTGACGCTACTTCCCCGCACCAGTCCGATTTACGCGTGGGGCGTGGAGTTGAGGTTGGTTGTTCTCGTGGCGAACTTTTCTCGCGGAAAATTCGGATTGCGAATCATAAGATACGGGAGTTCTATAGCGACCCCCGGGTATGATTCCTAGCGCCCCATGGTTGGGGAAGCATCCGGTCGACCCCCATCCGAGGCGGTTGGGGGTTCCTGCTAATCGGTTGCTCCGGTTAATGATTATGCACAATGGGTGGGCTACAACGCCCGCATCGTGAGGGAGGATCTGAAAGATGAGAAACCTGTTGTCCAAGGCTTTGTTGGTGACATCGGTCGCGGTCGGCGCTCTATATTCCGGCGCGTTATGGGCCCAGGACGCCAAACTTGTTCAGACCAATCTGGTTTCGGACATCCCAGGCCTGGCCAGAGTGACCGACTCCAACCTCAAGAATCCGTGGGGCGTTTCGCACAGCCCGATGAGCCCGTTCTGGGTCTCGAACCAGGCGACAAGTACCGCCACGCTCTACGCTGTGACCGACGAGACGGACGTCATGAAGGTCCCCCTCGTCGTCGCAATCCCGACAACAGCCGCGGGACCCCAAGGACCGACCGGCCAGGTCAACAATGCCAACACCTCGTCGTTCCTGATACCGGTGAACAATGGCCCTTCTCCCGCATCGGCGCATTTTATTTTTGCCAACCTAAACGGCACCATTTCCGCCTGGGCTCAGCCGCAGACTCCGGCTGCGATCAAAGTGACGACCCCCGGGGCCGTCTACACCGGCTTGGCAATCAACGGCGCACAGACACGGTTATATGCCGCCGACGTCGTGCCACCCGGCCGCATTGACGTCTTCGACAGCTCCTTCAACCCCGTGAGCCTTGCGTCCAGCTCATTCGTCGACCCCTCGCTGCCGGCTGGGCTAGTCCCGTTCAACGTGCAGGAGATCGGCGGCGACGTTTACGTGACCTATGCGCCGGCCGGGCTTCCAAATATGCAACACGCGCCCTTGGGGGCGGGGGCCGTTGCGATCTTCGATGAAGACGGCAAGTTTATCGAGGAACTGGTCGCCGGCAGCCGCCTCGCCGCCCCTTGGGGGATCACCATCGCACCGCCCGGTTTCCGCCGGTTCAGCAATACTGTGCTGGTCGGCAACTTCAGCTATGACCATAGCGAGATTAATGCCTTCATTCCGAGTAATGGTAAGTTACACGGGACGATCCCGATCGACACGAGCGGCCTCGCCGCGGGCGGTCTTTGGGCGATCGAGTTCGGGGTCGGCGGCAACAACGGCAGTCCCGACGTCCTTTACTTCGCTGACGGGATCGAGGGCGAGACGCACGGGCTGTTCGGTGCGATCACCGCCCATTAGGGGCCGGCCACCGGCGCCGGTCGACCGCTGGGCCGAAAGTTACTCGACCGCTGGGCCGTCACCCCAGGTCGATTAGCCGCCGGAGTGCTGGAATCAGTCGCTCCGGGGTTGCGCACCCGCTAGCAATAAATTTACGCGGACGCGCGGGCGACTGAAAAGATCGCCGGACTTTGAGAGGACGATCCATGCCCGGTTTTGCAACTTTTCGGCTCAGTTGGGAGCCACGCGCGTTAAGCCTCCTGCGCATCATGATCGGGCTGCTCTTCCTGGAACACGTTCTGGCAAAGATCCTGGATTTCCCGCACCGCCAAACCGTGCACCCTACGCCTTGTTCACCTTGAACCCGGGTCTTCAAGGTTTATTGGAATTGGTGGGCTGTTTCCTGCTCGCGCTGGGTTTGTTTACCCGCTCCGTAGCCTTGTCCTCGCGGGCGACATGGCGGTCGCCTATTTCATGGCGCACGAGAGGCTTCTTCCCCTGCTCAACGGCGGCGAGCTAGACATTTTTCCCCGTCGCCGTTGCCTGCAACGAGTGTCCGCTTAGGGTCGCGAGCCGCCGTCCGAACCGGGTACCAAGCGTTTGATTTGTACCACTAGTAGTGGACGGTGGCATCTGCGCTGGGTGGCCAGCCGGCGCCGTCCGCGACGACATCACCCTCTATTCCGTGAGACCCTCCAAGAGAGGCAGGCCACCCATTCCGAGGTCGAGTGCCTTTTCTCATTCCGTAAAGATTGGCTGTAGCAGATAAAAGGGGCAAGTTGGGGAGGCACCCCAAGCGCCGGAAAGGCGACGACAGGAAGGAAGCATGATCCTTGCCCTCTACATAGCGGCGGCCGTCATCATGGCTGTCGGAAGCCTCTATTTCGCCTGGCGAAACAGAAACTTTCGCAAATTTCTGGCAGGCGCGTTCTTCGTCTCATCCGGGACTTTGTTCTATCTCTATCTCGCCGATGTTTCGGTCCCTCTGTTGGGGACAGGTTTTGTCGAAACACCCAAGATCAGCGCTGGCCGCTCGATCGTCCATTTTATCCTTTTCGTGCTTTGTTTCTACTTTGGCTTCGTCGGTAGGCGAAAGGCTTAAAAGGAAAGCCGACGTAATCGATAAACTGCTGCTCCGCCATCTGAATGGCGCTTGCGTGCGATCGGGGGCTACGCGTCCCGCCCCGTTGCCACACCGAATGGCTTACAAGTCATTTAGGATTTGCGATGTCCAGTGACAAACCGAAATGGCGCAGACGCAAAGAGGCACGGCCTGGCGAGATCGTCGACGCTGCGCTGGAGGTGTTCGCTGAAAAAGGCTTTGCCGCCGCCAAGCTCGACGACATTGCACGCCGCGCCGGGATCGCAAAAGCGACCCTCTACCTCTACTTTGAGACCAAGGAAGAGATCTTCCGCGCGGTTGCGCGGGCTGCTGTCGCGTCGTTCCGTGAAGCCCTTGAAGCCCCGGCGGAGGCTTCCGGTGGGCTGTTTGCCGAATTCGCACCCAGGCTGCTGTCGCGCGCCGCCGGGATGATGGCGGGCGGCCGGGTACCGACGATTGCCAGAATGGTGATCGGTGAATCGCGGAATTTCCCCGATCTCGCCAATTCGAGCATGTGGATGTAAGTAGCTGATCTATATGCGTTTTGGTGCTTCCGAGGCGCGATTAAGAGAAAGCAGCGGTCGTGACTGAGCTTGTCGCCTTGATCAAAATGATCACTTCCCAGCGTCGCCGCGCGCTCAAATGTTGAAGGCGAATGAACCCTACTTGACCCTGGCCAGAGGCGCGATCAGGTTTGGTTCGGAAATTGCTGAGAGAGGTGGTCATGAGCGCAGAAGCCGCCGAGAAGACGAAGGGTCCCGGCATTGTACTCCAGCCGGAAGAGGGGCAATCGTACTGGCAGCCGATTTGGGCGAACGGCTACTCGATCGTCAAGCTGAGCCCCAAACACGCTGGTCCCGATAATCTTACGATGGGGATACAGGTCATCGCGCCCGGCGGGTATGTGAGGGAGCATTCGCACACACCCAACCAGGAGATCCTGTTCTGTTTTGCGGGTAAGGGCACCGTTATCGTCGACGGAGTCCCGCACCCATTCGTCCCGGGTACGACTGTCTACGCGGCTCCCGGCGTCAGACACAAGATCATCAATGATGGCGCCGATGAGTTGAAGATGACTTGGACCTATCTGCCGCCGGGCTTGGACGAATTCTTTGCCGCCATCGGCCGTCCGCGCGAGCCGGGCGAGCCGGCACCCGAGCCCTTTGCGCGACCTGCCGATGTCCACGCAATCGAGGCAAAAACAGGATACGGACCGCCAATCGAGGGGTGAGCTTCACCCGCTCAGGTCCTTTGAAGTGGATGCTCGCGCAGACCAAGCCGCAGCCGGCTCGTGAGGGCTTATTGAGACGCGCTGGCGGGGCATCCGCGAAGCACCTGATAAGGGCGGCCTCGGTCCCGATCGGGCGCGGCTTTCAGCCGTGGTCGGGGTCGCCTTGCCGGGCTGCGCATCGATGCGGTCAACCGCGCGCTTGTCGGCATTCCCGAAGAGAGGACCTGTGCTGGGGTAGCTGGCACGGGCCGCACACCCACGACCTGCCGCTCGAGCACATCATCGATCTGATCCTTGAGGTGAAGGCGCAGACCTATTCCTTCGAGGCCGGCAATGTGCGGCACGAGCATGAGTGGCGCGCGTGGCAGCGGGCAAAGCTGCCGGCCCGCAAAAATGCTGATGCCTGGCGTCGTCAGCCACGCTACCAACCTTGTCGAGCACCCGCAGCTCGTCGCCGACCGCATCCTGCGCTACGCGGCGATCGTCGGCCGTGAGAACGTAGTTGCCGGCACCGATTGCGGCCTCGGCGGCCGGGTCCACGCCGGCCTTGCCTGGGCCAAGCTGAGGACGCTTGTCGAAGGCGCCCGCCTCGCGTCGACGTCCCTCTGGACTAGTTGAACAGCTCGTCTGCGCTACCGGGATCCGGTTCAGGGTGTCGCGCGTGACTGCTAGGTTGCGGGCGATATCGCATACAGCTTGCCGTCGCGCTCCTGGATCCGTCCGGCGCGGAGATGGCGCTGCACTGCGATGCCGACATGGTTCGGGCGATCGTTGGGGCACGCCAGGTAAAGTTCCTGTCGGGTCCTGCCGGTAGCCAGAGCCAGAATGCGCTCGCCCAGGCTCGGTGCGCTGGGTTTGCGTCCTGCTGACTTGCTCGCGGCTCTTGGCGGCCGCCCGGGGCCTCGGGTGGCAGTAGGGGCCTTTGCTTTTGCGGCGGCAGTGGATGTGGTTCTCCTGGCGGGCGGCGTCTTGCTGACGCGCGTCAGCACGCGCTCGGCCGTCTCGAGATCGGTCAGCCGAGTGGCGACCGCTGCGCGATCAGTATCGAGGCGTGCAAGCCGCTCGCTGATCTTCGTCTTTTCTGCGGTGATCTGGTCCAGTATTGTCGGTGTTGTCGTCGGCATGGTGGCCTTCAGTGGTTTCAGGTCGATCGGGATGATCGAGCTTAGTGGCGTCTACCATCGCAATGCGGGATTTTCAACCGCAGAATGCGCCACTGACCTGCTGGCGGCGGATGCGATTTGCGGCTTGCTCCAATATCTCAATCCGTGATAGGCCCGTCTTCACGGAGCGCGAGGGGTTATTGTTTTCCTGCAAGAGGAATTTCTGTCTTACCAAAGAAACTGGCGAGCATAATCTGATCTAATCGGCGCCAAATGCGTCGGCATGCGAGTGCGTGAGAGCTTGAAGGTGCGGACATCACACTCTATCCTCATGGACATTCTCTCGCGCGCGGAGTCAACCGCGCATTTGAGATGCTCGAGACAAAGGGAGGGACCCAATGAAATTTCGACCATTGCAGGATCGCGTTCTCATCCGTCGCATCGAGGAGGAGGAGAAGACAGCAGGCGGTATTATCATCCCCGATACCGCCAAGGAAAAGCCAATGGAAGGCGAAGTCATTGCCGCCGGACCGGGCACCCGGGACGATGACGGCAAGCTCCGTCCGCTCGATGTCAAAGTCGGCGACCGAGTGCTGTTCGGGAAGTGGTCGGGAACCGAGATCAAAATCGACGGCGAGGATTTCGTGGTCGCTAAGGAGAGCGACATCATGGGCGTGGTTGAAGAGACTGCGTCGCAAAAGGCTGCGTGAAGGGAGGAGGCAATGGCGGCAAAGGAGATCAGGTTTCATACCGATGCGCGCGAGCGGATGTTGCGCGGCATCGACATTCTGTCAAACGCGGTAAGGGTGACGTTGGGCCCGAAAGGCCGCAACGTTGTCCTCGACAAATCATTTGGCGCACCGCGCATCAGCAAGGATGGCGTCACCGTCGCCAAGGAGATCGAGCTCGCCGACAAGTTCGAGAATATGGGCGCGCAGATGGTGCGCGAGGTGGCCTCGAAAACGAGTGATCAAGCCGGCGACGGAACAACGACTGCGATCGTTCTCGCGCAAACGATTGTACGCGAGGGCGCCAAGGCGGCGGCCGCGGGGATGAACCCGATGGATCTGAAGTGCGGTATCGATCGGGCCGTCGACGTGGTCGTCAAGGAGATCGAAAAGCGCTCAAAGAAAGTGTCGACCAACGACGAGATCGCGCAGGTCGGCACAGTCTCGGCCAACAACGACAGTGAAATCGGCAAGATGATCGCCGAGGCGATGCAGAAGGTCGGCAACGAGGGCGTGATCACGGTCGAGGAGGCAAAGAGCCTCGAAACCGAGCTCGACGTGGTCGAGGGCATGCAGTTCGACCGCGGTTATGTCAGCCCGTATTTTGTGACCAATGCCGAGAAGATGGTGGCCGAGCTCGACGAGCCCTACATCCTGCTCCACGAGAAGAAGCTGTCGAGTCTCCAGTCGCTGCTGCCATTGCTCGAATCCGCCGTCAAATCCGGAAAGTCGATGTTGATCGTCGCCGAGGACGTCGAAGGCGAGGCCTTGGCGACCTTGGTCGTCAACAAGCTGCGCGGCGGTCTCAAGGTGGCGGCAGTCAAGGCGCCGGGGTTTGGTGACCGGCGCAAGGCCATGCTCGAGGACATGGCGATCCTGACTGGCGGTCAGGTCATCAGCGAAGACCTCGGCATCAAACTCGAGAACGTCACGCTCGACATGCTGGGCAAGTCCAAGCGCATCCGGGTCGAAAAAGAAAATACGACGATCATCGACGGCGCCGGCCAGAAGGACGACATCCAGGGTCGCTGCACGCAGATCCGCCAGCAAATCGAGGAGACGACCTCGGATTATGACCGCGAGAAGCTGCAAGAGCGCCTCGCGAAGCTTGCGGGCGGGGTCGCGGTGATCCGCGTCGGCGGAGCGACCGAAGTCGAGGTCAAGGAGAAGAAGGATCGGGTCGACGATGCCACCCATGCCACACGGGCGGCAGTCGAGGAAGGCATCGTCCCCGGCGGCGGTGTGGCTCTGCTCTATGCCGCCAAAGCGCTCGACGGGCTGACACCCGAGAACAACGATCAGAAGGTCGGGATCGACATCGTCAAGCGGGCGTTGCAGTCGCCGGTTCGGCAAGTCGCCGAAAACGCCGGTACCGAAGGATCGGTCGTCGTCGGCAAGCTGCTCGACTTGAACGATCTAAACCGCGGCTTCGACGCGCAAACCGGCGAATATGTCGACATGGTTAAGGCCGGCATCATCGATCCGACCAAGGTGGTGCGGTTGGCCTTGCAGAACGCCGCCTCGGTGGCGGGCCTGTTGGTCACGACCGAAGCGATGGTCGCCGAAAAGCCCAAGAAGGAGACTGCGCCCGCAATGCCGCCTGGCGGCGGAGTGGATGGGATGGACGACTACTAAGTATTTCGTTGGCAAGAAAAGGGCCGACATCCCTGAAGGGGTGTCGGCTTTTTCAGTCCTCGCCAGTCAAAGTCGCCGCCGCTGTACGGCGATATCTTGCGGAGAAGCAGAGCACATTTATCCTGCGGCAGCCGAGCATCTGAAGGCGCGAAGGCATTAGGCCCGTGAGCACCCGGACGATTCGCTACAGTTGGAATAATACCGTCACCACGGTCGGCATGGATGAAGCCGGAAGTGGGCTCTCGGTTGTCCTCCTGCCGGCCTTGAGTTCGATCTCCACGCGCGTCGAGATGCGCCCGCTCTTCGAGACGCTCGCGCCCGAGTTCCAGGTCAGTACTGTCGACTGGCCGGGTTTCGGTGATCTGGTG
>Ga0306924_10007932_pt1 | contig 10681 bp, 7 predicted proteins | sample sta12Can44000111_FD_203756 | JGI IMG/M metagenome (GOLD analysis project Ga0306924, IMG submission 203756) | Lab enrichment of tropical soil microbial communities from Luquillo Experimental Forest, Puerto Rico - statanox.12C.anox.44.000.111 (v2)... | ecosystem: Environmental > Terrestrial > Soil...
TATGTCGTGCTGATCGGCGTGGCCGCGCGTGCCTGCGGGCGCCCGGTCAAATGGATCGAGGATCGGCTCGAGCACCTCGCCGCCGCCAACTCCGCGACCAACCGCGTCACGAGGCTCGCCGCCGCGGTTGACGCGGACGGGCGCATCCGCGCCCTCGACTGGGACCAGATCGAGGACGTGGGCGCCCACCTGCGCGCCCCGCAGCCGGCGACGCTCTACCGCATGCATGGCAACCTCACCGGCGCCTACGACATTCGCCACGTCGCCGTGCGCAATCGCGTGGTGCTCACAAACAAGACGCCGGCCGGGATCAACCGCGGGTTCGGCGGGCCGCAGGTTTATTACGCCCTCGAACGGCTGATGCAGCGTATCGCGATCGAGCTGCGGCTCGATCCGCTGGACGTGATCCGCCGCAACCTGGTTCCCGCCGACGCGTTCCCCTACCGCACCGCCAGTGGCGGTTTGCTCGACTCCGGCGACTACGCCCGCGCGATCGACAAGGCGGTCGAGGAAGGTGGACTCGCGAAGCTCCTCGCGTGGCGCGAGAGCGCCCACGTCGACGGACGCATCTGCGGCGTCGGCTTGGCGGCGGTGGTCGAGCCGAGTGTCTCGAACATGGGCTACATCACCACCGTGCTCACGCCCGAGGAGCGGCGTCGCACCGGTCCCAAGGATGGCGCCCAGGCGACCGCGACGATTTCACTCGACCCAATGGGCGGGGTGACCGTGCAGATCGCCTCCGTGCCGCAGGGCCAAGGGCATCGCACGGTCGCGGCGCAGATCGTGGCCGATGCACTCGGGCTAAACCCCGCCGACGTGCGGGTGGTGGGCGAGTTGGACACCGCGCGAGACGCGTGGTCGATCGCCTCGGGAAATTATTCGAGCCGCTTTGCCCCGGCGGTCGCCGGCACCGTGCACCTCGCGGCGCTGCGGCTGCGAGAGCGCCTCGCGCGCAGTGCCGCCGGCAAGCTCAACGTGGCGGCGGAAGAGATCGAGTTCGTCGGCGGCAAGGTGTGCGCGCGCGGCAATCCCGACAACGCCGTGCCGTTCACGCGCCTCGCCGCGCACGATCACTGGTCGCCCGGAGAGACGCCGGACGACGATCATGTTCTGCGCGAGACGGTGTTCTGGACGCCGCCTCAACTTGCCGCGCCGAACAATGCGGACGAAATCAATCCGCAGCTCTGCCACGCATTCATCTTCGATTTCTGCGGCGTCGAGATCGAGCGCGACACCGGCGCCGTGCGCATCGAAAAATACGTGACGATGCACGACTGCGGCCGCGTGCTGCATCCCGGCATGGTGGCCGGCCAGATCACCGGCGGGCTCGCGCACGCCGTCGGCGCCGCGCTTTATGAGGAATATGCCTATGCGCCCGACGGCGCGTTTCTCGCCGGCACCTTTGCCGATTATTTGTTGCCCACCGCGACCGAAGTCCCGGCACCGCTCATCCTGCACACGGAGTCCCCCTCCCCGTTCACGCCACTCGGCGCCAAAGGTGTGGGCGAAGGCAACTGCATGTCGACGCCGGTGTGCATCGCCAATGCGGTCGCCGACGCGCTCGGCATTGCTGCGCTCGATCTGCCGCTCACGCCGACAAAGCTTTGCGCGCTGATCAATTCCCCCGAGGGCGCGACGCGATGAAGCCGGCCCGCTTCGATTACGTGCGGGCGGAAAATCTCGCCGAGGCGCACGACGTACTCGACGCCGAAGGTGGCGAGGTAAGCGTGCTCGCTGGCGGGCAGTCGCTGCTGCCGCTGCTCTCGACCCGGCTCGCCCGGCCCAAGGTCGTGCTCGACATCATGCGCGTCCCCGGCCTCGATATGATCTCACGCGACAACGATGCCATCCGCATCGGTGCTGCCGTGCGCCAGGCAAAGCTCGTTGCCTGGTCGGAACTGGCCGGCGCGCAGCCGCTTCTGGCCGCAGCGCTGCCATTCATCGGCCATGCGCAGACGCGCAGCCGCGGCACGGTGTGCGGCTCGATCGCCCACGCCGACCCGAGCGCGGAAATCCCGCTGGTTCTGTTGGCGCTCGAAGGCGAAATCCTGCTGTCGAGCGCGCACGGGCAACGCCGCGTCTGCGCTACCGACTTCTTCACCGGCCTGATGTCGACCGCGCGTGAGGAGAACGAATTGATCGAGGCGGCGATTGTGCCGCGACGACGCCCCGGTCACGGCTACGCCTTTCGCGAGTTCGCGCGCCGGCACGGCGACTTCGCCATCGTCGCCTGCGCCGCCATCGCCAACGAGCGCGAGGCGCGGCTTGCGATCGGCGGCGTCGCCGACCGGCCCGTCGCCTTCGACGGCCTGCCGCTCGACGGCACCGCCCTTGATGTCGCGCTCGACCGCATCGCCGGCGAACTTGATGCGCGCGACGACCTGCACGCCAGCGTCGACTATCGGCGCCATCTGGTGCGCCGGCTCGGCCGCGCGACCATCGCGGAGGCGAGCCGATGCCGCGCCTGAGTGCCGATGCGCGCCACCGCGTCGCTTTCGTGCTCAACGGCCGACCGGTTGAGGGCCAGGCCGAGCCGCGCATGCTACTCACGGATTTTCTCCGTCACGTGCTCGGCATGACCGGCACGCACGTGGGCTGCGAGCATGGCGTGTGCGGCGCCTGCACCATCGAGGTCGACGGCGTTCCGGCACGCGCGTGCCTGATGCTGGCGGCGCAGGCGGACGGCGCGACCGTGCGCACTGTTGAAGGCCTCGCGCCGGAGCCGGGACGGTTATCAGTGCTGCAGCAGGCGTTCCGCCGCCATCACGCGCTGCAATGCGGCTTTTGCACGCCGGGTATCCTGATGTCGCTCGATTATTATCTGCGCGATAATCCGCACCCGCAGGAGGACGACATCAGAACGTTCCTGACCGGACATCTGTGCCGTTGCACCGGTTACGTGCCGATCGTGGCGGCGGCGCTCGATGCGGCGGCACGCCTGCGCGGGGATTAAAGAAGAAGAAACGCGGCATGCTTGACCTCGGCACCAGTTTCCTTGCCAGCATCGCGCGCGACCCGCAGGCCCTTGCGATCGTCGACGGCGACGTGCGGCTGACCTACGCGGCCTGGTTCCGGCAGATTTCCGCGCTCATCGAAGGGTTCGACGAACTGGAACTCGAACCGGGCGATCATCTCGTCACCGTGCTGCAAAACCGTTGGGAAGCGGCGACCGTCCACTGGGCCTGCCAGTTCGCGGGAATCATCGTCACGCCGGTCAATTGGCGCGCCACCGCGGACGAGCTGGACTATTTGCTGGTCAACGCGGAAGCGAAGGCGCTGGTCTACGAGCCGGTATCGGCGAAAGCGGTCTCCGAATCGAAGGACGCGCATGGGCGGCCGCGCATCGCGGTCGGAATCGACGATACGGCCGACATTCCATTCGTAAACCTTATCGCCGCCGATGCGGAGCCAGCGACGGCGCGCGTCGGGCCGGAGGCGTGGTCGGTGATGCTTTATACCTCCGGCACCACCGCGCGGCCCAAGGGTGTGCCGCGCCGCCATCGCGCGGAGCGCGCCGCCGCGGTCGCTCATGTGGCGCAGAATCTCTATGCGCAAGGCGAGCGCACGCTCGGCGTCATGCCGCTTTATCACACCATGGGGGTGCGCTCGCTTATCGCCATGTCGCTCGTCGGCGGCTGTTTCGTTTGCCTGCCGCGCTTTTCACCGGAGCGCGCGCTCGAGGTGATCGAGCGCGAACGCATCACTAATCTTTATCTGGTGCCGACGCTCTATCACGACCTGGTTTATCACCCGCGTTTCGCCGCGAGCGATGTGACCTCGGTGCGCAAGCTCGGCTTTGCCGGCGCGCCCATGACCGATGGCCTGCTCAACGCGCTCGACGCGGCGTTCAAGCCGGATCTTTTCGTCAATCACTACGGCTCGTCGGAAATCTACACCTTCACCATCGATCAGAACGCGCCGCGCAAGCCCGGCTCGGCCGGCCGGGCCGGAATCAATCAAATGGTGCGGGTGGTGAAGCTCGGCGCCACGACGCCGGACGAGGTCGCGCAGGTCGGCGAAGAAGGCGAGGTGATCGCGCTGCTCGCCGGTGACGAATCCTTCGACGGCTACTGGCGCCGGCCGGAGGCTGACGCCGCCGCCATTCGCGCCGGCTGGTATTTCACCGGCGACACCGGCTACGTCGACGCCGACGGCGACCTGTTCGTCACCGGCCGTGTCGACGACATGATCATCACCGGCGGCGAGAACGTCTCTCCGGTTGAGATCGAGAGCCGGCTCTCATTGCATCCCGCTGTGTCAGAGGTAGCGGTGGTAGGGCTCGCCGACGAGCGCTGGGGCAAGGTCGTCGCCGCCTTCGTTAAACGCAGCAGGGAGGTCGAGCCCGACGAGTTGGACCGTTTCTGCCGTGGCTGCGGGCTTGCCGATTTCAAGCGCCCGCGCCGCTATGTGTTCGTCGACGCGATCCCGAAATCGCCGGTCGGCAAGCTGCTGCGCCGCAAGCTCGTGGCCGGCGACTACGAGCCCGAGAAAGGAAATGCCGCATGACCGAGCCGCTCGCATTCGCCGATCCGCGCCTTGCCGCGCTCGATGGGTTCCGTGTCGAGATCGATCCACAACATGAGCGCGCCGACGTGGTGCTCGACCGGCCGCCGCTCAACGTCATCTCGATGCCGCAGCGCGACCAGCTGCGTCTCGTGTTCGAGGCGCTCGACGATGACGCGCGGGTGCGCATCATCGTGCTGCGCGCCGTGGGCGAGCATTTCTCCAGCGGCGGCAACATCAAGGGCTTCATCGACGCTTCCCCTGAGCACGTCTCGAAACTGGCCGGGAACGTCGCCGCGCCCGCGCGATGTGCCAAGCCGGTGATCGTCGCCAACCGCGGTTACTGCTTCGGCGTCGGCTTCGAATTGTCGCTCGCGTGCGACTTCCGTCTTGCCTCGGAGACCTGTCTCTACGCGCTGCCCGAGCAGCGGCTCGGGCAGATCCCCGGCTCCGGCGGCTCGGCGCGGCTGCAAAAGATTGTCGGCATCACCCGCACCAAGGACATCGTCATGCGCTCCAGGCGCATTCCCGGCCGGCAGGCCTACGACTGGGGCATCGCCACCGAATGCGTTCCCGACGACCAACTCGAGGCCGCGACCGCGTCGCTCGTGGAGGAGTTGCGCGGCTTCGCGCCACTCGCCCAGCGCACCGCCAAGAAGCTCCTTAACGATACGGAGGATTCCTCTCTCTCGATCGCCATCGAGCTGGAAGGCCATTGCTATAGTCGGCTGCGCACGTCGGAGGATTTCCGCGAAGGCGTCGAGGCGTTCCATGCCAAGCGGTCCGCCAAGTTTCGCGGGATGTAGGGAATTGGAATTGGGCCGGCGCGGCCCTATGCTGCTCGGCTAAGCGAGTCAGGAGCACGGGCGACATGAAATTCGGCATTTTCTACGAACTGCAGCTGCCGCGGCCGTGGCAGGCGGACAGCGAACTCAAGCTCTATCAGAACGCGCTTTCCCAGCTCGAACTCGCCGACCACCACGGCTACGACTATGCCTGGGTCGTCGAGCATCATTTTCTCGAGGAATATTCCCATTCGCCCGCCCCCGAGGTGTTCCTCGGCGCCGCGAGCCAGCGCACCAAGCGCATCCGGCTCGGCCACGGCATCATCCAGCTCACCACCAGCCACCCGGCGCGCGTGGCCGAGCGCGTCGCCGCGCTCGACCTGCTGAGCAACGGCCGGGTCGAGTTCGGCATGGGCGAGAGCGCCAGCATCACCGAACTCGAGCCGTTCGGCCGCACCATGGGCGACAAGCGCGACGTGTGGGAGGACGCGGTCCCGGCGGTGCTGCAAATGTTCAAAGACGGCGGCTGCGAATATGACGGCCGCTATTTCCATTTCCCGCTGCGCAACGTGGTGCCGAAGCCGCTGCAGAAGCCACATCCGCCGCTGTGGATGGCCTGTTCGCAGCTCGACACCATCGGCCGCGCCGGCCGCTTCGGGGTCGGCGCGCTCGGCTTCCAATTCGTCAACGCCGACGCCGCGCACGCCTGGGTGCATTCTTACTACAACAACATCACCAAGCGGCTTTCCAAGCTCGCCGACTACCGGACCAACGCAAACATCGCGCTGGTGAGCATGTTCATGTGCGCAAAGACCGATGAGGAAGCACGCCGCCGCGCCGACGGGGCGACATTCTTCCAGTTCGCGCTGCGCTATTACGGCGCCTCGACCTCGCGCGAACGGCCGGCGCCCGGCGCCGTCAACATGTGGAACGAATACCAGGCGTGGAAGCGCGCCAACCCGGAAGCTGCCGATCAGGCGTTGCGCGGCGGGCTCGTGGGCTCGCCCGAAACCCTACGGGCCAAGCTGCGCAGGTTCGAAACGTCGCACATCGACCAGGTGATCTTCCTCAACCAGGCCGGCCAGAACACCCACGAGCACATCTGCGAGAGCCTCGAGCTGTTCGCCAAAGAGGTGATGCCGGAGTTTCACGCCAACATTTCGGCGCACGAAGCCTGGAAGGCGAAGGTGCTCAAGGGCGAGATTGCGCTCGAAGAAATCGACACCGAGCCGTTCCGCGAGCGCTACGGCCAGAAAGGCATCCCGGCGCAGACCATCGCCCGGGTCGCGGCGGCGGGCTGAGGATGAAGCCACGCACGGAGAGCGGCAAGGCATGGGCGAATAGTGAATAGCGAATAGCGAATAGCAAAAGGAAAATCTGCGATAGGTAATTCACTATTCGCTACTCGCCATTCGCTATTCGCTGTTTTCGCCGGGTTGTTTCGCTTCGCTCGTGCACTAAGCCATGCCGGTCTTCTCACCCCACCAGGACGCCGCGCTTAAGGCGGTCGCGGCGTGGCTCAAGGCCAAGCCGGGACGCAACAACACCCCGCAAGTGTTCCGCCTCTTCGGCTATGCCGGCACCGGCAAGACCACGCTCGCCAAGCACATCGCGTCGGGCGTCGACGGCAAGGTCATGTTCGCGGCCTTCACCGGCAAGGCGGCGTCGGTGATGCGGCAGAAGGGCTGCACCGGCGCCTCGACCATTCATTCGCTGATCTACCGGGCGCGCGAAAGCGAGGAGGAGACGCCGAGCTTCGACCTGTGGCACGACTCGCCCGCCGCGAAGGCGCGGCTCATCGTGATCGATGAATGCTCCATGGTCGACGCCGAGCTGGGGCGCGACCTGCTCTCGTTCGGCGCGCCGGTGCTGGTGCTGGGCGACCCGGCGCAGCTGCCGCCGATCCAGGGCGGTGGATTTTTCACCGAGCAGCCGCCCGACGCGATGCTCACCGAGGTGCATCGGCAGGCCTTGGGCGATCCGATCGTCCAGCTTTCCATGGAGGTGCGCGCCGGCCACCCGCTGACGCCGATCAAACACGACCTCACCGAAGTCGTTCGCCGCGGCGACTTCGACCCGGCGCGCGCGCTCGAAACCAACCAGATATTGGTGGGCCGCAACGCGACGCGGCGCGGCTACAACGCGCGCCTGCGCGAGCGGCGCGGCCTCGACGGCGCGCTGCCGGTCGCGGGGGACAAGCTCGTGTGCCTGCGCAACAACCGGCGTAAGGGCCTGTTCAACGGCGGCCTGTGGGTGGTGAAAAAGCGCGGCGTGCGCAAGAGCGGCGTCCTCTCGCTACGATTGCTGCCGGAGGACGAAGTCCGGCTCCGCGCGCTGGCGGTATCGGTGCTGCCGGAATGCTTCACCGGCGGCATCGAGCAGATGGAATGGCTCGCGCGCAAGCGTTACGAGGAGTTCGACTACGGCTATGTGCTGACGGTGCACAAGGCGCAGGGCTCGCAGTGGGACGACGTCGTGCTGTTCGACGAATCCTTCGCCTTCCCGGACACCCGCGAGCGCTGGCTCTACACCGGTATCACCCGCGCGGTGCGAAGGCTCACGGTGGTGGTGTGAGCCAAGTCCGCGCAAAGACGATCTACAAAATCTGCGACACCGCCGCGTGGCGTGCGGCAGAGCGGATGCGCGAGTTTGCTGGCGCGCCGGTCGACCTCGCCGACGGCTACATCCACTTTTCCACCGCCGAGCAAGTTGCGGAGACCGCCGCGAAACATTTCGCCGGGCAGCACGACCTCGTTCTCGTCGCGGTCGACGCCGATGCCCTTGGCACTGCACTCAAATGGGAACTGTCCCGCGGCGGCGCGCTGTTCCCGCACCTCTACCGCATGCTGCCGCTCCACGCCGTGCGGTGGGTCAAGCCTCTGTCGCTCGGTCCGGACGACCGGCATGTATTTCCATCGTTGGAGTAGGAAGAGCGTTAAGCGGGGCCAATAACAACTGTGCAGTGGCCGTTTTACTCCGATCTCAATCACGTCACCATGATCTCGCGGGCAACCACTGCTGATAGTGATCGGATAGCGGTCCCGCAGGAAGTCCGCAAAGCGATCGAGGTCGGCGAGCGCCGCGGCCGACCATTCGATCTTCATCTCTCACACGGCCTGAACGCCGGAGTGCCCCACGTTTCAAGCCACTTCACGACCTCGTCGTGTGGAACGGTAGCTTGGCCGGGCCTCTATTGCTGCCCACCGTCGGTCCAACTCGGCAATTCCATCCGAACCCACCGTTACCGATCCGCTTTCGACGGCAATATCGGCGAGAAACTCGGCTACACTGACACCACGTTCCGCAGCGCGCACTCTCAAGGCATCAGCGGTCGCTTCATCCACCTCAATAGTTTGCGTCTTACTGGTCATAGTACGAAACCGCGTCACATCAATTATCCAAAAAGCTCCGCAACTTCCGGCTCCGGCTCGGATGCTTGAGCTTGCGCAGGGCCTTGGCCTCGATCTGGCGGATGCGCTCGCGGGTGACCGAGAACTGCTGGCCGACCTCTTCGAGCGTATGGTCGGTGTTCATGCCGATGCCGAAGCGCATGCGCAACACGCGTTCTTCGCGCGGCGTGAGCGAGGCGAGCACACGCGTCGTGGTCTCGCGCAGGTTCGACTGAATCGCCGCGTCGATCGGCAGGATCGCGTTCTTGTCCTCGATGAAATCGCCCAGGTGCGAATCCTCCTCGTCGCCGATCGGGGTCTCGAGCGAAATCGGCTCCTTGGCGATCTTGAGGACCTTGCGCACCTTTTCGAGCGGCATGCCGAGCTTCTCGGCCAGTTCCTCCGGCGTCGGCTCGCGGCCGATCTCGTGCAGCATCTGACGGCTGGTGCGCACGATCTTGTTGATCGTCTCGATCATGTGCACCGGGATGCGGATGGTGCGCGCCTGGTCGGCGATCGAGCGGGTGATCGCCTGGCGGATCCACCACGTGGCGTAGGTCGAGAATTTGTAGCCGCGCCGGTATTCAAACTTGTCGACCGCCTTCATCAGGCCGATGTTGCCTTCCTGGATCAGGTCGAGGAACTGCAGGCCGCGGTTGGTGTATTTCTTGGCGATCGAAATGACGAGCCGCAGGTTCGCCTCGACCATTTCCTTCTTGGCCTGGCGCGCCTCGCGCTCGCCCTTTTGCACCATCTGGACGATCTTGCGGAACTCCTGGATCTCGAGTCCGGTCTCGCTCGCGAGAGCGTGGATGTCGCCACGGATCTCCTTGATGCGGTCCTTGTCCTTGGCAACGAGGCTCTTCCAGCCCTTGGCGGCGAGTTTCGACGCACGATTGAGCCAGCGCGGGTCGAGCTCGGCGCCCTGGTAATTCTTGAGGAAGTCGTCGCGCACGACGCCGTGGCTTTCGGCAAGCCGCATCAGCCGGCCCTCGTAGCTCACCAGCCGCTTGTTGATGTCGTAGAGCTGCTCGACCAGCGCGTCGATGCGCGCCTGATTAAGCCGCAGCGATTTGACCTCGGCGATCAGCTCGTCGGTGAGCTTCTTGTACTTGCGCTCCTGCGCGGGCGAGAGCGGCGAGGACTGGCTGCGCAGGCGGTTGGCGATGTCCTGGTGCTGCAGCCGACGCAGGCGCTTATAGGTGTCGGCGACCTTGTCGAAAGTGTCGAGCACCTTGGGCTTGAGTTCCGCCTCGATCGCGGCGAGCGAGAGCGAGTTTTCCAGATCGTCGTCGTCGAGATCGGAATCGGAGATCGCCGCTTCCTCGCCCGAGTCCGAGGCGTCGCCGTTGGCCCCATGCCCATTGGCGCCATGCCCGTTGGCGCCCGGCGAAGGCTGGAACGGCGTCGGCCCAAGCGGCGCAGCGGGCGGAGCCGTGACCGGCGCAGCCGCGCCCATGACACCGGGGTTGACGACCGCGACGCCCGGCATCGCCTTGGCATCCGGGCCGGCATAGGTCGCCTCGAGATCGATGATGTCGCGCAGGAACACCTTTCCTTCGTTGAGCTCGTCACGCCAGATGATGATCGCCTGGAACGTGAGCGGGCTCTCGCACAGCCCGGCGATCATCGCCTCGCGACCGGCCTCGATGCGCTTCGCAACGGCGATCTCGCCCTCGCGCGACAGCAGCCCGACCGAGCCCATTTCGCGCAGGTAAATGCGCACCGGGTCGTCGGTGCGCTCCGCCAATTCCGGCCTTTTGATTTTGGCTGGCGCGGGGCGCTGCAGCTCGATGATCGCGCCCCCTTCGCTTTGCTCCCCAGCCTCCGCGCGCTGTTCCTCCTCGTCCGACTCGGCCTCCTCGATCTCGACAACGCGGATGCCCATCTCGTTGAGCATCGCCAAAATATTCTCGATTTGCTCGGACGTCGCCTTCTCCAAGAGCATCGCAGAATTGAACTGATCGTGCGTGACGTAGCCGCGGTTCTGCGCCTGCTTGATCA
>Ga0306924_10007935_pt1 | contig 10679 bp, 8 predicted proteins | sample sta12Can44000111_FD_203756 | JGI IMG/M metagenome (GOLD analysis project Ga0306924, IMG submission 203756) | Lab enrichment of tropical soil microbial communities from Luquillo Experimental Forest, Puerto Rico - statanox.12C.anox.44.000.111 (v2)... | ecosystem: Environmental > Terrestrial > Soil...
ATCCTCTTCCATCCGGCGCTGGTTCAGACTCAGTTCTTCATAAAGCCGGGCGTTGTCGACGCTGGAGGCGATCTGCGGTGCCAGCACCGTCAATGTCTGCACGTGATCGTCGGTAAAGTAGCCGACGCGGTCGCTTTCCAGGTCCATCACGCCGACCACGCGGTCCTGCACCACCAGCGGCACGGCCACTTCGGAGCGAATATCCGCATGCGACGCGATGTATCTGGGGTCCCGCGTGGTATCGTGCACGCGCACCACTTCGCGCGACGTAGCGGCGGCGCCGGTGATGCCCTTGCCGAGCGGAATGTTGTCGATATCCACGCGCTGGTCATAGCGGATGCTGAAACGGTGACGGAGCGCCCGCGCCTCGGGATCCACCAGCAGGATGCTGAAGGCGTCGTAGTTGATGAGCGCGCGCATGGCCTCGGCGATCTTGCCGAGCAGTTCGCTCAGGTTCAGGATGGACGAAAACTCGCGCGAGATGTGCGCCAGCGCCTTGAGGGTGCGGTTCTGGCGGTCGACACGGCGATACAGGCGCGCGTTGTCGATAGCCACGCTTACGCGCGCCGCGATCAGCCTGAGCAGCGCGCGGTCATATTCGGTATAGGCGTTGACCCGTGTGGATTGGAGGTCGATGACACCGACCAGTTTGCCGCGCGCGGTCATCGGCACCGCCAACTCGGTGCGCACCGCGTCGACACTGTTCAGATAGCGCGGGTCGCTGCGCACGTCGCCGACCAATACCGGTTCGCCGCGCGCTGCGGCCGTGCCCGTGATGCCCTCTCCCAACGCCAACGCCAGATTGGCGACCACCTCTTCGCGGTGTCCCACGCCGTAGCGGATGCGGAGGTCGCGCCTCTTTTCGCTGTAGAGCAGGATGGCGAACAGGTCGTAGGGCAAGACCTTCTGAACGATCTCGGCAACGTCGGCGAGCAACCGGTCCAGGTCCAATGTGCCGGCCGTGGCCGCCGCAACCTCAAGCAAGAAATCGAGCAACTCGGATCGCTCGCGGAAATGGACGACGCTTTTGCGGGCAGCTTGCATGGCTTTCCCTATTTCTGGGCCGCTTCAGGCGGCGGTCGCTTCGACGATTTTGACGCTGGCGCTGGCGCCGATGCGCGTCGCGCCGGCGCTGGTCATGGCCTCAAGGTCGGACAGAGTGCGAATGCCGCCGGATGCCTTCACGCCCATCTCCGGGCCGACCACGCGGCGCATCAGTTCGACGTCGCGGGCGGTCGCGCCGGCGGGCCCGAAGCCGGTCGAGGTCTTCACGAAATCCGCTCCGGCGAGCTTGGCGAGGGTGCAGGCGACCGCCTTCTGGTTGTCATCGAGCAAAGCAGTTTCCAGAATCACTTTCACGATGGCACCGGCTTCGTGTGCCACTTGGACCACCTGCTGGATATCGAGCTTGACGGCGTGGTGATCTCCCGACCGCAGCGCGCCTATGTTGATCACCATATCTAGTTCGAGCGCGCCGGCGCGCAAAGCCGCAGCGGCTTCCGCGGCTTTGGCCTCGGTGCTGGTGGCGCCCAGGGGAAATCCGATGACGCTGCAGACTTTGACCGGCGAGCCTTCGAGCTCGGCACGCACCAGGGATACCCAGTAAGGGTTCACGCACACGCTGGCGAAATTGTACTGGCGGGCCTCACGGCAGACTTTGACGATGTCGGCCCGCGTGGCCTCCGGCCTGAGAATCGTATGATCGATCAACGCCGCGATGGCCGGATCGATCTTGGTCAGCCGTTCGCTGGCGGAAACCCGGTCGGCGCCAGCGGCGATAATCTCTTTGGTGTTGCGGGCACAGGTCTGCGGACAGCGCTGGACGCAGCCGGGGCACACCTGGTCGCGCAGGTTGAGGCCTTCGGCACTCGCGGGCGCTGCCGGCCGGTTCAAGCGCGCCAGGATCTCTTCGCCGATCTGCGCGACCAGAGTATCGAGTTCCGATGGGGTGATCACATCCCCTTCTTCAGGTACCGCCGCTCGATTTCCATAATTTTCTGAACCCTCGCCTGGTGACGTCCACCGGCAAAGGGAGTGCCGATCCAGGTGCGCAACACGTCTTCGGCCTGGGTCGGCGTCAGAAACCTCGCACCCAGCGTAAGCACATTAGAATCATTGTGTTCCCGGCTATTCCGAGCGGACGTTTTATCATAGCACAAGGCCGCGCGAACGCCGGGCACCTTGTTGGCGGCGATCGAGGAACCGATCCCCGCGCCGTCGATCATGACGCCACGCCCTACGACGCCCGAAGCCACGAGTTCGGCTACCTGGTGAGCCAGGTCGGGATAATCCGCGGCGACGTCGGCGTGCACTCCGACGTCCCGGATCTCCAGATCGAGGGCTTTTAGGACCGGCTTAAGCGTTTCTTTCAGACGGAACCCGCCGTGGTCGGCACCAATAGCCACGGTATTTCCGGCCGGCGCGGCCGGCAGTTGGTCATCGGGGACTTCGACGATGCGCACTCCGCGCGAGTGCGCCACATCCCGGGCCGCGGCTGTGACGATGGTCCCCACCTGGACGTGCAGTTCGCCAGTGGCTGGAACGTCCAGGGCAACGACAACCTTCTTCATTAGGAAAACCGCTGTACAATCGTAAGAACTATTGTAATGAAACGGTCTCTCACGCTGGCGGTTTTTCTGGCGGCTGTCTTCTCGGTCGCTTCAGCCGCTCCGCGGGTGTCCACGGCTTCGGGCGACTACCTAGCGCGACTCATCGAGCAAGGCGACCTTAGCTGGAGTGTGCTGGTGATCGGCCTGGGGGTGGCGTTCGTAATGGGCGCGGTCCATGCGCTTTCGCCCGGGCACGGAAAGACCCTCGTGGCCGCTTACCTGGTGGGTACGCGCGGGACCCCGAGCCACGCCGTCTTTCTAGGCGGGATGGTTACGTTCACGCACACGATTTCGGTCTTTCTGCTGGGATTGGTGACGCTGTTTCTCTCGCAATATGTGCTGCCGGACAAGATCAGCACCTTTTTGGGCGCAGTCTCAGGGATCGCAATCATCTGGATCGGCGCCACGCTGTTCTTTAAGAGGCTTCGAATCGCGCGCGCCCACGACCCGAACGACGCTCATGATCCCCATCACCACCACCATGACGAACATGACCACGGGCATCATCATGATCACGCGAACGGCCACGACCACGACCACAACCACGAAGATCATGGCGGCGGCGTGCTGGTCCACCGCCATGGCGATGGACACGCTCACCGTCACGTTCCCGAAGGAGAGATCAGCCTGGGTGGCCTGATCGCGCTCGGCGCAAGTGGCGGGCTGGTGCCTTGCCCTTCGGCGTTGGTGCTGTTGCTCAGCTCGATCGCGTTGGGCCGCGTCGGCTTAGGGCTGACGTTGTTGGTGGCCTTCAGCCTCGGTTTGGCCGGTGTGCTCATGGCGATCGGGCTGGTAGTCGTCTACGCCAAACACCTGCTGCCGGACAGCCGTAAGACATCGCAGCACGCCGCATTCCGTCTGATCCCCGTGGCTTCGGCCGCGATCATCGTCTGCGTCGGGCTGATCATGACGTGTGTGTCGCTCGGAGTCATTCGCCCCGGACAGTTCCTGAGCGGAGTGTAGTGTCAGGTCGGCCGAAACGTGCCCGCAGCCGACGGAGATCAGCCAGTGGTTCCATCGGTGTAGCCAGGATCCGCACCGACGACAGTGCGCTCTTCGGGCGCGGACCCCTCCTTCGAGGCGCGCGATATCGGCCGCCAGCAACCTCCAGCGGCGCTTCGCCGGCGAGGCCCGGCAAAATATCCTACCTAGCCGACGACAAAGGCAGCAAGGAACCCGCGTCTTCGCTGGTATTCGACTTTTGTTCTAACGGGCTTCCCGCCGTGGTCACGCCAGAAATCGCGCCAGGCGCTCCAGGGCCGGCTCCAGCACGGAGCGGTCGGCGGCATAGCAGAGGCGGACCGAACCCTCCCCGCCGGTCCCAAAGGCTACGCCGGGTGCGAGGCCGACGCGAGTCTCCTCGAGCAGCCGCTTGCAGAAAGCGAAGGAATCAGTAAGTCCGTCGATCGACGGGAAGAGGTAAAACGCACCGTCTGGCGTGGGAACCGTGACGCCGCAGATGCCGCCCAGGGCTTCCAGACAAAGGTCCCGGTTTTCCTTGAGCCGGTGGAGCATCTGAATGAGTTCGGATTCTCCCTGGGTGAGTGCGGCCTCGCCGGCCTTCTGCGTGAAGCTTGGCGCATGCGACACGACGAACTCGTTCAACTGCGTGGCCTTGGCGGCCAACGGGCGCGGCGCCACGAGCCAGCCCAGACGCCAGCCGGTCATGCAGTAGCTCTTCGAGAACGACTGCACCACTAGCACGGCGTCGTCGGGTGTGGCCTTTCGCAGAATCGAAGGCACCGGCCTACCCAGCGGTCCGGCGTAGTACAGGCGGTCGTAGACTTCATCGGCGAGGAGCCACAGGCCGTGCCGCCGCGCGAAATCGAGAAGTCCCTGCTGTTCGTCTGCAGTAGCCACCCATCCCAGGGGGTTTGAGGGAGACGTGTATACCAGCAGGCGGGTGCGTCGAGTGACCGCCGCTTCTAGCCGATCGAAATCGACACCATACCGGCCGTTACACAACGGCTGGGGAATCTGCCGCGCCACTGCATTCGACATGGCAACGATGGAGGCGCCATTCGGCCAGGCCGGTGTCAGCACCAGGGCTTCATCACCCGGGTCGAGCACGCAGCGAATGGCTAGGTTCAAAGCCTGAACACCGGACGCTGTGACCACGATTTCCCCGGCCGCGTCCAGCTCCACTCCCTGCAACCGCCGGTAATGCTCCGCGATGGCGCGGCGCAGCGATGGCAGCCCGGCGTTCTCCGTATAGAATGTATACCCTTCCGCCATGGCGCGAATGGCGGCGTCTTTGATGTAATCCGGAGTCGGCAGGTTCGATTCGCCGAAGTAGAGTCGCAGCACGCCTTGCATGGGCATGGCCATCTCAGCCAATTCGCGGATGCGCGAGTGCGGCACGTTTTCGACGGAATGAGCGAGGCGCGGCATGACCGGATTCGCGCTACTTTTTCTTTTCCAAATTCCAGAGTCCGCGTGAGAGCACGCGGCCGCAGAACGGGCAATAGTTCAAACCGACAAACTGGTGCCGCTGTTCGCCGAATACGAGGAAGTACTCGGTATCGATTTCGTTGACAATGGTGCCGTTGGAAAGCTGCTGCGGCTGCGCATACCGCGCCAGGTCACGATCGAGCAGGCGGTCGAACTCGGAGCAGCATGTCATTGGATGGTGCTGGCTCCTTGGATACCCATGCCGGTATCGACCACGTTGCGGTTGATATGGCGGTCGAGGTTGATCACGTAGGTCCCGGCTGCTTCAATCAACTCCGGTGAATGGGTGGCACAGATGATCCGGAAGTTCTTCTGGTCCACCAGTTCCTTCAGCATTTTGAGAATGCGCTTCTGATTGGAGACCGAGAGCGCCATCTCGGGCTCGTCGAGCAGCAGAACGGTGCCGTCCGCCAGTTTCGGGAAGGTCTCGCGGAACATCGACAACATCACCTGACCGTGGCTGGCCATCTTCAAAAACTCCAGCATCGCCGGCTGGTCCTTGAACAGGTCCAGTTGCGTACGCGGGTTATGCTGCTCGGCGTCGAAAAGGTAACTGCGGCCGATTGAGACCTTGCCCGGTTCCAGGCGATAGACATAGCCTTCGATCTCGTCGCCGCGAAGCGCGTAATGGATTGAATGCAGCAGTGTCGATTTACCGGAGCCGTTCTCGCCCTGCAGCATGACCAGCGGGTGCGACAAATCCACGATCATGGGCATGTGAAAGTTCAGATTGACGAAGACTGGATGCGCCAGAATCTTCAGAAACATAGAGATGCATTCAGGATACCAGGCGCATTCCGGCAGGCGCGGCATGGAGCCTCGCGGGGCGATCGTACGCCTGGAGAAATCAGTTAACGAGAGTTTCAGATGTGGAGAGGATTTTTCCAATGCGCGATTTTTGCGTGAATCAATAAGCAAAAGGGTTCCGCACTGTCCGGACACGTGGTGGAACGGTGTGATCGCGACCGAAGCCGTTGCGTACTGGCTAGGATCACGACAGCCGCTCAAAAATTCCGGCGGCTCCCTGGCCGCCGCCGATACACATGGTGACCATGCCATAACTGGTCTGGCTACGCTCCATCTCGCGGAGAATAGTGGCGGTGAGTTTCGCTCCCGTGCATCCCAGTGGGTGGCCGAGAGCGATGGCGCCGCCATTGGGGTTGATGCGCTCCGGGTCAAGCCCCCCTTCGCGAATCACCGCGAGAGCCTGCACGGCAAACGCCTCGTTTAGCTCGATGGCGCCGACCGCGTCTAGCTTCACTCCCGCCTTGTCCAGCGCCTTAGGAATCGCCACCACGGGCCCGATGCCCATGATCTCAGGCGGTACGCCCGCCACCGCGAAACTCACGAAGCGAGCCTTGGGCTTCAGCCCGAGCTCGCGCGCTTTAGTGTCCGACATCAACAGCGCCGCGGCGGCGCCATCGCTGGTCTGCGACGAATTGCCCGCGGTCACGGTGCCCTGCGCGTGGAACACCGGCTTCAGCTTGGCCAGCGCTTCGGCGCTGGTGTCGGCCCGCGGCCCCTCATCTTTCCGGAAAACATCTTTGGTGGAGTTGCCGGGAGAGACCGACTCCACTTCGACCGGCACGATTTCCTGGTCGAACCGGCCCTCCTGCTGGGCGCGAACGGCGTTTTGGTGGCTGCGGAGCGCGAACTGGTCGGCATCTTCGCGCGAGATGCCATATTTCTTTTGCAGGCGCTCGGCGGTCAGCCCCATGCTCATGTAGACCTCCGGCCAATGGTCGACGAACCAGGGGTTCGGCGCCGGCTTGTTGCCACCGAACGGGATCAAGCTCATCGACTCGGCGCCGCCGGCGATGAGGATGTCAGCCCCGCCCGCGCGGATGCGGTCGGCGGCCAGCGCGATCGACTGCAGTCCGGAGCTGCAAAACCGGTTGATGGTCATGCCCGGCACGCTGTCCGGCAGGCCCGCACGCAACAGCGTCTGCCGCGCCATGTTGTTGCCCGACTCGCCCTCCGGCATAGCGCACCCAATGATGACGTCTTCGACCGCGGTCGCCTGGGGATAACGCTTGAGCAAAGCGCGAATCACAATCGCGGCCAGGTCGTCGGGTCTGGTGTTGCGCAGCGCGCCACGCGGCGCGCGGCCGACCGCGGTTCGCAAACAATCGATGATAACGGCTTGGGGCATAAGGACTCCTGACTGCGCTCAATTCCGAAGCGGCTTTCCGGTTTTGAGCGTGTGTTGTATGCGCTCCTGCGTTTTCGCTTGGCCGCACAGGCTCAAAAACGCCTCACGCTCGAGATCGAGCAAATACTGCTCCGAGACGGTCTGCCGTCCGGTGAGCCGCCCGCCGCTCAACACGTGGGCCAGCTTCTCTCCCACCCTGACATCGTGCTCGGAGATGTAACCGCCTTCGTGTGCCAGAAACAGGCCCATTTTCAGCAGCGCATAGCCGGCCTCGCCCTCGACTGGGATATCCTGGCGTGGGCCTCCCGGGGCATACACCGGCGCCAGCGCCAGCGCGGCCCGTTTAGCGTCGCCCGCAAGACGCTCCGGATTCATCGAGACGGCGTCCTCGGGGCGCAGCAGCCCGAGCTCGCGCGCGTGGGCGGCGCTGGTAGAAACCTTGGCGTAACCGATCAGCTCGAAAGCCGCCTTCGCGCTCGCCAGCCGCAGCAGCATCTCCTTGCAGCCCCCGCCGCCAGGGATCAGTCCGACACCGGTCTCCACCAGACCGAGGTAGGTCTCTGCCGAGGCCTGTGCGCGTGCCGAGTGCAACACGATTTCGCAACCACCGCCCAAGGCCATGCCGAACGGCGCCGCCACCACCGGCTTCGGCGCGTACTTGATCGCCAACATGGCCTTTTGGAAGCGCTCTAGCCCCCGGTTCAATTCGTCCCACTCACTTTCCTGGGCGGCCAGCAGCACCATCATCAGGTTGGCGCCGGCGCTGAAGTGTTCGCCCTGGTTGGCGATCACCAGGGCTTCGAAGCCGCGGGTCGTCTGGTCGATGGCGGCACGGATCATCTCGAGAATGTCATCGCCGACCGCGTTCATTTTGGTGTGGAACTCGAGGCACAGCACGCCGTCTCCCAGGTCCACCATCGAGGCGCCGGCGTTGTGGCCGACCACGCCGCGCGCCCGACGGATCTCGCTCAAAACAAGCACGCCCGGCCGCTCTTCCAGCTCCCGACGGGAGCCCGATGAGAGATCGAAATAGAGCGTGCCGGGGAGACCCTCGCGATCGGCCGCCTGATAGAACGACTTCACGCCGGAGGCCAGCATCCGCTCCACAGTCGCTGGAACCGCGTGACCTTCAGCCCGCATCCTCGCTACCGTCTCGGGAACCCCCAAGGCATCCCACATCTCGAACGGGCCGAGCTTATTGGCATAGCCCCAGCGCATGGCGCGGTCGATTTCGACGACGCGGGGAGAGATCTCCGGAATCAGGCTCGCCGCGTAGGTGAACAGGTCGCGGAACAAGCTCCACAGGAATTGTCCCGGCCGGTCCTGGGCGCTCACCACGGCGCGCACCCGCTCCGGCAGGTCTTCGATCGCGCGCGCCGCCTCGACCGTAGGGAATCGCGGCTTCTGGGCCGGATGATATTCGAGCGTCTTCCAGTCGATGGCGTGGATCTGCTTCTCGGGCCCGACTCGTTTGTAAAAGCCTTGCCCGCGCTTCTCGCCCAGCCAGCCGCGCTCGATCATCCGCGTCATAAACTCCGGCGGCACGTAGCGGTCCCGGCCGGGATCGCCGGGAGCCAGAGTTCGCAGGTTGTTCAACACGTGTGCCCAAACGTCAAGTCCGATGATGTCGGCCAGTCGAAAGGTTGCGCTGTTGGGAAGTCCGATGAGCGAGCCCGTGAGTGCGTCCACCTCTTCGACCGTGTAGCCGCCCTCCACTGTAAGCTTGAACAAGGTCGCGGCGAAGAAAGTCCCAATCCGGTTGGCGATGAAATTCGGCGTGTCCTTGCAGGGGACAACTCCCTTGCCCAAGTGCAGGTCGCAAAACGAAGAAACCCACGCCACCACTTCCGCCGCGGTATCGCTTGCGGGAATGATCTCGACCAGGTGCAGGTAGCGGGGCGGATTGAAGAAATGGGTCCCGAGAAAATGGCGGCGCAGCTCCGTATCCCAGCCTTCGGAAATCCGCGCCAGGGGGATGCCGCTGGTGTTGCTGGACAGGATCGAGCCGGCCGAGCGCACGGAGGCCACCTTTCCAAGGAGGTTTCGCTTAACCTCCAGCTGCTCGGTGACGGCTTCGATGATCCAATCACAGGCTTTCAGGCGGCTGAGATCGTCCTCGAAATTGCCCGGCGCAATTAAGGCGCGGGCGCCGTCGGTGAAAAATGCCGGGGGCTTCTGCTTCGAGGCAGCTTCGATGCCGGCGAGTACCGCGGCATTTCGCTTCGGCTGGCCAGGGATCGCGATGTCGAGCAGATCCACCGGAAAACCGGCGTTGGCGAAATGGGCCGCGATACGCGACCCCATGGTCCCGGCGCCGAGCACGGCGACGCGGCGGAGTGGCTTCATACCCAAGATCCCTTACCGACGAGAGTAGCGCGAAATCGCGTGCGGCGCCTGACGCTATCATAAAGTTTTGAGGAACCCCTCCGCCAGATCGACGCCCGGACGGCGGCTGTAGACGGCTATGCTCACCTTGCGCGAGACCCTGCGCCAGTGGACGCCGTCTTGGCTGCCCCAGGTTCTCGGTTACACGATCTCGGCAGTCTGCCTGCTGTGGGTGTTGTACAACTACAACATTCGAGACTTCACGGCTGCAGTCCGCACGCTCGACTGGAAGTGGGTGGCGCTGGCGGTGGCCTTGGACGTTTCCGTCTATTTGGTTCATGGCTGGAGATGGAACACCCTGCTCGGCCCAGTAGTCCGTCTCCGCTTCTGGCGCACCGTGCAGGCCATCTACATCGGCCTTTTCGCCAACGAAGTGCTCCCGCTGAGAGTCGGCGAAGTGATTCGATGTTACTTACTGGCGCACTGGAGCGACTTTCGGATCTCGCTGAGCTTCGCCTCCGCGGCCGTCGAGCGGCTGATTGATGGCTTCTGGATGTTCGCTGCGTTTTTGGTCATGGCCGGCTTCGTTCGCCGGATTCCCCGCGATCTGTACATCCTAGTGGAAATCGTCGGCTTGGTGCTGCTGGCGGGCGCTGGCATCCTGGTGTGGGTGGTCTATCACAAACAGGAGGTCCATCTTGTAATTCGCGAGAGCCGTTGGGCTGCCACGCTTCGGCACATTGTTGAAGGGTTGAACCTAATGGGGAACCGGCGCACGATCACATTGACGGTCCTCATCAGCGGCCTGTATCTGGCACTGCAGGTGGTCTCGGTGTGGGCGCTGATGAACGCCTACGGCTTCGATCTTTCACTCTGGGTAGCGGGCGGCGTACTGACCATCGTGCGCCTGGGAACAGTGCTGCCCAACGCGCCCGGTAATCTCGGCCTGTTTCAAGTGGCTTGTGTGCTCGCCATGGGACTGTTTGACGTCGAGCGCAACGACGCCAAAACCTTTTCTTTCGTCATGTTCTTCGCGCTCACGTTACCTCTGCTGATCGGAGGCGCGGTAGCGACGGCACTCACCGGGCTGAATCTGGCCGAACTCCGCGAGCGCGCGCATCGCAAGGTCGTCGCGGTGCGCC
>Ga0306924_10007937_pt1 | contig 10678 bp, 9 predicted proteins | sample sta12Can44000111_FD_203756 | JGI IMG/M metagenome (GOLD analysis project Ga0306924, IMG submission 203756) | Lab enrichment of tropical soil microbial communities from Luquillo Experimental Forest, Puerto Rico - statanox.12C.anox.44.000.111 (v2)... | ecosystem: Environmental > Terrestrial > Soil...
GCCCCTTGGTCCCATGCTCGTCATCGTGGGCGGTTGCGTGGCCGGCTCGCTGCTCCGGGGGGCGTACTTCCTCCTGACCAAGCAGCAGCGCAAAGCCTGGGACCACCTCGGCGCGGTCGCCTGGCTGCTGCGTCACCCGAAACTGCTCTGGCGCGCCCGCCGCCGCCGCGCCGCCGACCGTAAGCACACCTGGTCGCTGCTGCGCGGGCAGCTGCCCCGGAGCCGAACGCTGGCACGGCTCGCCGAATCGGCCGCGGGCCTGCTGTCCGGCGGGTCGGTCTACGACAGCGGCGGGCTGCACCACGCCCTCGCCGAAGAGGTCAGCGACGACTTGCCGCTGCCTGCCACCGACTCAGTGGTCCGGCGCGTGCTGACCAGGCCGGGCGTCCTGCTGGGTGCCGGGCTCATCCTCGTCGCGCTGGTCGCGGAGCGTTCACTGGCCGGCTCGGTGCTGGCCGGTTCGGGCACGCTCAGCGGCGGGGCCCTCGTGCCAGCCTGGGGCGGCGCGAGCGATCTGTGGCGCGAGTACCTGGCGGGGTACCACGACGCGGGCGTCGGCTCGGCCGCCAGCACGCCGCCCTACATCGCCGTGCTGGCCGTGCTCGCCACCGTGCTGGCCGGCAAGCCTTGGCTGGCCGTCGATGTCGTGCTGTTCGGCGCCGTGCCCGCCGCCGGGCTGACCGCGTTTCTCGCCGCCCGCCGCCTGACGTCCGTACTGGCCGCGAGGATCTGGCTGGCCACCACCTACGCACTGCTCCCGGTGGCGATGGGCGCCGTGGCGGCCGGGCGGATCGGCACCGCCGTGGTCTTCGTCCTGCTCCCGCTCATCGGCATCGCCGTCGGGCGGATGCTCACCGGACCGCCGAGGCAGGCCCGCCGTGCGGCCTGGGCGGCCGGCCTGCTGATCGGGGTCGCCGCGGCCTTCGTGCCGCTGGTCTGGCCGATCGCGGTGGTCGGCGCGGCCGGCCTGGTCGCGGCCTGGCGCTGGCTCGGCCGGGCCACCGCGGTAAACGCCGCGATCGCCGCGGTGGTGCCCGCCGCCGTCCTCGTGCCATGGACCTTCCGCCTGTTCACCAGCCCGTCCGCGTTCTTCCTGGAGGCCGGGATCCAGCGGCCGGGGCTGGCCTCGGCCGCCCTGCGGCCCGAGTCCGTGCTGCTCCTCAGCCCGGGCGGCCCGGGCCTCCCGCCTGCCTGGGTCACCGCCGGGCTCGTCCTGCCCGCGCTCGGTGCGCTGCTGGCGCGCCGGCGCCTGCCGCTGGTGTACACCGGCTGGGCCATCGCCCTCGGTGGGCTGGTGGCTGCGCTGGTCGTGAGCCGGGTGCGGGTGACGCTGCCCGGTGGGCCAGCGGTCAGCGCATGGCCCGGCATCGCGACCGCCATCGCCGCCGCTGGCCTGCTACTGGCCGCCACGCCGCTGGTCGAGGCGGCCGGTCTCGCGCTCAGCCGGGCGGCCGGCCCCGGCCGCAGGCTCGTCGTACTGGGCGGATTCGCGATAGTGGCCTCGGTCCCGGTCCTCGCGGCCGGGTACTGGCTGGCCACGGGCGTCCGCGGGCCGGTGACCGCGGCCGGGCCGCAGATCCTGCCGCCGTTCGTGGCCTCCTCGTCCTCCGGACCCGACCGAACCAGGACACTGGTCCTGCGGCCGGACGGCACGGCCTTGTCCTACACGGTCCTGCGGACCACCGATCCCCTGCTCGGCGAGCCGGAGCTGACCGAGGCCTCGTCCGCCACGCACGCGCTGGACGGCGTCGTCGCCTCGCTGGCCCCCGAAGCGGCCCCGGCAGTGGGCCCGGAAGTGGGCCCGGAAGTGGGTACGGCCGCGAGCGGCGACGGCGGGGATGTCGGCCAGGCGCTCAGCCAGTTCGACGTCGGTTACGTGCTGCTGCCCGCCCCGGTGGATCAGAGCCTCGCGCACCAGTTGGACGGGTCGGCCGGGCTGGTCCGGCTGACCACGGCACCCGCCTATGACCTGTGGCAGGTCGCCGGCCCGGTGGCGCGGGCCCGGGTGATCGGCGCCGGCGGCGCCGCGGTACCGGTCCCGTCGGGCCCGATCGGCCTGAACGCTGTCGTGTCGCCCGGAACCTCGGGCACGCTGGTGCTGGCCGAGGCAGCGGGCGGGTGGTCCGCCACCCTCAACGGACGGCCGCTGACCCCGCTGGCCCAGCCGGTGGCCGGGTGGGCGCAGGGTTTCGCGCTGCCCGCCGGCGGTGGCCACCTCGTCATCACGCGTAACGAGCTGGCCCGTAACCTCAGCCTGGCCGGCCAGGCCGCCGCCGTCCTGGTCGTCTTCGCGCTCGCCCTGCCAGGCACCAGATCCGCGGTCCCGGCCCCCGCCGGGGAGGCGGAGACGGGCCCCGACACCACCCCGGCGGGCAGGCGGCGCGAGCGCGCCAGCGGGACGAAGCCGGCCCGTAGCCAGCGACGGCCGCGGTTCGCCCTCCCGGTCGGCCTGACCCGCACCGCCGGGCTCGATGCCCAGGCCGAGACCCAGGGCAAGCACGCGGCGCGGCACGGGAAGCCGTCGCGGCGATGGCGCGGACCGGCGAAACCACCCGCGTCCGGCCCGTCCGCGCCGCCGGCCCTGGAGGACCTCGACGACGGCGGGCCCTGGGTGACTTCCGACCCCATGACCACAGGCTCAGGCGCTCCGCGGGAATCCGGTGACCGCCCATGAGACCGGTGCACCTGGTGCCCGCCGGGGTAGTGCTGCTGGCGCTCGGCGCCATCGCCGCCGTCGCCCAGCTCACCTCGCCGGCCGCGCCCGGTCCGGGCCAGGCCAGCATGGTGCCGCGGCAGGTGGCTGTGACCTCCGCCGTCCGGGCCTGCCCGCCCGTCCCGGGCGGCGGACCGGGCCAGGTCGCCTTTATCGCCGGGCCGCCTGCGGCATCGTCGTCCGGGGCCTCCGGGCAGGCCGAGCTCGCGCCGGTGCCGCTGGCCGGCGCGGCGCTACGGGCCCTCAGCCCGATCAGCGCGGCCGGGCCGGGCGCGCTGTCGGTGCTGACCATCCCGGCCGCGCAGAGCACGGTCAAGAATGCCACCACGGTGCTCCAGGGCTGGTCGGTGACCGCGAGCGGCACCATGGCGCAGGCCCTGGAGGCGGAGGAGGCGACCAGCGCGGGCCTGGCCAGCGTCCGCTGCGGCGAACCCGGTTCCGATATCTGGTTTGTCGGGGCGGGGTCGCAGGGCGGTGCGGCGCAGGTCCAGCTTGACCTGATGAACATCGACGCCTTGCCCGCGAGCGTGGACGTCGACGTCATCACCGATGCCGGCCTGGTCCAGTCCGGCGGCGACACCGCGATCACGGTTCCGCCGCACCAGGCGGTCACCGAGTCCCTGTCCTCCTCGGCCGCAGGCTCCACTGTGGTCGCAATCGAGGTGCGGACCAGCATCGGACGGGTGGCCGCGGACGTCTCGCAGAGCTCCCGCGACGGGACCGCCCGCTGGCTGCCTAGCACGGCGCCGCCGTCGACTCAGCTGGTGATACCGGGAGTGCCTCCGTCAGGCAGCACCGCCGGGCTGTACATCGTGGTCCCCGGCAGCGCCAACGCCCGGATCAGCGTCCTGGCCATCACCGCGCAAGGGCACTACCACCCGTTCGGCACGCAGACGGTCGACCTGCCGGCCGACTCCGCCTCCTACGTCCCGCTCGCCTCGCTCGGTGGCACGGCGGCGCTCGAGCTTACCGCCAACGTCCCCGTGACCGCCGCGGTGCGCGTGCCGGGCAGCGGCCTGGGCACCTACACCGCCGCCACCACGCCGATCAGCGAGCAGGCGGTCATCGCCGGGAACACCACCGGCTCGGGCCTGAGCGCCGAGATCGTGCTCTCGGCCCCGGCCGGCCCGGCCCGGGTCCGCCTGACGGAGCTGGCCACGACGGCCGGCGTGACCAGCAGCGAGGTGGTCACGGTCTCGGCCGGGCACACGCTCACCGCGCCGATCACGCTACCGCGAAACGCCAAGCACGGATCGGCCTTTGCCCTGGCGATCACCCCCCTGGCCGGATCAGGCCCGCTGTATGCCGCCCGGGTCGAAACGCAGGGTCAGAACACCGTGGTGTCGATCATCCCGGCCATCAGCGCCCTGACCACGATCACCCTCCCGCCCGTCCACGACTCATACGACGCGGTATCACCCTGAGCCGCCTGCGCGCAAAATGGCCTGCGGTCAGCGCGCGGCCCAGATCCCGCCGTCGACCGGGATGACGGCGCCGGTCACGTACGCGCTGCCGCGGCCGCTGAGGAAGACGGTCACGCCGGCCATGTCGTCGGGGCGGCCGATGCGGCCGAGCGGGGACGCGGCGGCGATCTGCTCACCCTGCTCGGCCAGGACCACGGCCATCATCTTGGACTCGAACGGGCCCGGGGCCACTGCGTTGACGGTGATGTGACGCGGTCCGAGCTCACGGGCGAGGACCCGCGTGAGCTGGTGCAGCCCGGCCTTGCTGGCCGAGTACGAGTAGGTGCCGAGCTCCGGCACGCGCAGTCCGTCGATGCTACCCACGTTGATCACCCGGGCCGGATCGTCGGCCGTTCCGGCCGCCTCCAGCAGGGCCAGGAACGCCCGGGTGAGGAAGAACGGCGTCTTGAGGTTCAAGTTCAGCACCTTGTCCCAGGCCGAGGCGGGAAACTCGGCTAGCGGCGCGCCCCAGTTGGTGCCGGCGTTGTTGACCAGGATGTGGACCCGCTCCTCGAACCGGCCGACCTCGGCGGCCAGCCGCACGCACTCCTCCTCACGGGCCAGGTCAGCGGGCACCGACAGCACGACGCCGTATCTGGACAGCTCGGCCACGGCGGCCTGCCCAGCCTCGGGCTTACGTGAGCTGATGTAGACCGAGGCCCCCGCCTGCAGCAGCCCCCGCGCCATCATCAGGCCGATCCCGCGGCTCCCGCCGCTGACGACGGCCACCTTGCGGGTGAGGTCGAACAGGTCCACGGGGTCCTCCATCCTCGGCGCCAAGCCAACCGTCAGTCGAGGTCACCGTAGCCGGGATCGATGATCTCCGGGTCCACTCCGAGGATCTCGGCGAACTCCTCGACCACCACGTCGAAGACGAGCTCGCTCAGCTCGTCCTCATCCTCCGCCCGGGCCAGCAGCGGGCGGCGGAACAGCACGATGCGGGGCCCCGTGGCCGGGTTCTCCGGATCGCTGGTGTCGGGCGAGCCGCGGACGATCCGGGCCAGCGGCACGCCCTCCTCGCCGATGGTGTCGAGGTCGGGAACTTCCTGGACCGCGAACTCCACGTCGGAAAGCTCGGTCTCCCAGCGCGGCTCCAGCCGCGCCACCGCCTCGAGCACGATGTCGTCGAACTGCTGGGACCGGCTGCGGTACAGCGGAACCCCGGGCGGAACCAGTCGGCCCCGCAGCCCCCGGCCATGGCGATCACGCCGCCGAAACCTGGATCCGCCGGAGCCCGAATCTGGCCTCGGACCGCCTTCGCCGGTCTGCACAGCTACCGAGCGTATCGGATCGCCCCACGGCGCCGAGCACGACACGATAAGGGCACCGGCGCCGGGTGATGGCATTACCGTCTGCGGGCGGATACCGTCACGGTTGTATCTGACGTCATCCCGGGGTTGCGGGCATTTGATCGTCACGGTGATGTGAGCGAGGTGGGCTGGGTGCGTTCTCGTTGCTGCTCGCGCACCGCGTGCAAGCACCCGCCCGTTTACACGCTGACCTATGTGTACCGCGACTCGACCGCCGTGCTCGGTCCGCTGGCCGCGTACGTCGAGCCGCACTGCTATGACCTGTGCGAGAAGCACGCCACCCGGCTGACCGCACCGCGCGGCTGGGACGTGGTGCGGCTGCCCGTGGACCCGGCCGCCGACCGCGCCGATGACCTGGAGGCCCTGGCCAACGCGGTGATGGAAACGCCGCCGAAGCGCCGTCCGGACTCCGAGCCGGTGGGCCAGGGCGTCGAGGTCGGCCGTCGCGGCCACCTCCGGGTGCTGCGCTCGGGCCCGCCGCAGGACGGATAGGCTCGGCACTGCTGCCGCGACGTGAGGCAGCACCGGCCGTGTCACGGGAGGCGTGTCCTGCAGTGGGTGATCTCGCGAGCATCTTCAAGGCCTACGACATCAGAGGCGTCGTCCCGGACCAGCTTGACGAGAGCGTGGCGGAGGCGGTCGGCGCGGCGTTCGCCAAGGTGACCGGGGCCACCACGATCCTGACCGTGCACGACATGCGATCCTCCTCAGGCCCGCTCGCCGACGCGCTCGGGCGCGGCGCGGCCGCCCAGGGCGCCAACGTGCTGGCCGCGGGCCTCGGCCCGACCGACATGGTCTACTACGGCAGCGGCGACCTGGGCATCCCGGGCGCGATGATCACGGCCAGCCACAACCCGCCGCGGTACAACGGCATCAAATTGTGCCTGGCCGGCGCCAGGCCGGTCGGCATCGAGACCGGCTTGAAAGACATTAGAGATCGGGCCGAACGCAACCTGGTACCAGCTCCCGTCACCGGCTCCATCACCAGCGTGGACCTGCTCCCCGGCTACGCCGACCACCTGCGCAAGCTGGTCGACATCTCGGCGATCAGGCCGCTGACCGTGGCGGTCGACGCCGGTAACGGAATGGCCGGGTACACCGTGCCGAAGGTCTTCGAGGGGCTGCCGATCACCGTGATCCCGCTCTACTTCGAGCTGGACGGCACGTTCCCCAACCACGAGGCCAACCCCATCGAACCGGAAAACCTGCGCGACCTGCAGCGGGCTGTGCTCGAGCACCGCGCCGACATCGGCCTCGCCTTCGACGGCGACGCCGATCGGTGCTTCGTGGTCGACGAACGCGGCCAGGTCGTCTCGCCCTCAGTGCTCACCGCGCTGATCGCGACCCGCGAACTGGCCCGCGAACCCGGCGCCACGATCATCCACAACCTGATCACCTCCCGCGCGGTCCCGCAGGTCATCGCCGAGCACGGCGGGGTCGCGGTGCGCACCCGGGTCGGCCACTCGTTCATCAAGGCCGAGATGGCGCGGACCGGCGCGGTGTTCGGCGGCGAGCACTCGGGCCACTTCTATTTCAGGGACTTCTGGTTCGCGGACTCGGGCATGCTCGCCGCGCTGCACACCCTGGCCGCCCTGGGCGGCCAGGCCAAGCCGCTCTCGCAGCTGCTAGCCGAATACGCCAGGTACTACGCCAGCGGGGAGATCAACTCCGAGGTGGCCGACCAGGCCGAGGCCACGGCGCGGGTCAAGCAGGCATTCGCGAGCCGGCCGGGGGTGAGCACCGACGAGCTCGACGGGCTCACGGTCACCACCGGCGACTGGTGGTTCAACCTGCGGCCGTCCAACACCGAACCGCTGCTGCGGCTGAACGTGGAGGCGGCCGACGAGGCCGCCATGGCCGCCCTGCGCGACGAGGTGCTGGGCATCGTCAGGAAGGGAAGAGGGATCTGATGCAGATCGAGAGCTGGCTCCTGGACATCCTGGCCTGCCCGGAGTGTCATGCGCCGCTGCGGGCCGACCAGGAGGCCAGCGAGCTGGTGTGCACCAGCGAGACCTGCGGCCTGGCCTACCCGGTGCGCGATGACATCCCGGTGCTGCTCGTGGAAGAGGCCAGGCGGCCCGGCGACCACAGATGAGTGACAACCTGGATGACTGGGGCGGGACGGAGTTCGTCCTGGCCGCCGACCGGCTCGACACGCCGGACGTGATCGAGGCGGCGGACCCGGGCGACATGCTGCGGCAGGTTGCGTCGGCCGCGGCTCAGGTCCGCACCGCACTGCGCTCCTGCCTGGAAACGGACCTGTCGGCCTTCACCCCGGACGCCCGGCCGCGCGCGATCGTGGTTGCGGGCCTGGGCGGCTCGGGCCTGGCGGGCGAGATGCTGGCCGCCGTCACCGGGCCCAGCAGCCCGGTCCAGGTGATGACCGTTCAGGCCGAGCGCCTGCCGGGCTGGGTCGGGGCAGCCGACGCGGTGATCGCGGTGTCCGGCTCGGGCGCGACGCCCCAGACCCTCGCCGCCGCGACCGATGCGGCGCGGCGCGGCTGCCGGCTGGTCGGCGTCGGGGCCAAGGGTTCTTCGCTGCACCGCATCGCCGAGCAGGCCCGGGCCCCGTTCATCCCGGTCGTCGCGGCCGGCCGGGAAGTCAGCACGGCCAACTCGATGCTGCCCCGGTCGATGCTGTGGGGGCTGGCCATCCCGCTGCTGGTCGTCGCGGAGCGGCTGGGCGTGACCCGGGTCGGGCCGCAGATCTACGAGCAGGCGGCCGGCCGGCTCGAGGAAGTCTCGCATCAGTGCCGGCCGGCCAGCGAGTCGTTCGTCAACCCGGGCAAGTCGCTGGCCCTGGACCTGGTCGGCACGCTGCCGGTGGTGTGGGGGACATCCGTGCTGAGCGGGGTCGCCGCCCGGCGGTTCGCCGCCCAGCTCAGCGACAACGCCAAATACCCGGCGATCACGGGCCTGCTGCCCGAGGCGGCGCACAACCAGATCGCGGCGTTCGACGGGCCGTTCGCGCCCGCCGCGCGACCCTCGCCCGGCGCGGCCGGCGCGACCGGCGTGACCACGGAGTCACTCCTGCCTCAGGAGGCGGCCGAGGACCTGTCCGGCCTGCCGGACCTGTCCTCCTGGGACCTGGACTACGAGGACACCGGGCTGGCCCGGGGGTTCACCCCGCTGCGGCTGGTGCTGATTGTGGACCCGGAGCAGGACCAGCGGGTCGCGGCCCAGCAGCGGGCCGTCACCGAACTCACCGCCCAGCGCGGGATCGGCCTGTCCGAGCTGGCCATGGACGGCGAGCATCCGCTGGTGCGGCTGGCGGGCGTCCTTCAGCTGGCCGACTACGCGAGCGTGTACCTGGCCATCGCCTCCGGGATCGACCCCAGCCAGACCGCCGCCGTCACCGACCTGCAGGCCCGGATCGAGTAAGGCGGGTGCGGATTCCGTGGCGCGAGACGAGGGCGGTGTTCGCCGCCCTCGGCGCCAACCTCGGCATCGCGCTGGCGAAATTCATCGCGTTCGCGTTCACCGGCTCCGCGTCCATGCTGGCCGAGGCGGTGCACTCGGTCGCCGACACCGGCAACGAGGTGCTGCTGCTCGTGGGACGGGGCCGCTCCCTCCGGCCGCCGTCGGATGAGCACCCGTTCGGCTTCGGGCGCGAGAGGTACTTCTACGGGTTCGTGGTGTCGGTGATGCTGTTCACCGTCGGCGCCGCCTTCTCGGTGTACGACGGGATCCACAAGATCCTGAACCCGGAGCAGATCCGCGCGCCCCAGGTGGCCATCATCATCCTGGTCTTGTCCGCCGTGCTGGAAGCCTTCTCGCTGCGCACCGGGGTCGCCGAAGCCAACAAGGTGCGCGGTGACCGCAACTGGGGCACCTTCATCCGGCGGACCAAGGCGCCCGAACTGCCCGTGGTCCTGCTCGAGGACCTGGCCGCCCTGATCGGCCTGGGGTTCGCGTTCGTCGGGGTGACCCTGGCCTGGGTCACCCGCGACGGCCGGTGGGACGGCGCGGGCTCGCTGGCCATCGGCTTGCTGCTCGGGACCGCCGCGGCGATCCTGGCCGTGGAGATGAAGAGCCTGCTGATCGGCGAGGCGGCCAGCACCGAGGTGCAGCGAAAGATCGTGGCCGCGCTCGAGGACGGGCCCGAGGTCGACCGGGTCATCCACATGCGGACCGTGCACATCAGCCCGGACGCGATCCTGGTCGCGGCGAAGATCGCGGTCCGTCCCGCCGACACCGCGGCTCAGGTCGCGGCGGGCATCGACGCCGCGGAGAAGCGGGTCCGCGAGGCGGTCCCGATCGCCCAGACGATCTACCTGGAGCCCGACCTCTACCGCCCCGCCCGGGAAGACCACACGGACCCCTCGATCCGCGCCGCGCAGCGCGGCCGGCTGCACCGTGACCGCGCCAAAGACACTCAGTGACCCAGCCGTCCGCAGCCGAGATCATCCGCGGCAGCACCCATCTGCACCCCGTGCCGCTAGTACCCGAGATCGTGCTCTACCAGGCCAGCGAACCGATGAGCGTGTGGCAGCACACCGAGCGGGCCACCGGCCGGACCGGACTGGACCCGCCGTTCTGGGCGTTCGCCTGGGCCGGCGGCCAGGCGCTGGCCCGGTATCTGCTCGACCACCCCGAGGCGGTCACCGGCCGGCACGTGATCGACGTGGCCTCCGGCTCGGGCCTGGTGGCCATCGCGGCGGTGCTGGCCGGGGCCGCGGCCGTGACCGCCTACGACATCGACCCACTGGCCGCCGCGGCCATCACGGTCAACGCGGCGGCCAACGGCGTCCCGGTCCCGGCGGAATGCGCCGATGTCCTGAGCGGCCCCCCGCCGGACGGCACCGACCTGGTGCTGGTGGCCGACGCCTTCTACGAGAAGGACCTGGCCGCCCACGTCCTCGGGTTCCTCGAACGGAGCCAGGCCCGCGGCGCCTCCGTCCTGGCCGGCGACTTCGGCCGCCGCTACCTGCCGCGCGCCCGCCTGACCCCGCTGGCCAGCTACGACGTACCCGGCCTCAGCGCCCTGGAAGACGCCGACGTCAAACACACCACCGTCTGGACCCTCCGCTAGCCCCAAGCCAACTAACGGCAACTCCTTCAGCCTCACAGCACTCACACGTACCATTACTGTGCAAATGGGACACAAGGGGCGTGAGGGACAGAGGGTGCAACGGGCAGCGAGAGCTCAGCCCCGGGACAGCAACCGCAGCGCACGCTCCTTCTCGAAGTCC
>Ga0306924_10007939_pt1 | contig 10678 bp, 5 predicted proteins | sample sta12Can44000111_FD_203756 | JGI IMG/M metagenome (GOLD analysis project Ga0306924, IMG submission 203756) | Lab enrichment of tropical soil microbial communities from Luquillo Experimental Forest, Puerto Rico - statanox.12C.anox.44.000.111 (v2)... | ecosystem: Environmental > Terrestrial > Soil...
GTTCGGCCGGGAAACCGGCCTCTATCCAGATTGGTTCCTGCTCACAATCTACGGAATGGATGAGATGGGTGAAGTGACCGGCTCCGTAGATTTTTATTTAGCCGACTATCGTTTCCAGGATCCCGAACTGAATTACATTGTCCATTCCTGGACCACCGTGGATCTGACCGATCTGGGCAACGCCACCACGCTCATGTTTGGCCTGACCTCTTCGGACGTCGGTCCATTCGGCATGAATACCCCCGCGTACTTTGCGCTGGATAATCTGGAGGTGAAGTAGGAATTTGGCCGGGATGTCGACTCTTTTGCGCCCGAAACGAAGACCTGAGAAGCCTTCCAAAGGACACACTGGGAAAGGATCCGCAATCGCCGTGAGTTTCTCGCGGACGTGGGCATGCTGATCGCCAGCGTCGGCCCAGCCCTGGCCGCCGACCTCGGAGTTTCGACCGCCTTTGCAGATGAGGAGCCCAAGCGTCTCTTGTTCGGCGACCGCGAGCCGCTCGTAGCCCTGATGCAGGATACGCCGGCCGACAAGCTGCTGCCCATCCTGGTGGACAAGCTGAAAGCGGGCACGGACCTGAAGACCCTCGTGGCGGCAGGCGCCCTGGCCAACGCCCGCGCCTTCGGCGGAGGGGACTACGAAGGCTTCCACAACTTCATGGCCCTGATGCCGTCGTACCAGATGGCCTGTGAGCTGCCCGAGGAGCGCCGGCCGCTGCCGGTGCTGAAGGTCCTGTACCGAAACACGCCTGGCGGCCATGACAACGAGGCACTCAAGCCGGTTATCCCCGCGACCCTTCCGAAAGACCGTCCCGGCGGTGAAGTGCTGCGCGAGGCCACTCGCGCACACGACGTGGACCGGGCCGAGCAAGTACTGGCCGCCCTCGCCAAAGGGCCGGTGAATGAGCTGTTCAACGAACTCCAGATGAGCGTCCAGGACGAGGTGGACGTGCACCGCATCGTTCTCCCCTGGCGCGCCTGGGTGATGCTGGAACTCACCGGCAAGGAGCATGCGCTCACTTTATTCCGGCAATCCGTGCGCCACTGCATCGACCAGCAGGTGGAGGTTCGCCAGGATCACCCCGAATCGGTAATCCGCACGCTCCTGCCAAAACTCCTCGACCAGTACCGGCTGGTGGGCCGGCCGCTCGGCAAACGCAAGGCCGAAGATCGATGGGTCGAGCGATTGGCCGACACGCTCTGCCACAGCGACCGTCCCAAGTCTGCGGACGCCGTCGCCGCGGCCCTGGGTGAAGGCATGTTGCCGGAGGATGTTGGCGAGGCCATCTCGCTCGCCGCCAACGCGGTCATGCTCGACCCGGCGGGCGGTGGTCATGGCGGCTCGGATGGTGTGCATATCGCCGACTCGGTCAACGGCTGGCGCAACGTCGCCCGTGTCAGCAGCCCGCGCAACGCCGTCGCCAGCTTGATCCTGGCGGCTTACTACAAGCTCGGCAATGCCGCGGCGGAGAAGCGTCATCCCCTGCCCGAGCAACTGGAAAAAATCAATGCAAAGGAAGCCGCCACTCTCCTCCGCGATACCGACGCCGCTATCCGGGACCGGGACGGGGGCCGCGTCTGCGCCCTGGTCCACCGCTACGGCGAGCTTGGCCACCCGCCGCGTCCAGTCTTTGATCTGCTCTTGAAGTACGCCGTCAGCGAGGACGGGAAGCTCCACGCCGAGAAGTATTACCAGGCCATGTCCGAGGAATTTGCCGCCACGCGCCCGGCCTTCCGCTGGCGGCATCTGGTAACCCTGGCCCGCGTCACGGCCAGCGAGTACGGCACCCCGGCTCCTGGGTACGCCGAGGCGTGCCGTCTGCTGAAAGTGTAGATAGCGGGCACTCTCCTTGGCGGCGAGATAGATGGCATGGGCTGGCGTGAAGCAGTGCTGACCAAGATTGGCCCCGGAGCATTCAGTGGCATTACCCTGGGTGACTGGCTTCGCGTGCTCCGCGAGAACCATTTCTCGATCGATTGGCCGTATTGGGGACGCGCGGCAGCCATCACCTTGGGCAGTCTGTCCAACAGCCTCCTGCGCCGTTGGGAAAACCTGCGCTTCGCCCGAAGGATTCGAGCGGCCAAGGTGGAGCCGCCGCTATTCATCCTTGGTATCTAAAGCAGCGGCACCACACACCTGCACAACCTGCTGGCAAAGGACGACCGCTTCGCCTACCCCAACTTCTATCAAGCGGTCCACCCGCACACGTTTCTCCACACGGAAACAGCCGGCGCCCGCCTTCTCGGGTTCTTACTGCCCAAGACCCGTCCGCTCGACAACGTGCGGTTGGGGATGGCCGAGCCGCAAGAGGACGAATTCGCTCTGTGCTGCTTGACGGGCCGTTCATTCATCATGAGCCTGGCGTTCCCTCGCCACGTCAAGAAGTATGACCCCTATCTCACTTTTCGCGGAGTCGCCGCCGACGAGGTGGCGGAATGGAAGGCGGCTTTGAAATGGTTCGTCCAGAAGCTGTCGCTCAAGTACGGACGCCCGCTGCTACTCAAATCTCCCGGCCATACCTGCCGGATCAAAATGCTGCTGGAGTTGTTCCCCGCGGCAAAGTTTGTCCATATTTACCGCGACCCGCATGTCGTTTTTCAGTCCACCCAACACATGATGCGAAAGGCCTGGCCCTGGTGGTGCCTGCAACGGCCGAACGAAGCCAACTTGGACGACCGAATCGTCAGCCAGTACAAGCAGGTCTTCAAAGCATTCTTCGAGGAGCGTTCCTTGATTCCGCCAGGTCATCTTCACGAGGTGCGTTTTGAAGAGTTGGAGAAGGCCCCAATCGGTCAACTCCGGAGGCTTTACGACCGCCTCGATCTCCCCGACTTTTCACCTGTCGAACCGGTTCTGCGAGAATACCTGTGTTCGCTTGCGGGGTACAAGAAGAATATCTTCCCGGATCTGTCCGCAGAATTGCGTCAGCGGCTTGCGCGCGAGTGGCGGGAGTGCTTTGAGGCGTGGGGCTATCCCATGGCGCCCGCGCTAAATAACACCGTAACAGGTCCTTGTGCAGAACCGTCACCCCGGATCGAGCGGGCTGCGGACGCCTGCGAACCGACTGCCTGAACTGTGCTATCGGCAGCCCGCGTGCTGAGCAAGGACAGCGTCTGGACCGCGACGCGGATCGCCGGCCGAATCGGGCATGGTAACTTGTCTGCTGACAAGAACTTTTGAGAGGAGCAACGTCACCCCAGCGTCACTGGAAAGGTGTTGCCAAGAGAGAACTGTGGATTTACCTAACTTCTTGATAAGAAACGATTTACAAGCTGGGGAACTAGGATTCGAACCTAGTTTCCTGCGTTCCACGCCGCATCGGCGTGACACTGGGTTGACGCTGCAAAGCCTTTATTAGCAGGTATTTACGCTGCACCCTGCACCTGTTTACATCATAGCGGCGTTGGGTTGACACGGCCAATGTTGTTGCCAATTTGTTGCCAAATTCCGCTTGTCTAGGATGCGATCTAGGCAGGCACGGTTGCGGAGTTGCCATTTGTTGCCAGTGTACCGCGCTGCCTGTCAAGCGGCGAGTCCGAACTGAATGTGGGTGCCCTGCGCAGGTCGTGCGATCATTGTTGTCCTGCGCAGCGGCGTGCTGAATGGCCACGGCGGGAGCAATCTGAGCTGGTGTGATGGGCATAACTGTTGATTGCCTCGCAGGAGAAGGTCAAGGCATCCGTGTCATGGCGTCATCCTCCTCCGACTATTGCCGGCACCGAAGGGCGGGCCGTGGCGGTCGAAGCCGCAAAGCACACGAGGGCGACTGTCGCTGGGGACGCAGTTTTCTTGTCTGCCATCGTTGGTGTTTGCCTCCACGCCGCCGTTAGCTGACGAAGCCGGTCTGTCATTTTCGAGCGGATGGCTTCAAACCTCCGCGTAAGCACATCGCTTTTTGCTTCATGCAGGCGCAAGTACAGGGGGTCTTCAGGACGAGGCCGGGGTAGGCCCGTGCCGGCCACACGCAATGCACCCGCAAACGGAACCTTGTGGCGTTTCAGCCGCTGGTAGGCATCCTCGGAGAAATCCAGCAAGAGACCTTCATCAAAGAGCCCGCGATTGGCGGCCAGGGCCAGTTCAACATAGACGGCTTCAACAAGCAATTGGCGAATTTCCTCAGTGAGCGATGAAACTCGTGCCTTGCGTCGTGACTCCTCGGCATTGTTCTCGCGGCCAGCAACTGACTGGACAAGGCTGCTAAATGTATTGGCGAAGCGGTCCCTCTGCTCGCCCGTCAGCTCGGCCAAGACGCCGTTACCAATGATTGATTTCAACGACGTTAGAGACGGGATCGACTGGCTGTCCGCCGATGAGTAGTAGCTCGCGATCTGCCAAGGGGCGTCGAGCGAACAACGGACTATCTCCCCGCACAGGCCGTTGCCCTGGGGCGGATCAATCACGGCGAGGACATCTTCCAAGATGCCGCTGCCGTAAGTCATCAATTTGAGCGTATTGGGATGCTCGTCAAAAAGATCGGCGTTGAATGTGATTTCCTGCCAGGCGCCGTGCCAGTCAAACTGGTGCGCTCCGGGTATCGCTGGGTGAGGTCGGAAGCGGTGACCAAATGCCCCGGACTCAATCAGTGTTCGCTCCAATTCGGGCAGTGTTACGGGCGGCGGTTCTTCTGCTTCGAGTTGAATCTGTTCTACCACGAACTTGTCCAGATCAAGTGCGCAGATTTCCTGCGAGCGTACCCGGCGGTTGAGTTCTTCGATTTCCCGTGCGATCAATTCGCCGCGCTGTTTGTCGTTAGCCATTGCTGCGGCTTCGATGACGCGAGCTACCTGGCTCAGAATTGGTTGCAGTTCCCCAACGACGCTCTCAAAGGAAGCGATCCGCGCATCGAGGCGCTGGTAAACAGTCGCCTCGACCGTCCGATCATAGAAGTAGTTGCGAATCCAGACGCGCTCGTACACCTGGCCGATGCGGTCGATGCGGCCAATCCGTTGCTCAGCTCGCATTGGGTTCCATGGCATCTCGTAGTTAATCAGTACACCACAGGTCTGCAGATTAAGCCCTTCTGATGCCGATTCGGTGCAAAGCAGGATTTTGACCTCGCGCTTCTCGCGAAAAGCAGTCTTGATGTTCTCTTTGCTCGTCCCAACCCAGTCTATGCCGTTCCAGTGTTCACCGCCCCGCCCGCTGTAACAGGCTACTTGAGCACCGTAAACCTGCTTTAGTTTCTCTCGAAGATAGTCCATCGTGTCCGTGTACTGCGTGAAGACGATGACCGAGTCGCGGCGACGGAGAATTTCATCCAGGTCCTTCGCAAGCTGTTCGAACTTGCTGTCCGTGCCCAGGGCGCGCAGGTCGGCCAGGAAGCTTTGTACGTATTCGATTTCGCCGAGAAATAGGGCCGGCACGCCGCCGCCGTATGTGCCCTCTTCGTCGTCGGGCAGCAGTTCCGACACATCCTCTTCGAGGTCTTCTTGGTCGAGGTCTTCCTCTGAAAGCCAGGGCGACTCTGTCTCCCCCTTCAGAAATGCAAGCCGGCGTTCGAGGCTGCGTTGAATGGCATAGAAGCTACTTGTGAGCCGTCGGCGGTAGACGGTCATGATGAAGCCCAGGCCCTTTCGTTCGGCTTCGTATTTCTGATAGTGATCCCGGATGTACTCCTCGATCCGCTCATAGAGCTCCCACTCGTCTGCTTTCATCTCGATCCATTCAGGTTTCGGGTCGCGGAATGGAATCCTATCCTTGAGCAATCCTCGACGATGGTATTCACGGAGGAGCGGCCGGGTGTTGCGGAAAACATGCCGTCTAAGGGGCGTGTGGCGCGCGACAAGTTCCCGGAGAACGCCTTGGGCCTTCCCGTCCAATTGTCGAATCACCGGCTCCGCATTCGCTGACAGGTGCAGGCGGCGAAGTTGATCCCAGGTCACCGGCCCGAGTCGCTCCTCAGCGACACGGCAGAATTGCTGGTCCCATTCACCGCCTGTCCCGAAATAGTCCGCGAGCATGGACAACACAAACGGCCAGTCGATGTCCTCAAACGGGCGGCTCAATTCCTTAAAGTAGCGGAGAAAGTTTGCCTCAACGCCCCAACGCCCGCCCATACCAAGCAGTTTTAACAGATCGAAAACCTCAAGGGGGTCGATCTGCATCGGGGTGGCGGTAAGCAAGAGTAACCCACGGGACTTGTCGCAAAGCCCTGGCCGATCTTCCGGGCCACGGAGCAGTTCAAGCAGGCGGTTCGGCCTGAATTGATCGCGGTTCAGAAAATCCTTCCGTCGCGCATGGTGCGCTTCGTCGATAACCACCAGGTCCCAATCTTGCGCGGCCAGGAGCTCCTGCTGGCGATCCCGACGTTTTGCTAAGTGGCTCGAAGCCAGAAAAATGGGATGGGCATTCCACGGATTGCCCTCCCCGCCCCCGTTAAGCTCCCGATCAAAAACATCGACAAACATACCCTCGTCATAGCGCGGGATGTTGAGCGAGAACTTTTCGTAGAGTTCCTCCTGCCATTGCACCAGCACGCTCTTGGGCACGAGGATCAGCACGCGCTTCACCGCCCCGGATAAGATCAACTGCCTGAGCGCGAGACCGGCCTCGATGGTCTTACCAAGTCCGACTTCGTCGCACAGCATGAAGCGCTCGGGAAAGCGCTTGACGACGGTGTCGGCTACGCGGCCCTGGTGTGGCCACGGGCGCACCGTGCAGGTCGCCATCCCCAGGCGGTTGGCATTTGGCAGACGCGGGACATCACGCAGAAACTGGAAAATGATCCGTTCACGTTGATCAGCATCAAGAGGGAGAGCTGCCGGCTTTTCAGCAGGTTTTTCCTCCTCGTCCACGCCGAACTCGCGCGTGGGCGCCGAAGAAGGCCGTAACCTCAGCAGCCTTTGTCGGACAGCTTCAGGAACCGGCAGTGCGATCCACCCTTTCTCTTTCCGTTCCCAGAGCTTCTCGAACTTGAGGCGAATGTTTGCGACATAAGATGTGGTCTCCCACGAATTGAAGACCACGAATGATTCGTAGTTGTCTTCGAGCGCCCTGGCAGTCTCGTTGATGCTGCCAGAGAATCCGACCTGGTTGCCGCCAGCATCCGTGAACAGACCTTCTTTCGGGTGGTAGTAGCTGTCAGCGCTCGGTGCCGACAGGGGACGGGCATGTTTGTCGGTGGGCACCACGACCTTGATTTCGAGTTGCCCGGTGCCGACCAGCCACGCCAGCGCTTTCAGGCGGTTGTTGACATAATCGCTTTCTGGAAGCACGAGCCGAGTGATGAGCCGGCTTTCGACCTGTTGCTCCAGCGTTACGTGCCCCTCGCGAATCGCTTCAACATCTTCTTCGGACAGGTCGGCTCCACAGAGGAGCCGCATCTTGCCTCCATTGAGAATCAGCCGTGATACCCCCGCGGCGGCAACGGCCAGCATGGTGCTAGAGAAAAAACCGGCAGCCCGGTCGTAACGAATGCTTGCAGCCATCGCTGGGATGAAAAAGTGGCGCAGAGGGTCGTCGTGCGGCCCGTAGGCGATCTTCAGGCTGAGTTCTCGGAGCGTTGCCATAGCTGTACGGGTCCATCATTCCTGTGCCTCTTCGTCTTCGCCTTCCACCATTTCTTCCCCGTCATCTTCGTCAGGGAACAGGGAGCGGTGTTCGTCAACCTTCGGAGGCTCCTCTTCCTTCGGCGCGGGCAGGTCTTCCCATAAGAGCAGGCGCAGGGCGTCGAGCGTTGCCATCTCCGGGCGCAGGAACTTGCCATCCTTGTCGCGCGTGGTGGGGATCGCTTCCATCATGGCCTGTACGAGGGCTTTGATTCGGCTATCGGTCCTCAGCCCTTGGCGCCCGACGAACCTCTGACAGGCTTTCGAACCTTCCTCGTCGTAAATCATCATGGCCGTGTGCAGGGCGTCGATCAGGTTGGGAAACGTCTCGGCGTCCGGGTCCACCATATCCAGCTTGCGACGGGCCGTCGGAAGATTCATCACCACGCTGGCGGATTTCTTCGTCACGAGCCGTTTGTCGCGCACGATGTCCGCCTCCAGGTCCAGGCCCAGCGCCAGAGCGAGCTTGCGGGCCTCGTCGGCCGGGAACTCCTGGGCACGGAACGCATCCCATGCCATGAGATACCAGTCGGTAACTGGATCAAATTCCACGGATCGCCCCAAGAGAAGTCCGCGCTTGCGCAGGTTAATTACCTCTTGCCGGGCCAGGTCGAGCGCGTCGCCGGGCTTCAGGGGGAGCGGGTCGCCAGTCTTGAGATCCGTCTGGCTGGTCAGCACCGGCCAATGTTCGGAAATGATCGACAGCACGGGACCGAATGTGCTGATGTACAAGTCCACGCCACGAATGCCTGCCGCTTCGAATTCCTCAGCCTTTTCCCGCGCCCGCTTGCGCACCTTCGTTTTCAAGTCGTCCCACCACACCGGCTCCGATGCCTTCTCGCGCTTGCGGCAGACGAGCAGGATTGTACTGGCAGCCGCGCTCTTCTTGGCTTGATGTAGACTGTGTTCGCTCTCGGTATGAACAGGCCAGGAAGCGTCAATGCGAAAGCCCGCTCGAAGCAGCGCCATCCCGAGCGTGTCCCATGCCTCGACCTGCTTGTGCGTGAACATGACCGTCAGGACACCATCGCCGGTTAGAATCCGGTTCATTTCCTTGAAGCAAGACATCATCTTGTTTTCGTAGTCGGCAATAGCCAATTCCACCCGCTTCTTGCCCGCGTGCTGAAAGCGGGCAGCATTCATAACGGCTTCTTCGTCTTCGTTTGCCAGCTCCGTCATGAACAGCTCGGGGAACTGCTTGCCGACAGTCCGCTTCTGCCAGACATAAAAGTAGTTCGACAATTCCGCGTACATCACGTTGTCGTAGTATGGTGGGTCCACGGCAATGCACCGTACGTTCGCGTCCTTGCCTGTCGGTAGCGACTGCGCAGGACCGTTCGTGATGCAAAGCCGCTCAACGGGTCGCCTGCCGTTCGAGCCAAACAGACCGGGGTCAGGCTCAGCGGCGAGCTCAGTCATTGACCAGGTTCCGGCTCGCGTCGAACTCAGCGAAACTCCAGCGCATACTTAGGTCATGGCGCACGAATGCGTGAACTACGACCTGTCGCGAGACGTGCCAAGCGATTTGTTTCGAGTTGTAGTCCGCAGCTTTATCGACAGCAATCGCCAGCATCACTTGCAGGGCTTCCGCACGCGCGGAGCCGATTTCGTCGTGAGCTTCCTCGACGATCTCACGGAGGTATTCGACCAGCGTCACCATCGCGACCAGTTGGCGCGGTGCGTATGTGTCGCACCACCGAGTCGTTCCATAAATCTCGGCTGCCCAGTCAGCACGCCCTTCACGTCGCGGTTCGGTCGGGATCAACTCTTGTGCCTCCCATGCGGGGCGGCGTTTCTTGAGTTCCTTCACGGCCCGTTCGTAGGCGGCCTCGTCATCTGAGGTGGGCGCGCGGAACGGAAAGCTCCCTGCCTTCTTAATACCGACCGCGTAGAGCTGCTGGCCCATTCGCCCAGCTTGCGCTTCGGCCTTAATGTAATCGCCGTCGATGGTCGTGTTGTTTGCCCACGGGCTCACAGCTGTGCCACGTTTGATGGTGCCATTGTCGGGTTTGGACCGCTCACAGGCGGACCGACCATGAACGATCTCAAAACGGCAGCGAGCGGCCTTAGGGTCGGCGATGAGCCGCACGGCAATCGGATCGCTGCCCCTGCGCAACCACCAGTTGGGCGACAAAGGGACCGGCTTGGCCGTCACCGGACACGCCACTGTCCGCGCCCAAAGGTAGCAGGCGCCGATGGCGTCGTCTGGCAGGTCCGTGTAGAACGGCCTGAGCCGTTTCTGCACCCGCTCGACCCACATCTTCCCATACTTCCTGATGTCTTCAACGAGCGACGGGCCAAAGCGGGCTGGGTAGTCGAGAGTGGCCTTGAGGATGACGCCGGCCACAGGATTGAGCTCATTGGCGTGCACGGTCAGGCCGAAGCGCAGGGCCTCGAAGGGGATCGAGCCGCCGCCGGCCATCGGATCGCAGAAGGTGATTTCGCGGGTTCCCCAAGTCCATTCCAAGAGATCGTACAGCGTTTCTAGCTGATCGTTTGAAGGATTGACGGTAAACGCTCGCGGCCCATCGTAGGGATTCTGAATTTTCTTGCCCTTGGTTTTCGCCCATTCCAAGAGCTTTCGACCCGCTACTGGGTCGCCGCGGATGCCGATGAGCTTCAGGAACCAAGCTTTGTAGGTGTCGAACATCGGAAACAGTTTCAGAAACTTGTTCGGCCAGGAGCGGACGTCGGGCTCATCCGGTAATGGATACGCGGGCAACAGGCTTGCAAGAACCGCCGCCCGGCTGACGGTGAGTGGGCGCCGTGCCCACCACACATGTAGGAAGTACAGCGGCGGCAATGCCGACGATGCCCCGCGCTCGCGCATGCACTCGGCGCCAATCTCGGCGATGGGCAGCCATTGTTCGATCAACACCCGTGGTCGCGACATTTCATGTTCCCTCGCCGCCGAGAATCCAGTTGACCGTCAGACCCTTGTTGGCAAGGAACTTTGTGACCTGTTCGACAGAGTTCACTTTCAATTGAGCGGCCACGTCTAGGTTCGGATCGTCCCAGATCTTGTGGGCGAACAAGCGGTCCATTCGGCCTTCGATGAGGGTCCACTGCTGGTCGGTGATTGCCCGAAAGAGTGTTTTTTCTCGGCTCGCGTCATCATACAGATGCAACA
>Ga0306924_10007945_pt1 | contig 10675 bp, 9 predicted proteins | sample sta12Can44000111_FD_203756 | JGI IMG/M metagenome (GOLD analysis project Ga0306924, IMG submission 203756) | Lab enrichment of tropical soil microbial communities from Luquillo Experimental Forest, Puerto Rico - statanox.12C.anox.44.000.111 (v2)... | ecosystem: Environmental > Terrestrial > Soil...
TCAACGTGCGGATGCGCTCGTTCAGCGGATGCTCGTAGCGGATCACGATCCCGTCCTGCCTCGGCCCCCGTGGGTTGCGGCATTCTGCACGAATCGCGTCCCCGGATTAAGCGCCAGCGGTCGCTTGGGCCGCGTGGCCTAGCTCCCGGTAACGCCGATCGAGCGCATCGACCTGCGGGTCGAGCCGCTCGGGTGGGCCGGAGTTGTCGATCACGTCGTCGGCGCGTGCGAGCCGTTCGGCGCGGGAGACCTGTGTCGCCATGATGCGCAGCACTTCGTCTTCGGTGAGGACGCACCTGTTCCTCCGGTGGGCAGTCGACCACGAGTACGCGCGCGACGTGTGCCGACAGGCCGCCTCGCTCGAGGAGCAAGGGGACGACGGCGACCGCGTACGGCGTGTCAAGCGCGGCGAGCATGTCCAGCATCCTCGCGCCGATCAGCGGATGCAGCGCTCGCTCCAGGCGTTCACGTTGCTCCGCGCTGGCGAAGGCCTGACGGCGCAGCCACGTCCGATCGAGCTCGCCGTCCTCCGCGAGGCACGCCGTTCCGAAGGCCCGGACGATCTCGACGTAACCCGGTTCGCCGCGCCTGGATAGCTGGTGCGAGATGGCGTCGGCATCCACGACACCGGCGCCGCGCAGCGTGAATTCCGCTGCCACCGCGGATTTGCCGCTGCCGATACCACCGGTCAGGCCCACGACATACGTCATGGAGGCTTTAGCGAAAGTAGCTCGCGAGAATCGCCGGGCCGAAGAACATCGCGATCGCGCCGGCCACGGCCAGATAGGGACCGAAGGCGAGCGGAATATTGTGATCGCGACCCTTGAAGAGGATCAGCGCGATCCCGATGACGGCGCCGACTGCGGAAGACAAAAGCACGATCAGCGGCAGCATCTGCCAGCCAAGCCACGCGCCGAGCGCCGCCAGCAGCTTGAAGTCGCCGTAGCCCATGCCCTCCTTGCCGCGAATCAGCTTGAATAGCCAATACACGAGCCAAAGCGCGAGATACCCCGCGATCGCCCCGATCACGGCGGACGGGAGTGGCACGAACAGGCCGAAGAGATTCGCCGCCAGTCCGCCCCAGAGCAGCGGCAAGGTGATGTCGTCCGGCAGGAGCTGGGTATCGATGTCGATGAACGTCAGCGCGGTCAGCGCGAACAGGAAACAGCACGCCGCGATCCCGGTCCAGGTCGCCCCGAACTTGCCAATCGCCGCGACCGCAAGCACTCCGCCGAGAATTTCGACCACCGGATACCGCGCCGAAATCGGCTTCCCGCAGCGCGAGCAGCGACCGCGTAGCGCGAGATACGAGACGACGGGAATGTTTTCGAGTGCACCGATCGGATGGCCGCACGCCGGGCATTGGGAGCGCGGCGCGACGAGGTTGTAGCGCGGCTCCGGAGCGAGCTCCTCACCGCGAAGCTCGGCGCATTGCTCGCGCCAGCCCCGATCGAGCATCTTCGGCAGCCGATGGATCACGACGTTCAGGAAGCTGCCGGCACACAGCCCGACGAGCGCCGCGGTCACCAGCGCAAGAATGTGAGCGTCGATCATGTTGCAGGCCGAGCGGGCGGAAAGGCGGACCGCCGGCTTGCCCCGGCGGTGGCACCCCGTCTTTGCGAAGTGCCGCGCGCGGGGGCGCTCATCGGAAGCGGGACGTCAGCCGACGACGGAGCCGAGCTTGAAGATCGGCAGATACATGGCCACGACCAAACCGCCGATCAGGACCCCGAGGAAGACGATGATGATCGGCTCGAGCAGGCTCGACAATGCCGCAACGGCGTCGTCGACCTCGCGCTCGTAAAAGTCCGCGATCTTGCCGAGCATGTTGTCGAGTGCGCCGGATTCCTCGCCGATCTGGGTCATCTGGAGCACCATCGTCGGGAACAGCTTTGCGTTGCCCATCGCGTTCGTGAGGCTCGTGCCGGTGCTGACTTCCATCTGGATCCGCTTGGTGCCAGCGGCGAAGACTGCGTTGCCGGAAGCGCCGCCGACCGCATCCAGCGATTCGACGAGCGGCACGCCCGCAGCGAACATGGTCTGCAGGGTCCGCGTCCAGCGTGCGATCGTCGCCTTTTCGAGAATGCCGCCGATGACAGGAATCTTGAGCGAGAAGCGGTCGATCGCATAGCGCAGCGCGGCCGAGCGCTTGAACGCCACGGTGAAGCCGATGATGCTGGCGACGAGAATGATGAAGCCGAGCCACCAGTACGCGACGAAAAAGTCCGATACGTTGATCACGATCTGCGTCGGCAGCGGCAGCTCGGCGCCAAAGCTCGAGAACACGCTCTTGAAGGCGGGAATGACGAAGACCATGATCACCCACACCACCACGACCGCAACCACCATCACGGAAATCGGATAGAACAGCGCCGACTTGATCTTGCTCTTGATGGCGAGGATCTTTTCCTTGTAGGTCGCGAGCCGGTCGAGGATCGCGTCCAGCATACCCGCGGTCTCGCCGGCGGCGACCAGGTTGCAGTACAGCGGGTCGAAGTGCGCGGGATGCTCGCGAAATGCCTGCGACAGGCTCGACCCGGTCTCGACCTTGTTCTTGATGTCCATCATCAGCCGCGAGAACCGCGCATTGCTGTGGCCCCGGGCCACGATGTCGAACGATTGCAGCAACGGCACACCGGCCTTGAGCATCGTCGAGAACTGCCGCGTGAAGAACGCGATGTCGCGCTCGGTAACCTTGCGGCCGCCGCGGAACGTCTGCCGCTTGATCTTGTTGACGCGAATGCCCTGGCGGCGCAAGTTGGTGATGACCACTGTCTCGGACGCAGCCCGGGACTCGCCGCGGACCTGGCGGTTGTTCCGGTCGACGCCCTCCCAGATGAACGTGTACTCCTTGATCTTGAGGTCCTTGCGCGCTGCTGCAGTGGTGGTGGCCATCTGTCTGTCCTGGCAATATCAAATCATTCGTTGGTGACCGCTTCGACTTCCTCGAGCGACGTCGTCCCCGCGCGCACCTTCCACAGGCCGGACTGGCGCAGGTCGCGCACGCCTTCCTTCTGGGCGAGGTCTGCGCACTCAAGCGCATTGCCGCTGCGCATGATCAGCTGACGCATGTCGTCGCTAATCGGCATCACCTGGTAGATGCCGGTGCGCCCCTTGTAGCCGCTGCCCTTGCAGTGGTCGCAGCCGACCGGCCCGAATGGCTGCCAGCTGCCGTCGAGGTCCTCTTCCTTGAAGCCCGCGGTCAGCAGCGCTTCTGGCGGAATGTCCTCGGGCTTCTTGCACTGCGGGCACAGCTTCCGCGCGAGACGCTGCGCGGTGATGAGAATCACCGACGAGGCGACGTTGAACGGCGCGACGCCCATGTTGAGAAGGCGGGTCAGCGTTGTCGGCGCGTCGTTCGTATGCAGCGTGGAGAGCACGAGGTGGCCCGTCTGTGCGGCCTTGATCGCGATGTCGGCGGTCTCGAGGTCGCGGATTTCGCCCACCATGATGATGTCCGGATCCTGACGCAGGAACGATTTGAGCGCAGCTGCAAACGTCAGTCCTGCCTTGTCGTTGACGTTCACCTGGTTCACGCCTGCGAGCTGGATTTCCGCCGGGTCCTCGGCGGTGGAGATGTTGATGTCGGGCTGATTCAGGATGTTGAGGCAGGTGTAGAGCGAGACCGTCTTGCCGCTACCGGTCGGCCCCGTGACCAGGATCATCCCGTACGGACGCTTGATCGCGTGCAGGATCGCGGCCTGCTGGTCGGGCTCGTAGCCCAGCGCCTCGATCCCGAGCTTGACCCCCGACGAGTCGAGGATCCGCATCACGATCTTCTCGCCGAAGAGCGTCGGCAGCGAGGAGACGCGAAAGTCGATCGCCTTGTTCTTGGAGAGCGCGAGCTTCATGCGCCCGTCCTGCGGTACGCGCTTTTCCGCGATGTCGAGGCGCGAAATCACCTTGATGCGCGACGCGATCTTGTCCTTGATCGCGAGCGGCGGCTGCGCGACTTCCTCCAGGATGCCGTCCCGCCGATAGCGGACGCGGTAGTACTTCTCATAGGGCTCGAAATGGATGTCGGAGGCGCCGCTGCTGATCGCATCGATCAAGAGCTTCTGGATGTACCTGACGACGGGCGCGTCTTCGACCTCGCTCTCGTCCTCTTCCTGCTTGATAGTAGTCGACTCGTCGAGCCCGATTTCGAGGTCCTCGAGCGCCGCCATCTCCTTGAGCGTCTGGCCGCTTGCCTCGACGAGCTTGTGAATCACCTGCCCGAGCTTGTCGTCCTCGACGACGACCGGCTCGACAATCAGATTGGTCTTGAAGCGGACCTCTTCGAGCGCCTGCAGATTCGCCGGGTCGGGGGTCGCGACATAAAGACGGTTGCCCCGTTTGTGGAGCGGGAGGACGCGCCGCGATTGCGCGATCTTGAGATCGACGAAGTCCTTCTGCAGCGTGTCGATGTCGAAGCCGTTGAGGTCGAACAGCGGCACGCCGAATGCGCGTGAGCCGAACACCGCCACTTGTTGTGCGGTCATCCGTTTTCCGGTGATCAACTGCTCGACGAACGTGATCGACGCGCCCTGCGCCTGGGTCTGCAACTGGTCCGCTTCGGCTTCGGACATCACGCCGTGTTGCGCGAGCGCGCGGGCGAGTCCGCTTAAGTTTCGGGTCGCGGCGTGGGTGGCCATAGGCGGGCGGGGCGGATCGGCGGGCGGTGAGTGGGGATCCGCAGCAAAGTCCGTGCCTGTAGCAGAAAATCGCTGCCGGGGTCAGACGTTATTCCATTCGCATAAAAGTTAGCTTGAAGATGATGCCCGCTCGACCGACGTTTGTAAAGATTGTGGAGGTCGGCCGACGGGAGGCAGCAGGCGCACCACCTTCACCGCACGGTCCTGGGTCTGGAGGATTTCGAGGGCCTGCGCACCGAGCTTGAAGCTCACCCCGGCGTCCGGAATGTCGCCCAAATGCTCAACAATGAGCCCATTCAGCGTTTTCGGACCGTCCAGTGGAAAATGCGTCCCCAAACGGCGGTTTAGGGCGCGGAGCGGCACCATGCCGTCCACAATCACGCTTCCGTCCGCTTCCCGGCGCACGCTCACCTGGCCCGCGGGCGCCTGGGTGGTGAATTCGCCAATGATTTCCTCGACGATGTCCTCGATTGTCACGAGGCCCTGCAGTTCGCCGTATTCGTCGACGACGAGCCCCATCCGCTGCCGATCCGCCTGGAACTGCTGCAGCTGCGTGAGGAGCGGTGTTCCCGCCGGGACGAAGTACGGCGGACGCAGAAGCGGCTTCAGGCGCTCGGCGTCGATCTCGCCGGTCTGCTGCACGTGGACGACGCTCTTGAGCGGAAGCACGCCGATGATGTTGTCGAGCGTCTCCTCGTACACCGGCAGGCGCGAGTGGTAGGACGTGGCGAGTTGCTGGCGCAGGAGCGAAGCGCGCTCGGCGAGGTCGAGCGCGTGGATCTGGTTGCGCGGTGTCATTACGTCGTCGACCGTGATCGACTCAAGATCCATCAGGTTCGCGAGCATCGACTTGTGCTTGCCGCGGAAATACTGGCTTCCCTCGAGCACGAGCGAGCGCAGCTCCTCCTGCGTGAGGGAGGTACCGGGTTCGGCTGGCGGCTTGATGCGCAGGAGCTTGAGCAATCCCTGGACGAACAGGTTCACGAACCACACGACGGGCCGTGTGACCTTGAGCATCGGCGCCAGCACGAAGCTCACGAGCGGCGCCAGGCGATCGGCGTGCGTCGCGCCGATGACCTTGGGCGTGATCTCCGAGAATACGAGCAGCGCAAACGAGATCGCGATGGTGCTGAGAGCGAGCGCGAGCTCGCCTTCGCCGAACAGCCGTTTGGTGATCACGGCGGCAAGTGTTGCTGCGGCGGCGGCCACGATCGTGTTGCCGAGCAGGATCACGCCCAGAAGCTGGTCCGTCTGGGCGAGCAATCCCATCGCGAGCCGTGCGCCGCGCAGGCCGCGCTGGGCTCGGTGCTTCAAGCGGTAGCGGTTTGCCGCCATCATCGCCGTCTCCGCGATCGAGAAAAACGCGGAGCAGAGCAGCAGCACGCCGAGCGCGAGGGCGAGGCTGGAAAGCGGGATGTCGTCCACGGACGGTTTACGCTTCGGGACGACGCGCAGGCGGCGCGTGGCCAGCGTCCGCGCTCACCACAGGCGTGCGAAGCGATGCATCGATCGGAAGGGGGAGCCGAATCATGTCGCGATCCAGCCTACACGCATGTGGCCATGATGTTCCGGGATTCGCCCGGCGAGAAAGTTACCGGCGCAGCAGCACCTCGATCACGAACTTGCTCCCGAGGTAGCCCAGGATCAACAACAGCGTACCACCGAGGATCCACTTGAGTGCGGTTCGACCTCTCCACCCGTAGCGCCGGCGGCCCCACAGCAGCAGGGCGAAGACGATCCATCCCGCCACGGAGAAGACGTTCTTGTGGGTGAATTGCACCGGCTTGCCGAAGAGCTGCTCCGAGAACAGAAAGCCGCTCACGAGCGTCAGGGTGAGGAGCACGAAGCCGATCGTGATCAGCCGAAACAGATAGCGTTCGAGCGTCAGCAGGGGCGGCGTCCCAGCCGTCACCGCCGTCGCCGCGGCGTGATGCAGCTTCTTCTCGAGTCCGGTGAGCACCACGGCCTGCATCGCAGCGACGACGAAGGAGGCGTACGCGAGAAGCGCGACCGCGATGTGGATCGCGGCCCAGGGCTCGTCCGCATAGGGGAAACGGTGCGGCGTCCGCACGAGCGCCGGAAGCAAGGCGCACACGGCGGCGACCGGCAACAGCATCGCGGGAAGGGCGGGCAGCAGCCTGAGGAGGCGCGCGGCCCACGCGACCAGCACCACAAGCCCGGCTACCACGGACAGCGCGTTGGCGAAGGAGAGATCGAGGCCGTCGGGCGTCGCAACCGACATGAAGATTGCAAACGCATGCACCAGAAGCGCAACCGGAATCACGACGCGCGCGGCGCGCCGGCGAGGAGACGTTGCATCGGCATCCGCCGGCCAGCAGAGGTAGGCGGCGACCGCGTACAGGAGCGCCGCCGCGACGTGAAGTAGAATGACCACCGCGATAGGGATGAAGGCCTTTAAGCGGCTCGAGGCGATTGAAGCTTGCCGCTTCCTTTGCGCCGCGTCCCGAAGGCCCGCGCGGCGCGCCGGACCTTTTTAGTTTACAGGACCGTTCACACCCAGCCGCCCCCGAGCCAAGGCGGCCAATCCATGTTCGACACTCTCACCGAACGCCTCTCACGCGTCGTCAAGACGCTCCGCGGCGAAGCTCGTCTCACCGAGGCGAATATCCAGGACGCGATCCGCGAAGTGCGGCTCGCGTTGCTCGAAGCCGATGTTGCGCTGCCCGTCGTCAAGGATTTCGTCGTCCACCTGCGCGAAAAGGCCATCGGCCAGGAAGTCATCGGATCGCTGACCCCCGGGCAGGCTCTGGTCGGCGTTGTGCAGCGCGAACTCACGCAGCTGATGGGGGGTACGGCCGAGCCGCTCGATCTTGCGACCCAACCGCCCGCGGTCATCCTGATGGCGGGCCTCCAGGGCTCGGGCAAGACGACCACGGCCGCCAAGCTCGCGCGCGTCCTGCGCGAGACGCAGAAGAAGAAGGTGCTGCTCGTGTCGGCGGACGTCTATCGACCCGCCGCGATCGAGCAGCTGCGTACGCTGGCTGCGCAGGTCGGCGGCGAGTTCTTTCCGTCATCGGTCGGTGAGGCACCGGTTGCGATCGCTCTGGGCGCGCTCGACTGGGCGCGGAAGCACTATCACGACGTGCTGATCATCGACACCGCAGGCAGGCTCGCGATCGACGAACCGATGATGCGCGAGATCGCCTCGCTGCACGCGGCCGTCGCGCCGATCGAGACGCTCTTCGTCGTCGACGCGATGCAGGGTCAGGACGCCGTCAACACCGCGCGCGCGTTTCGCGATGCCTTGCCGTTGACCGGCGTTGTCGTGACGAAGCTCGACGGCGATGCGCGCGGCGGCGCCGCGCTGTCGGTACGCCAGGTGACGGGCGCGCCGATCAAGTTCGTCGGCCTGAGCGAGAAGATCGACGGCCTCGAGGTGTTCCATCCGGAGCGCATGGCCTCGCGCATCCTGGGGATGGGCGACGTCCTGTCGCTGGTCGAGGAAGCGCAGAAGCACGTCGACCACGAGGAGGCGAAAAAGCTCGCCAAGAAGGTCAAGAGCGGGAAGGGCTTCGACCTCGACGACTTCAAGGCGCAGATCGCGCAGATGCGCAAGATGGGCGGAATCGCGGGCATGCTCGACAAGCTGCCTGCAGAGCTCACCCGCATGGCGCAGGGCGCACAGGTCGATGAGCGCCGAATCGCGCGCATCGAGGGCATCATCGATTCGATGACGCCGCAGGAGCGGGCGAAGCCGGAGATTCTCAAGGCGTCGCGGAAGCGGCGCGTCGCGGCGGGCGCCGGCGTGACGGTGCAGGAGGTGAATCAGCTGCTCAATCAGTTCGAGCAGACGCAGAAGATGATGAAGATGGTCGCGAAGGGCAATCTCGCGAAGATGATGCGTGGCATGCGCAACTTCATTCCCGGCCGCTAGCGCGTCACGCGTTTGCCGGGTGGTGGGTTCGCGGCATCGGCCGCACGATGCCCGCCCCGATCAGCAGCAGATAGATGTAGTGCCCGAGACCGCTCGTGCGGCCGAGGTCGATCTCGATGAGCGCCGCCGCGATGCCCAAGAGCACGACACAGATCGCGATGAGATAACGTTGGCGCGCCGTGCGCCACGCCGTGCGCGCATCGATCACGGACTCGTTCGCGAGATGGAGCAGGCAGCGACGCCACATCGCCTGCTCGAAGACCAGGATCAGTGCGAGGTTCACGCCGTAGAGGATTGCTGCCCGCGGCTGGGTCGGGTTGTCGCCGACGAAGGTCGTGAGCGGCGGCACGAAGGTCGTGAAGAGCAGGAACACGAGGTTGAGCCACAGGAACCCGGCATCGACTTCTTTCGCGCGCTGCATCAGCCGGGTGTGCCCGATCCAGAACAGGCAGAGCACGATGAAGCTGATGATGTAGTCGTCGAGCTTATCCCCGATTTGCAGCAGCATCCGCCAGATCCCGTTCGGGTTGTCGAGCGAGTGTTCCGGGAACTTGAGGTCGAGCACCAGCAGCGTCATCGACACCGCGAAGATGCCGTCGGTCAGCGCCTCGAGACGGCTCTTGGAAAGTGGTACGGGATGGAGCATCGCTGGCGGCCGTTCCGAGCCGCAGTTTAGCGTCCCGATTGAGGCAACGGCATCCGGACCGGGCCAGCCTCCCCGGGGGTCGATGCCAGCCTTGCGCAAGGGCAGCTTTTCATCGTAAAATTAAAGACTTTTTCGCATTCAACCGGTTCGAACAAGGCTATGGTCGTCATCAGGCTCGCACGCGGCGGCGCCAAGAAGCGTCCCTTCTACAACGTCGTCGTCACCGACTCCCGCAATCGGCGTGACGGTCGATTCATCGAACGCGTCGGTTTCTACAATCCCGTCGCCGGCAAGAGCGAGGAAGGCCTGCGGATTGCGCACGAGCGCATTGCTTACTGGCAGGAGCGTGGCGCCAAGCTGTCCGACACGGTGGCGATGCTCGTGAAGCGCGCTGCTGCGGCGCCCGCCGAGCCGCCGGCCGCAACCGCCTGAGTCCTCCGGCAGAACCGGTCGACCAGCCCGTCGTCCTGGGCCGGATCGTAGGCCCGTACGGCGTCAAGGGTTGGGTGAAGATCCGGACGTACTCGGCCGATCCACTGGCGCTGCTCGAGCAGGCGCAGTGGCTCCTCAAGGGGGTGGGAGACCGGCAATGGACGGCGTTTCGGCCGCTGGAAGGACGGACGCAGGGAACGATGCTGGTGGCGGCGATCGCCGGCGTTGAATCGCGAGACCAGGCGGAAGCGCTCAGGCAGCATGACGTCGCCGTTCCGCGCGCGGCGCTGCCTGCCGCCGGGCCGGGCGAGGTTTACTGGGCGGATCTGACGGGGCTCGCCGTCGTGAATCGCAACGGTGAAATGCTGGGAACCGTAGTGGGCTTGATGGACAACGGTGCGCATCCGATCCTGCGTGTCGCGCAGGAAGGCGATGGAGTCGAGCGGCTGCTTCCGTTCGTGCCGGCGTATGTGGATCGGGTGGATCTCGAAGCCAGGCGTATCGACGTTGACTGGCGCAAGGACTACTAGCGCGGCTTCAAGGTTCAGAGAGGAAAGATGCGCTTTGACGTCGTCACGCTGTTCCCCGCGCTCGTGGAGCACGCGGCGGCCTTCGGCGTCACGGGGCGCGCGCGGGAGCGCGGGCTGTGGTCGCTGGGATTGTGGAATCCGCGCGACTATGCGACCGATGTTCACCGGACAGTCGATGATCGACCGTACGGCGGTGGTCCGGGCATGGTGATGTTGCCGGGTCCCCTGGCAGCGGCGATTCGCGCCGCGAAGGCGACCGCTCGCGCGGCCGGCGTGCGGACGCCGCGCACGCTGTACGTATCGCCTGCGGGAGCGCCGCTCACGCACACGCGAGTGCTCGAGCTTGCGAGCGCGGCGGACGCGGGCTACGTGGTAGTCGCGGGTCGCTACGAGGGCGTGGACGAGCGTGTCGTGGCGAGCGAAGTGGACGAGGAGATCGCGATCGGCGATTTCGTCGTGTCGGGTGGCGAGCTGCCCGCGCTGATGCTGATCGATGCGGTGGTGCGCCAGCTTCCCGGCGCGCTGAACGACGCGGAGT
>Ga0306924_10007948_pt1 | contig 10673 bp, 7 predicted proteins | sample sta12Can44000111_FD_203756 | JGI IMG/M metagenome (GOLD analysis project Ga0306924, IMG submission 203756) | Lab enrichment of tropical soil microbial communities from Luquillo Experimental Forest, Puerto Rico - statanox.12C.anox.44.000.111 (v2)... | ecosystem: Environmental > Terrestrial > Soil...
CCAGATGTGCTTGCCGATCCGACCTACCAGGACCGGAACATCGCCTTCGCCGCGCGCTTTCGTGGAGCCCTAGGCGTGCCTATGGTTCACGAGGGACAGGTCATCGGGGTGATCTTCGTCGCGCGCGCGGCACCGGGGCCTTTCCCCGACTCGCAGGTCGCGCTCTTAAAGACCTTCGCCGACCAGGCGGTCATCGCCATCGAGAATGTGCGGCTGTTCACCGAGCTGCAGGAGAAGAACCGTGCGCTGACCCAGGCGCATGCACAGGTTACTGAGTCGCTGGAGCAGCAGACGGCGACCGCTGACATCCTGCAAGTGATCTCGAGGTCTCCGACCGACGTTCAGCCAGTGTTTGACACCATCGTCACGAGCGCGCGCGCCTTGACCGGCGCCCAGGCCTGCGGCGTCTTCCTGCTCCACAGCGATATCGTGAGCATCGCAGCCCACGACTCCTTGAGCGATGAATGGCGGCAGGAGTACCCCCGAGTGGTGAGCGCCAATACCGTGACCGGACGCGCGATGCTCGAGCGGACGACGGTGCACGTGAAGGATCTGGAGAAGAATCCCGACTACGAGGGGGCGCCGGGACGGCGGGTGGGCATCCGCACTGTGCTGGCCGTGCCGATGCTCAGGGAGGGACAGACCATTGGCGCGATCGCCGTCTGGCGCACCGAGGTCAAGTCCTTCAGCGACAAACAGATCGCGCTGCTCCAGACGTTCGTCGACCAGGCGATCATCGACATCGAGAACGTGCGGCTCTTCAAAGAGCTGGAGGCGCGCAATCGTGAACTGACAACCACGCTCGACCGCCAGACCACCACAGCTGACGTGCTGCGAATCATCGCGCAGTCACAGACCGATCTGCAGCCGGTGCTCGATGCCATTGCGGCCAGCGCCGTGCGGCTCTGTGCCGCAAGTGATGCCGTCATTGAACGACTGGAGGGCGATCGCTTCTACAATGCCGCGCATGCCGGCACCCAGATGACGGGGCTGGTCGGCTTGCCGCTTCCCCTCACTCGCCGGTTCCCGGGTGGACGCGCGGTTCTGGATCGCACGCCGATCATCATCGACGACATCCAGTTGGTAGCGGAGAGCGAATATCCAGACACACTCGAGCTGCTCAGGCTCAACACTATCCACAGCGTTGCGGAGATTCCCCTGCTGAGCGAGGGCAAGCCGCTTGGAAGTCTCGCGGTCCTTCGCGCTGAAATGCGTCCCTTTACTGATGCTGAGGTTGCCCTGCTGCAGACCTTCGCCGACCAAGCCGTGATCGCCATCGAGAACGTGCGCTTGTTCACCGAGCTGCAGCAGAAGAACGAGGCGCTGACGCAAGCCAACGCCCAGGTCACCGAGGCGCTCGACCAACAGACGGCGACGAGCGAGATCCTCCGTGTGATCGCCAGCTCGCCCACGGACGTTCAGCCGGTGTTCGACACGATTGCGGAACGCGCGATGCGACTGTGCGGCGCTGATCAGGGGTGGGTCTTCTCGTTCGACGGCGAGCTGATCCACGTGAAGAGTCTGGCAAACGTCAGTGAGGAAGGCACCGATGCCGTCCGGCAAGCGTACCCCGTCGCGCCCAGCCGGGGGATGGTGACCGGCCGCGCGATCCTCACCGGCGACGTCGTCCACATTCCCGATGTCCGGGATGACCCGGAGTACAGCTTGAAGGCGGTCGCTGAGACGGCGAGCTATCGCGGTCTCCTCGGCGTACCGATGCTGCACCGCGGTCGTCCGATCGGCGTGATCTCGGTGCCCAGGACGGGCCCCGGACCCTTCTCCGAGCGTCAGATCGAGGTGCTCAAGACCTTCGCCGACCAGGCGGTCATCGCCATCGAGAATGTGCGGTTGTTCACCGAACTCCAGACGAGCAACCGCGAGCTGACAACGGCGCTAGATACCCAAACCGCCACCGCCGACATCCTGCGCGTCATCAGCCAGTCCCAGACGGATGTCCAGCCGGTATTCGACGCAATCCTGGCCAGTGCCGTCCGCCTACTGGGGGCGTACTCGGGCGTGCTGACCCGGATCGCTGCCGATCAGATCGTCCTTGCCGCGCTCACGAGCACCGACGACGCTGGCGACGCTGCCACGAGGGCACTCTTCCCGCAGGCACTCCAATCCGAATTGTCGAAGACAGGCCAGTGGGACAAGATGGCCGCGGGGTATGCCGAGGTCATTCGCGAACGAGCGCCGCTCAATATCGCCGACGTCCACACCGATCCCCGATGGCCGGAAACCGCGCGCGCCTACGCTCGTCTCCGTGGCTACCGAAGCTGGGCGGCCGTGCCCATGATCCTCCGCGACGAAGCGATCGGCACGATCTCCGTGACACGCTCCGAGGCGGGTGGATTCACCGACGATGAGATTGCACTCCTGAAAACGTTCGCCGATCAAGCGGTTATTGCCATTGAAAACGTACGCCTCTTCAAGGAACTCGAAGCCCGCACACAGGACCTGACGCGCTCGGTGGACGAGCTGACAGCGCTCGGGGAGGTCGGGCGGGCTGTCAGCTCCACGCTCGACCTCGAGACTGTTCTGAGCACTATTGTCTCTCGCGCCATACAGCTCTCCGGGACAGATGGTGGCTCTGTGTACGAGTACGACGAGGCGACCGAGGAGTTCTCCCTGCGGGCGAGCCGGGACCTGCCCGAAGCCTACGTTGAGCAGGTGCAGGATGCCCGTCCCCGGAAGGGCGAGGGCGCGGTCGGACGTGTTGCCCAGACACGCGAGCCGGTGCAGATCGCGGACATCTCCGATCCGGCTGCTTACGAGAGCCGTGTTAGGAACACTCTGCTGCAGATTGGGTTGCGAGCGCTCCTAGCCGTGCCCCTCATCGCCGAGGACCAGTTGGTTGGTGCGCTCATCGTGATGCGCAAGCGCGCCGGAACGTTCGCGGCTGAGGAGGTCGCGCTGCTCCAGACTTTTGCCACCCAATCGGCTCTGGCCATTCAGAACGCTCGCCTCTTCCGTGAGATCGCCGACAAGAGCCGCCAGCTCGAAGTGGCCAGCCAACACAAGTCCGAGTTCCTTGCGAACATGTCGCACGAGCTGCGGACGCCGCTCAACGCCATCATCGGCTTCTCTGAGGTCCTGACGGATCGCATGTTCGGGGAGTTGAACGAGAAGCAGGAAGAGTACCTCAAGGACATCTACGCTTCAGGCACGCACCTCCTCTCGCTGATCAACGACATCCTAGATCTGTCCAAGATCGAGGCCGGACGGATGGAGCTCGAGCTGACGGACTTCGATATCCCCACCGCGCTCGACAACGCCATCGTGCTGGTGCGGGAGCGTGCCGCCCGACATGGGATCTCGTTGCACAAGAGCATCGACGAGCGACTGGGTCAGATTCAGGCCGACGAACGCAAGGTCCGGCAGGTCGTCCTGAACCTGTTGTCGAACGCGATCAAGTTCACGCCCGAAGGCGGCCGGATCGAGGTCCTGGCCGCACCAAAGGACGGGGCCGTCGAGGTCTCGGTCAGCGACACCGGTGTTGGCATCGCCCCGGAGGACAGGAGACGGTGTTCGAGGAGTTCCGGCAGGTGGGGACGGCGGCGAAGAAGGTGGAGGGCACCGGGTTAGGGCTCACCTTGTGTCGGAAGTTTGTGGAGCTCCACGGCGGGCGGATCTGGGTGAAGAGCGAGGTGGGTGTTGGCTCGACGTTTACCTTCAGCCTTCCCCTTCGAAGCGCGTAGCAATCGCGGTCGGGTACGGGCGCGTTGTGGTTCGTCGAGCCCAGGGCCCGAGGGCTACCGGCACTTAACCTGGCCCTCGAAAGCAAGGAGACGCGGGTCGACTACCGTTCGGTTCACCTCGGGGCCCCCCATCTACATAGTCAGCGGCGGACGGTCAGCCCTTCCAGATCCAGCGCGGGCATGCGCCCGGTCATGAGGTCGGCGACGATCCGCGCGGTGCCGCACGCCATCGTCCAGCCCATGTGGCCGTGTCCCGCGTTGAGGAAGAGGTTGCGGTGTCGGCCCAGGCCGAGGATCGGCGGCCCGTCTGGCGTCATCGGGCGCAGGCACGCGCGGTACTCGCCCCGGTCGTAGTCCGCGGCGTCGGGGAAGAGATCGCGCGCGAGCTTCAGGATGTTGTTGAAGTCGCGCGGCGTCCAGCCCCAGTCGTAGCCGGCGAACTCCGCGGTCGATGTGAGACGCAGCCGATCGCCCAGGCGCGACCAGCCGACCAGCCACTTCTCGTCGACGCCGGGCACGAGCGGCGCGCGTCCTCCAGGTTTCAGCGGAAACGTCGAGGAGTAGCCCTTCGCCGGATAGACGGGCAGGCTGACGCCGACGGTGCGCGCGACGCTCGGGGCACCGACGCCGAGTGCCAGGACGTAGTTGTCGGCTCTCATCTCGCCGTCGCTGGTGAGCGCGGCGTCGATCCGGTCGGCATAGCCGCGCAGCGCAGTGACGCGCGTGCCAAGCCTCACGGCGACGCCGAGCTTCTCGCGGCACACGCGCGCGAGGTTCTCGACGAACAGGCGCGAGTCGCCGCTCGAATCGCCGACGTCGCGAATGGCGCCGGCGATCTTCCCCTGGACCGGCTCGAAGACGGGGTCGAGCTGGGCGACGCCGCGGGCGTCGAGGATCTCCTGCTTCTGCCCGTGCTCGGCGAGGAGCGCCATCTTCTTCACGCCGGCCTCGAGCTCGGCGCCGTCCCGGTAGAGATAGAGCGCACCCCTGGCGATCGCGTGGTACTCGATCTGCTCGGCGCGCACCAGCTCGGTCATGACCGCCTGGCTGTACTGGCAGAGCCGCAGCTTGATCAGCGTGTTCCTTCGCGCCCGATCCGCCGTGCACTCCCGCAGGAACCGCAGCCCCCACGTGTAGAGGTGCACGTCGGACCCCAGCCGCAGGCGGATCGCCGTCTCGCCGCCGCGCAGCGAGTCCCACAGCATGCGCGGCGCGCGCGGCGAAGCCCAGGCGAACGAGTGGCCGGGCGCGATGATCCCTGCGTTGCCGGAGCTCGCCTCGAGGCCGAGCCCGTCCTTCTCCTCGAGGATCGTCACCTCGTGGCCCGCCTTGGCCAGGAAGTACGCCGTCGTCACCCCGACCACGCCGCCGCCGAGCACGAGGGTCTTCATCGGATCACGCCTCGAGGAGGAATCCGGCCCGCACCGGATCGTTGGGATCGAAGAGGAACTGGCTGAAGCCGGTCAGGTACGACGTGCCCGTGATCTCCGGCAGGATCGCGCGGCGGTCCTCGACCGTGGTCTCGCCGGCGATGCGGCCCGTGAAGTCGAGGCCCAGCAGGCCCCGGCTCGTGATGCTCGAGCCCGCGCGCATGAGCCCGCGGTGGTGGAAGAGCGCCATGCGCGCACAGGTTCCCGAGCCACAGGGCGCCGCGTCGACCTGGCCCGGCCCCCACACGAGCGCGTTCGGCGAGACCCCCGCGCGGTCGGGCAATTCGTGCACGAGAACGTTGTCGACGCTCGTCTTGCCGAGACCGGGCACGCTCACCTCGAGCTGCGCGTTGACGGCGTCGCGCACCGCCATGCCCTGCTGGGCGATCCGCCTGGCGAGCTCGCGCCGCACGGCGACGCCGAGTGCCTGGGCCTCGACGATGGCGAAGACGTTGCCCACGCCGACTGCCACGTCGACCGGGACCTCGCCGAGCGACTCGACCTCTACGCTCTGCCCGGCGAGGACGACGAACGACGGCGTCCAGCGCAGGGTGACCTCGCGAACGCGGTCACCGTCGGCGCGCGCGACGGTCTCGACGACGCCCGCCTCCGTGTCGATGATCACCGGGGTCTCGGCGCCGAGCCGGCGCACCATCCCGGTCTCGATCGCGACGGTCGCCGCGCCGATGGTGCCCTCACCGCACGAGACGTAGTACCCACCGGGGTAGATGAAGAAGAGCCCGAAGTGGGCGCCCGGAGTGACCGCGTCCGTCATCACCGCGATCAGGAGGCTCCGGTGCCCGCGGGGCTCGAGGCAGAGCCCGGTCCGCAGATCCTCGTGGTGCTCCTGGAAGAAGCGGCGCTTCTCGCCGATGGTGGTGCCCGGGAGCTTGCCGAGGCCGCTCGTGAGCAGCCGCATCCCGATGCCCGCCGTGTGAAAGTCGATGGTCGAGATGACGCGATCGGACCGCATGGCCACCTCACTCTCTACGTGCGTTCCGATCATACCCCAGACGCGGCACGGGTCGACCGCTAGCCACACGCCTGGAAAAAGGGTGCGGCGGTCTCGGCGAGCACGAGGGCCGGACCGGCCTCCGCGCGAACCTCGGCCGCGATGGTCCCGGCCCGGGCGAGCACGGCTGCTTCGTCGAACGCCAGGATGCGGCCGTCGCGCAGCACCCACGCGCCGTCGATCATGACGGCCGTCACCGCGGCGGCGGTGCCGTGCTGGAGCAGCAGGGGCACCGTCGGCGGCCCGCCCGCGAGCCCGGCGCCGCGCGGATCGAGCAGGACCAGATCGGCGCGCTGTCCGGGCTCGATGCGGCCCACCACGCCGGCTCGACCGATCGCGCGGGCGCCGCCGGTCGTCGCCATCTCGAACACGCGACGCGCCGTGGGCCAGGCGCGCGGCGACGGCGTGTCGGCGCGCGGCAGCATCAACGCCAGGCGCATGACCTCGAAGAGGTCGTGGCGGCCGCCCGAGTTGGACGAGTCGGTGCCGAGCGCCAGGGGCACGCCGCGCTCGAGCATCGCGGGGAGGGCAAACCGGCCGCTGCCGAGCATGAGATTGCTGGCCGGATTGTGGACCACGGTCACGCCGTGCCGGGCGAGCAGATCGGCTTCCTCGGGCGTGAGCCAGACGCCGTGCGCGATCGAGAGACGCTCGCCGAGCAGACCGCGGCGCGCCATCTCCGCTCCGGTGCCGTCCGGCCACACGGCGCGTCCACGAACGGCCTGAGCACGCGTCTCCACCAGGTGCGTGTGCGCGTGAAGTCCGGGATCCTCGGCCAACCGCCGCCACACCTCGAGGAGCGCCGGCGAGCATCGCTGGAACGCGTTGGGGCCCAGGAGGATCGTGAGACGGGGATGGCCGCGCCACCGGCTCGCGAGATCGCGATACATCCGCTCGGCCACCGCGGCGTCGGAGCGCGGCGCGGCGTCGAGCGTGGCGCGGAGCTCCGGCGGCAGGGCCACCTTCAGGAACTCGTGATCGAAGACGTCGTGCATGAACGGCGCGAACGCGACGCGCATGCCGCTCGCCTCGTGCGCGGCCAGCGCCGCGTCGGCCCACCGAACGTGCGGGAAGTGATCGAGGCACGCGGTGACTCCATTGCGGATCATCTCGGCGGCGCCGAGCAGCACGGCCGCGCGAATCGCTTCGGCGCCGAGTGCCTTGCCGTAGGCCACGGTGTAGAGCGCCCAGGGCTCGAGGGGCAGGCTGTTCTCGGTCCCCTTCAGGAGTGAGCCATAGGAGTGATAGTGCGCGTTGACCAGACCGGGCATCAGGACCATCCCGGTCGCGTCGACGACTTCCTGAGCCCGTGACTGGATGTCGCGCTGCTCCCGGTCCGTCAGGGCGATCGCGGCGATCGAGCGGCCCTCGACCAGCACGCCGCCCGGCCGCGGCTCGCCGCCCGCCTCGGGGCGCACCAGCCGCGCGTTGGCGATGTAGACGGTCGAGGGGCGCGCCGCCGGCTCGCTCACGCCGGCAGCGACGGATACCAGTGGCGCTTGCCGGCGCGCGCCAGACGCACGTCCCACTCGGCGAGAATCCGCACGGCCATGTTGGCGGCCCGCACGGAATGCTCGATACCGCCGTAGACGAAGCGATCGGTGATGCGGTTGGCGATCACGGTGCAGACCGCGCCCGCGCGGAGGTTGTAGAGGGAGGCCAATGTGAAGATCGTGGCCGCCTCCATCTCGAAGTTGAGCACGCCGGCTCGCCGCAGGTCGTCGACCTTGTCGCGGAAGAACGCCTGCTCGTATCCGTTGAACCCCGGCCGGCCCTGGCCGCAGTAGAACGACGCGGTCGAGCAGCTGACACCCACGTGGTAACGCAGCCCGAGCCGCTCGGCCGCCTCGACGAGCGCCGCGGTCACCGCATAGTGCGCGACGGCGGGATAGGCCGGATCGACGTAGTACTGGCTCGTCCCGTCGTGGCGCATCGCCCCCGACGAGATCACGATGTCGCCGCACTCGATCTCGGGCTGCAGCGCGGCGGTCGTCCCCACGCGGATGAACGCCTCGCCGCCGAGGACGGCCAGCTCCTCCAGGGCACTCGAGGTCGAGCCTCCGCCCGCCCCCGTCGAGCAGCACGTGAGCGCAACCCCGCCGACCTTGCCCGAGAACGTGCGGTGCTCGCGGTAGTTGGCGATCAGCCGCGACTCGTCCCAGTCGGCAGCGATCAGGTCGACGCGCTCCGGATCGCCGGGCAGGAGCACGTAGCGCTCCACGTCGCCGCGCTTGCACCGGATGTGGTACTGCAGGCCCGCGTCCATCTCGGGCCGAGTCGCTGCCGATGTCCAGTTGGGTGGCGTCATCTCCTGGTCTCCTTCCTCACGACGATCGCGGGAATGCCCGCGCTGAAGCTCAGCACCGGCACCAGCTCGGACACATTTTCCTCGGCGCAATAGCCCACGTCCGCCGGCGCGCCGATGCGCCGGATCACCGCCGCCGACATCGACTGATCGAACGCCTCGTGCGCCCCGGCGAAGACCGACGCGGCGTTGACCGCGATCTTCGCCGACTCGCGCAGATTCGGGGTCGCGCCGTGGGCCCGCGCGAGCTCCTCGCCCTGGAGCAGCAGCGCCGCGGCGCAGTAGGCGTCGTCGAGGGCGGGGATCAGGCACTGCTCGCGCCCGGCGCACACCAGGCTGAGGCTGCGGTCCAGGCGCCGCGCCAGAGCCACCGCCGACCGCATCACCGCGGCTCCGTTGCGCATCGAGCCGATCAGCACGTGCTCGACGCCGCAGTCGTGCACGAGCTCCGCCGCGAGGGTGCCGTTGGTGGTGGCGAGGATCACACGCCGCCCCGCAAGGTCGAGGCCTTCCAGCGCCGCCGGCGAAGGCGGCAGATCCGCCTCGGCCGCCTTCTGTCCGGAGGCGTCCTCGGCGCACACGAGCGCGCCGAGCTCTCCGCGTAGCTCGCCGAGCCGCGCGCGATCACGCTGCCCCACCAGCACCACCTCGGGAGCGCCGCGGTCGAGCAAGGTCACGATCGTGGTGCTCGCGCGGATGACGTCGATCAGCACGGCGACCGGCGGCGGCTGCCGCGTCGCCTCGCGCGGCAAGAAGCAGACCTCGAAGTCCACCGAGCGTGGCTAGGGCCGGGCCGGCGCCGCGTTGGCCGAGGGAACGTCCCCGGGATCGGCGCCCTGCGCGCGCATCGCCCGCTGGATCGCCAGGGGATCGACGTCGCGCACGCGCGCGCCGCTGCCGAGCGCCAGCGCCGCCGCGATCCCGGCCGCCTGTCCCTGCACCATGCACGGCGGGATCTCGCGCGAGATCTTCTGCGCCTGCGGGTCGGCCGAATAGTGGCGCCCGGCCACCAGGAGCTGGTCGATGTTCCGGGGCAACAGCGCCCGGTAGGGCGTGTAGTAATCGCGCCCGCGGCAGACGGTGTCGCGGAAGTGGCGCCGCTCGAGCACGTCTTCTTTTGTGACGACGTATTCGCCCGCGAGCAGCCGCGTCTGCCGCACGCCGAGCTGCGGTGCCACGTCGATCAGATGGCAGTGCGCGAAGCCGGGAAGCTCGGCGCGCGCGAACGCCAGCAACGCCGCGATGCGCCGGCGTCCCTCGAGCTCGGCCGCGGTCATTTCCTCGACCCGGAGCGCGTCGTAGCCGGTCATGTGCGGGCAGTTACACCAGACGATGCCGGGCAGCGGCGTCTTGAGCCACCACAGGTCCCACGCGCCGCCGAGCAGCCGCTTAGCCTGCCGATCCAGCACCGCGAACTCCTCGGGGTGCTCGTACTCGAACTGCAGAGCGGCGTCGGTGTCGACGTTGCCGAGGCGGAAGACCGTCGTGACCATGTAGGCGCCGATGACGAAGGGAGCACCAGATCGCGCGGCGACGTCGAGATCTCCTGTAGCGTCGATGACGATCTCGGAGAGCAACGCCTGGCGGCCCGATTTGGTTTCGACGACGGCGCCGCGCAGGCGCCCGTCCTCGACGATCGGCTCAGAGAACCAGCTGTGCAATCTCAGGCTAACGCCGCTCTCCGCGACGAGGTCGTCGGAGACGCGCTTCCAGCCGTCTGGATCGAACGCGACCGCGTAGACGATGGGCTGGGGCTTGCCGTGCGCGCGAAAGTCGTGGCATCCCCAGCGCGCCCACCGGCGCCACACCTCCCAGCCCACCCGGCGCTCCTCGAGCGGTGGCGACACGGCGAGGCCGAGCTTCTCCAGCCGCTCGATCGCTTCGCCGACGAGGCCGGTCGTGGTGATCTCGACGCCGTTCACCATGTCGTCGAGCACGAGCACCATGCCGCCCGACGCGAGGCCGCCGAGGTACGGATAGCGCTCGAGCAAAGTGACGCGCGCCCCGCTGCGCGCCGCGGCGACGGCAGCGCTGACGCCGGCCGGCCCGCCGCCCACCACGAGCACGTCGCTCCGGTCGACGATCGGCGCCAGGCACGTCGCCTCGGCCACCGTCGGCGGGGTCATAGGAGCTTCCTTCTTATGCGCGCCTCGGCCGGCGGGTCCCCAGCCCCGCGACGACCTGCGGCGCGCACTACCCTTCCTGCTTCCACGTGACGATGCGGCGCT
>Ga0306924_10007949_pt1 | contig 10673 bp, 12 predicted proteins | sample sta12Can44000111_FD_203756 | JGI IMG/M metagenome (GOLD analysis project Ga0306924, IMG submission 203756) | Lab enrichment of tropical soil microbial communities from Luquillo Experimental Forest, Puerto Rico - statanox.12C.anox.44.000.111 (v2)... | ecosystem: Environmental > Terrestrial >...
AACGCTGCCGGAGGCAGGCGGTCAATGACGGGTGAAAGCCAGGAAATGATGGCCGATGGTGGCCCGCCTGTGCCGTTCGACACGAGCGTGGCGCACGTCGCCCGGGTGTACAACTACTGGCTCGGCGGCAAGGACAACTTCGCCGCCGACCGGGCAGCGGGCGAGCAGGCGATCAAGGCGTTTCCGGAGATCGGGCTGTCCGCGCGGTCCAACCGGGCGTTCCTGGCCCGTGCGGTGCGGTTCCTGGCCGGGGAACCGGGTATCCGCCAGTTCCTGGACATCGGGACGGGCATCCCATCGGCCAACAACACCCACGAGGTCGCCCAGGCGGTGGCGCCGACGGCCCGGGTCGTCTATGTGGACAACGACCCGATCGTGCTCTCCCACGCCCGCGCCCTGCTGACCAGCGACCCGGCGGGTGCCACCGACTACATCGACGCGGATCTGCGGGACCCGCGGGGGATCCTGGCCAGCGCCGCCCGGCTGCTGGATTTCAGCCGGCCGGTCGCGGTGATGCTGATGGCCGTCTTGCAGCACCTCGACGACGAGGACGACCCGTACCGGGTCACCGAGACCCTGCTGGAGCCCATGCCGCCGGGCAGCTACCTGGCCCTGTCGCACCCGGCCAAGGACATCAACGCCGAGGCGATGGCCAGGATGGCGGAGAGCCTCAACAAGATGATGGCCGAGAAGGTCACCTTCCGTGACCGCCCGGCCGTGGCCGGGTTCTTCGACGGGCTGGAACTCGTGGAACCTGGGCTGGTACAGGCCTCGAAGTGGCGGCCGATCAGCGAGGCCGAGGCGGCCAGCCCCGCGGCCCTGTGGGCCGGCGTGGCACGCAAGCCCTGATCCGGAGCCGGCCCCCGCGGGCTGCGGCGATCCCCGCACGGGCCGGCCGTGACACACCTGCAGCCGGGAGGCAGCACGGCTGGCGGCTCGCGCGTCACCCGTCGTAGTGCGTCGGCGGGTACGGGTCCCGCTCCCCCTCGACGGTCAGTTCATCCTTGTCGTACTCGCGGCGGATCTCGGCCCGGGCCTCCTGGTACTCATCCGACCGGGCGATGTCCGGCTCCGGCGGCGCATCGGTCGCCGGGGGAACCTCGTCCGGGTCGTAGTCGTCAAGCCCGGCCTCCACCCGTTCCTCCTCGGTCAGCCGGGCAAGCCGGTCATCGTCGAGGCGCCCGGGGGTACCGCCGTGCTCGCGCCGGTCGCGGTGGAACTGCTCGGCCGGCTGCTCCGAGTCCTGCTCGCTCATGACACCTCAGCGTAGCCTGCGGCCGGCGCTACGATCCCGGCATGAGCCCGTTCCGGAAGCGCCCGGCCGGGCTGCCGTAATGCAGTAAAACCGTGTCACCACTGCTGGGTCGTCGCGCCGGAGGTGCGGCGCACATAACCTGAGCCCTCGGGCCGCTCGAATACCGACTGGATGGCTACCCGGCCCGGGCCCTCCAGGGTGAGCCAGGTCGCCTTGGCCTGATAGCGCGACGAACTGAACCAGTATTGGCCGTGCGGGTACTCGAAGTGCAGGAACATCCGGACCGACTGGTCCTTCCAGATCAGCCCGCTCGGCTGCACCAGGATGCGCTGACGCGGCGCCAGGTCACGAATGAAGGTGTTGCCGGGCGCGTGCAGCAGCAGCAGGCCGTTGCCGCCGGTCGCCGCGAACTGGTCGATGGTCTTGCCCAGCGGGTAGTGCCATTCCTCATCATCGCCGTCCTGGGTGGTGAACCAGATATTGGAGTTCTGCCACTGGTAGGCGACGTTCCCGGTGGCGACGAGGAACCGGTGCTCGACCACGTCGATGGCCCGGCCCGCGGAGAGCGGCACGGCCAGGGTCTCTCCCGGCGCGTCGGCACTGAACGCGATGTGCCCGGGGCCCTGCGCCCGCATCATGATCAGCGGCATCCCGGCCCGCATCCGCTGCCAGCCGCCCTTCAGGGGCAGGGTGCCGAGGCGGACGCTGGCATCGGTGTGCAGCAGCACGTGGTGGGAGAAGTAGACCCAGTCGTCGTCGTGCAGCGCCATCTCCGCCACCGGCACGTACGTGCCGCTGACCTGGCAGGTGGAGCGGCCGAACCGGATGTGGGCCAGGTCCCGGATCGGCGGCTGCTCGACCCAGCCGGAGTCGGAGACCTTGAGCCGCAGGTCGACCGGCGCGCCACAGGCCGGGCAGGTCCCCCCGCCGCCGTCGCTGGCCATCCGGCAGTACGGGCAGGTGTAGGCCGCCTGGGCAGGTGGCATCGTCATGTCCGGCCCCCCTCAGTCGGAGCCGTGGTGGACGTACATGGACTGGATGCCCACCCGGCCCGGGCCGGTCATCTCGGCGAGGTACATGCTGTGCCCGCCCATCAGCCCGGTCTTGACGTTCTGCTTGACCGCGTTCATGGTCACCGACGAGTCCTTGTAGAGGAAGCCGCCGGGCTCGACCATGATCTTCTCGCCCTGCTGCAGCGTCTTCTGGAACACGTTGCCGTACCCGTGCAGGAGCAGCAGCCCCGGCTCGTTCTGGGTCACGAAGCGGTCCATGTACATGCCGCCGCCGCCGTGGAGCACGTTCACCAGCCCCTGAATCCGGACGAACGAGTAGGTCAGCGAGTGCGTCCCGGCGAGGAAGGCGTGCTCGCGCACGTCCAGTTCCATGGACGGGTGCAGCGGCAGCACCACGACCTCGCCGCTGGCGTCGCGGGAGAAGGCGACCCGGCCCGGTCCGTGGGCCACGCTCAGGATGTGCGGCATGCCGCCGAGCATGCGCTTCATGCCGCCGCCGGTGTTCAGCGCCGACAGCGGCACCTGGGGTTCCTTCCAGAGCATCACGTGGTGCTCGAAGAACACCGAGTCCCCCTGGGCCAGGGCGATCTCGGCCACGGGGACGATCTCGCCCTCGATCTGGCAGGTGGAGTTGGAGAACCGGAACTCCGTCATGTCCCGCAGCCGCGGCGCCTCGGCCCAGCCCGAGTCGGTGACGAGGTCCTTCGTGTCGAGCGGCGCGCCGCAGGTCGTGCAGTTCGTGCGGCCCATTTCGTTCTGGGCTTTGCACCACTGGCATTCGATACGGTCCATGAGGACAGCCCTTCACTAGTTTCATGCCATACGCCCACACGGGGTGCATGGATATGCCTGGCCGCACCGGTCACGGGGCCGGCCGCGCCAGGCTCAGGGTGGTGCCAGGCGGACCGGAGGCCGGTGCGCCCGTTACGCCGGAGCCGGGTTGACCGGGGTGCCGCACTCCCCGCAGAACTTCGCGGCGGCGCTCAGCTCGGCATTGCAGTTGGTGCAGTGCTTGGCCATGGGCGTGCCGCACTCCCCGCAGAACTTAGCGCCCACGCGCACCGGGCTGTGGCACTCGGGGCACTCGACCGTCGCCTCCGCGGCGGGGGCCGCCGCCGCAGCCGGGGCCGCCGCGGGCTCGGGGGCCGCGGGCGCCGGGGCGGCGGGCTGCTGCTGCACGAAGCCCGCGCCGCCCCCCGCGAAGCCGGGGCCGGGCGGCGGGGCGGGCGCGGTCTGCTGCGGTTGCTGCATCATCTGGCCGGCCATGCCGAGGCCGGCGCCCAGGAACATGGGGGTCACCGCCGCGCCGCCCTGGGCCATCCCCTCGCCGGCCCCCTGCAGGGCCTCGGCCTGCGCCGCCTGGAGGAAGCCGCCGGCCAGCCGGCTGTACGCGGTGTCGCCCGCCAGCTTCTTGAGCCGGGCGTTGTCGTCGTCGTCCAGGTTGACGTCGAGGTTCCCAAACCGGGCGATGGCGAGCCCGTAGTCCGCGAGCTGCTCGTTGGCGGCGGGCGTGGCGGCCGCCTCGATGTCCGGACTGTGCACGGACAGGCCGAGGATCGGCCAGGCACCCGACATCAGCTGGGTGGTCACCGCGGTGCGGGTCACCTTCAGCAACTGCTGCGCGACCCAGCCGGTGATGGCCTCGTTGTTCGTCACGTCCACGGTGCCGACGAGGTTGACGATCAGCTTGACGGGGTCGAGCACCCGCAGGGCGTATTCCCCGAACGCCCGGAGGGTGACGATCAGGCCGGTCTGCGGGTCCTGTACCTCGTCGAGCCTGCCGCCGAAGCGGCAGTGCGGGTATTCGCGGGCCCCGACGAAGTAGATCTCGGCCCTGAAGGCGTTGCTGTTGCTCGCCCAGTCCACGAACATCCCGAGGAACGGGATCTCCGAGGCGTCCAGGGTGTGCTGGCCCGGGTCGAGGACGCCCATGATCTGCCCCTGGTTCATGAAGACGGCGACCGCGTCGGGCTCAACGATGGCCCTGGCGAACTTGCGGATGTTTTGGTCGGGCCACTTGTAGACAATCTGGCCCTTCGAACTATCCGGCGCTGCGATGAACTCGCGGCGAGCCTCGTTGAGAAACCCCATCGAACCGCTCCTTAAGTCACTGAGCGACCCCCGCTACGCCCCGGCCGCTTTGCACGGATCATACTTCGGCGTGGCCTGGCGCGCGCCCCTTGCCGGAGCCCCGTTTGCCGGTTATGCGCGGCGGTTATCGGCCAGCACCTCGGCGATGACGTGCTTGGTCGCGACGGCGTCCGCCGGGTCGTCCCGCAGCGCATCTACCAGGACGATCATGGCCTTCCACAGCGCCCAGCCGCGGCCCCGCGCCCAGGTCGCCGGGTCCACCGGAAGCCGGGACCGGAACACCCGGCGGCTCTCGCCGGAGAAGTAGGTCCAGGCGATGACCGTGTCACACGCGGGATCGCCCACTGCCGAGCAGCCGAAGTCGATGACGGCGCTCAGCCGGCCGTGGTCGATCAGCAGGTTCCCGTCGGCGACGTCCCCGTGCACCCATACCGGCGAGCCGTGCCACGCCGCGCCGAGCGCCTCCTCCCACACGCGCGCCGCCCGGCCGGTGTCGATCTCACCGCCGAGGGCCGTCAGCGCCCTCCTGGTCTCGTCGTCGTAGACGGTCAGCGGCCCGCCACGGAAGAAGTTGTGTTCCCCCGGCGGCGGGCCGCCCGCGGGGTCGATCCGGTAGAGCGCGGCCAGGAAGGCCGCCAGGTCGGCCGCGAAGGCGGCCCGGTCCGCCACGTGCCCGGCGGCCACCGGGGTGCCCGGCAGCCACCGGTAGACCGACCACGGCCACGGGAATCCGCGCCCCGGGACGCCCCGGCCCAGTGGCTCCGGAATCGGCAGGGGCAGGCGGCGGGCCAGCACCGGCAGCCACCGGTGCTCCTTCTCCACCTGCTGGGCGTACCAGGGGCCGCTGGGCAGCCGCACCGACAGGTCCGCACCGAGCCGGAACGTGACGTTGTCCCACCCGCCCGGCTCGACCCGCCGCACCGGAAGGCCGGCCCACTGCGGGAACTGGTCCTGGACCAGCCGAGCCGCCAGCTCCGCCGTGATGGCCGCCTTCTCCACGGATCGCATCATCTCCCAGGCGCCGCCGGGACTGACACGTTTTTCCCGGCGCCGGGCGCGCCGGCCCGTGCCTTGCGACCGGCCCGTGCCGTTACAGCCGCCTGTGCCCCCGGGGGCCGGCACGTGGCAGCCGGCCCCCGGAGGCCCGGTGTCAGCGGTGGACTTGCGACAGCGGCCCCGCCGTGACGAACTGCGCGGTGTTCAGCACCTGGATGCCCGCGTGCTGGTTGCCGTTGAACGGAGTGACGATCGGCGAGGTCGCCCCCGGCTCACACCCGAGGCTGAACGGGACCTGCGGGCTGTTGAACCATAGGCCCAAGTGGTACTGGTGGGTCGGCGCGAACGTCGTGGTCCCCCCCGGCGACACCGAGAAGGTCTCGGAGTCGAACACGCCGCGGACCGTCGCGGTGCCGGTCCCGGTGCTGCCCGCGTGGATGTCGGTCTGGTACCAGGAGACGCCGAACGGCGCGGCCGGCTCCTGGATGACGAACAGGTCGAAGCCCGCGTTGTGCGGCATGCCCTGGATGGTCACTTTCATGGTGTCGTTGAGCGTCCCCGTGGTGATCGTGACGTGACCCGATGCGTTGGGCAGGCACGCGCTGATCGCCGCCGAGGACGGCTGGAGCGCGAACGAGAACGAGGAACTAGTCGCGGTGGCGCCGGTGGCGGTGACGAGGCTGACCGCCACCGCGACCGCGCCCGCCGTGGCCAGGGCGCCAAGTCTCGCAGGGACCGAGGTAAGAAGACTCCGGGACGGATACATGACTGTCCCCTCCTGTTTCCAGTGCTGTTTCCGTAGTGGCCAGAGAAGGTAATGCTACGGTAATGAGCGCTCCAGCGGAAGATAAAGGGCCGCCCGGCCTGCGGCCTTCGCTCGCTGGCCCACCGGCCCGCCGTCCCGTCCTTGGCAAATGACCTGCGCCGGCCGCGGCGATGAATTCCGGCTCCCAGGGCCGTCGTATCCACGGTTGTTAGCGCCGAGAGAGAGGCTGGTGGCCATGCCGACCGCTGAACTGCCCGCCGTGGCGATGTGGTACGACGAGCGCGGCCACGGTGACCCTTGCGTGCTGCTGCACCCGGGCGGAGCGGGGGTGGACTCCCGGGCACTGGGCGCCACCCTGGAGGTGCTTGCCGAGGCCTTCCGCGTCTACGCGCCGGAGCAGCGCGCGCACGGGCGCACCCCGGACGTCGCGGGACCCGCCAGCTACGAACTGATGGCAGCGGACACCATCGCGTTCATCGAGACGGTCATCGGCGCCCCGGTCCACCTGCTCGGCTGCAGCGACGGCGCGGTCGTGGCGCTGGTCGTGGCGCTGCGCCGCCCGGACCTGGTGCGCCGGCTGGTGCTCGCCGCCGGAGTGTTCCACCGCGACGGCTGGGCCAAGGGGGTACTGGACGGCGAGCCTCCGGACTTCCTGGAACGCAGCTACGGCGAGCTGTCCCCCGACGGCATCGGCCACTACGGCGTGGTCGTCGCCAAGCTGGCCGCCATGCACGCCCGCGAGCCGGCGCTCACCCACGCCGACCTGCGTTCCGTCGGTTGCCGCACGCTCGTCATGGTGGCCGACGACGACGAGGTCCGCCTGGAGCACGCCATCGAGGCGTACCGGAGCCTGCCCGACGCCGAGCTCGCCGTGGTGCCCGGTACCTCGCACGGCCTGCTGGTGGAGAAGCCGGGCCTGTGCAACCTGCTGATCACCGAGTTCCTCACCAAGGACCCGGTCACCACGTTCGCGCCGATCCGCCGGGCCGCCCCGACCCGCCTGGCCGCGCCGATCCGCCAGGCCGCGCCGGTCCGCCAGGCCGCGCCGGTCCGCCAGGCCGCGCCGGTCCGCCGGGCCGCGCCGAGAACCCAAGCCGCGCGCGAGAGCTAGGCCGCGCCGAAAACCCCGTGACCTCGGGGCGCCGCCTGGGCAGGATGGCGGTGTGGAGTCGCTGGCCGAACTGCGGGAACGGCGGGCCTTTGAATGCCGGCTGGTGCCCGACCGGGCGCTGCGCTCCCTGGACGAGGCGGATGGCTTCCTGCGCAACCGCGGGCTGCTGACCCGCACCACCGACTGCGCGCTCCCGAGCCTGTACGAGGCCTGCCATGACGACCCGTACCGCCCCGGCCGCCCGGGCTTCGCTACGTGGCCCGCCGAGAAATGGCCGTGGTTCGGCGAACTGGCCGAGCGCGGCCACCTCATCACGGCGGTCCATCGCAGTAAGAACCTGCTGGTGAGCGGGGAGATGGCGGCGCTGCTCGACCCGATCTGCCGGGCGGAGATCGAGCGCATGCGCGCCTTCGACGCGGGCTGGCGCCGCGTGCTGGACCATCTCGCCGCCGTCGGCCCGTCCAGCATCGAGGATCTGCGCACCGAACTCCGGCTGAAGCGGCAGGAACTGAAGGCGCTCCGCTCGCCGCTGGAGCGGTGCGGCGCGATCGTGTCCCGCTCGATGGAGGTCACCGCCGGCGCCGGGGAACAGCATGCGAGCGTGCTGGCCCGGTGGGACCAGGCCTACCCGGGCCGCGGGGACACCGGCGCCGATCTCGCCCACGCGCTCGGCGATCTCGTCGCCGCGGGAGTGCGCGCGGCGGTCGTAGCGCCCGAGGCCGAGCCGCGGCGCTGGTTCTCCTGGCAGTGGTACTGGTCCGGCACGCTGATCGACGACCTGGTCCGCGCGGGCCGGCTGCGCCGGGTGGACGGTTACCTCGCGGCGCCGTGATGCTCCACTATCCGGGTGAGCAACCGCACCAATTGCGCCCGCTCACCGGGTGACAGCGGGGCGACAAGCTCGTCCTGGACCCTGGCCAGCAGCCGGTCGAGCCGCCGGAGGTGCGCGCGGCCGGCCGGGGTGATCGTGACGATGTTGCGGCGCCGGTCGGCGGGGTCGGGCGTGCGCTCGACCATCCCGCGGGCGGCCAGGTCATTGAGCGCCGCCACGACGTCGCTGCGGTCCACGCCGGCCCGGCCGCCCAGCCGCGCCTGGCTGGCCGGCCCGAACTCCTCGAGCGCGGCCAGCAGCCGGTAGTGGTAGCCGCGCGACCCGGCCGGGGCGAGCCCGTCGGTCAGCAGCCGGTGCCCGTGCATCGCGGCCTGGCTGAGCAGCCAGCTGGGCTTGCTGGTCAGCCGGGCGGGCGTGGCGTCGTCGTCATCGGCGGTCATGCGGCCGAGTCTAGGGGAATTTGTTGGCCGTACCAATGATTTCTACTGTTGGCGAGGCCAACGTTGGCCGGACCAACAAATGTCAGGTGACACGAAATACGGGAGCAGCCATGCCCAGCCATCCGACTCTCACCCCCCAGGTCATCGGCCAGGCCGAGAAGACCCTCAACGCGATCCTCTTCCGGTTGCTGGCCGGGCCCGGCCTGACCGAGGCCCAGTGGATAACCCTGACCCTGACCGCCGTCGGCGGCGGTGCCGTGGGCCGCGGGCAGCTGGTGGGCCAGGTGGCCCACGGCCTGAAGGTCAGCGACGCGCGGGCGCGGGCGCACCTCGCCGAACTCGCCGCCGCGCGACTGATCCAGGACCCCGGCGACGATGCGGGGATCGTGCGGATCACCGCCGCCGGTGAGGAGGCCTACGAGCGGATCCGGGCCGCGGTGACGCAGGCCACGCGGCGGCTGTGGGGCGACCTGCCGGCCGAGGACCTGGCCACGGCGGGCCGCGTGCTGAGCATCATCACCGAGCGGGCCAACGCCGAACTGGCCGGCGCTACGTGACGGACTGGCCAGCCCGCGCCCGCAGGCGGTAGGCGGCGACGTTGGTGCGGTTGGCGCAGGCGACGCTGGAGAACCGGCGCGACCGGTTCTTGGACAGGTCCACGTGCACGTCATCACAGTGCTCGGCGGCGCATACCCGGAGCCGGTCAAGCTGGCCGGTGCGGATCACGTCGCTGAAGGCCATCGCCGCCTCGACGGCCATCCGGTCGGCCAGCGGCGCGTCGGGCGGCGTGGCGTGCAGGTGGTAGTCCCACTGGTCGTGCTTGACCAGCTGCGGCAGCGCGCTCGACTCGCGCAGCAGGGTGTTGACGAGCCCGGCGGCCGCGTCGGCGTCCATGCTCCACAGCCGTTCGAGCCGGGGGCGCAGCCGCTGGACCGCGTCCAGCTCGGCCTGGTCGTGTGCCCGGCCCCCGGTCCAGCCCCAGTCCGCGACGAACCGGTCGAGCGCGGCCAGGTCCGGCAGCAGTTCCTTGCCGCCGCGGCCGGTGTTCACGAGGGCGGCGGCGGACGCCAGCGCCACCTCGGTGTCATGGGCAAAAATCATCTTGACCCCTTATCACCGTCCCTAGTAGCGTCACTAGCATAACTCATTTTTACCTATTACAGGAGCAGTGGTGACCGCGATCGGAACCCGGGTCGGCAAGGTTACCCCGGGCGGCGTGGGGCTGGGGCTCGCGTTGCTGTCCGCGGCAACCTTCGGTACCTCGGGGACGTTCGCCTCGGCCCTGATCGGTGCCGGATGGAGCCCGGGAGCGGCCGTGCTCACCCGGATCGCCGCGGCGGCGCTGATCCTCACCGTGCCCGCCCTAGTGCAGTTGCGCGGCCGGTGGGCGCTGCTGCGCCGCGGCACAGGCCGCGTGGCCGCGTACGGCCTGTTTGCGGTCGCCGCTCCCCAGCTGTGCTATTTCAACGCCGTTGCCCGGATCCCCGTGGGCGTCGCCCTGCTGCTGGAATACCTCGGCGTGGTGCTGGTGGTGGGCTGGCTGTGGCTGCGGCACGGCCAGCGCCCGCGGCGGCTGACGATCACCGGGGGCGCGGCGGCAATCGCCGGACTGGCGATGGTGCTCAACCTCGCAGGCCCGGCGGGGATCAACCCGGCCGGCGTGATCTGGGCGCTGCTGGCCGCCGCCGGCCTGGCGACGTTCTTCGTGCTCTCCGCGAGCGGCGGGGAAGAGCCACTGCCACCGCTGGTCATGGCGTGGGCCGGGATGTGCGTCGGGGCGGCCGCGCTGGCCGCCGTGGCCTGGACCGGGGTGATGCCGATGGCCGCCAGCACGAGCGACGTCGGTGTCCTCGGGCACCAGGTGAGCTGGATCGTGCCGGTGCTGGGGCTGTCCCTGCTGGCCGCCGTGATCTCCTACGTCGCGGGGATCGGTGCCGCCCGCCGGCTTGGGGCCAAGCTGGCGTCGTTCATCGGGTTGGCCGAGGTGCTGTTCGCGATCTTGTTCGCCTGGCTGCTGCTCGGCCAGTTGCCCACCCCGGTGCAGTTCCTGGGCGGCGCGTTCATCTTGGCGGGCGTGGCCATGGTCCGCCTCGACGAACTCCGGCCGGCCCGCCTGGCCGGTCCGGCCGCCGCGCCGCCCCGCGCCCGGAGTGGTCACCGGACGCTGGC